>FMSI01031168.1_pt1 | contig 20112 bp, 21 predicted proteins | sample 1504471 | NCBI WGS metagenome assembly FMSI01 (sample SAMEA4475357, study PRJEB15587) | soil metagenome | biome: Soil; feature: Field | place: India | collected 2015-03-11 | depth 0 m
CGCAACGAGCATAAATTCCTCTATTATCCTTTCTGAGATAAGCCTTCTTCCACCATCCATACTTAAAATTCTTCCCATAGAATCGATAGAAAGCTCAGGCTCTGGAAGATCGAAGTCAATACTTCCCTCCTCATATCTCCTTTTCCACAAAATCTCCGCAAGATCCTTCATAAGGGAAAGCTCCCTTTTGAGCCATTTTTCAGGAACAGAAATTTCTCCATTTAAAATTTTTTCAACATTACTGTAAGTCATCCTTGCCTTACTTTTTATAATAGATGGGAATATGTCACAGGAGACAATCTTTCCATCTTTTCGAATTTCTGCAACAACTGTCATAGTGATTTTTTCCTCATGGGGATTTAAACTACAGAGGTCATTGGATAATTTCTCTGGAAGCATTGGAAGGACAAGTTCAGGAAAATATACGCTTGTTGATCTAAGATAGGCTTCCCTGTCAAGAGGTGTTCCTGACCGGACATAATGGGATACATCTGCTATATGGACACCAAGCAAATAGTTTCCATTTTTAAGCCTTTTTACATTTACAGCATCGTCGAAATCCCGTGCATCGTCATTGTCTATTGTAATTATATTTTCATTTTTTAGATTTACCCTTCCCTTGAATTGGACCTTTTGGTCAAAAAATAGAAATGAAGCCTCTGTCTTTACATCGTCGGGAAAATCCCTTCTCAAGTCAAACTCTTCAATAATCAGGTCAAGATAAGAGTTAATATTCTCATAATTGAGAAATTCTCCAGTGTTATCACCTTTTATTGCCACGCGAGCTGGCATTGTTGGATCATACTGGAAATAATAGGGGACTGAAGTAATATAGATGGGTGAAACTCTTCTGTCAATAGGGTTCAATTTGAAGCCGTTTCTGGTTTTTTGGAGATAGCCAAGAACATCTTTTTTGTCCTTTTTAACGATTCTTATAACTCTTCCTTTTTTTTCTCCTTCTCTATCCTTTTCAACGACAATTTCAACTGAGTCTCCATGCATGGCTTCTCCGGAAAGCTTCTGGGGAATAAAAATTTCCTCACCGTTACGAAGTGTGACAAAACCACTTCCACTTCTTGTTCCTGTAAATTTCCCCTTTAAAACCCTCTTTTTTTCAATAAGGGAGAGACCTTTTCTGTCAAAATTAGTTATTCCTTCTAACTTTAATTTTTGGAGCACTTTTCTAACATCCCTTTTCATGGCTTTCCTTGAGGTCTTTTCTCCGCTGATTCTTATTTTTTTCAGTAGGGATGATAGTGAGAGTCTTCTTTCTAACCTGAGGATTGAAATTATACTTCTCTCCAATTTGATTTGGTTTGTTTTTGACATTTAAATCAGCTCATAAAGTAAAATGAAGAAATGTAGATTAAAGCTCAAATTTTTATAATTTCATCGAAAGTTTCAACCTTTATTGTTTTAGCTCGACAAGATCTCCTACTCTTACCGGGTTTCTACAGGAGAGAATTTTTGCCACCGATGTATTTTTTTGCGCTTCTATGACTATCAAATTTCCAATGTTAACCTTTGGAATTTTATCATTAATATATTGAACAATTGTCAATTGAGTTCCCGCATTTATACCGTTTTCTTCACCAAGATCAATCACAACTTTATCGTAAAGCCCAACTTCATTAAATCCATTCTCGAGATAAACAATAGTTCCAGTTGGTGGAAGTGGGGTGGGGCATTCATCAAAACCTTTATTTTCAGCTACAATAGCAAGTTTTGGCTCAAAGGGGAAAAGATAGTCGCCTTTCATCACAGGATAAATGCAGTTTTTCAGTTCTGCAAGGAAAGATTCTTCCTCCAAACATTTTACCCTGGCAAGTCCAATCCTTCTCATTAAATAACCTAATTTCTTTCCCGTATGGGGGTGATAAAGAGGCCCCTCATGCCTTAAAACAATAAATTCTTCTCCAAGCCTTGTTTCAGAGCCGTTTCGCGAGACAGAAACTATGTCATAATCAGAAGAGGTCTTACAGAATTCTTCCCTTTCAGAACCAATAATTTTCATAGGAAAATTAAGATCTTTAACAACAAAATATGAGTAAATCACTTCATCCTCCGCAACTATTGGATAACCTTTTTCGTAGATAGTTGCTTTCACCTGTGAAAAGAGAAAACTGGATATAAAAAGAAAACAAGTGAATAAAATTAATTTTTTCATTCATCCCTCCTGACTTGATTTTCAGGGAAAATGTATTTTTTATAATTTATACCTAAAAATGCCTTGTTCCTTGCAAAAAACATTGAAAATTCTACACTCTCCGTTAGCAATTTTGCCTCGTAATCACTCTGAATACTCATTCATCTTTTATTATATTATGTTATCAAAAAACAAAAGTCAAGTTTTTCTAAAAATTTCAATATTTTTCTCTTATCTGGAATTTTCAAGATACCATTTGCGGCTATTCCAGAAAGCTTTTTATTAAAATTAAACCAGATGAAACAAAATTTCGTATAAGCCATGGAGATTGAAAATGAGAATTGTTAAGATTTGCATATTTTTAATTTTATTAACCAACTTCTACGGATTTTCATCAGTCTCATCCCTTGGAGATATTCTCAATAGAAATATTCAAGCTATTGGAGGAAATGAGAAATTATCAAAGGTTTATAATCTATCTATTAAGGTAGGGGATTTTATTTTTTATGTTGATAGAGAAGGAAAGATGAAGGTTATAAAAGGGAAAAGACCTGCGTGCTTTGAAGTATTAATAGTCGAAAAGAATAGCGCGAAAAAGAGCAATATTAAAGGAGTCAAGGAAATCGATGGAGTAGAGAGGTTAACCAGCATTTTTCAAGCAAAGCTTTTTTCAGGAATTTTCACCCTTTCAGGATTTGGAAAGGAACTCAAATACAATGGGGTTAAAAATTTTGGTATGAAGAAGTTTTATGAATTGAGCACCAGCATTGAGAGTTGGAATGTTTACCTTTACATTGACAATGAAGATTTTCTTCTCAAAAGGGCTGTTATATCGTTTCTAACTCCCGAAAAAGAAAAACAGGAAATTAATTACGATTTTGGTTCATATTCTGAAAATGAAGGTATAAGAATTCCGTCATCGTGGTTTGTATCAAGGGTTGGAGCAAGAGGAACCCTCTATGAAGTGGAAAAGGTAAAATTCAATGAAGAGCTTTCAGAACGATTTTTTTATGATTTTTCTTTGAATATTGGAAATGTTGAGGTATTATCAGGGGAGGCAAAAGGAAATATAATAGATTTTTATGAAAGACAGGGAAGAATTTTTATCGTTTCCAATTGGACTTCAGATTGCTTCGAAAAAGCAGGGATCAGAACAGGAGATAATGTTATTCTTAAAATAATGGAAAAGGATTTTGAGCTTAATTTTTACAGGGATGCAGAAGAAGCAAGGAGAGCAGGGGTTCTTCAAAGAGGAAATATTTTAAGTAAGATGCCCGATTCTGATTTCTACACTCTTTTTATCTCAGAGCCAAATGATTTAAGAGAAGGCTTACAGATTTTACTTCCAATAGAGTTGAAAAAGAAGAAGGAGGAGGAAGGAAAATGAAAAGAAGAGATTTTTTAACATTTTCCCTCGGAACTCTCGGAATAAGTCTCGGAAATACTAATAAGGAGCTTTTTTTGAAGGATGGTAACGGAGAGAATACTCCAAGAATTAAAAAATATAGTAGTCTCGGAAACACTGGTTTAAAAGTTTCAGATGTGAGTTGTGGTGCCATTTCACTTTTTGAGCCGAATGTTCTTAGATATGCTTATGAGTGCGGGGTCAATTATTTTGACACTGCTGAGGGTTACCTTAGAACAAGAAGCGAATCCTTTATAGGCCAAGCTTTGAAGGATGTAAGGGATAAAGCTATAATTTGCACAAAACATGCTTACAACCCCAATGAGATATTTGAAAAATCAAAAATAATACAGAGAGTTGAGGCGAGCCTAAAGAGACTCCAGACAGACTATGTTGATTTTGCATTCATTCACAATGTTGATGACATTGAGCCATTTATGAAAAGTGAAGAGTTTTTAGATGCATACGAGACATTGAAAAGGGATGGGAAGGTTAGATTTACTGGTTTTTCTACCCACAATGCGAAGGTGACTCTAAAACAAGCTCTTGAGTACGATTTTGTGCAGGCTGCTCTTGTTATTTACAATCACATGGAGGGGAAAGAGATAGAACCTCTAATAGCAGAGGTCAGAAAAAAAGGTATAGGTGTTGTTGCAATGAAAATTTTTGCTGGAGGTGCTCAGGGAGCCCTTAAAGCCCTTGTTAGCGAAAAACAGAGTTATCCTCAGGCTGCGATAAGATGGGTCTTAAGCAATCCGAATATTGATACCTGTATCCCGACAATGAGCAGTTATTCCCATGTGGAAGAGTATGTTTATGCCTCAGGGAAACCTCTTACAAAAAAAGACCTTGAAATAATAAGAAATTATCAGGCTGTTGCGAACTATATTTACTGCAGGGTTAGTTGTAGAGAATGTCTTTCTTCCTGCCCTGAGGGTGTGGCTATAAACGATGTCCTTAGATTTGCCATGTATTTTGAGAATTATGGAATGGAAAAGGAGGCAATGAGATATTATTCTGAGCTTGAAGACGAAAGAAAACCCACGAAATGCTCCAGATGCCTTGGATACTGTGAGAATGCATGCCCCTATGGAATTAAAATAAGGAAAAGACTAATTCACTCCATGGGAATCCTTTCTGCTTAGTTTATTTCGGGATTATACAGATAAAACTTAAAACACCTTTCCCAGTGTTTTTGAATTGATGCTTGACCGAAGGCGGAACAAAAACAGCTTTCCCCTTTGAGATTGGATACTCTTTATTTTCCTCATCCACAGCGACTCCCTCTCCTTCCAGGACAAATACTTCGTGCTCGTAATTGTGCTGATGATATGGAGAGTGTCCTCCAGGCTCTATCTCCACCAATCGTAGATAAAAATTGGGAGGGTTTTCTTCCTCTCCAATTAACCATCTTAAATAGGCCTTTTCAGCTCCTTCGCCTGCAATGACTCTTTCAACATCTTTGAAATCTTTAATTATCATTTCAACCTCCAATTTTTTCAATAATATTTCTTAAATAACCCTCTATCTTTTCTGGCTCATTATGTCCAATATATCCAACAATAAATCTTCCTTTTCTTGATATAGCAATTTTTCCATGGACTCTGTCTTCAGCCACGAATCCTTCATTCGAGTCGAACTGGAATTTTTCGAAACCTTTTTTCCTTTCAAGATAGCTCTTAAATTTTTCAAAGGTTTCCTCAGGTCTTTTTTCATTTTCTTCTATGATAAAAAGATAAAAAATTTCTCCATCCTCTTTATATTCTGCCTGGAAGCCATTTTTTAAAAAATCAATGCCAAGAAAATTTTTTGGGAAGAATTTTTCTGAATTTTTTACCCGACCTTTTTCCGGAAAATATCTTAAAACTTCAGGAAGTTTTCCTTTATCCTTCACTTTTTCAACTATTCCCATTGCAAAAGTTTTTATTGTCTCTGTGGCTTCTTTTCCACAATCTGAACAGTAAATTTTTACATAAAGGGGACCAACTATAAAGAATAGATTCTCATCATCAGTATAACCATGATTGCCGATTTCAAGAAATAGATTTTCTGGAGACCTTTCAACGCTGTATATACCGAAGGAGTTGTAGCAATTACCCATATCGTAAATTTCTATGGTTAAAGAAGAGACATTCCTTTCAAAATAAGCGACCATGAGTTCCTTAAAGCCGAAAGTTAAATAAGCTTCTGCTCCACCATTTATGTGCTCATAGAGATTCTCTGGAGTAAATAATTTTGGAGGCTCTGAAAGCTTCCACCCTGAGACCTCTGGCAACAGAGAAGGAAGGAATGAGGAAACGAGGAAAGAACTCAGAGAAAGAATTAAGATAAAAGAAGGAAAGATTCTCTTCATAAAATCCTCCTTTAAAATTTCTGTTTTTTAAAGACAATGTCACCTGTTTTTACACTGAGAGCTTGACTAACCACATCGCATTTTGCCTTAAGGAGGAAATAAATATTTAAACCGAGTCCAGCACAGGTTTCAAAGTTTCCATGCCCCTTCGCTATGATGATTTCTGCTTCAAAAAATTCTCTTTTAAATTCCTCACTCCCATTTTCAAGATCCACTCCAATTGAATTATTTCCAGTCTCTATAACAGGCACAATTTCAGTTATTCCAGCCATAACAGCATCTTCCACTGTAGCATCATTTATTATTGGCTTTGACTTTACACAAAATTTTATGTCGAGGCTAGATTTAAGAAGCTCCTCAATCAAAACCCTGTCAAAAACAATTTCTCCCGCATTGTCTCCGAGGTAGAGGAGTTTTTTAAACTCCTTAATATCTTTCCTGAATTGCTCATAATTGTCGATTTCAAATTTAGAATTTAAAACTTTCTTTACATCCCTTGCAAGATCGTAAGGATGCCCAATTCCAAGGTCAATTATATTGCCTGCAACTGCAACATGCAGGGCAGAGTAGAGGGGATCGCTGGAAGAGGAAACAATATTTTTAAGTTCAGGAAGCATTGAAAGTGCTTCTTTGTTACTTTTTTCCTTGATAGATTTAAAAGGGTCTTCAACCCCTGAAAGTTCAGTAACAATTTCATAAACTATCTTTGAAATATTTGCAGGCGGAAAATTCAAATCAACTTTTTCAATTTCATGGGCTACTAAATTCAATATTTTTCTCTGTTTTTCCTCATCTTCGGTTGCAAGCCTTGCTGTGTTTAGAGCCTGTTTTACCATGCAGACAAGACAATCAAGCTCAGATTTTATTCCATTCATGTTTATTTTATACAATATATTTTTTGAATTTGACAGCCAAGCCTTAAATTTTTGAGGTTTTTTTGAATTCCCTTTCTCCATAAGCTGTAAGCCTTTTTTATTGACCATTTCCGCATTGATTGAGGCTGTAAAAAAACAGGAATTTCTAAAAAACTTCTTGCAATTTTTTCAACAACATCAATTGACAGATTTTTATCTACAACAATTTTCACCTCCTTTACATTCTTTCTCCATTCACTTGCGAAAAAATAATCAGGAGGTTTTGGAGAAAGAGTTATCCAGTCAAGGGGAAGAGATTTGAATATCCTTCCGTTGGTTTCCAGCTGGATTAAAAAGCCCGATTCTTTAAGTTGGTGGACAAGATTTGAAATATCCTGAATTGTTGGTTCTCCACCTGTTATACATACCCAGTCTGTTAAATTCTTAAATTTTTTGATTTTCTTCAAAATATTTTCTGCTGTATCAGCCTTTCCTTTATCCCATGCATATTTAGTGTCACAAAAATAACATCTAACATCGCACCCGGAAAGCCGCAAGAAAATTGTGGGTTCTCCAGCTCTTAAACCCTCTCCCTGGGAACTGAAGAAGATTTCAGATATCCTCAGAGTATTCTGCTGAGGCATTTTCCGATTCCCAGACAATGACTTTTTTTACAGGATAATATTTCTTCAGCTCATAAAAAAAATGCCTTGAAAGATTCTCCGCTGAAGGATTGAAATCATAAATCTCATTTAAAAATTTATGGTCAGGAAGGATCTGGGAGAGTTTTTCCTTAATCTCTGTGAAATCAAATCCAATTCCTGTGTGATTGAGTTCTTTAACCTCTACGAATACTTCAACCTCAAAAGTATGACCATGAATCTTCTCGCATTTTCCATGATATTCTTTCAAAAAGTGAGCAGCTGAAAATTTATCTTTAACCCTCAAAAGCCAAGCCATTTTCCCTCCTTTTTTAGCCTTGTAATCAAATGGTCTTCTATTCCAAGAGATTTCCATGCAGATTCTCTAATTCTACATGTAGGACATCTCATGCAGGGAATTTCATTTCCCCTGTAACAGGAGATTGAATAGGAATAATCTGTTCCCATTTCAAGCCCGAATTTTATTATTTCCTCCTTTTTCATTCTAATTAAAGGAGCCAGAATAGATATTTTTTTCCCCAGTTTTCCAGCCCTTGTCCCAGTATTTATTGCATTTTCCATTGCTGAGACAAAATTTTTTGAAGTATCAGGATAATTTTGGGAATCAAGAGAATGGAAGCCAACCACTATGTTTTCGCAATCCATGACTTCCGCAACAGCTGCTGCGAGAGAGATAAAGATTCCATTTCTAAAAGGGACATAAGTTGATGGAATTCTCTCTTCAAGCTCTTCGAGCTTTACATCTTCAATTTCAATTTTCCTATCAGTAAGAGAAGAACCACCAATCTGGGAAAGGTCTACATTTAAAACTATTTGCTCAATCCCTTCTCTTTCTGCAATTTTCTTTGCCATTTCAATTTCTATAGAATGAGTCTGTCCATAAAAGAAAGTTAGTGCACATACCCTTTCTAAATTTTTTTTAGCCCAGTAAAGAACTGTTGTTGAATCTATCCCTCCTGAAAAAAGGACAATAGAAGAAATCATCTTTCATTATAAATCATTTTTAAAGCTTTTAACAATTAGATTTTTTTTTGCAGGATTAATTAGCTTCGTCAAAAGGTGCTTTGATAGAAGAATCTTCTGTGTTATAATAAAAGTGCTTCATTGTATTAGAATAGGAACTGATATTATGGATTTGTCAAAGATATTCAGGGTGATAAATGAAATGTTCCAAAGAGGTATTCTCAAAGATTATGCAATTGGTGGGGCGGTTGCTACTATTTATTATACTGAACGTTTGCCACCAAGGATGTAGACATATTTTTTATTCCTCCAGAAAAAGACAAGTTAATTTTGATAACCCCCTTTTACGGTTTTTTACTAAAGAAAGGATACAGAACATATAAAGAATACATTATGATTGCAGATACGCCAGTTCAATTTATTCCAGCAACGGATGAACTTGAAAAAGAAGCAGTTGAAAATTCAATTTTAGTTAAATATAAAAACATAAAAATTAAAATATTAAAGGCAGAGTATTTAATTGCTATATTCCTGAAGGTTTTCAGGCATAAAGATAGAGAAAAATTGATAAGACTTTTAGACCAAACAAAAATAGATAAAAATTATTTAACAGAAATTTTAAAAAGACATAACTTAGATAAAAAATTTGAAGATTTCTTAGAAAAATACTATGAATAAGATAGTTGTAAAGAATAAAAAGAAAATTGAAAGGTTCAGGGAGAGAATTTTCAAATCAAAGGAGGAATACCGAAAGGAATTTGCAAAGGAGCCTTTTGCAAGAAAGTTAAAAACTGCTTTTAAATTATATAAAAGACTTCAATATTTAAAGGAGTTTAAGCCAGTGAAAATTCAAAATGATAAAACTTCGGAGCCTTAATGCAAAAAAATTCTATCTTCACAATAATTCTTCAAATTTTTCGTATGAAATACCTGCATCCTTAAGTATTTTATGGAGGCACCCTTTGCTACATTCTTACCTTCATGAATAGGAACGGTATTTCATCTTCTTTCAGGATGATAGAATACAGCATGCCTTCCACTCTATTGGATTCTTTTAAATCTTAACTTTTATCAGGATAAATTGGAGGGACAGGAGCATAAGTTGTCTTGAGAACAGGAAGAGCTGTGAGAGGATAATATGGTTAGATACACTAACAAGAAATGGGCGGAAGAGCCTTTAAATGAATTTACACAAAATCTTGAGGCTACAAATATTTTTACTGAGAATTTCCTGCTTTTCTAATCTCAGATGATAAAAAAAATAATATACTTATGGCCAGATCTCGAAGCATAACTCAAAATTATTTAATGACGGAAATGTCTCATTCCTGTAAAGACCATTGCCAGTCCTAATTTATCAGCTGCTTCAATAACTTCATTATCTCTTATAGATCCTCCTGGTTGTATAATGGCTGTAATTCCTGCCTTTCCAGCTGTCTCTATACTATCAGGGAAAGGGAAGAAAGCATCAGATGCAAGGGAAGCTCCTTGAATTGGAAGAATTGCTTTCTTTATCGCAAGTTCCACTGAATCAACTCTGCTCATCTGACCCGCACCAATTCCGATTGTTCTTCCTTCCCTTCCAATTACAATTGCATTGGATTTGACAAATTTAACAATTTTCCATGAGAATAGAAGATCCTCTATTTCTTGTTCTGTAGGCTCCCTTTTTGTCACGACTTTTAGATCCTCTTTCTTTATTTCAGTAACATCACTGTCCTGGTAGAGAAAACCACCTCTTATCCTTTTCCAGTCTTTGCTTTCTCTGTAATTGAGGTTCATTTCTATTATTCTCAAATTTTTCTTTTTTGTAAGGATTGAAAGAGCAGATTCTGAGTAAGAGGGAGCAATAATAACCTCGAAAAAGTGCTTTGAAATCTCATCTGCCAGTTTTTCATCAATTTCCCTGTTCACTCCTATTATTCCTCCAAAAGCAGATTTGGGATCAGTGGAGAAAGCTTTTATAAAAGCTTCGTAAATGTCATCTCCAACTCCTGCACCACACGGATTTGTATGTTTTATTATTACAGCAAAAGGCTCGCTGAAGGATAAAATCAAAGGAAAGGCTGAGTCCATATCGAGAATGTTATTGTAGGAAAGTTCCTTTCCACCATGAATTTTCATATCTTTGTAAGGAGAATTTTCTTCAAGATAAAGAGCCCCTCTCTGATGGGGATTCTCTCCGTAACGAAGTTTCATTTCTTTTTCTCCATGAATAAAAATTTCTTTAGGGAATTCCTTCTCAGTGTCAGAAAAGAACCTAAAAATATTATAATCGTAGAGACATGTTGTTCTGAAAGCCTTTGTTGCAAGTTCCTTTCTTTTCTGAATATCTATATCTTTATTTTTTTGTAGCTGAGAGAGAATCCATTCATAATCATCAGGATCAACAACAACAATTACATCCTGAAAATTTTTAGCAGATGCCCTTACAAGAGAGGGGCCTCCTATATCAATTACCTCAAGGGCTTTATCAAAAGCAGGATTTTTCTTTGAAACTTTCTCAAAAGGATAGAAATTCACAACAACCATGTCTATCGGACCTATTCCGAATTCACGGAGTTGAGCTTGTTGCTCATTACTTTTCCTTAAATAAAGAATTCCTGCAAAAATTGTTGGGTGAAGGGTTTTTACTCTACCTTCAAGAATTTCAGGGAATTTTGTAATATCCTCAACCTTAACATGAGGTATGTGATGTTCCTTCAAAAGAGAAGCAGTTCCACCTGTTGCAATAATTTCTATCTGAAGCTCTGCAAGACCCTTTGCAAACCATTCTAAGTTTCTTTTGTCTGATACAGATATTAAAGTTCTTTTTATCATTGAAATCTCCTTATTCCAATCCAAAATTTTACTATCTAAAAATTTGTTTTTCAATTTTTTAAACTTACTATTTAAAAATTCGTAAAATTCAAAGGAGGAAATAAGATGAGGATCTCTAAAAAATTTTTAATTTTATCACTTTTTATTCTTTTTTTATTTTCTTTTTCCATGGGAGTTACGCCACCAGAGAAGTTTCTTGGCTTTAAAGTTGGAGAAGACAGAAAGCTTGCCAATTACATGAAGATAATGGAGTATTTTGAGCTTCTTTCAAAGGAGTCTAATAGAGTTAAAGTTTTTCATCTTGGAAAATCCACTCTCGGGCTCGATTTCACAATGGTTGCCATCTCTACACCGGAAAATATTGCAAAACTTGACAGGTGGAAGGAAATTTCGAAAAAGCTTGCAGATCCAAGGAAATGTTCTGAAGAAGAAGCAATTAAACTTTCCCGTGAAGGAAAGGTTATTGTTCTTTTCACAATGAGCATGCACTCCACTGAGGTGGCAGCATCACAGATGTCGATGGAGCTTGCTTATGACCTGATAACAGGTAAAACGCCCTTTAATGCTGATGAGATTCTCAAGAATGTAATTGTTCTAATAATTCCCAATCATAACCCTGACGGATACAACATGGTTGTAAACTGGTACAACAAGTATATAGGAACTGAATATGAAGGTGGGTCAATGCCCTGGCTTTACCATCATTACGCAGGTCATGACAACAACAGAGATTGGTTCATGTTCAATCTCCAGGAGACCCGAATTGTGTCAAAGGTTTACTATGAAGACTGGCTCCCACAGATAATTGTAGATCAGCATCAAATGGGCTCAACAGGTGCGAGACTTTTTGTCCCTCCCTACAAAGATCCTCCCAATCCTAATGTTCACCCTCTTATATGGCAATCCCTTGCAGTTATTGGTTCTCACATGTCCATGGCTCTTGAGGAAAGTGGAAAAACAGGAGTTACAAATGGAACATATTATACTGGATGGTGGGAGGGTGCGTCGGTTTATACGCCATGGTGGCACAATCAGATTGGAGTTCTCACAGAAGCAGCCTCAGTAAGAATTGCTACTCCAATATATATCGAAAAAAATGAGCTTTCCCTTGAAAGGGGAGGAGATTATACATTAAAAATGAATTTCATAAATCCATGGAAAGGAGGGTGGTGGAGATTAAGAGATATTGTAGAGTATGAGCTCATTGCAGACCTTGGACTTATAAAGTGTGCTTCCCTTTACAAGGAGAATTTCCTCTATAATTTCTGGAAAATGGCTAAGGATGCCATCGAAAAGGGAAAGAATGAACCTCCCTACGCATATATTATCCCTCCTTCCCAGTGGGATTATCTATCAGCAGTAAAATTAATTGATGTTTTAATGCTCGCTGGTGTTGAAATTCACAGGGCTAAATCTCCTTTTAAAGTTGGATTTAAAGAGTACCCTGAGGGAACATTTGTAATCTTAATGGATCAGCCTTACAGAAACTATATTAAGGATATTCTTGAAATTCAGAAACATCCCAACGTAGTAGAGTACAAGGGTGGACCACCAGTAAGACCATACGATGTGACAGGATGGACTCTCGGGCTTATGTTCAATGTTAATGTGGAGGAAATAAATGAGCCTTTTAAAGTTTCATCAATTGAAAAAATTTCAACCCCTCCATATCCCAAAGGAGCTGTTCCAAAGACTGAATATGCTGTTCTTGATCCAAGAGAGAACCTCAGTTTCAAAACTGTAAATAAACTTTTCAAGAATGGATTTGAAGTATGGAGAGCGACCGAACCATTGCACGAAGAAGGATATTCTTTTCCTGAGGGCGCCTTTATCACAAAGGCAAAATCACTGGATTTATTAAAGAAAATTGCTGATGAAGTTAATATAAAATTTTTCCCATTCTCAGATTTGAAAAAAGTAAAAACAATTCAGATAAAATCGCCGAGAATAGGACTTTACAAGCCCTGGGTTGCATCTATGGATGAGGGTTGGACAAGGTTTATATTTGACACATACGAGTTCAATTACAAAAATATGGAAAATAAGGATTTTAAGAAGGAGAAACTTATTGAAGATTTTGATGTCATTGTAATCCCAGATATGAATTCGTCTGTTATTATTGAGGGAAGACCAACTGGCGAATTTGCAAGGTTTTTTACCCCCCTTCCACCTGAATATTCAGGCGGAATTGGAAAGGAAGGGGTTGAGAATCTTAAGAAATTTGTCAATGACGGTGGAGTTCTTGTTCTAATCGACAATTCAACAGATTTTGCTATTGAGAATTTCAGACTTCCAGTAACAAATGCTCTGAGAAATATGAAGCCCGAAGAATTCTTCTGCCCTGGTTCTTTGATAAAACTTGAAATTGACAATAAGCATCCCATTGGATGGGGGCTTCCAAAAAGGATAGCATGCATGTTCTCTAATAGTAAGGGATTCAGAACCTTTGTTCCATCAGGACTTGTCGACAGAAAAGTTGTAGCAGAGTACCCCGATGAACCATTGCTTCTCAGTGGATGGATGCTTGGAGATGAGAATTTGAGAAGACTTGCGGCTGTTGTTAATGTTAAGACTGGTAAGGGACAAGTTATTCTTTTTGGTTTCAAAGTCCAGTTTAGAGCTCAAACCCTCGGAACATTCAAGTTATTTTTCAACTCACTATTTCTTCAATAGCTTTTATTTAAAAGTCATTGCTTGATATTAATTAGCAATTCAATTAAAATTAGTTAATGAGGAGGAAAGAATTTTAGAAAACAGGTCAGTATGGAAAAATTAATAAAAAAGCTAAAAGAAGAGATAGAAAAATTAGAAAAAGAATTGATGGTAGACATACCAAGAGAGCTTCAGAAAGCAATTGCTCAAGGTGACATTTCTGATAATGCAGAATATCAGTCAGCAAAGGAAAGACAGTTTTATTTAAGCGCAAGGGTTGCACAGCTAAAAGAAAGGTTGACGACCCTTTCTATGATGAATTTAAATGATATCCCCCAGGACAAGGTAGCATATGGTTCTAAAGTCTATTTGAAAGATGTGAAAACAGGAGAGGAAGTTGTTTATAAACTTGTTTTTCCGGAAGAAGTAGATGTCTCAAAAGGTAAGATTTCTATTGCCTCTCCAATAGGGAAAAAACTCCTGGGAAAAGAGGAGGGTATGGAAGTAGAGATTCCAGTCCCATCGGGGATCAAGAAATTTGAGATTCTTAAACTTGTAACAATCCATGACTCAGAAGGAGAAGAAAATGGGTAAGAAAGAGAAGAAAAAAGAGAAAAAGAAAAGGGAAATTTCTTTATTCCGTGAGTATTTTGAACTTTTTGCTGAAACTGCGGTTTTTGTATTTTTTGTAATGACATTTGTTGTTCAGGCTTTTCAGATTCCAACAGGCTCAATGGAAGATACTCTTTTAATTGGAGACCATCTCCTTGTTAACAAATTTGTATATGCATCTACTTTATTTGAATGGGAGAAAAAGATTCTTCCAATAAAAAATATTAAGAGAGGTGATATAGTAGTATTTCGCTATCCCGAAGACCCTACAAAAGATTTTGTGAAAAGAGTCGTTGCCATTGAAGATGAAACCATTGAGATAAAAGATAAAAAAGTTTATATAAACGGTAATCCTGTAGAGGAGCCTTACAAAGTCCACAAAGACAGTTTAATTTTTAATTCCAATGAGTTCATACCTGAAAATGTTGTAATCAGAGATAACTTTGGTCCTATTGTAGTTCCCAAAGGACATTATTTTGTTATGGGAGATAATCGCGACAATAGCTCGGATAGCAGGTACTGGGGATTCCTTCCCCGGGAGATGATAAAAGGAAAGCCATGGATTATCTACTGGTCCTATAAAACAAAAAGAGGTAAATATCTTGAAAAAGGAGTTGTGAGGAAGATATGGAGCATGGTGGAGACAATAGCAACATTCATTCCAAAGACCCGCTGGCAAAGATTTTTTAAAGTTATTAAATAATTTCACTTCAGTAAATGCACCTGAATCAGAAAATTCTTGTCTCCACGAAAGATAAATATTTCAGAGAAAATTTGTAAGCGGAGGTTTCTATGAAAAGAATTTTTTTATCGATTGTTGTCTTTATTTTCTCTTTTTATCTTTTCCCTCAGGAAGGGGTTGTCTCTTCTGATTCAGAAATAGCAACAAGGGTTGGAATAGAAATATTAAAAAAAGGAGGAAACGCAGTTGATGCAGCAGTAGCAGTTGGGTTTGCTCTTACTGTAACTTTCCCAACAGCAGGGAATATAGGAGGTGGAGGATTTATGCTCATAAGAATGGCAGACGGAAGAGAGGCGCTCATTGATTATAGAGAAATGGCACCCCTTAAAGCCCATCGTGAAATGTATCTTGATGAGAAAGGAGAGGTTAGAAAGGGGTTGAGTGAAGAAGGTTATCTTGCCTCGGGTGTTCCTGGAACTGTTGCAGGATTAACTCTTGCTCTTGAAAAATTCGGGACACTCTCTTTAAAAGAAGTTCTGAAACCTGCAATTGAACTTGCCGAGAAAGGTTTTCCTGTGGATAGCTATTTTAAAAATTCAGTTGAATCCCATAAAGAGCTTTTCTCAAAATTTCCTGAGACAAAAAGAATACTCCTCAAAAATAAAAATGAACTGGAAATAGGAGAAATTATTATTCAAAAGGAGCTGGCAAAAACTCTTAAAGAAATTGCTAAATATGGTTCTACCGCTTTTTATAAAGGAAAGATTGCAGAACTTATTGAGAAAGATATGAAAAGAAACGGTGGAATTGTTGATAGAGAGTCCCTTTCTTCTTATAAAGCTATATTAAGAGAGCCCATAAGGACTTTTTACAGAGGATATGAGATTGTCACCGCTTCTCCACCATCTTCAGGGTTAATAATGCTTCAAATTCTTAACATTCTTGAGAATTTTCAACTTTCTAAGATGGACTGGAAATCTGATGAATACATTCATATTGTTGCAGAAGCAATGAAGCTTGCTTTCAGAGATAGGGCAAGACTTTTAGGCGATCCTGATTTTGTAAATATCCCCCTTAAAACTTTACTTTCAAAGGATTATGTTTTTAAAAAGGCAAAGAGCATTCGTTATCTTTCAGTCCTGACTGAAAATGAGGCGGATTCTTTCAATCCGTGGAATGAAAGAGAAGAAACAACCCATTTCTCTGTAATGGATAAATATGGGAATATAGTATCTAACACATATACTCTTAACGGAAGCTTTGGCTCAGGTGTTATCATAAAGGGAACTGGTATTCTCATGAACAATGAAATGGATGATTTTTCAATAAAACCTGGATATCCCAATATTTATGGTTTAATAGGAGGTGAGGAGAATTCAATTCAACCAGGGAAAAGAATGCTCAGCTCTATGACTCCGACAATTGTTTTAAAGGATGGAAATCCTGTTCTTGTCATTGGCTCTCCCGGAGGTCCTACAATTATAAATACAGTTCTCCACAACATTGTTTATACGATTGATTTTGGTATGACTCTTAAAGAGGCAATTTCAGCTCCAAGATTCCACCATCAATGGGTCCCCAATGTTTTGTATCTTGAGGAAGGAAAATATGATGAAATTGTCGTAAATGAATTGAAGAAAAGAGGGCATGAGATAAAGTTCAGAAAGAAAATTGGAAATGCCCATGGAATAGAGATAAGAGAGGGGAAAAGAGCAGGAGAGCCTGATCCAAGAGGTCCAGGAAAAGCAATGACAACAGCGGATTAAGGAGGGGAAAATGCTCTGGAGAATTGGACTTGTGGGATTTGGAAATGTTGGAAGAGCTTTTGTTTCTTTATATCAAGAATTTAAGGAACACTGGAGAAAGAAATTCGGAATAACTTCAGATTTTGTATTCATTTTGAACTCAAAGGGAGGGATAGTTGACGAGAAAGGGCTTTCTGATGAGATTCTAAGGAGTGCTCTCAAAACAAAAGAAAGGATAGATTCTTTGAAGTGCTGGAAGAGCGGACTGAAATTTGAGGGATTAATAGACTCAGTTAGAATAAATCTTCTTGTGGAGGTCTCAACCACAAATATAAAAAATGGAGAGCCTGCCCTTTCATATATAAAATCTGCTTTGTCAAAGGGTATTCATGTTGCTACTGGCAATAAGGGTCCTTTTCTTTACAATTTTAGAGAGTTATTCGATTTAGCAAAAGAAAAGAAATCCTTTCTGGGAATAGGATGCACAGCAGGAGCTGCTTTACCAACCATAAATTTTGGTTTTCATTCATTGACGGGCTCCAAGGTAGAAAAAATAGAAGGTGTCTTAAATGGAGTATGTAATTTTATCTTAACCTCAATGGAAGAAAAAAAGATAATTTTTGAAGAAGCGCTTTCCATGGCTCAGAAAATGGGGATTTCTGAGACTGACCCTTCCCTCGATATAGATGGCTGGGATACAGCATCTAAAATCCTCATAATTGCAAACTATCTAATGGATTCTTCTCTTATTTTGAGAAATATTCCTGTTCAGGGAATCAGAGGGATTGGTTTAAGGGAAATATCTGAAGCAAAAAAGAGAGGCAAGAGATTGAAACTGGCTGGAGTTGCATACAGGGATGGAGAAGAAGTGAAAGCTGAAGTGAAACTCATAGAGATTGGAGAGGGACATTTCCTCTATGATTTAAAAGGGACAAATAAAGGAATTCTTTATGTTGCAAATCCCGCAGGAGAATTTGTTGTCAAAGGTGGAGCTTCCTCACCAACTGGAGCTGGTTACTCAATATGGAGGGATATAATAAACTTTTCAATATCCGTTTGATTTATTCAATTTCGAGAATTGATGATTTTTTTCCCTTTAATATCCTTTCGACTGTTTCTGGATGATATTTCTCCATATACCCTATAAAACCTTTCACAAATTCATTTGATCTGATGCTCTCACTTTTATACTTCTTTACAAATTTTATTGTCATGTCAAGGATATCCGGAATTTTGGTTTTGTTCACACGCGCTTCCTGCTCTACTATTTTAAGAAAATCAAGTAATGTTTCTCCAAAAGTGTTTCTGATTTCTCCTGGAAAAGTAAGAGGGCTAAACTTTCTTCTTACATATTCAAGACCGGCAAGGATCTCCATGTCCAGAGAACCTGGTGAGTCATGCAAATACATGTATAACCTCCATTCTATTGCATTAAGGATCACAGAGGAATCATAATTTAAACTATCAAAATCCTTCAACCATTCATAGGCAAACCTCTCTCCTTTTCTCTCCTTTGTATAGCTCATGTGCTCTTTTAAAACAGGACAATTTTCAGGACAGGGTATAAATTTTATTCTTTTCTCCCCACAACACTGAGAACATATCATCCCTTTTAGAGTGGGACAATTTCTTTTTCCTTTTCTTTTTTTACAATAAACACATAAACTCACGGTTTAATTTTCCATAAACTTTTTTCCCTTCCTGCATAAAAACCATTTTTGCCAAGATTCAACTCTATTTTCAGGAGTCTGTTGTATTTGGATATTCTTTCTCCTCTTGAAAGGGAGCCGGTCTTTATAAATCCCGCATTTAATCCAACAGAAAGATCAGCAATGAAAGAATCTTCTGTTTCGCCTGACCTGTGGGATATAACCGTTCTGTATCCCGCCCTTTTTGCCATCTGAACAGTTTTGATGGTTTCAGTAACTGTTCCAATCTGGTTTAGTTTTATAAGAATTGAATTCGCTACATTTTCTTCTATTCCTTTTTTTAATATTTCCGGATTTGTAACGAATATGTCATCTCCGATAATCATAACTTTTTCTCCAAGGGAAGAAGTAAGGGCTTTCCATCCCTCCCAGTCATCTTCTGAAAGAGGGTCTTCGAGTGAGATTATCGGAAAATCTTTAATCCAGTTTTCCCAGAATTTTATCATCTCTTCTGAACTTCTTTTTGAGCCATCTGATTTTTTAAATACATAAACCCCATCCTCATAAAACTCAGATGCAGCAGCATCAATTGCAAGATGTATGTCTTCTCCCGCCTTGTAACCTGCCTTCTCTATGCTTGATAAAATTAGCTCCACAGCTTCTTTGTTGGATTTAAGATTAGGAGCAAACCCTCCTTCATCACCTACTGCTGTGGAATAACCTTTCCCTTTTAAAACCCCCCTTAGGGTATGGAATACCTCAACTCCCATTCTCAATGCTTCATGAAAGGAAGGGGCATTGACTGGAACTATCATAAACTCCTGAATGTCGACGATGTTGTCTGCGTGGACACCACCGTTTAAAATATTCATCATGGGAATCGGTAAAAGATTAGCTGAAGTTCCTCCTAAATACTCGTAAAGCTCAATTGCTCTTTCTCCTGCAAAGGCTCTTGCACAAGCCATGGATACAGAAAGGATTGCATTAGCTCCAAGTTTACTTTTATTTGGGGTCCCATCAAGTTCAATGAGAAAGTTATCAATCTCTGCTATGGAGTTAAATTCCTGTCCAACAATTTTAGGGGTAATTTTTTTCACTATATTTTCACATGCGTTTAAAACGCCTTTCCCCCCATATCTTTTCTTGTCTCCGTCTCTTAATTCCAGAGCCTCTCTTTTCCCAGTTGAAGCACCGGAAGGAACAGAAGCTGTGTAGATCCATCCCATTTCATCAGTTATTTCAACCTCTACTGTCGGGTTTCCCCTTGAATCTAATATTTCTCTTGCATCAATATTTGTTATTACCATATCAAACCTCCATAGGAAATTTAAAAGTGAAATTATAAATTGAAAAATTTAATTTTTTGCCTGTTTCTTTAAATTTTTCCCCTTTACTTTTTAACTTTTCCTTTTTAACCTTTCCCTTTTCCATCTTGTAACTTTTGCCTTTTAACTTTTTACTTTTTTAGTCCCATTCTTAATATTATCTATCAAAATCTAAATAAATCAACAAGAGCCTTTTAGCTGGAGTTTCTTGAGCTTCTGAAGGATATGAAAGGAGTGACAGACA
>FMSI01020063.1_pt1 | contig 20108 bp, 13 predicted proteins | sample 1504471 | NCBI WGS metagenome assembly FMSI01 (sample SAMEA4475357, study PRJEB15587) | soil metagenome | biome: Soil; feature: Field | place: India | collected 2015-03-11 | depth 0 m
TTCGAGCCCTGCCGCTGGAGTTTTTGTATAAAGAAACTGGGCTGCCCGAAGGCAGCCCAGTTAGCGTTATAAGGGAGGTGTTACTGAACGAGTATCGCTTTGGCCGAAACCGACCTACCGTCTATCGTCAAACGGTAAAAGTAGGTGCCATTCGCAACCCGCTTCCCGGAAGCATCCCGCCGGTCCCAGGTGACCGAGTAATCCCCGACCGGGAACATTTCGTCAACAAGCGTTCTAACAAGAGAGCCAGTTACATCGTAGATACCAAGCACAACACGCCCAGCCTGTGGGACACTGAAGTTCACGCCTGCTCGTCCTCTTACTGGACTAACCACTTTGAAGTAAGCGTCGCCATTGTCGGCCACATGGTATTCCTCAATGCCGGTCAGCGGAATCAAACCTTCTTCAAGATTGGTTAGGTATGTCGGGGTAATACAGTCCGAACCGTAGGCAACCCAGATGGAGTTACCCACTACATTCGGCATATGCCAGCCGCGCCGGGTGATCATCGGCGTCTCCGTGCTCCAGGTGTTAGATGGAATGTGATACTTATACACCAGATTATCTGCCGAAGCCGAACCAGCAGTTGATCCACCCAGAACATATATCACTGTATCCTGATAGGCTACCGCCCGGTGATATATCCGAGGACCAGGCATATTCGCCTTCTGGGTCCAGCTGTTTGCCACCGGGTCAAAAACCCAACAATCCTGATAAGTGTTTTGCGAGGCATCACTACCACCGCATACATAAACCTTGCCACCGGCGCCAACTGCCGCTGCCCAGCCTCTGCCAGCCGGTAGCGTCGCCTTAACCGCCCAACTATTGTTCGCAGGGTCGTACTCGTAAGTATTGCCGACAGCAGCCTCGCTGCCAATGACATAAAGTTTGTCACCCGCTACAGCACCGCAAGTCGCCCAAGCACCAGCGGGCATATTCGCCTTCGCGGTAACAATCTTGGTGTCAACATCAAACTCCTCGCAGGTGTTGAGCGTAGCGCTGGACGAGTCCCGACCGCCAGCCACATATATTTTGTTGCCAATTCTTCCTCCCGCACCGGTACGTCGCGGGGTCAAAAGATTCGGCAAACCGGTGGTAATCCAGGTACCATTGACAACATCGTATGCGAAGATTGTGCGCACCGATAATGCATTTGACTGTCTACCGCCACAGAAGTAGATGGTGTCACGCACTACGCCAGTACCTGGACACCAGTATCTCCCCAGCCCTGGTGCCGAAGTTCTGGTAACCCAGGTAAGGTTAGTAGATCTTACCTGGGTTGTTCCCTGCAGAGTGTCGTTTGTCCGGTCCTCATCACCAGTCAGGTCGGTGAACATCGTCACATTGTAGGTGCCAACAACTGCGGGCCACGGCGGTGAGAAATCAACATCTGCCGTCGCGCCCGGCGCGAGCGGTCCCGGATAGGTCGCTGTCTGGCTGTAGACTCTGTTTGCACCCGAATCAATCCAGCAGTAAACCGGAATGTTTGACTGCGGGTTTGTTCCAAAGTTCCTTATTTTTGCCCGAGGCGTAATATTACCCGGGGTAATTGTGCTCCCCGGCGCCACAATCTGAATTACGCCCACATCGTTCGCATTGCCTATGAAGAGTACTTCATACTGACAGGTATCAGTAGGGTTAAATCCGCCGATAGAACCGCCGTAAACCACCGCTTTGCCATCGGCATTGCCAACACCGGTGCCACGGTAAACCGGCAATAACACATCCGGTATTACTGTCCAGGTCCGCGTTCCAAAATCAAAGTACTGGGTGGTATCCATCAGAGCCACCATCTCCCTCACACCACCGTGTGCGAACATTGTGCTACCAACATTCCCGCTCGCCGCAGCCCAGGTGGCAATCGGCAATGGCGGAAAGATGCTGTTGTTAACTGTCCAGGTGTTGGAAACTGGATCATAGAACTCGGTATGGGTCAATGCAGCATTATTGGCGGCCCCACCGGCAACCCAGATGGTGTCGCGATACACGCAACCCATCGCAAACACCCGTCCCTGGTTAAGGCTCGCAACCTGCGCCCAGCCCGAACCCGGAGTGTAACACCAGACCTGGGTGGTCGGATTGGTAGAGCCCGGGGCATTACAACCGCTGATGTAGTACAGTTTGCCACCACAGGCTAAAACCAACGGCTGCCAGTTATAGGTTGTTCCGGTAAACGGTCCGGGTCCGCTTGTCCAGGTATTGGTGCTGATGCAATACTTGAACATTGTGTCAACCGTTGAACTCCGGCTATAAGCGTAACCCGAACAGTAATAAAGCGTATCGCCGATGATTGCCGCACCACCGTTGGAGATATCCAGCGGACAGGGCGCCCGGGTTTCCCAGGTATTGCTGCCAATCGCATGGCGATAGAGAACATTTGTCGTGCCGTAGCCGGCAAGAACATACACGTAGTTACCATCGGTCGCACAGGCATTGTCCATCATCCTGCCCGGCATCTCACTGTGATATAACCAGGCATCAGTAGGCATTGGACTGTTAACCGTTCCCCATACATAATCGTCAGAACCGTAGGTGCCGTAGTACAGTTTGACCTTCTGTGCACCGCCCTGATTATTGTCGCTATCGGTCACCTCCGGACTGACCGCAAAGGTCAGCCCAAAGAGGCAGACCAGCGTAAGCAGTGCCACCTTACTTTTTTTCATTGCTCTTCTCCTCTCGGTCTTTTTGCTTCGCTGCTTTTCTTTGGGGACAACCCAGTCACTCGAGATGCTGAGATCCCCTTTCTCTTGCTAATTCAATTATGCTCACTTCAGGAACAATGTCAAATCAATCCTACTATTTAAAACGGTGTCCTCAAATTATCTGTAGAATGAGGCAACGCAGATATTCTGACTCCGGCATCTGGGGAAGCACCGGATGGTCAGGCCCCTGAGTTGAACGGTCAATGATGACGAACTGCCGATTGACTTCCTGAACCGCACGAACCACAACATCAAGTAAATCCTGCCAGAAGAGATAATGGGAGCAGGAAGAAGAAACCAGAATCCCGCCCGGATTGAGTAATTTCAGGGCCAGGGTGTTTATTTTCCCGTAGCACGCCATACCGCTTTTTTTATCCTTCTGCGCCTTGATAAACGCCGGCGGGTCAAGATTGACCAGGTCAAATCGCTCCCCTTTTTTTATTAACTCCCGGAGAAAATCAAACGCATCCGCCACCACAAACTCACACACCCCGTTAACCCCGTTAAGCCGGGCGTTGCGTTCTGCCATGGCAATGGCATCGGCGTCACGGTCCACCGCCAGAACCCCCTTTGCTCCTCCCCGAGCGGCGTTAATGGCAAAGGAGCCGGTGTAAGAAAACACATCCAATACCCGTCGGTTTTGAGATAACTTTTTCACCTTTTGCCGGGTAATCCGGTGATCAAAGAAATAACCGGTTTTCTGCCCGCTGCCGATATTAACATAAAACCGCACCCCGTTTTCTGTAATTGTCAATTCCGGTTCGGGATTGCCGTAAAGCAACCGCTCCCTTCTTGGTAATCCCTCGGGCTCTCTTAATTTAATATCGTCCTTCTCATAAATTGCTGCCACGTCAAACAGTTCACAAAGGGCGCCGGTCACCAGATCCAGCCGGGACTCAAATCCAGCCGAGTAAACCTGAACCGCAAAGTGTTTCCCGTACTTGTCAATCACCAATCCAGGAAGCCAATCGCTTTCCCCGAAAACCAGCCGGAAATCCTGTTCTGCGGGCAGCCGCTCCTGACGGTAACGGTAAGCGGCGGCGATTCGCTCCCGAATCAGTCGCTGGTCAAGTTCTTCCTCTTTTAACGAGTAGAGCCGAACCGCAATCAGTGACTTCGGATTGAATACCCCACAGCCGATAAACCTCCCCCGGTCATAAACCCGCACCAGATCCCCAACCTGAGGAGCGCCTTCAATCCGTTTAATCTCGTTGGCAAAAACCCAGAGGTGGTCTGCCCGGGGACGCCGCCGGACCGCATGAACGGTTGCCTGCATGCCAAACAGTTTGCAATAGCTAAGGAACCACCCCGACCCCCCGGGACCGAACTGCTGGTTGGAAGCGACTCATACTATTTCAGTATCAATAACTGTCAGCCGACAGAGCTCGTCTACGTTATAAATTACCCGGTATAGGGCTTCCGATTCAATTTCTTTGTTCCAGCGCCCGGTCTCAAGCACCAGTTCTGGTCTGTCTGCCGGTCTGAACCCGTTTTCGGCTTTGAACAACCGGGTTGGCCCAGAAATAAAAACCGGTGCTGGATTTCCTTCGCCAAACGGTCCCAGCCTCGCCACCATCGGCTCAAACTCATTAAAGGGCAAAGCCGCATCGGCAACAAACTGATTGGCTGGAAAAATCCGCGGGGCAAAGTTCTCGTGCGCAAACCGCTCTGCTGCTCGGATGAAATCGGCAACCTGTTCCTCGTGAATGGAAAAACCCGCCGCCTTCTGATGACCACCGTAATCAATAAAGTACCGGCGCAATGCGCGCAGCAGCGCCATCAGGTCCACCCCATCCATCCCCCGACACTCCCCCACCCAGGCATCGCCTCGCCAGCCCATCACCACCGCCGGCATATGATAGCGCTCCCGGAGCCGGGCCGCACTGAACCCGAGCGCTCGTAACGAAAGTCCGGGGTGCTGAACAAAAAGAATCCCGTCGCCGATACGAACATTCTCCTGAGCAAGGGTATATGTCCGTTCTGCCTCTTCCCGCCATTCCCGGCTTTTGTTTACCAGTTCCTTCACCCAGACCTCTGCCGCCACCGGGTCAGAACTCAAAAACATCTTCACCCCTTCCTCACCGCTGGCAGCGGCAAAAAGGGGCAAGAGTTCACCGAGAAAATCCGCTATCGTCAACCGCTCCGGCACCACCCCGAGGGTTTTAAGCACCGCCTGAACCGCAGGCAGCTGGCTTCGCTTCATTAATTCCAACCCGAGCGCCACCAGCACCCGATTTTCACCGGTGATTGGTGCCCGGTCGGCGATCGTCCCCAGCATCGTCAGCACCAGCGCATCGGGCTGCGCAGAAAAAAACTCTGCCACCGATAGCCCTGGCTTCTCCTGCACCAATCCAATCGCCAGTTTCAACGCCAGCCCGACGCCGGTAAGATAGGGATAAGGATAACCGGAGTCAGGCCTTTTCGGGTCAACATTGGCAACCGCCCCTGGCAATGGGTCAATCACCTCGTGGTGATCGGTAACCACCACATCCACCCCCCGTTGTTTCAGCAACGCCACCTCCTGGTGATTGGTAATACCACAGTCAACCGTAACCACCAAACCCACATCCGCAAAACTCCCCCGCTCCCAGAGACGACAATCAAGTCCGTGCTTATCCCGTCCCTTGGTCGGTATATAAAACCGAACCTTTGCCTGAAGTCCGGTTAACGCCTGATAGAGCACCGTGGTCGCGGTGACACCGTCAAGGTCGTCGTGACCCCAGATGAGAATCACCTCACGCCGTTTAATGGCTTGAAACAACCGCTCCTTTGTCCGTTCAAAGTCCGGTAACAGTTCTGCCGGGTGAAGCTGGTTGATCCCGGGATTAAGCCAGCCATGAACTTCCGGGACCGTAGTAACCCCCCGCCCGACCAGCAGCCGGGCAACAACCGCCGGCACATTTGCCGCCACCGCCAGCCGCCGGACCGTCTCCTCGTCAACCGGTTTTAATCGCCAGCCGCTCATCGGTCAATCAGCTCAATCCGGCCCTCAACCCGGGCATCAACCGGGGAATGACGCCGGATGAAATTAACAATGCAATCCCGGAGCGGAAGAAAGCTGTCTTCAAGCGAGTCGCCTTCAGCAAAAACCCGGTAATCACCACTCCCCGCCGCCAGATAAGAGTTGGTCGCCACGGTGTAAACACGGTTACTGTCCAGCGGTTCGCCGTTGACAAGTATGGCGAGCACTCGCTCACCAATCGGCCTCCTCAGGGTATAGGTCATCTTTATTCCAGAAACCTGAAATATCGCATGGTGTCCGTTGACCGAAACCTCGCAAATCTCCCGTACCTGCCGACCGGTGTATTTACCGGTTACCACCGTATTGCCGAACGGGTCAACCTGATAGACGTGCCGGTAGGTAACCTCCCCCGCGGGGATGTTCGCCCTGATTCCCGCGGAATTGTGAATCGCAATATCGGTTTTAAACTCCTCCCGCATCGCATCGGTAATCAGGTTGCCAACCGGCGTCTCAATAAATCCGCCCCGGGTCAACTCCCGACGGCTGAAACCGATAACTTCGTCAAACCCCCGCTCCGCGATCTGGCGGATTGAATCCAGGCGCCGGGAGTACCAGGTGTCTTTTAAAACCTCCTCACCTAAAAGGTCAATTAACCTCCCCTGGTAACCAACCATTCGCCGGCTCCGGGTGTCAAAACTGATGTCCAGGACCCCGACCGCACTTAATTTGGAGTATGCCTGCTGGATAACGGTATGGGTTCTTGGGCTTTCGTCCGGCGGTTCCACACCGGTATGACTGTGGGCGCCGATTATCGCGTCAATTCCGGGCACCGAGTCTGCCAACCGCCGGTCATGGCTATAACCGATGTGATTCAATGCGACAACAATATCCGCGCCCGCTTGCCGCAGTCGTGCCACCTCCTCCCGGGCCACCTGGTAATAGGGCAAAACCTCCAGGTTGCCGAGCAACGATTCGGCCACCATCCCCCCCAGATATCTGGTCAGCAACCCGAAAACCCCAATCTTCACTCCCCCCCGTTCAAAAATCACGCCTGAACGGAGAAAAACCGGCAGGGTATCCGTCCCTTTAACCCGAACATTGCTTGCTATCCAGGGGATCCCGGAAGAGTCCACCATCTCCTTCAGCACCTGGCGGCCAAAGTCAAAATCATGATTCCCCGGTGCCACCGCATCATAACCAGCCACCCGAAAAAAGTCCACCACCGCCTGCCCGCGCGTAAAATCTCCCACCGGCATCCCCTTGAACACATCACCCCCGTCAAGAAGCAAAAAGCCGTAACCCTTAATCCTTGCCGAATCCCGCAGTTCTCTGATAACCGTCAGGGCACCCGGGGCGTTCGCCAGAGGCGGTGGAAAATTTCTGTCCAGCCAGACTGCCTCACCCGGCACCAGCGAACCGTGAATATCGTTAGTGTGCACTATTAATATATGCTGAATTGGACTCTCTCCTGAAGCAGCCTCTACCTGACGGTAGCACAAAAAGACACAACCCAGCCCGAGCAGCAGGTAGAGAATGCAACGAACACCGCGATTATTACCACTCATAACTAACACCGACACCGGTTAGAACACGGGTCTGAACCACCTGCACATCATCCGGCACCACCGGCAGGGCAAAATGTCTGGCGGTCAACTCCTCCCGATTAACCCGGGCATTAAGGTCAATCCGGCATCTGCCCACATCAAAACCGACGCCAAAAAGCGCCTCCGCCCGGTGGACCATCGGATCCGAAAACAACGGCTCAACGCCAAACCCGTAATGCAACCGGACGAAATTAAGCATAAGATGGGTGATTTCTGCTCGCACCCCCAGGACATTCCGCAAACCGCTGTCCACCCCGGCCCAACCGCTCCAGACCGCGGCAGCGGAAAAAAATGCGGGCAGCACACCGGCAGCACGATAATTAACACCCAGCACCGCACGCATCGGATATCGCGCTGACGGACCAGAATCAAAAACAGCCCAGCGCACCGCACTCTGATAACCCAAACCAACGTTCAAGCGCTGCACCGGAACAAAGACCACCCCCGCGTACCAGCCCGGACCGCTCGCCCTTTCTGCTCTCTGCCAAACGACCGTATCCGGTATTCTGATGCTCCAGACCTTCAGGTCCCGATCACCAAAAATGTACCGGGCGCCGACACCCAGGCGCAAAAAAGTAAGCGGTTTAAAGGCAACTCCAATATTACCGCTATAAAGCACCCCCCTCTGGACCACCCGGTCCACACCGGTCTTCACATAGAATTCGTCCCGATACTCCTTTTCATAGGTATAGTTAAAATCGGCAACCGGCGCTACACCTGCTCCCGCACCAAACCGACCAAATGGATACATAACCGAAATCGGACCGGCCACCCAGTCCGCGTGGATGTTGTCGGCAATAACCGCCTCGCCCACTGTGTTCTCAAACTGGTCATAGACAAATCTGGCCCTCTGTTCGGAAAGAAAACGCAAAACAAAACCACCCTCCAACACCGGCCGACTAACCAAACCAAGCAACGCCGGGTTGGTGAAAACCGCTGCCGGTCTGGCACCCAGCTCCTCTCCCCGGAAATCCCGCACCGGCAGATTAGCCCGGAGCACCCCGATAAAACTCAGAAGGACAAAACCAATTAACCTTTTCATCTCCCCTCCCTATTACCAGAAAACGTCCAGCTGGACACTGATGTCAAACCGACTATCCCGGGTGATAAAATCGGCCACCGCTCCGCCATCACCGTAGTGGACACCTTCGTTATTTCCCAGTCCGGTGTGAGAAAACTGACTCAACTTATGCCGGACTTTAACATAACACAGAAGGTTATCGCCAATCCGGTCGGTCAGCGCCAGATACCACTTGAACCCATCTCCGTCAATGAAATCAATGCCCCGGTCTTCAAACAACCACTCGGACATCCCGGCACAGCGCCAGGCGGCGATCCCCAGTTCACCGCTGAAATCATCGGAGAAGTTATGCTCCCACTGCACCGAAAGAAAATCGCCGTTGATGCTTGCCTCATCGTTGTATTTCATCGTCGGGGTAAGCAACGTCTTCCCCCAGCGCAGTTCACCGGTGAGAAAATCCCAGTTGGAAAGGGAAAGCATCGCCCGCAGCGCCGACTCCAGAGAAAGCGAACGGGTAGATTGAACCGGTTGTGGTCGCTCCTTAACCTGCACCTTTTGCCGCCAGCGCAGGCGCAGCGGCAACACCGGCCGGTACTCCACCTCGGCCTGGAACCGGAGGTTATCCGCCCCTTGCGCGATATTGCGCCAGAGGTCTATGTAAGCCCGGGTAAAGGTAATCTGGCGGGATATCTGATAACGCATCTCCAGCTGCACCCCCTGCTCCGGCTTGGGCATGGGAAAATCCTGCAGGGCGGCGAACGCGGGGTCAATTAACCGATACGGCTTCTCCAGTGGCGTATCCTCAAACCGCAACTCCTCACAGTAACCCCGGTTATAGGGGTTATTGTAATTGCCATCGTAATGCCGGTAGAGTGCGGTTAAGTAAAGGTAGTCATACTGGGTCCGCGCCTTCACCAGATAGGCCTGTCCACCCCGGTGCTGCCGTGCCAGTTCACCTTCTAAAGAAAGGTTCTCCACCACGGTCCGGAACTCGGCACCGTAAAACGTCCTCACCTTCCCGGTATCAAGCAAAATATACTCGGGGTCATCAAGAACCTCGGCATCACCGGGGAGGTCAAGAAACTTCGGCTGGGGCTGAAAACTCCGGCCGGTCCGGCTGGATAATACACTCACCCCGAACCGGCTCCCCAGCGGGATAAAACCGATGCCTGACAGATCCAAACGGAAACTCCCGCCGATATCGGTCTCCGGCAAAACGCCCTTAAATGTCGGGTACCGGGGCGTGGCAACGATGTAGAAATTAACGGTGCTATCCGGGTTGAGAATCGCATCCCGCTGTTGCCGGGAGTAAAACGCCAGCAAACCGAACCGGCTAACTCCGAGTTCGGCGGCAATACCGCGCAGACCGAAACCGGGATTCTCACTCAGGTCCCCAAATAACCCCGGAACTCGATTTGCCACCCGGGGTAGCAGTTCCGCGGTATTGTCAAGGATCAGCCCCTGCCCCAATGTCAGACGGTAGTCGCCGAGAATCAACCGCCGCACCGGACCGAGGTCATCGCCCGCAATAAACCCCTTGTATTCGCTCACCGCCCGGGGCTCATAAAATTTCTGCATCAACCAGCCCGCCGCGCGCAGATTCCGCCCCAACCGCAACCGCAGCCGGTGCCGGACACTCGCCTGATTACCCATCCCGGCAATAAACGCCTGTTCCGCCTGTAGTTGCTCCTGGAAAAACTCCCGCTCCGCTTCGGTATAACCCGCCTCCCGAAACCGGGCGCTGTCCTCTCTCAGGGTGGTGAGGGCGGCGGCAAACTCATCGGCACCGGCGATAACTGTCCAGCCCGGGTCGGTGGCAAACTGCACCCGGTAATTCCCGGCCACCGTTTTCCCGGTCCGGTCGTCAAACTTCACATAATCCCGCATCCCCCGATAACCATAACTGGAAAGCCCCTCAACCCGTCCAGCCAGGTCCCGCCGGGTCTCCAGTCTCCCGCCGCGCCGGAGATATTTTACCACCGCCACCGCATCAACGAGCGAGACATTCTCCAGCAGCAAAAGGTCATCCACCGTGGCCCGGTTGATATTCAACGGGTCAAGCAAAAGATCCTGCCACTCCTCCACCACCGCCGCTCCGGGACCGTCCTCGGTTGTCAGTTGTTTCTGCACCCGTTGAATGTTCGCTGTCCGCCGCTCCTCCTGGTCCGCACGGCTCACGTATATCAACGGCTTGAGTTCATCCAGTTTTTCCGGTGTGATACCCGGCACCTTCAACAGGTCATAGATACTGTTCAGCCGACCGTAAAGTTCTAGGTACTGGTAAAGCCGCCACGCGGTAAGCGAATCAATTGGCAGCTGCCGAATTTCTGTCACGCGGGCGTTATTGATATCCAGCTGGTTCTCCGGGGTAAATCCGGACAAAAGGAAAACCACCGCCCAGAGCATTGACTTCAGAATCTTATCATCAGCCCCAGATTATGGGTCAACGGTAAAACCGGATGGGTGGCAAGGGCATAATCAACCCGGACCTTCTTGAACCCCGTGCCCAGGCCGAAGGTAAAACGCACCGGCTCGGTATGAACTCCGGCACGGAGAACGAAATTGTCAGGAATTATTTCCAGTTCCTGACCAAACGCCACCCTTGTCCGCCTCCCGGGCTCCTTGGTCAACGTCAGACCGGAATTAATCCCCGGACCAGGTGAAAACCCCAGACCGAAACAGACCAGGCGCGGCAACTCTGATGTCCCGATGCGGGGAAGATTGACATTGTGGGCATAAAAACCCGCTGTCCAGCGCCGGTAAACCCGGGCAAACATACCGATATCCAACCCGCAGGCAAACCCCGAACCCAACTCCCGTTGATAAAGGTTGTAGCCATTAACACCGTAACCAAAACCAATTCCCTCGGCCAGCTGGAACCCGTGCGCCAGTTTAAGTGAACGTTGCGACTGGAGGTCAAAACCGGTCTCCTGCAACCGCAGCCCCACCGTCCCGATTTTCGGCAGCGGCAAACAACCCGCCAGTTCGGTTGTATGCAGACCGGCACCGACACCGCCGTAAAGCAGTTTATAAAAAAACTGCGCCTGCCGGTCACCTACCTGAAAAAGACCGGCCGGGTTGAAGTTAATTGCCGAAACGTCATCGGCAATCGCCACAAACGCCCCGGCCATACCCTCGGCCCGGACCCCCGCATCGTTTTCCTCAAAACTGGCAAACACGGTAGCAACAAAGAACAGCAAAAACACCGCTCCCACGACCAAGCCGCGAAAACAGCCAGACGACCAACCGGAAACCATAGCGTTTCATTTTATCCTTCTTATATCTGGAGTCAACAATTATTCACCGCCAATTGCCCTTGACCGCCGACATACTTGAACATCGGCCCCGGGAAGTTAATATAACCCCGTGCGCCTGAACCAACTGGGCGAAACCCGCCTGATTAACCTCATCCGCCAGACCGTCCGAGCCCGGGGCTGGACCAAACTGGGCATCGGCGACGACGCCTGTATCCTGAAAGACGGCAGAACCGTTATCACCACCGACAGTTATGCTGCCGGCATCCACTTTGACTCCGCCTATATGAGCGATTACGACATCGGCAGAAGGTGCGCCTGCGCCTGCCTTTCGGACATTGTGGCGATGACGGCTGAACCCCGGGTCCTGCTCGTAGCACTGGCAACCCCCGCCACCAAAACCGCCCGGGATATCCGCCGTCTCTACCAGGGAATAGAAGCGGTCTGCGCCGAACTGAACTGCGAGGTTGCCGGCGGCGACATCATCCGCCTTGACCGACTCGTCATCACCCTCACCGCCCTCGGTTCAGCCAGAAGGCCCTGCCGCCGTGCCACTGTCCGACCGGGCGATTACCTCTACCTCACCGGCTACGCCGGCCTGGCCGAAACCGGCCGGCTCCTCCTTGCCTCAGACACAAAGCCGCCTGAACTGACCACCCGGGCCTGCCGCGAGGCGGTCAACCGGCACCTCTTTCCCCTGCCCCGAATCCAGACCATGAGAAAACTCCGCCCCCACATTACCGCACTCATTGACACATCCGACGGCCTCGCCACCGATGCCCGCCACCTCGCCGAAGAAAGCGGCTGCCGCATCGTTATCAATACCGAACAGATCCCGCTGCACCCGGCAACCCGGGCGTTATGCCAGCACCTATCCGTGGACCCGATCCACTTTGCCCTTGTCTCGGGCGAAGACTACGAACTACTCTTCACCACCCGCAACCCCCTGCCCCGGCACCTTGACAGAATTCCGGTTACCCTCCTGGGACGGGCAGAAAAAGGAACCGGACTTTACATTAAAACCCAAAACCGAATACAAAAACTGAAATTAAAAGGCTACGACCACCTCTCCAGACAAAACTGTTGACAACCTGTGGATAAATATGTGGACAAATTTTAAAACCTGGCCTTAACAATTCCTTAATAAACATTTGCTGATTTATTCGGCAATGCCTAAATAAAATAAATTTTATCACAGACTTATAAACATAAACCCAAATTAAAAATTGGTTTGACAATACCATATATTGGGTTATATTAGTAAAACAACACCATATGAAGTGCCCATTTTGCTCAAGTGAAGAAGACCGAGTTCTTGACTCCAGGCCCGCTCAGGACGGCGCCTCTATCCGGCGCCGCCGGGAGTGCACCGGTTGTGGCCGGCGGTTTACCACCTATGAGTATGTGGAGCGAACACCGCTGATGGTAATCAAACGGGATGGCCGCCATGAACCTTACGACCGGCAAAAACTTCTGCAGGGCGTTATCCTTGCCTGTCGCAAGCGTCCGGTTAGCCGGGAGGAAATTGAAAAGCTGGTTGACGCGGTAGAGGCAAGGTTATCCGAGGACTCCCGGGTGGAGGTTCGCTCCCGGGAACTGGGCGAACTGGTCCTGGAGCGGTTAATCAATCTTGACCCGGTAGCCTATGTGCGGTTTGCTTCGGTCTACCGGCAATTTGACAGTCCAGAACAGTTTGTCGAAGAGTTAAAAAATCTTAACCGTAAAGGAGGTAAAGGCAATGCGACCGAGAAAAGGGGCAAAGAAACAGTTGGCGAAGAACCAGAACGGGGCTAAGAGTGCAACCGCGCTAACGCCATTTCGCAAAGTCCAGAAACGGTCCGGGGAACTGGTGGACTTTGACATTCAAAAAATTGCCAGCGCCATCTTCAAAGCCGCCCGTTCGGTGGGCGGTGAGGATTACCGCCGCTCCTGGTTCCTCGCCGAAAAGGTGGTAGAACTTCTCTACCGTCAACGCGGTTCGCACATCCCCACCGTTGACGAAATCGGCGACGCAGTGGAAAAGGTCCTGATTGAGCACGGCCATGCCCAGACCGCGAAAGCCTATATCCTTTACCGGGAAAAAAGACAGCAGGCGCGGCGGCGCCACGCCCGCATCCTGAAACCCCGGGTTGGCGTTGATCGCGACACCACCGAATTTGCCCTTTTTGTCCGCTCCTCTGACGACACCATCCGCCAGTGGGACCGCAACCGCATCAGCCGGGCGCTTGTCCGGGAAGCTGGGGTTGACCCGGAAGACGCGGAAGAGATCGCCCGCGAGGTGGAAGAGGTCCTGATCAACTCCAATGTCCGGCGCATCACCTCCAGCCTGGTCCGGGAACTGGTCAACGCCAAACTGATAGAACGGGGATTGGAAGAGCACCGCCGGCGCCACGCCCGCCTCGGTGTGCCGATTGCCGATGTGGAAAACCTGATTCTTTACAAAAACCGGGAAAACGCCAATACCCCGCACAACCCCGAAGCAACCAATATGACCCTGGCGGAATGGACCTTAAAACAGTTTGCCCTTTCCTCGGTATTTGATGCCGATATCGCCGACGCCCACACCTGGGGCGATATCCACCTCCACGACCTCGGCTTCATCAACCGCCCCTACTGCTCCGGTCAATCGCTGGAGTATGTCAAGAAGTTCGGGCTGAACCTGCCCAACGCCCTGTCCATGGCTAAACCAGCGCGCCACCCCGAAACCCTGCTTGCCCATATGGTAAAATTCTCCGCCGCCCTCCAGGGTCATTTTGCCGGTGCAATCGGCTGGGATGCGGTCAACATCTTCTTCGCCCCGTTCCTGGTGGGAATGGGCGACCGCGACATCCACCAGCTCGCCCAGATGCTCGTATTTGAATACTCCCAGCAGAATGTTGCCCGGGGCGGTCAGGCGATTTTCTCTGACATCAACCTCTACTGGGAAATTCCCCAGCACTTCGCCGACATCCCGGCAATTGGTCCGGGGGGCGAATACACCGGCAAAAAGTACGGCGACTACCTGCCGGAAGCCCAGCGCTTTGTCTGGGCAATCTTTGCTGTCTACCGCGACGGTGACGGCTCAAATCGCCCCTTCTTCTTCCCCAAACCCCTGGTCCATATCACCGACAACTTCTTCAAAACCCCGGGCGCGATGGACTTCCTCTATCACATCGCCGATGTTGCCGCGGAAAAAGGCAACACCTACTTTGTCTTTGACCGGGGCAAAACCGCCAAGGTTAGTGAATGCTGCCGGCTCAGTTTTCGGCTGGACGAAAACGACCTCGCCGATGCCCGTACCCCCTGGAAGATGCGCTACTGCGCCCTCCAGAATGTCACCATCAACCTGCCCCGCTGCGCCTTTCTTGCCAACCACAACGACGAAAACCTCTTCACCCTGCTCCGGCAGCGAATGGAGATGGCGGCTCGTGCCCACCTGGAAAAAAGGACCTTCATTGAAAAACTCCTCTCCCTCAAATCCGAGGGCCCCCTGGCGCTGCTGACGATGGACCCGGACGGTGAACCCTATCTCCGGCTCCACCGGACAACATACCTTATCGGCATCCTCGGCCTCAACGAACTGGTCCAGTACCACCTCGGCCAGGAGATGCATCAGAGCGAACAGGCGTTCCGGTTCGGACTCAAAGTCATCGCCTTCCTCAATATGGAATGCCAGCGCCTTGCCCGCGAATACAACATCCGCCTGGTCCTGGAGCAGACCCCGGCAGAATCCACCGCTTACCGGCTGGCAAAACTGGACCTGGAGTTTTATCCCGAACCCGCCCAGCAAGTTGTCAAGGGTGATATCGCCTCGGGCGCGGTCTACTACACCAACTCCACCTATCTCAACATCGCCGCGCCAATTGACCCGATTGACCGGGTTTACTACGAGGGCAAATTCCACGATATGATTGAGGCCGGTGCCCTCACCCACATCTGGCTTGCCGACTCCCGTCCGCCCAAAGAGTCCGTCGCCAACTTCGTCCTCAAAACCTTTCAAAACACCCGCAACGCCCAGATCGCCTTCTCCCCCGAATTCACTACCTGCGCCCGCTGCCACCGCACCAGCCGGGGACTATCTGACACCTGCCCCTACTGCCACTCCACCGCGGTTGACCACATCACCCGGGTAACCGGTTATTTCTCCCGCGTCTCGGGCTGGAACGCCGGCAAGCGTCAGGAACTCCAGGACCGCTACAAAACCGACCTCATCCAACGGCACAGCGGCATCTCCCGCGCCGGTTGAAGTTGCGGTTAAGGGTTCTGGTTAAAACCGGCAGCCGCACACCGACGGTTGCCCGCAACCCGGACGGCACCTTATTTGTTGCTGTCACCGCCCGACCGATAAAAGGTCAGGCAAACCAGGCGGTGATTGCCGCGCTTGCGGAATTCCGGAAAATTCCCAAATCCCGCATCCGTCTGATTGCCGGCCAAACCAGCCGCTGGAAAACATTCGTCGTGCCGGATTAACCGGCCGACCGGAAAACCCCGGGGTACCCAGGGGCACGGTCAACCGCAGACTATCCCGCCTCGGTCAACAGTTTAAATTCGGTCGGTGCCAACTGATAATCGGTCTTGACATCAATCGCCAGTTCATAGTCCCGGGCAAACTCGGTCAGCCGCTCATACCACTCCCCGGTAAGAAACTCCACCAGCCCCGGGGCGGCAAGAATCCGCACCCGGCGCCCGCGCAACTTCGGCAGTTTTGTCAGAATCGCCCGCTCAATCCGCATCGCCACATCCGCCCGCGACCGCACCCGACCCGAACCATTACAGGTCGGGCAGGTCTCGCACAACAGATACATCATTCCCGGCCGGGTCCGCTCCCGGGTCATCTCCAGCAAACCGAAACGGCTCATCTTGGAAAAATCTGACTTTGCCCGGTCGTTCGCCAGCTGTGCCCGCAACTCCTGCACCACCCGTTCGGTATTGCGCGGGTCCTCCATATCAATAAAGTCAATAATGAGCAGCCCGGCCAGGTCGCGTAGCCGAATCTGGCGGGCAATCTCAGCCGCCGCCTCCAGATTGGTCTCCAGAATCAACTTCTCCGGGTCCTCCTCCTGTGCCGACCGGCCGGTATTCACATCAATCGCCACCATCGCCTCGGTCTGGTCAATTGTGATAAAACCGCCCGATTTCAACCAGATCCGCTTCTGAAACATCCCCTCCAGTTCCTTCTCCACACCGGTCGCCTCCAGAAGCGGTATCTCCCCCTTATACATCTCCCCCCGGCGCCGCAACCGCGGCGCCACCCGACCGATATACGCACTCACCTCCTGATAGCACTTCTCGTCGTCAACCAGCACCTTCTCCACCCGCTCGTTCAGCAGGTCGCGCACCACCTTGATGGCAATTGACGGCTCCTCGTAAAGCAATGCCGGCACCGCCGCCCGCTCCGCCTTTGCCCGCACCTCCTCCCATATCCGCTCCAATTCCCGGTACTCCAACTCCAGGTCTTCGGCGCTCGCCTCCTGGGCTACGGTCCGGATAATCAGCCCGGCGTGCGGACTCTTAAACCGCCGCACCAGTTCCCGCAGGCGCGCCCGCTTCTGCCGGTCGCCAATCCGGCGGGAAATACCGATCCGCTGGGCATTGGGAAAATAAACCAGATAGCGCCCGGGAATGGAAACAAACGAAGTCAACCTCGCCCCTTTCTCGGCAAACGGGTCCTTCACCACCTGGACCAAAATTTCCTCCCCTTCATTCAGGGTAATCGTCCGGGCCTGCGGTTTTCGCCCATCGGTCTCATCAACCTCATCCTCATCCAGCTGTTCAAACTCGGGAATTTCGGTCAGGGGCAGAAAACCGTTTTTCCGCAACCCGATATTGACAAACGCCCCGCGCAGACCCCGCACCACATTCTCCACCCGCCCCTTATAAATCCGCCCGACCAGGTTCTGCTGCTCCGCCCGCTCAATGTAAAACTCCACCAGCCGCTCCTCCTCAAAAACCGCCACCCTGGTCTCCCACTTATTGGCACTGATCACAATTTTAGTTTTAACCTTCATTTCTCCTCCTGCAACTCATCCCCAAACGCCGAACGGACTCTGCCGTCCGGCTCCCGAACAAAACAGTCCACCCTTTTCACCTGCAGACACCGTGCCGCCGCCGGGCTAAGATCAAAAACCCGGGCCAGGGTATCAAACAACTTGATTCCCGGCGCGATGGTCAGATCCACCTGCACCACCCCATTCGCCCGCCGGCTCACCTCCACCACCCCGGGAACTCCGCTCGTGGCAATCGGTATCTCCTCACCATCCAGAATTACCTCATAGCGGGCAAAGTTAATTATCCCGCCCAGCGAAGGTGCGCTGTTCGGCACCTGCCGGGCACCGACAATTCGCAACCCCTTTGGCAAAAACGGCCCCAGGTCCCGCACAATGTTCCCGGAATAACTGAAGGCGATATAAAAATCAACATACTCACCGCTGGAAACCACCCCCACCGGCAACGGCGGTCCAAAAGAAACCATCGGCTTCGGCGCAAAACCACGGGTATAGACAATCGGCAACTCGCTCCGGCGCAGCGCCCGGTAAAACGCCCGCACCCGGTCAAGATGGGCGGCAAAACGAAACTGCTCCTCCACCGTATACTTCACACGAAACCGCCGCTTCAACTCCGCAAAACCACCACCCCCCTCAAACCGTGCCCGCCACCGCACCGCTCTCCGCTCCTCCGCCTCAGCGCCCGGCGCTGCCGGCGGCATCGGCTTCGGACCGACACAGGCACCGCAACCACTACAACCACCGCTCAAACAATCCGGCGTCTCCTTTCCGGCCAGCGCCCGCTCATACTCTGCCACAAGAAACCTCTTATCCACCCCAACTTCAATAAAATCCCAGGGCAGGACCTCCGCCACCGACCGCTCCCGCAGATACTCCGCCGGATCCACCCCGCTCGCCGCCAGCGCATCCTGCCACAGAGAAAACTGGAAAAAATCGCTCCACTCCTGAAATATGCCACCGGCACGATAAACCCGCTCAATTACCCCACCCAACCGCTCATCACCCCGGGCAATCAACGCCTGCACCAGCGAACACTCGGGATTCTCCCACTTCGCCCGGATATTCCGCCGGGTAAGCATCCCCTTCAAAAGCGCCATCTTCTCCTGCGTCTCCCTCAGGTCGGCAAAACCCGCCCACTGCAACGGTGTATGCGGCTTGGGAATAAACGGCGTCAGATTAAACCGCACCATCCGGCCCCGGCACAACCGCGCCACCTCCTCCACAAACCGACCAATCTCCCGCACATCGGCAGCGGTCTCGCCCGGCAATCCGATCATAAAGTACAACTTCACCCCGGCCCAACCCGCATCCAGCGCGTTCCGCACCGACTCCATAATCTTCACCTCGGAAATGTTCTTATTCACCAGCGCCCGCAGCCGCGGCGAAGCGGTCTCTGGCGCAAAGGTCAACCCCGCCTTCTTCACCTCCTGCAAACTCAGCGCCAACTCCGCGGAAAAATCCTCCCCCCGCGTAGAAGGCAACGAAATCGCCACCCGCCGCTCCCGCAACCGCTCATTCAACCGCCGCACCAGTTCCAAGAGATACGGATAATCCAGCGCCGAAAGCGCCAAAAGTGAAACCTCCTCCCAGCCGCTCGCGCGGATCCCCCGCTCGGCAATCCGCACCACCTCCTCCACACCCCGGAACCGCAACGGACGATTGATCATTCCGGCTTGACAGAACCGGCACCCCCGCACACAACCCCGGGCAATCTCCACTGTCAACCGGTCATGGATAACCTCACATATCGGCACCAGCGGCGGAAAAGGAAAATCCTCCTCCCGCAACTCCGGCACCACCCGGCGCACCACCCGCTCCCGTCTCCGGTCGCTAACCCCTGGCACAAAAACCCCGGGCAGACTGGCAAGCGCCCGCAACAAACCAGCCCGGCTCCGCCGGTCCCAATCGGCATAAACCGCGGTAATATCCCGCACCGCCTCCTCGCCATCGCCAACCACAAACACATCCACAAACTCGGCAAGGGGCAAAGGGTTAACCGCGCCCGGACCGCCCGCCACCACCACCGGATCATCCAGCCCCCGCTCCTCCCGATGCAACGAAATCCCGGCTAAATCCAGCAGATAAAGCAGATTGGTATAAGACAACTCGCTCTGCAACGAAACCCCGACAATATCAAACTCCCGCACCGGACGGCCTGACTCCAGGGCATAAAGCGGCAACCCCCGCGACCGCAAAATACCGCCAAAATCCGGCCAGGGCACATAGCACCGCTCACACAACCCATTCGGCAACTTATTGATAATGGAATACAGAACCTTCAGCCCGTAATTGGACATCCCGATTTCATACACATCGGGCATCGTGAGAACCCAGGTCACCTTCCCCGGTTCCGGCTCAGAACAAAAAGAGTTATACTCACCGCCGGTATAACGAATTGGCTTGGTGACGAGGGGTAGAACCTCGCTTAATCGCTCATCCATTCTGTTTTATTTCTAAATACTAACCCCATCGCCCCCAAAGTCAAGCAAACAATCCCCTTCTGACGCCAAAAACACCGCCATTAATACGAACCACAACACCTAAAACCCCGGGGACGGTACCCTCCACCGTTACCCCGGCA
>FMSI01072240.1_pt1 | contig 20092 bp, 24 predicted proteins | sample 1504471 | NCBI WGS metagenome assembly FMSI01 (sample SAMEA4475357, study PRJEB15587) | soil metagenome | biome: Soil; feature: Field | place: India | collected 2015-03-11 | depth 0 m
AAAAAGGTGGAGTTAAGGTTTAAATGTTCCGAAAAATGCAAAGAAATCTTTTTTCTTTCAAAAGAAAACTTTATTCCAGTTGGAATTTTAAGACCCTTTACTTTCAATCATCATAAATCTAGTTTTTTTCATGTTCAATCTATTCTACTCTTTCTCTTTCGCCAATTCAGGAGAGAATAAGAGATTTTGTTATTGAGTCAAAGTATTATATAGCTTCTGAAAAGTGGCAATTTGAAAATAAAATCTCTTTACATATTGCTTTTGTTCAGAAGTCCATCATTGAAATCTGCTCAAATGATTTAAATCTTTTGAGTATCTCAAAAAATTTTGGTCTGTCACCCTTTTATCTTTCTTGTGGGTTTAAGAATATAAGTGGGATCAATATCAGGGAATACATTTATAAAATAAAAATGTGTAATTCTCTTTACTTATTTAGTGGATGAGAAACCTATTAAAAATGTGTCGAGAAGTATGGGATACAGAGACAGGTTTTCCTTTTCAAAGGCATTCATTAAAAACTTTGGTTTTCCTCCCTCAACAATTCAAAAGATTGAATAGCAAAAACTTCCTTTCCTTAATTAATATTTGTAGCGACAATCTTCCAGGACTTTATGAGATATTCTATTGCTGAGAATATAGCAATAAGCATTGTTCCTATTAGGAGGGCTTGACCAATAAAAAAGAAATCTCCCATATGTTTTTTCCCAAGAATTAGAAATGAAATAGTTATTACTTCAAGAAACATTTTTGTTTTTCCAAGATTTGAAGAAGGCATTGCATTACCCTTTAATGCAAGAACAGACCTTAATCCAGTAACAGCAATTTCCCTTCCTATTATTATAACTGCTATCCACGATGGAACAACCTTTAGCTCGACAAGGGAAATAAAAGCAGAAGCAATCAAGAGTTTATCTGCAAGGGGGTCAAGGAGCATCCCCAAATTTGTCACAGTTTTTCTTTTCCTTGCTATGTAACCATCAAACCAGTCTGTGGCTGAGGCTAAAAGAAAAATTGTAAGCCCCCAGATTTCCTTCTCATCAAATTTTGTAAGGAGGATAACAACAAGAAAGGGGGTGAGAAAAATCCTTGATAAAGTCAAAAAATTTGAAAAATTCATAATAAATATATTTTTAACATATTTGTTGAGAGATTGCCAGTGAATTTAAGCGAGACGGGCGAGAAAAGCAAGAAGAGTGAGGTAAGAAGGGAAATTTGTTTTTTCAATAAAGTTAAGTTTGGAAAAAATTGAATTGTTATGCTACATTTTAAGAATGAAGGATAAAACCCTTTTAGGCAATGATGATATTTTCTCTTTAGAAGAGAGGAAGGAAAACCTTTTCCTCGGAAGATATACAATTTCCCAGGTCTATTTTATTCTTGAGAGGAAAGGTTTTATTGATTTTGCGAAGAATAAGGGACTTTACCCTATTCTTTTTGATCTTTCGTGGAAAGATGCTTTCACCCAGAATCTTAGAATTTACTTTAAGGAAAAGGACGAGAATCATAGGATAGTTGACTTAATACTGAAAGAGCAAACTTTTCCCTTTGAATTTCATGGTGCAAGTCTAAAAGAGTTTCGGTTTCTCTTCATAGAATGGCTTTCTGTTCAGAACCCAACCACTAATTTCACAAAAGGTAGACCAAAACTTCCAGGACAGACTTACCCCGGGCTTGGGCTCGGAGACAGGCTCTGGAGCATTTTTGAACTTCTTGTTAGATTTCTTCAAATAGATGGGGTAACGATAATGCCCAAGTTCCTTCACAATGCAATCATGTACAGAAGACTCTTTCATTTTCTCAATCCCGCAAAGGAGGGGGAAGTAAATGGAATTCTACGGGATATCGGGAATTATCACCTTGCAATTTTAGCCTGGGCAAGTTATCACGGTTGTATTTTTGAAGAAGAAAAGAGATTTGAATGGATGGCAGAACCTGAGATTTTCCCTCAGAATAGAGCTTTAAAAAACTATTTCTCTTCTTCACAATATAAAGAGAATGTAAAAAAGGAAATGGGGAAAAGAAAATTTTCTATAGATCTGGATTGTCTGAAGAGGAAGGAACCATCTCTTTTTGGATGAAAAAGGAAAAGGCTGTATCTCCATATAATCTTTTTTTGATTAGCTGAAAATACTTAGGAGAGTAATCTATTCTGGAAGAGTGCTGAACAATTGCAATACCATCCTTCTTTAAAATTTTTCTTTTCCAGACGACCTTCAATGGGTCTGAAAAATTTAAAAGCTCATAGGGTGGGTCTATGAACACAATATCAAAAATAGAATTTTTCTTAGCCAGCTGAATAACTCCTCTGTTAAAATCATTATGGATAATTTCGTATCCACCCTTTATCTCGCAAATATTTATGTTTTCTTTAACAAGTTTAATGGCTGTTTCGCTATTGTCAATAAAAACCACATAGTTAGCTCCTCTGCTTATTGCTTCAATTCCAACAGCTCCAGTTCCACAAAATCCATCGAGAAAGTTAGATCCCACTATCTTTTCATTTCCGATAATGTTGAAAAGACCTTCCTTTACAAGCTGACTTGTAGGTCTTATTTCCGGGTTCTTTGAATATTTTAATTTTCTTCCTCTGTATAATCCCGCAATTACTCTTATCATAGTTAGCTAAAGGATATTTCTGTCTCTCTTTTTTCTAATCTTTCTAAGTAATAAGATATCTCAGGAAACTTATAAGGATTATTTATTATATTAAAAGCTTCTTCCCTTGCAATAGCAAGTATTCCCTTGTCCCTTATTGGGTTTGCAAGCCTGAAATTCATAAATCCCCATTGAGCCTTACCTACTAGATTCCCAGGACCCCTCATTTCAAGGTCTTTCTCTGAAATAACAAATCCATCATTGGTTTCCATTAAAATTCTTATCCTTTCCTTTGCATCTTTCCCTGCATTTTTTCCAAAAATCAGATAACAAAAAGATTCTTTTTCTCCTCTTCCAATTCTTCCTCTCATCTGGTGGAGCTGTGCAAGACCGAATCTTTCAGCATTCTCAATGACCATAAATGTTGCATTGGAGACATCTATTCCGACCTCAACAACTGGCGTTGAAATAAGGAGATTTATCTTTCCCTCTTCAAATTCTGACATTGTTTTTTCCTTTTCCCTGGAAGGAAGCCTTCCATGAAGCATTCCAACTTTGAAATCTTTAAAGACCCTTGAAAGATTCTCAAAGGCTGTCTCAACTGCTTGCAAATCAATTTTCTCTGATTCCTCAATCAAAGGATAAATAAAATATCCCTGCTCACCACTCCGGAGTTTTTCTTCAATTTCTCTGTATAAGGCTGTTCTATCCTTTACAAGAATTGTTTTAACTTTTCTTTCCCTCGGTGACTCTTCTATCACACTCAGGTCAAGGTCGGAATAAAGGGTGAGGGCTAATGAGCGTGGTATTGGAGTTGCAGACATTACAAGAAGGTCTACCAAATTTCCTTTGAGATAAAGGGCTGTTCTCTGGGAGACACCAAATCTATGTTGCTCATCAATTATAACATAGCCAAGGTCTGAAAAATCAAGGTCGGATTGAAACAGAGAATGAGTTCCGATTATCATCAGAGGTTGCTTTTCCTTTAACATTTCAAGAATTTTTTCCCTTTCTTTTTTTGGGGTTGAACCCGTAAGAAGAAATAAAGGAAATCCAATCTTTTTAAATAGTATTTTTGTCCTGTAATAATGCTGTTCAGCAAGAATTTCAGTAGGTGCCATTATTGCAACTTTATACCCGTTCATTAAAGCGATAATTGAAGATAACAGGGCAACAGCTGTTTTACCACTTCCTACCTCGCCCTGAAGAAGTCTCCTCATAGGATATTCTGAAAGAAGGTCATTTTTTATCTCTTCAAGAACTCTTTTCTGGGCAGAAGTAAGCTCAAAGGGTAGAAGAGTTTTCCATATTTTATCAATCTCCTCCAGGAAAAAATATTTTCTTGGTTTTTTCAAATTGGAAAATTTATTTCTATAATAGGCAAGTCCTAACTCCATGAAGAAGAGTTCTTCAAAAATTATTCGCCTGAACTGGGGAGAAGATAAAGGTTCTGGGAAATTAAAATCATGGGGAGGGAAATGAATCTGAAAAAGAGCCGTTTTTCTCTCGGGTAAATTATATTTTTTAAATATAAACCCTGGAAGATTCTCCTTTATCTCCACATTGTTTTTAAAAATTTCTTCAATAATAGTCCTTATAATCTTTGGAGAGATTGATTTTATTCTTTCGTAGACAGGGATAATTCCACCTTTTTCCGAGCCCTCTGACAATTTAAAATCGGGATTCTCAATAACCCATCCCTTACTGGTCAATTTTAACTTTCCGAAGAATGAGTAAATTTTCCCTTTTTTTAAGCTGGGAAGAAGGAAAGGCTGGTTGAACCATATTGCTCTGAACCTTGATACTCCTGTATCCACAAGAGCTTCTATTATGTTCACTCTTTTTCTGAAAGTTGTGAAAGAATGCAATGATATAATTTTACCCTCTGTAAAAACCTTTTTGCCCTCCATCCCCTGAAAGCTCAGAACCTTTTCCCTTTTATCCTCGTATCTAAAGGGAAAATAGTAAAGTATATCCTTCACATATTCTATCCCCTCCTTTTTTAAAATCTCGCTCCTTTTTTTTCCTACTCCTTTTACATATCTTATGGACGTAAATAAATTTAGATTACCCATTTTCAGTAATATAGGGCAATCCTTCCTTTCTCAACTCTTATTTTTCTAATTCCATAGGGGAGATAAAACCAGCTTTCAATATCCTTTGGCTCCTCTCCTTTTGTTTTGTAATAAATATTTAAAAGCGTTGTTAGAAAGGTCGGGGGAAATATTGCTTTATTTATTGAAAATGAATGGGTTTTAAATTTTACTTTTCCCTCCACACTGGAAAGTTCACCGGAAACACTAACTTCAATAATGCTCTTTAAAAATTCAGGAAGACCCTTAATGTTTGAATTTGTAAGGTCAAAGTTAGCTCTGTATTCAATCAGATTGTCATCTTTTAAATAAAGCCACTCCTTTATGAGTTCTGTCGGTCTTCGGAAGGGATTTTTAAAATGTATGTAAGAGTTGATCTCCTCTTCGTTGAGATAAATCTTTTTGAGAATGAATCTAAATGGTCGGTTTCTCCCCTTCCTTATTCTCTCCAGAGAGGTCTCAGCTTTTTTGAAGGCATCATAGCTTAGTTTTAGATCCTCTTGGGAAAACCCATTGTATAAAAAATAAAGAAAGAGTAAAAGGAATAAAGGGAAAAAATTTTTTTTGAAATTCTGAAGAGATCTCATAAGATAAACTTATAGGGAGATTTATTTTCTACAACCCAATCAGAAATTGAAGACCATGTTCTGTCAATATTCCTCTCAAGAAATGAGAGTCTGTGTCTTATATTTTTCCTTGCATGGAAGAAAAATGCTTTGCACAGATTTATTTCATGTTTGCAAGCTTCAGCTCCCTTTGTTTTTATCAAAGTATCTGTTCTTGAAAGAGTTGCAAGCATTCCGTAAAGGTAAATAGCAATATCAGAAAGTCTTTCCTGAATGTATTCCTTTTCGATTATCTTTTTACCGTATTTTTTAATTATAGACTCACTTCTCAACCCGAGTTCGTGAATATAATCTTCGAGCATCTTCCTTTCCCTCTTTAGTATATCTGAAATATCTTCAATTTTCTCCTTCACAACCCTCTTTTTGACCTCTCTAATGGCGAATTCCTTCAGAACTCCAAGAGAAGAAAATGGGGCCTGAAGAGCCTTTCCGACTTTTTTAAGATAATCCCCTACTTCTTTTATTCCATAGAGGGAAATAAACATTCTCTGGATCTCATTGGTCCCCTCAAAAATTGTATTTATCCTTGCATCCCTCACAACCTTTTCATAGGGATATTCTTCAATATATCCATATCCACCCGCTATTTGTAAAGCCTCGTTAGCTATCTCCCATAGACTTTCAGAACAGAAAGTTTTGCAAATTGAAGATTCAAGGGAGAAATCATATTCAGGATTTTCAGAAATTGATGCTGTTAAATAGACCATGCTCTCCATTGCATAACTGAGGAAAGCCATATGGGTAATTTTCTTTTTTATCAGTTCAAAATTTGCTATGGACGAGCCAAATTGAACTCTCTGGGAGGCATAATCAGAAGCCATTTTAGTTAAAGCTTTTGCTCCTCCAGTGCAACCTGCAGCAAGACCGAGCCTGCCCCAGTCAAGAATTTCAAGGGCTATTCTCATACCATGACCCTTTGCACACACCATGTTTTCTACAGGAACTTTAACATTGTCGAGGACAATCTCTGAAGTGGAGGAAGCTTTTATTCCCATCTTTTTCTCTTCTTTTGAAACTGTGAGCCCTTCAGAATCTCCAGGGATAATAAATCCGGTTATTTTATCATCTTCTGTTTTTGCAAATACAAGATAAATTCCCTTATAACCACCATTGGTAATGAATTGTTTAGTTCCATTGAGAATGTAAAATTTTCCGTCAGCAGAAGGTTTTGCAGAGGTTTTTAATGAAGAAGGGTCAGAGCCAGCCATGGATTCTGTCAGAGCATAAGCTCCAATTTTCTCGCCCCTTGCAAGAAGAGGGAGGAATTTTTTCTTCTGTTCTTCATTTCCGTGATGTAAAATTCCCTTTGAGCAGAGGGAAAGGTGGGCTCCCAAGAATGTTGCCAGGGAAGCATCTATTGCAGCAAGAGCTTCCATCACCTGACAGTTTGCCCACTGGGAAAGTCCAGCACCTCCGTATTCCTCAGGAATTGAAATGCCAAGGAATCCAAGATTCGCCATTTCCTTTATAACATTATCCGGAATCTTTCCAGCTTCATCCATCCTGGATGGATTAACCTTTTCTTTTGAAAACCTGCTCCATGATTTAAGTAACTCCTCCACTACCTCTTTTTCCTCTTCTTTCTGCTTGGAAAAGGGAAAGATTAAATCTTTTTCTATATGACCATCAAATAAAGATTTAGTAATACTTAATTTAGCTTTCTTTTCCATAGCAATTAGAGTAAATCATATTTTCTTGAGATTGTCAATAACAAGGCGAGAAATGCCAGATGAGTGAGACTGGCTAAAAGAGGAAGAGAATGGCGAGGAGGACGAGCAAAAAGTAAAAAGGAAAACAAAAATTCATCTATCTCTTAACTGACGAGAAAATAATAGGTCATTTCTTTCAAAAATCCAATTCATATGGAGCAGTTCTAACAAAATTTCATTACTATATTCTTTTCTCCGTTGGAGAGAGGATTAAGATGAGGGGGAAAAATAACAAAATAGCTAAAAAGGGAAATTGAAAAAGAAAATTTCAATCCTTTTCCTTTCTCAACTCGCAAAGACGAACCTTCAGCATCCTTTTGAATATTTTTGAGAAAGTTCCAGGATCTCTATAACCCAATAATTTGGAGATTCTCCATAATGGTTCTTTTGAGGAAATGAGATTAAAGAGATGGCATGTTTTCAATTGAACTATGAATTCTTTCAGGATAATTCCAGTGGCTTCTCTGAATAATGTTGAAAGATATGAGCGAGAGATGTGAATCTCCTCTGAGACATTTTTTACAATCAAAATTTTTGGCTCTTTCTCTACTATAAATTTCTTGACAAATTCTATTTGGTGAATCAATGGCTTTGAATAGTCCAGCCTGTTTAAGTCAACATAAAATTTTGATTCTTTTATTGCCTTTATTATCTTTTCCTGAGACGAGGATAAAGGTCTGTGGTGGAAAAACATGCATAAAAAAGTTGAGGCTACCTTTTTGCTTTCTCTTCCTCTGACAATACATAATGGAGTTTTAAGGGCTTTTGAAATAAAAAATTGCTCTTTACAGTCGATGGAGCATCTTCCTTTGCATTCGCTGAAAATAAATTCTATACCTTTGTAGCTTCTATTTATTTCTTCAGGTCTATTTGTTGAGAGAACATCATATTCTTCTTGTAAAATCTGTTTTAATATTTTTCCCCATACATTGCATGAATAAAATAAAACTAACTTCCTTTCTAAAGTTTTGTTAGCCCCTTTATTCTGAGAAAAGGAATTATATTCTCCCTTCATTTTAGCACCCCGCAATTTTTTTTATATCAAAAAAATAATTCTGTCAAATTCTTTAAAAGAAAGCTATTGTAAAAAGATTTTGCTCCTGTATTCTAATTTTTTTGAAATCTTACTGAGCATTTTCCTCCTTTCTCCGATCTCAACCAATTTTCCTTTTTCGAGAAGGACAATCCTGTCGACTACTTCAAGGGATAAAAGTCTATGGGTTATAACAATAAAAGTTCTGTCCCTGAATAAAGAGAAAAGATTCTCAATTATTTCCTTTTCGTTTTTAAGGTCTAAATAGGAAGTTGCTTCATCAAGGATAATTATAGATGGATTCTTCAGAATCATCCTTGCTATTGCTTTCCTCTGTATTTCTCCTCCTGAAAGTTTAACACCCCTTTCTCCTACCTCTGTCTCATATCCCTTTGGAAGACCCATTATAAAATCATGAATATTTGCAATCTTTGCACACTCAATTATCTCCTCATCTTTTGCATCAACTCTTCCATATTTTATATTTTCAGCTATTGTTCCAGTAAAAAGGAATGTTTCCTGATGGACAATTCCTATTTTTTCTCTAAGGCTTTTAAGGGAAATATCCTTTATATTTGTTCCATCTATAAGAATTTCACTCTCATTTATTTCATAAAATCTGAAAAGGAGATTTACCAGTGTTGATTTTCCAGAGCCTGATTCTCCCGCAATCCCAATTTTCTCTCCAGGGAATATCCCAAGATTTATATTCTCAAGAACTTTATTCCTTCCATCGTAAGAGAAGCTCAGATTTTTTATTTGAATGTGACCTTTGACAAAAGGAAGGCTTCTTCCCCCTTCATGATTCTCTTGCTCCTTGCCTAAAATCTCAAATATTCTATCCACTGCACCTAAGGCTCCCTGAATTGAGAGATTTGCTCCTATAAGATTCTGGACAGGTCCATAGAGATAAGCTAAAAATGAGTTAAATGCAACCCTCCAATTGTTAAATTACCATTCATAATCTCGCGTCCTCCGTACCAAAGGACAATTAGGGGAGCAAATCCTCCAATGAGGGATGTTAGTGACCCAGCTGTCCTTCCAAGAATAAAAGTTGAAATACTCTGTTTTACAAATTGATTCAACTTTGAGAAAAATTTAAGGGACTCTTTCTTTTCTCCTCCAAAGGACTTTATAACCTCAGAGGCTTGAAGGGACTCTCCAAGAACAAGGGAAACCTTTGCATATCTTTCTTGAGTCTCTTTGCTCATGGTTCTTATTCTTTTAGAGAAAAATAATATTGAGAATGCAAAAAGAGGAAGAAAAACTGCAGAAAGTAATGCCAGTCTCCAGTTTATTATGAAAATGATTGCTGTCCCGAAAAGCAGAGTGAGGGAACTTCTCAAAATGTTAAGTAAGGAATAAAAAGAATATTTGATAAAGTGTCTATTTTTCTATCAGGTTAGTTTTTCTGAAACCCTCTGACCACTCACACATTAATTTGCTTGAAAAAAATCCTTCACTGAGTCTTTTATCGTTTCTCTTTTAGCTTCTGGAGGAGCTCTCTAACCTCTTTCTCCTTTTCTGTCCCGTATTCGAGATATTTCTTGAGATTCTTTATTGCATTCTCCTTTTCTCCTGTCTGAATGTAAAGTTTCCCAAGTTCATAATAACAATCTGCATAACAATCTGCATCTGTTGGGAAAATTTCAATTGCTTTTTGATAGCTTTCGATGGATTTTTTAAGCTCCCCTTTCTCCTGATAAAGGGAGCCAAGGGATTTGTAAGAATGAAATGAGACAGTTCTTTTTAAAACAGTTACTGATACTCTTGGCATCCGACCACTCTCCTCCACTGCCTCCTCTCTCTTTTTTTCTTTTATCATTCTTTATTGCTTCTTTCCAGCTTTCTTCAGCTTTTTCATATTCCTTAAGTGCAAAATAGGCACATCCTAAATTGTAATAAGCAAGAGCATCTGAAGGGTCTAATTACAACATATTTTTAAATGCAAGAACTGATTTTTCAAATTCTCTTTTTCTAAAGTATATGTTTCCAAGTAAATCATATGCTTCCAAAAAATTATTTCCCTTTTCTAAGGCTAAATCAAATGACTATTTTTCAACGGGCAAAAAGTCTGCAGTGGCATCCCTTTTCTTTCTCTTTTTTTGTCAGTTTGAAAAACTGGGAAGATTTAGTAGCTCTAAGGGCATATTTTTCAGCTTCATTCAAATTGTTTAAATTTAAATAAAGCATTCCGAGATTGTAGTTAATTTCAGGAAATTCATCCCAGACATTAATTCCCTTCAAAAGTTTTTCAATTGTTTTCATAAAGTTTCCATTTCTTATATGGGATAGGGCAGCTAAATTGATATTCTGTAATATGTAAATTTTTGGATTTTTAAATTGATAAATATATTCAATCTTTGGTTCAAAAGTCTTTTTTAGCTCTATTGTCTTAGGACACTCTTCAAAGAAAGATTCATTTTGAGAAGTATCTTTACCAGACTTATAAAGAGAACAGTTAGCTAAAAACTTGAAATATTTATTTTAAGAGATATTTGAAAGTTTTTCAAAGAAATTATAGGCTTTATTGAAATCTTTGTTATTATAGTAGATGGCGCCTAAATTTAGCAAAGCCTCTTCAAAATATGGGTTAATGGTAAGAGCTGTCTCAAAATACCTGATCGCATTCAAAAAATAGTTAGCATTCTGTTCAGATAACTTTAAATAATAAATTCCTAAACCAAAATAAACTTCAGGTCGAAGTCCAACCTTCATTTCTATGCCCTCCCTTAACCTAAAAGTTCCTTCTGTGGCATTAAAACTTACAGGACTCATACCCAACTCCATCAATTTGTTTTGAAGAGGATGTAAGTTAACAGGTCATAAGCATCTCCGTTGTTTGGGAAAGTATATAGCTCTTCTTTTAAAAAACTGAAAGCCTTTTCAATTGAACCTATCTTAAAGTAAGCAAACCCTATGTTTTTCCTTATATCCTTGAGGTTAGGATCAATGGAAAGGACTTTTTTATAATACTGAATGGCTAAATCATATTCTTCCATATCAAGAAAAAAGCTCTGCATCTTTGAGAATCTCGACTTTTTCGGTGAACTGAGAGAATAAATAGCAGGAGTTAAACAAAAAGAGCAATATTAGAAATGCTCCTTTCATTCTACTCTATTATAAAATTTTCTTTTAAAAATTTCTTGGCTGGATAGTGGTCCAGTTAAGCGGAACGCTTAAGGTCTAATTTTGCCTTTTCCATTAAGCCAAGCTTATAATAGATTACCCCTCTTCTGTAAAGAGCTTCTGCATCGCTGGGATTCAGCTTTATTACTTCAGTAAAATCTTTAATTGCTTTTTGATACTCTTCAATTTTTTCAAAGTCGAGAGCTCTGGTGAAATATGCCTCTTTGTAGTCAGGTTTTAAGTCTATTGCCCGATTAAAAGCTTTTATCGCCTCCTTATAATTTTCAATTTCTGAATATGCAATTCCACGGTTGTTGTAAATCTCAGGATTATCAGGATTTAAATATAAAGCTCTTGTAAAATCTTCTATTGCTTTTTCATATTCTCCAATTTCACTTTAAGCAATAGCTCTGTGAAAATATGAGCTCCAGTATTGAGGATTCAGCTCCATGGCTTTACTAAAATCCTATAAGGCTTTTTCATTTGAATCAATTCTCAAATAAACAATACCTCTCAGATCAAAACCTTCAAAGGACTTTGGATTTAAAATAATCAGATTTGTAAAATCTTCAAGAGCTTTTTTGTACTCTTCTTTTTCTAAATGTGCCAATCCTCGGTTTTAAAATGCTTCAGGATATTCTTTCTTCACTCTCAAAGCTTCTGTGTAATCTGCGATCGCCTTTTCAAAATCACCCAAATTGTAATAAACTATCCCGCGATTATTGAATGCTTCATCGTATTTTGAGTTTAACTTTATCGCCTCTGTAAAGTCCTTCAGTGCATTGTCATAGTCTCTAAGCTCGCTGTAAGCTATTCCACGGAGATTGAACACTATGGCAAGGAACAATTTTCCAGAAGATTTAGTCCATGATTTTATTGATTTTGTAAAATATTCTATGGCTTCATCATAATTTTTATTGTTCAGGGCTCTTTCTCCTTTTTTGTAAAAATTCAAAAAATCACTGGAAAAGGAAAGGTTGAAAAAGATTGAAAGAAATATGGCGAAAAATATTGATTTTAAAAGATTTTGCATGAATCTCCTCTTCATTCTTATGCTAAAAAATATATTTCATTCCCTTTGTAATTATATGCCTAATTTTTTTTCATGTTGGCAATCTCTTTCTGGTTAGTTTTTCCGACACCCTCTAACCACTGGGTGCATGGCTTTAGCCATTTTGCCATTTGAAGTTCAAACAGTGAGCTGTAAAAATTTAGCTTTTTGTTAAACCCTCGGATTAGCATAGCAGTAGAGACAGGCATGGGGGCAACTCTGGATGTAACTGCCAATATCTATGGAATAGTTACATCCACAATCCTTTCTCTGCCCTTTGTCCTTTTTTATTTCAACTTTCCATCCTTCAGGATGAAGTCTGTTTAAAAGTTCTCCATCTATACACGATGCTTTTTTTGCTCCAAATTCAAAAGTTTCTGGATTGCAACAGTTTAGAAGCTCAATTTCCAATCTTTCTGCTATCTCATAAATTTCCTTTAAAATCTCTCTTTTCTTTTCCCTTTCAATATTTATCCATTCAATTCCTGCTTTTTCAGCTCTTTTAACGCATTTTGGATAAATGCTCATAAAACTGAATATAATTCTTTTTACTCCTGATTCTTTAACTGCCTTCGCAACAATTGGGAAAAATTTTAAATTGTTTTCAAAATTTCCATCCTTCTTCCAGTAAATTATCGGGTCAAACCTTATTGCAATTCTTTCAGGATTTCCTGATATTTTGATTAATTCTTCTATCTGGGAAATTGCAAGCTTGGGTTTTGGAACAAAGGATTCAAGAAATGTTCCACCAAGACCAGTGATTGTAAAAAGGAAGTAGAGCTGAGAGTATTCTGAAAGAACACCTTTTAAATCATATTTATTGGAGATTAAATTTGAGAAATCTTTGCTCCATAGAACAATTGTATGAATATTTACAGGGTTAAGGTCAACCTCATGTTTTACCTTGAATGGACCGAAAACTTCAGTTTTTCTTTTTTTCAGTGATTCTTTAAGATAAGTCGGAAAATGAGCAATTAAATCTGTTCTTCGAGAAGCACTTATTATTCTTGACATTAATCGATGCTCCAGTTATGATTTTAACCTCTCTTTGAAGCAAATGACAATATTAAAAGGAATAGGAATCTCAAAATTCTTTGGAGATAGGGAAGTTGTAAAAGGTATTAATGTTGAGGTTAAAGAAGGGGAAATTGTTGCACTTGTTGGAAGGAATGGAGCGGGAAAAACAACAACTTTTTTAATGATTGCAGGACTTCTAAGACCAAATAAAGGTAAGATTTTCCTTGACTCCGAGGATATAACCCATCTTCCTTCCCATGAAAAATCTTTGAGGGGAATTGTCTATCTTCCTCAGGAACATTCTGTTTTTTTGAAAGCATCTGTAGAAGAAAATATTTCCCTTGTTCTCGATCTTCAGAAATTGCCGAAGAAGAAGATTAAAGAAATTACCTCGGAAGTCCTTGAGGTTTTAGGGCTTTCTCATCTCTCTCATCAACTCGCCTATACTCTTTCAGGAGGAGAGAAAAGAAGGCTTGAAATTGCAAGAGCTCTCTCAATAAATCCGAAATTTCTATTGCTGGATGAACCTTTTTCAGGAGTTGACCCTATAACAGTGGGAGAACTCCAGGAAATCTGTTTAAGATTAAAAGAAATGGAAATCGGAATTGTAATATCTGACCACAATGTCCGAGATACATTTGAAATTTCTGACAGAGCATATGTTATCCATGAAGGGATTGTTCTTGTTGAGGGAACACCTGTTGAGGTTTCATCCAATGAGCTTGCAAGGAAATACTTTCTTGGAAAAGATTTTAAATTTGGAGATGAAAGAGTTGAGATTTAAAATTTTTGTCCATCTACCCTATCATGTTTTTTACAAATATTCGGAGAGGCTTTCCAGTTCAGGATATGGCCCAGAAATCTATTTCGATTCAAGGACAATTTACAGTGATGAGAAGGAGATAGAGAGAGTTTCAAACTTTTTAAAAGATAATTCAGTTTCCTGCACAATGCATGCCCCATATCTTGATCTTTCACCAGGCGCCATTGAGGAGAGTGTAAGGAAAGTTACCATAGAAAGATTTAAAAGGGCAGTTTTTGTTGCCAACATTCTTAAACCTGTTTCTGTTGTTTTTCACCCCAACTGGGATCACTGGAAATATGAAGATGATGCAGAGAAATGGATTGAAAATGCAAAGGATATATTTTTACAAGTTCTTGAAAAGCTCGATCCTCAGATTTTTTTACTATTTGAAAATGTCTATGACCAGAACCCTGAAATTTTACTCAGACTTAAAGAAGAACTTAATTCTGAAAAAGTAGGATTCTGCTTTGATACAGGACATTTTCTAAACTTTTCAATGATTCCTTTAAAGGAGTGGCTTGAGAAGATTAAAAATTTTTTAGTGGAAATCCATCTCCATGATAATACGGGGAAAAAAGACGAACATCTTGCAATCGGAGATGGAATTTTCCCGTTTGATGAGCTTTTTTCTTATATAAAAGAAAACAAGCTTCAGCCTATTCTCACAATTGAGGCTCATTCCCTTGAGAATCTAATAAAAGGAGAAGGGAAATTAAGAGAGATTCTGCAAAGGGTTTATGAAGAAACAGAAGAGACTATTTGAATTGGATTTTTGGAGAAAACAGACTATTAGCTAAATTTTAGTTTAATCGAATGATAATGGACTCTACTTTCTTTCCAGCTTTTTCAGCTGTGGGAGGGTCATAATTGGAAAGGACAATTAATGTATAGCCTTTCCTTGGGAATGTCTCAACCAGTGCATTTATTCCTGGAGCTCCTCCTGCTAAAGAGATACTGTTCTGAGTAATTTCCCTTGAAATCTCAGGGGCTGATAGTTTGTTGTTCTTAAGTGCTATAAACAATTTCAGAAGGTCTTCAGCAGTTGAATATCCCCCACCTGCAGAGCTTCCTTTCGCAGGTCGGGTGTAAATGTTACTCCGTCTTGGCTCATTAGGATGTTCTTTTCCATCCCAGAAACGGGTATAACCGCTCGCAACATTTTCAACTGGCAGGTCTGCTTCAAAATGGTCAGTATTCTCCATTCCTGCAATTCTGTAAATATTCTCTCTGACATAATCGAAATAGCTCATTCCTGATATTTTCTCAATTATTAATCCAAGAACTATATATCCGCCATTGGAATATTGGGTTTTTGTGCCTGGTTCGAATAGAAGTGGCTTATCAGCAAAAAGGGGAAGATAGTCGGATAAATTTCTAATTTTGTTTTTAGGGGTTGCCTGATATTTTTCACCGAAAAAATCTCCTATTCCTGATGACATTTCCAAAAGATGTTTAATGGTAACTTTTTCTCTTGCTTCCTTGTTTGGATAATCGGGAAGGTGCTTTCCAATTGTATCATCTAATTTTAGCTTTCCAGCCTCTCTGAGTTGTTCAATTGCAATACGGGTGATGATTTTGTTAATAGAACCAATATTAAACCGAGTATTGACATTATTGGGAACTTTGAACTCTTTGCTTGCAAATCCATAAGCTTTAAAAAATAGTGGCTTATCATTTTTTGCGAGTAAAACTACTCCAGAAAATTCATCTTTATCTGCAAGCTCCTTAAGGAAACTTTCAAGTTCCATTACCAATTCAGAGTCTTCCTGTGATATTTTTGAAACATCTGATTTGCTCTGCATCAACTCCTTTCCATAATTTACTTGAGCAAATAAAAAAAGGATTATTAAAAATGATTTTAAAAATAAAGACTTTTTCATCTCTTCCTCCTTATATACTAAGACGAAATGTTTTCAGTTTATGTTTCAAAAATTGAATTACCAGCTGTAGGAGCGAGAAATGCGAGAAAAGAGAGATTGGCTAAAGGATTCATGCTAATAGCTGTTAGGTGTGGGCTGTAAGCTTAAAATTCATTTCCATGGAAAAAGAGAGTCTCCACGATTTCTCCATATTTTCCAGAAAACATCCCAATCTTTTGAATTAATTCTTCCATCAGAATAAATATCTGCCAGGGGATTCCAGTTGTCAGGAGCGGAAATCGCATTTGGACCAACACCTGTCTGCCCCAAATGAATGATTAAATCAACTGCATCTCTAAAATCTACTTTTCCGTCTAAATCCAGGTCGCCAAGAACAGCAGGTTCAAGGTATCTTGCAAGATGAGAAATTGTCAAAAAATCAATATAATTTTTTGAAGGGATTATCTGAGAATCTGGAGGGTCGGGTGTGAAGCCATGCCCTGCGTTCTTCACCTTTATAAGGGCACAGGAATTCCCTGCGAGTCTAAGTTTTTCAGCCATAATCTCACTTTGATTGTAAGCCACAACTTTATCTTTGTCTCCATGAATAAGAAGGATGGGAGGGTCATCAGGAGTTACATAACTCACTGGAGAGGCTTTTATTGCAATATCAAGGCAGAAATAAGGGTCACATCCTAAGAACTCAGTTACAGCTGGATGACCTGCCTGTGTAGCTTTTGTAAGGTCTGCAGGACCAAAATGGTCAACAACAGCAACCACCTTTGAAGAAACATTTTCAAGTCCTGGACCTTCAAGTCCGTCATCGCTGTCAGCTGCCCCCATCAACAATACAAGATGTCCTCCCGCATAGCTCCCCCATATTGCAATCCTGTTAGGGTCAATACCGAATTGTTCAGCATTTTTCCTCAGGAAACGAATTGCAAATTTGCAATCATTTATGTGAGTGGGAAAATGAAATTGTGGAGAAAGGCGGTAGTTGATAGATGCAACTGCAAATCCAAGCTGGAATAGCATTTTTGCATCGCTTCTTGAAAAAGCTCCACCTTTATCTCCGCTCTTCCATCCTCCTCCATGGACAAAAACAGCGAGAGGAGCCCTTTGAGCTTTGCATAGAGAAGGTTTTGCAATATCCAGTTTTAACTGAATTCCATCTGCCACTCCATAAACTATATCCATTTTCAAATCAATCTGAGGTGTTGGAGCAGAAGGGTCTGGAGGCAATGGACCTGGAACAATTCTATTTCCGAGCTTCCATTCGGCAAGGGAGTTGAGCCCACAAGATATGGATAAAAGAATCAAAGTAAGAGTTTTTTTCATTTTTTTTCACCGTTTTATATTATCCTTCAAACCCTCTTAAGGTTTCAAAGTTTGATGGGATTTTAACTTGAGTAATGCTCAAGATTTATCTTTTTTAATCTCCAAACCTTGGATTGACCACATTGCTGTATATTGAGCCAAAAGTGTAACTCAAGCCTATGGATGCCCAGTAATTGTATGTTGTCTCAAGCATTCTTCTTTTAAGTAGAATCTCCTCAAAGCTTGCTCCTGCTTTCGGTAGTGACAGCTGATCATGGATTGCTGAATATTTTCCATAAACATTAAGGGAGAGACCTTTGAAAATTCTGAGGGAGAGGTCTGTGTAAAACTCAAGACGGTTTTTTTTAAAATCATGAAAATAATGGCTACCTTCAAGGGTTGTGCTTATTGAGCCCCATTTTTCCTTAAGCTCGATGGTTATAGAAAGAGCCTCCTTTATCAACTTTTCTGAAATTTTATCATATATAGTCTCCTCCCTGTATTTGACCGATGGAAAACCTACAAGATAAAGGAGTCTTAGTTGCCTTCTTTTTGATTGAGAGTAGGGAAAGATGTTGAATCAATCGCAGGAGCACCTGAAATTACAATTTTTATATTCTCATAAGTAGATGACCTTATATGAACCAAAGCTCCTATTGACCAGTGTTCATTTATACTTTTTACAATCATCTCGCTGAAACTGTGACTTCTCGAGTAACTCTTTATTTCTTCATCATTTACAATGAAAAAATCCCTGTTCAGACTGGTAGAGAGTCCAAGTTTAATTTTAAGTTCAGGTGTGACTCTGTTTGCAGAAAAGTTCCCCCAGATTGAGTAATAATTTGCAAGTTTCTCTCCATTTAAAAAACTTCTTCCACTCAGGCTAAAAACCCAGAAATTCCATTTGTCTTCCACTGCGGTTGGCTCAACCTCTTCTTCCATTGAGATATTCAAAAGCTCTGCAATAGAAGTTTTTTAAACATAACGAATCAGTCCCATTTTGAGAGTTTTTACGAGACCTTTTCTTATTTCGTCTTCAGTATCTGTTTTTTGGAAACAAATTTAAGAACATCCTCCATCCCTTCAAACTCACTCTGCCCTATAAAAGTTATTGTATATTCATGCCCTCCCGCTCCTGTTCTTTGAGTGGTTATAAGGACATGAACTTGAGCTTCCTTTCTTTCCCGAACATAATTGACAAGGGGAATCTCCGTCTTGATATACTCTATGTCGCAATATTCGCAATCAATAAAAACCTTAGGCTCTGATTTCTTGAGCTGGTCCGTATCGGTTCTTTCCTGAGATAAGAGTGAGGAAAATAAAAAAATTGGGAAAAGGATTGCTACTAAAAAGTTTCGGGAAGTCTTCATGCACCTCCTCCACCTTTTTTTGTTTAGTTTTTTATATATACAAAATTTTTTCAGAAAAATCAAAAATATTAGAATTTTAAAATTTAAATAGGTTCCGATTTTTTATTTGTTATGCACAGTTGCTTTATTTTATTTGCAAGTAATATAATTTCTTGGAGTTTATTGGTGAATTATTCTATTATCATGTTCTATTAATTTTAGTCTTTCTTATGCGGTATCCCTCCTTTTCAAGCACAATAAGTTTTCCACGCATCTCATCGATTTTCATTCTTTCTAAAAGTAATTTTAATGCATTATTTATATCTTCTATTAAAGGCGGATGGATACGAACTCTAATGATTCCGCTGAATCTTTCTGGCGGATATTTTATTATATTTGAAAAGTGTTTATCAAAAGTTATCAACACTAAATTTTTATCTTTGGCTAATTCTAAAATTTCATCGTCAGACAATGAACAGAGTTTTCTTTCCCTTAGATCGAAAACTTCGTAATTCAAAGTTCTCAATAAATTTACTACACTAAAGGGAATATTCTGGTCTGTTAGAAACAAGTTATTTATGCCTTAGCAAATGGGATATATTCTTCATTTTTAATTAGATTTGTTGCGTATCGCAAAGCAGCTTGTATGTCTTCTTTGGTGAGCTCAGGATAATAATCAGTAAGTATCTGTTCAGGAGGGATTCCTGCTTCAAGAAGTTCTAAAACAAGATAAACCATTATGCGCGTTCCCCTGAAGCATGGTTGCCCATGACAGACATTTGGGTCAAAGATTATTCTCTCTTCTTCCATTTTTTCTGCCTCCAAAAATCATATTACAGCCATTAATTCCCCGTGTCAATCCCATAATTCATTGACTGTTCAACGGGAAAATAATAATCTTTAAGAGAGGTGGAAGTGTGAAGAGGATTTTATTATTTTTATTTATCGTTTCTGCTTTGGAATTTATTTGTTGCAAAGGAAAAGAAGGAGAAGGAATTGTGGGCAAAGATGCAAAGGCAAGAAATATATTAAAACTGAAATTGGTAAAAGTTATGGACAGAGAAGGAATCGGAAGCGAGGCATTTTCTGTTTTAGTCCCCACAAACTGGAATTTTGATGGTGGAATCTACTGGACATTGAGAAGTCCTGCCATGCCTGCGGTTGTCTCTTTTAAAGTCTGGAATCCCTCTGATTCAGAAGTTTTTGAAGTATTTCCTGCCCATCTCTTTTCCTGGTCAAATGACCAGATGTTCCTTTCCACATTTCCCATTGGCTCAAATTATCTCGGAAGTGAAGTTAGACCTCCAATGGGTGCAGTTGAATTTTTGAAGGCTTATCTTGTTCCTAAATTTAGAGGGAAATATGGAGAAATCAAATTCTTAGAAGAAAGACCTCTTGACCTTCCTCCTGAAACTCCTTCTTATCAGCAAGGCGTTGAACTTTCAAGAAATGCGGGAAGAATGAGAATTGAATATTTGGAAGAAGGAAGGGAGGTGGAAGAGGAAATTT
>FMSI01049634.1_pt1 | contig 20013 bp, 18 predicted proteins | sample 1504471 | NCBI WGS metagenome assembly FMSI01 (sample SAMEA4475357, study PRJEB15587) | soil metagenome | biome: Soil; feature: Field | place: India | collected 2015-03-11 | depth 0 m
GGCAACCACGTCTTCTTCATCGTCTACTGTATCATCATCACATTCGTATTCTTCTTCCGTAATTTCATCAACATCCTGGATTTCATGTTCATCTATGGCATTTTCTTTTTCAATTGCTTCATCATTTTCTGGCGTAAGTTCTATCACTACATTGGTGATAGTGGCTGATTGTGGTGGGGTTTCTTTTTCAATGTCACCATCAGTGGTAATTACACTTGATTGATGGTGGTGATGCAGTGTAATAATATCGGCAGATGAATTATGGTGTGGAGTCATTATGTGTAAATTTTGTAAATAATTATTATTATAATATGAGCTATCGCCCTTATGATTGAGAATGTTATCATATTCAATGAGCTTTGGTTTTTTAGCCTGAGCTTTAGTGTAGAGTGTAATTTTTGTTTTTGTTATCCATGGCAGCTTTCTTCTTGTATCAAATGATTGTATATTAACAAGAGGAATGGAATCCTTGTTTTTAAAAAGCACTATCTTTGAATACAGCATGGCAGCAACTTTTGTAAGCGAGTCAAATCGATTGCCTTCTAAAAAGTAGCTAAGTGATACTATGCCAAGCAAAATAAGTGAAATAAGTACCAGTACTGCTGTGGTAATCCATGCTCCGGTTGTCCCCATGATGGTAGTAAATACATGGTAGAGTGCTATGCCCACCACACCGCCTGCCAACGGTGTAACAGTCTGTGGCCAGATAATCGTAACAAGCAGTGAAGCTGTTACCATAGAAAAGGCAACAGCAAAGATATGTTCAAGCACCGGTTCAATTGATTTATATTTTACCAGACCCCAGCCAGCAAGCAATAGTATGACAACCACAAAATATGAAGCAATGCCAAATGATATCCTGAGTACCTGGGCAACAAGCACCCCAAGGGGGCCAAGTATGTTCTGTACCGGCATTGCACCAAGAGCATCATAATCTGATATATGAAATGTTGCAAGTGAAAGAAATACAATGGCGGCAAAGCCCCACAGTATAACACACAGAATTTCATTAAAACGCGTGGTCATATGTGCTAAAGAGTAATCCTATTTTAGTGTTATTGCAAAAACAAAATAATCAGTGCAACCATCCCCGCTGCAATAGTGTAATACCCAAAGTAATGCAGGTGAAGTGATTGTAGCATCGCAATGAGAAGCTTCAGCGATGCTATTGCTACAATGAATGTGACAACCATAGCAATCACAACGGGAATCCCAAAATCAAAAAAATCAATTGCACCAAGCTTACGTGATTCTAAAAGGCCTGCTCCAATGATAACAGGTATTGCCATTAAAAAAGAAAATTTACCCGCTTCTTTGGGCTCTAACCCCGCAATCAGGCCTCCAGTAATGGTGCTTCCCGAACGTGATATGCCAGGCAAGATTGCAACTGCCTGAAACAGCCCCACCAGCAATGCCTGCAGCAGTCCCATCTCTTCACATTTTCGGCTTTTTTTGGGTAATTTATTAGACGCTAAAAGCATTATGCCGTTGATAATCAACAAGACAGCGACAATACCTGGGCGTGCAATAGACATCTCGATGTAATTGTTAAAAAAAAGGCCAACAAAAGCAGCCGGAAATGAGGCAATTACTATACTGAGCGCAAATCGGCAGTGTACGCCAAAAGTTTTTTTCGTAATTTCGGCGATAGTTCCGGTAATCAGCCGTGCGATGTCATCATAGTAAAAAATAATAATTGCTGCTAAGCTTGCCAGATGCAGTGCAACGTTGAAGAAAAGCTTGGCGCCTGGATCCATTGTGCTAAATATGGCGTGCACCTGAGGTATAGCTTCCAAAAGTGCAAGGTGCCCCGATGAGGACACTGGTAAAAATTCGGTAACACCCTGGATGATACCAAGAATACAGAATACAACAATGATATAGGCCATATCATATCTCCTGGATAATTGTTTCGATAAGTGGTGTATTGTTGGTAAAGCGGTGAGCTATCATTTTGGCAAGCTTTTTTACTGCTACAGAAAGGTGTTCGGGGGAGGTATTTTGTAACAATTGTTTCTCAATGGTGTTAGACAGTTCCTTGTGAAGTACCTGGATAAATTTATCATTTTTTATGCCAATAAAACCTTTTGCAGTGATTAGTGGTGGATACAGTAATAAGCCATCTCCAATAACAATGCTTATGATGATGAGGCCATCGGATGCTAGGGCCTTTCGTTCAGCAATAATGTCATCTGAGATATCGCCAATATAGTTGCCATCAACATACACTGTGGAAAGCGAGATATTGCCTTTTTTCTCAAAACGATTCTGAGTAAGTTCTATAATGTCGCCATTTTTTGCAACGATGATATTCTGCTGTTTTATATTGAGTGAGGTGGCAAGTGTAGCATGAGCTTTCAGGTGACGATATTCGCCGTGGACTGGTAAAAAGTATTTGGGTTGCGTCAAGGTTATCATTAATTTGAGCTCTTCCTGGGATGCGTGGCCTGATACGTGAATCTCTTCATCCTGTTCATAGTATACATCCGCGCCCATCTGCATCAAGGAATTAATAACACTGTATACCATTCTTTCATTTCCCGGAATTACAGAGGCCGTAATAATTACGGTATCGCCAGCACCTATTCTGAAATGTTTATGCGTTCCTGTAGCCATTCGGGAAAGTGCTGACATTGGTTCGCCCTGTGAACCAGTACACAGCACTACAAGTTTTTTGTGAGTGTATTTCCCAATATCTTTGGCATCTATTATAAGGTCTTTTTTGTATTTCAGGTATCCTAATTCAGTTGCTATCTCTACATTTTTCTGCATAGTAGTGCCGGATATCACAACTTTGCGGTTATATTTTTGCGATGCTTCCAGTACCTGCTGTATTCTGTGTATATTTGAGGCAAAGCTTGCTACAAATATGCGCCCCTTTGATTTTGCAAATATTTCTAAAAGCTTCTTTTTTAAAACTATCTCTGATGGTGTGTAACCAGGATTAGTTGCATTGGTGCTATCACTTATTAAAAGTAACACACCCTGCTGGCCATATTCTGCAAAGCGGTGCAGGTCGGCAACCTTGCCGTCCAATGGAGAATAATCAATCTTGTAATCACCAGTATGAATAATAGTTCCTATTGGTGTTTTTATAGCAAGTCCCACACCATCAATGATTGAATGGTTCACCTGTAAAAACTCTATGACAAATGAGCCAATATGAATCATATCGCGTGGTTCAATCTCTATGAATGAAGGTGAGCTGACAGGTCGTTCTGCAAGCCTGCTTGTTACCAGCCCTAAGGTAAGTTTTGTTGCGTATACTGGTACATTTATCTTTTGTAGAAGAAATGGTATAGCACCAATGTGGTCCTCATGCCCATGGGTAATTATGATGCCTTTTACTTTGGTTCGGTGTTCAAGTATATAGCTAAAATCAGGTATCATGAAATCTATTCCGGGCGTTTCGCCATTGGGGAAAGTAATGCCACAATCTATTATTATCATTTCATTGTCGTATTCAATGACCATCATATTTCCGCCAATGGCATGAAGGCCACCTATCGGTATGATTCGTATTTTTTTCTCTTTCATAAGCCTGTATGTCCAAAGCCTCCGTGGTTTCGTTTTGTTGGGGTTAATTCCAAAACCGCTTCAAATGTCACCTGTATAGTATGCGCAATGACCATCTGGGCAATGCGCATGTTATTTTCAATAGTAAAGGGTTTGTCACTTAAGTTTATCACAATAATTTTTATTTCTCCACGATAATCAGCATCGATGGTGCCAGGTGTATTAAGAAGAGTAATTCCATGATTAATGGCTAATCCGCTTCGGGGTCGTATTTGCGCTTCATAGCCAGGAGGAAGTTCTATAGAAACACCAGTAGGGATGAGAGCCCGTTGTAGTGGTTGCAGGACTATTGGCTTTTCCAGAAATGCATAAAGGTCAGCACCTGATGAATGAGGTGTTTGATACTCGGGTTTTTTTGCACCAGGTTGTAACGTAATCTTTATTGTCTGCATGCTGAGAAATTATAAAGTATTTTTATAATAGTTGTAAACACCTTTATATTATTATTGACATTTTTTTGAAATAGTATAGAATCCTAAATATAGGATAGTTATTTAGTATAGTCCAGAATTTACTATACGTGTAAGTCATAAAGAATAATTAGTATTAAAATGCAAGAATTATTTTGAAGGGTATATTATGGAAGATAATGGCTTGACCTTTTTTGAAGAAACTGAACTTAGTCGGGAAGCTATTGAAGGATTAGAAAAAAAGATCTATGATCTGCGTAATCTATTAGAACTGGGTATAAGCCTTTCGTCAAATTTGCAGTTTGAAAGCTTAGTTGAATCACTTCTCTACAGCTGTATTGGGCAGATGTTTGTTGAACAGGTATCTCTTTTATTGCAAAAAGATATTGATGTAAATGATTTTTATATACATATGACCAAGGGATATGATAATGAATTTGAAGACAATGTACTATTGCATGAAACTAGTCCGCTCGTAGGATTTCTGGAAAATAACCCTTACCCAATTGAGTATGAAACGCTTTTAGAATTGCCCGATCTGTTTGATGACCTCAAAGTAATAGCCTTTTTAAACCCGTATATTGTGGTTCCTTTAAAATCAAAAAATTCACTGATGGGGATTCTGCTTCTGGGAAAAAAAATAACCGGTAGTGGTTTTTCAAATTCAGAGAAGGAATTTTTGCATTATGTTGCACGGTTTGGCGCTGTTGCAGTTGAAAATTCTCGCCTTTATTTAATGTCAACACTGGACAGGATGACCAGGCTTTATATTCATCATTATTTTGAGATACGATTGTTTGAAGAGATGAAACGAAGCCAGCGGTATAATACACCACTTTCACTTATTATGTGTGATATAGACCACTTTAAAAGATTCAATGATACTTATGGACACCTGCAGGGCGACAGTGTATTAAAAGAAGTAGCTGCAATATTTTTAAAAGACCTGCGTAAAATGGATATCCCCTGCCGGTATGGTGGTGAAGAATTTGCTGTGATATTGCCCCAGACTCGACTGGACCAGGCAGGTATAGTGGCGCAACGGCTACGCAAGATTGTTGAGCAACACCCTTTTAAAGGAACAAATGGACCATTACATGTAACTATCAGTATTGGTGTAGCCCAGTATAATTCCACAAAAGATAGCACTATAAAAGAATTTATTGCTCGATCTGATAAAGCGTTGTACAAGGCAAAAGAGATGGGACGAAATAGAGTTGCCATCTTTAAATAAATTGCCGATAGTAAATAAAAGAATAATTTTTTACTGCAAAGGTTTAGTATAATGACTTTACAGCAACAATTCAGCGAAGCATTGCGCCTGGAACAGGAAGGCAATTTTAAAGAAGCACTACAATTATACACACATATATTGACAGTTGATAATACCTACAGAGCAGCACTAATCAATCTGGGTTCCCTATATTATCGCATGAAAAAGTTAAAACATGCGCTAGATTGCTTTTTACGTGCACTGCAATTAAAAGAAGATTATATTGTATTGTTTAATATTGGAAGCCTCTATTTCAGATTGGGCCAGTATAAAAAAGCTATCATAACCCTCAATCAGTGCAATAAATATAATCCTGATTTTTTTATTGCACTTCTTGTTAAAGGAGTAGCGTTCAGTAAATTAAACAATTATAAAGCTGCTCTTGTGTGTTTTAAAGAAGTAATTAAAAACAATCCTTCAAATAAAGTTGCATTAACGGCAATTATACTTTTGTATTATGAACAAAAGAATTATGCAGAAGCTTTGCGCTTTTTGCAGCAATATGACAAGTATTACAATACATTCAGGTTTAAGGCGATAACTTCAGATATTATTCTGCAATGTGCCAAGCAAAATGAAGGGAAGCTTATATCCCATTTATTGCAGAAAAAGGAATTTAAGCAATTTGATGAATATATTGCAACAATTCCGCCTTCCATTTTTAATGATAGCAAGGGTACTATTGATAAAAAAATACAACAGCTGGAAAGGGATGTCCAGAAGGAGCCAACACCACAAGCTTTCCTATCTCTAAGCCTGTGCCATTTGTTTGTTGGAAACAATCACACCGCACTTCAGTACCTAGCAAGGGCAGCTAAAGCAGAGTAATTAGAAGAATAAAAACTTTATAGATCCAATTATTAATATACCAGCAAATATTTTTTTTGAAAGCTCCTGATGATTCTGTTTTAATTTATTCCAGAAAATTGCTGCAAGAAACATCAAGGCTGTGAGAACAAGAAAAACGACCACACACTCTGCAGTATCAAACTTCAGGCTAACAATTTTTTCAAGTGATTTCCCATTGAAAATGTGGCGGTACAGTATTTGAAGATGTAGCCAGTACACTAACAGTGATTCTCTGCCAATATAAAGTAAAAAGCTTTCAGTTTTATGTTTCCAATCAAGATACCACCGGCTGCTAATCAGTAACACAACTACAAGGGAATATCGTGTAATAAAAAAAATCGGGCTGGGTTTGAGACTGTATTCTGTATTTTGTGAAAAATACTGCATTACAATAATGCCTACAATGCTAACTATTGCAGCAATCAGCATCAAGTTATATGATTCTTGATCATTTTGTTTATTATTAAATTTGTTCAACTGAAATACTCCATATGATGCACCCAGAAATATAAATCCATGCCAGGGAAATATGGGAAATAATGAACCATGCATTTCGTTGAAGTAAGTAGCAACTGGCAAAGGAATCCATTGTGTGAAGTCTATCATCCACATATTGGGGTTAAAAAAACAATAGACAATCCAATAATAGTAATTATGAAATGATAGAGTGTGTCTGATGTAATTATCATTCGTAGCAGTAATAACATAAGTAATCCTGACCCGATGCATTGGAGTACGTCTGTTGAATAAAAGGATGCAAGCTCAGCAGGCGAAGCATAAATGATGATATTTTTAAGTGAAAAGTATGGAATATGGATTAAGTAGCCTACAAGAAAAATTAAAAGTATCCTTCCTACTCTTTTAAAAAACAGGTCTGAAAAATTTAGAAGTTCATCCCTTTTTCCCATTACCGAAAAGACAAATGAAAAGCCTGCAGTAAATATAAAAACAGGAGCTACAAGACCATTTATGAAGTTTACTATATGAAACCACCATGTTGTTTTTAACAGTGGATCAAGAAAACAGTTAACAACATGGACCTCTATCATAACAATGACTGCCCATGCTTTAAGGTAATCAATGTGATGAAACCGTTTATTATTCATACGTTTAATTGTAGCACATAATTCTGAACTGAATTCTGAATGGAGCTGTTAAAAAAGTCATTTTGATACAAATTTCGCAGCGCTCACCACAATGATTTTGCAACTTTAATATATGGTAAAAAGGTATCAAAATGAGCGCAAAGTATAATAAAGTATAATTACCTATATGCGAAATATAATCAACGACCACTTTTTAAAACAGCTCCAACGGTAGGATAATTACGGATGGATCCTGGGGTGACGTTGGATGGAGAAATCCTGGTTTTGAAGAAGTATCAGTAAAAAATACGATAATCCCGCAATGGAGAAGGAGTTAAAGTATTGTATTACTGTACTGGAGATGAGGTATGGAATACAAAAAAAGGCGCTTATGAAAAGCGCCTTTTTTTATCTAATCATTGAGGCTATTGCCAATTGTGATCTTATACGAAGGGATGTCATTTTTTTTTAATATTTTACTATAATGCGAAATTTCGTTTTCATTTATATTGGTTATACGAACTTTGTAATAGTACCCTTCCTGGACTACAGTTACTGGTTTATCAATTATTTCCTCAATCTTTTCTTTAAGCTTTAACGCATTTGCTTTTGAATAAAACGCACCCGTTTGAAGTGCCAGTCTGCCATATTGTTTTGTACCGGTGTCTGTGTTGTTGAAATTATCGTTATACGGTTCAACAGGCTGGCCAAATACACCAACATCATTTAATTTTGTCCCTGGCTGGGTGTCATTGCCATATGAAAGAACCGTGATGCCAACTTTTGCTTCGCCTTTAGTCAGTATATCAAGGTCTTTTGCTGCTTTATACGATACATCAAGAATGCGGTTCTTCTTAAAGGGGCCTCTGTCATTCACAGTGCATTTCACTTTCTTACCATTTTCCAGATTGGTGATAAGAATTACACTTCCAAACGGAAGCGTACGATGTGCTGCAGTGTATTTGTTCATGTCAAAGGGTTCACCTGAAGCAGTAAGCCTGCCCTGAAATTCTCTTCCATACCAGCTTGCTATTCCAACCTGATAATAGGAGCTATCGCTACTGGCCACCTGTGTTGAATCCATATCGGAATACACAGGGGTCTTGTCCTGTACTGTCATCTGGTCGAATGTATATGTTTCATCACGTTTCGTCATGACATTATTTGGTGCACATGATATGAAAAAAGTCATAACAAGAGTTATCGCAACTACTATTACAAAAAATTTGCGCATGAAATGCCTCCTTTGCTAATACCTATACTATGTGTAGTATCGGAATATTTATTGCCTTGCTTGATTTAATTTTTGTACTTGCAAAATGATGCTTGACCAATTTTTAATACTACGCACAAGTTCTTTTTTTATTTGAATATTACATCACATAATAGAGAAGCCATGAAAATAGTTGCAAGCAAACCTACCATTACGCGAAAAGAACTGGAAGGCGTTCTTGACTGCCTTATTCAGGAGACTCTGGCATCAGGTGCTGTTGTGAAACAGTTTGAACAGGCACTGGGGAACCTGCTATCCATGAAGTACTCTGTAGCCACTAATTCAGTGACAGCAGCATATCATTGTGCCTTTATGGCATTAGGCATTGCGGCGGGTGATGAAATTATTATGCCATCTTTTTTTCATGAAGCTCCGCTAAGGGCGTGCCAGATAATTGGTGCAACGCCAGTTTTAATTGATATAGCTGAAGGCGCATATCATCCCTCAAAGGAGCTCATCCAGAACGCCATCACACAAAAAACAAAAGCGGTTGTGCTGGGTCATATGTTTGGTGTACCACTGGGTTTTGATTTAGGCGATAGCTCTGTTCCAGTAATCCTTGATATATCTCATGCTATTGGCATGGATGCTGCTGATATATTTGTTCCGGCACCATCACTTGCAATTGCGTCGTTTTCGCCATCAATGATGATCACAACCGAAATGGGTGCAATGATCTTTACCAATAATTCGCGTTATTTTTCATCTCTGCGTGATATGCGTAGTGGCGTGCCGCATTCCCATATTCTAGGATATGAGTATTGTATGAGTGATTTGCATGCAGCATTGGGTTTAAATCAGTTATTAAAGCTAAAAGATTTTACAAAACGAAGAAGGGATATTGCCCGCATCTACTATGATGCATTGCACAAAACACATCACACCACGTTGTATGCGTATAATGAGCACTGCACCTATCAGGCTTTCCCTGTGCTCTTTGATGCACAACCTGATATCGCAGAAAAGTTTTTTAAAAAAAATGGTATAGAGATATTTCATCCAGTAGAAGTTCCATTACATCAGTACTGTAAGCTTCGCAACCTTGATTATCCACACAGTGACAGATTAACAAAAAAACTTTTTTCATTGCCAATGTATCCTACACTTACAAAACGTGAAATAGAAAAGGTTAGCAAGGTATTGACCATGTTTGCATAAGGTAAAAAGGGGAAAAGATATGTACATCTTAACGATAGAAGACTATATTTCAGCTGCACATCAGTTAAGAGGATATAAAGGGAAATGCGAAAATATTCACGGACACAACTGGAAAGTAGAAGTATCTGTGTATGGGAATAAGCTCAATAATCTTGGCATATTAATAGACTTTCATGATTTAAAAGATATGCTCAAAGAAGTATTGCAGCAGTTTGACCATAAGAATTTAAATAATATGGAAGAGTTTACACATCAAAATCCTAGTTCCGAATTATTATCTAAAATTATATATCAAAAAATTGAAAAAATGTTGAAACAATATTCGCGAAATCATAATACAAAAGTTGCTATACTGAGTGTTGCAATTTGGGAATCCGCAACATGCCGCTCAGTGTACCAAAAAAAATTTTTTTAATATATACTTGATTTTTTTATATGGTTGTGTTTATTGGTTATGTCATACTTACATAAAATAAAATTTTAAACTATACAAGAGGTAACGCACTATGAAGAAATTAGCATCTCTTATTCTCATCGCTGTATTTGCAGTTGCTGTAGCATTTGTTGGCTGCAAGAAAGAAGAAGCTCCAGCTCCTGCTACTGATCAGCCAGTTCAGGAACAGCCAGCAGAACAGGCTCCTGCACAGAAGTAATTACACTTATCTAATCAATGAAAAAAGGGACATCGTTAATGTCCCTTTTTTTATTTACTTGTTTCTATTTACAAATGCAGAGTAAAAAGAATAATCATTCATGGAGGTAGCGTTTGATATTGGGATAGCGTATTGAATACGTGATAACTACATGGTCCGGATAAATTGAAAAACCATCCACAAGACCATTTTTAATGACATCCACATCCTCTGTGAAAATCCCCCGTGCAATGTACTGAGCGTTGAGTAGCGCAGCTTCCTTGGCTGTCTCAGTAGCTTGTATGCCTGAAGTTTCAGGTTTTGGATATCCTTTACACATAATAACATAGGTTGAATCGTCTTTAAGATATTTTTTTACAAGCACATCTGGTTTACCCTGTATGCTTATCTGCTGTGAGCATGAAATGAAAAGAAAAACAATACCAATAGTAACAGGATATACATATTTTTTCATGGATATTTCCTCCTTTGAAAAATTGGATTTTACCAGTGTCATTCCGGGTGTGATCCGGAATGACACTGAATTACTTAAAGATTATGAATCAATCCTTGAATAAATTCAGACAAGGGTGTAAGGGTTACATCGAAAAACATATCGTAATTCTTTTTGATTGGCTCTATGCTTTTGCAAAGAGCACATATCTATAGCAAATATAATTCTTTATCGGCTAATAACTGATAGCCGGCATCCTTTAATACTCTTTCTGCAGATTTCGGGTTATCAACCTGGAACACAAAAACAGATTCTTCATGGGGCTTTACTGTAAACCCATAGGCATCATCAACATTGATTGCATGGTCTTTCAGTATTGCTGCTACTTTGTGAAGGCTTCCCGGATTATCCTGAATTTTTACAGCTACTATCTCCTTTAATGTAGCAGCAATTCCTTCTTCTTTGAGTGCAGTACAACCGTCCTCAGGTCTGTCAAGCAGCAACTTAATTATACCATAGTCACCGGAATCATTTATGGTGATAGCCCTGATATTAATATTCTGTTTTGCCAGTACACTGGTTATCCTTTCAATCTTTCCTGGCTTGTTTTCGGCAAATACTGAAACCTGATATGCCATACTTCACCTCCCCATTTTATAATTATAACGAACGATTATCAATTACACGTTTTGCTTTCCCTTCACTGGGTGGCAGTGAACCTGGCTCTAAAAGCTCAATACGGGGATTAATTGTGATCAGTGCCTTCAGTGCTTCCTTAAGTCTGTTTTTAATTCGTTCAATTTCCTTAATGTCACCATGGAAAAGCTTTGAATATAATTCAACTTTTATGTGCATTCTGTCCAGGTTATTTTCTCTATCAAGGATAATCTGATAGTTATTGCCAACCTCAGGGAATTTCATAAGCACTGTTTCAATCTGCGAAGGGAATACGTTGACACCGCTGACAATTAACATGTCATCCGTGCGCCCTTTGATGCGGTCAATACGATAATGGGTTCGCCCGCAGGGGCAGGGCTCAGGGATAAGACGCGTGAGATCGCGCGTTCTGTAGCGGAAAATGGGCATTGCCTCCCGGTTGATGTGTGTCAGAACAAGTTCTCCTTCTTCTCCATGTGGTAATACTTCGCAGGTCTCAGGATTAATTATCTCCACAATATAATAATCCTCCCATATGTGCATCCCATTTTTGTATGTGCACTCAAATGCTACACCGGGGCCATTCATTTCACTTAAGCCGTATGAGTTGTATGCGTCAATGCCAAACTGTTCTTCAATCTTTTTGCGGGTTGCCTCTGAATATGGCTCTGCACCTAAATATGCCTTTTTGACAGTGAGTGCATACGGGTCAATGCCCTCAGCGCGGATAACCTCTACCAGGTGTAGACAGTAGCTTGGTGTGATGTGAATAATAGTAGTTTCAAAGTCCTGCATAAGCTGAATCTGGCGCAGTGTATTTCCGGAGGCAGATGGTATTACCATGCAGCCTAAAAGTTCAGCACCATAATGCAAGCCAAGACCGCCGGTAAAAAGCCCATAGCCCATCATGTTTTGGAAGACATCGTCAGGGGTTGCACCTGTTGCAACCATGCAGCGAGCAACAAGATTTGCCCAGTCATGGATGTCTTTAGCAGTGTAAAAGATAACCGTTGATTTGCCGGTTGTCCCTGATGATGCATGCATGCGTACAATTTCTTTTCTGGGTACAGCCACCATGCCATCAGGATAGCTTAAACGCAGATCGTTTTTTGAGGTAAATGGTAGGTCTTTGATATGTTCCAATGTTTTTATTTTGCCAATGTCAATCTTGTTTTCCTCAAAAAGCTTTTTGTAAAAAGGGGTGGTGCGTGCAGCCTGTAATGCTTTCTGCAGTTTTTGTAATTGCAATGCTTCCAGGTCTTTTCTGCTTATTTTTTCAATCTCATCATTCCAGTACATGGGACACCTCATATGTTATGTATAACACGATAGTGTTATAGCTGGCATGATTGTCAAGAAGATATTGTACGGCGAAGCTATCGTTTAATGGATAATATCGCTATTGTCGGGATAGTAATGTTTTCTTGCCCATTCTAACATGCGCTTTTCTTCAATGGTCAGGGAGCTATATCCATAGCGAGTAATTTTATCCAGAAGTGTATCAATAATCTCTTTTGCTTTGATGCGGTCATCTATCCTTTTTTTATGTTGTGCTAAGCGATAGCTTTTTACAAGCGAACTGAATGGGTTGAATACAGCTTTTTTACGGTACCAGAATTTTGATTTTAAAAGAATGAAGCCTGTGATAAGCCCGCCTAAGTGTCCAATGTGACTGATGTTACTACCAGAGCCTGATGCGGAAGATAATGTCCCAAAAAATTCAATGCCACCAAATATTAATAAAAGATATTTCATCTTGATGGGAAAAAGGAAGTACAGAAGCACTTCCCGATCAGGCCATATCATTCCATAGGCTAACAGGAGTGCGTATATTGCACCGGAAGCTCCGATAGTAATGGGGTTATAACCATAGTGGTCAAAGAGATAAAAATTCATTAGAGCGATACATATACCGGCACCTATTCCGCTGTATACATAAAATCTGGTAAAATTTTTGCTGCCAAAAAGCTGTTCTAAATCGCTACCGAACATCCAGAGGGCAAACATGTTGAAGAATATATGAAAAAAATTACCATGAAGAAACATATAGGTGAAAGGCTGCCATAGTTTAAACTCCCGGGCAAAACCTATATGGTGCAACCCAAAAGTATTTTCAATAAGCTCTGGAATAAGTAAAGTGCCTAAAAGCTGAACGATATAAATTGCCGTTGTGATAATAATAATTTTTTTTACTGATGGAGTAATGGGGTTGCCAAAAGTGTAATATGATTGCATACTATTCCTCACTGGTATCTTTTACGTATCTCATCAAAATCATCAGCGTTTTGTATGAATAATTCAAAAAGCTTTGGATCATAGCGATGAGATTCTTCCTGCATGATGCTAAGTGCCTTGTGATGATCAAAGGCAGGTTTGTAGGGACGAACTGTTGTCAGTGCATCGTATACATCAGCAATGGTTACCATACGTGCAGCAATTGGTATTTCTTCTCCCTTTAATCCATGAGGATACCCTGAGCCATCCCAGTATTCATGGTGAAACAGTGTTACATCCATTGCCATATTGAGGTATGAATCCTGACCCATCTCTTCAGATGCGCGTTTCAAAGCATTAAATCCAACAGTTGTATGAGTTTTTATTATTTCAAATTCTTCGTGGGTCAGCTTGCCAGGTTTAAGGAGGATGTTGTCAGGAATGCCCACTTTGCCAATATCGTGCAAAATAGAAGAATCGTAAAGGTCGCGCAGAAACTGGTTGTTAATCTCTAATGTGGTGCCGGTGTATTTTGCAATCTGTGCAAGCAACATGCAATAACCTCGTATGCGCTCAAGATGATAGCCTGTTTCCGGGTCGCGCAACTCTGCTAGACTACTCAATGCAAATATGGTTGCTTTTTGCGTTTTTAATAACTGGTGGGTGCGGATTTTTACAATTTGTTCTAGCTTTTTATTGTACATATCAAGCTGATAAAGAAGTTCACTTCGCTGCAAGCTAAAGGCAATGTGACCACTGATAGATTCAGCTAATTGTACATGTTCAAAGTTAAACGCGTTTACAATTTCTGATGCAAACAGTAAAAATCCTTTCAAACGGTTTGCAATGATGAGAGGTATCACCATACTTGTGTGCATTCCTTCCTGTAAAAGAAGGTTTGCTCTTTCTGATGATGGATGCGTTTTACAGTAATCTTCAAGATCGCTAATAATAAAATATTTTTTTGTATCGACCACTGTTTTCAACGATGAATCGTCTAAAGAAAAGGTAAAGCCTGGAGCGATCAGTGTGGGGCGGTCTGATGATATAAGTTTGGTTTCTACCAGACCTGCATCATTAATAAGAGCTATCGCCAGACTATTAAAAGGAATGGCTTTTTTCATCTGGTTTGCAATTATGTCAAAAATTTGCTCAAACGAGACACCTTTATTGAGAAAACTGATGATGTCGTTAAGATAGGTTATTTGCTGTATGTAGCGGTCACGCTCTTCTTTGAGCAGTTTACTTTCAACAGCCCGTTCTACAGCTTTATCAAGTATCTCAAAATCTGTGAGTGGTTTCTGGATAAAATCATAAGCTCCAGTTTTAAGAGCAACGATCATGTCTTCGTTGGTACCGTATCCACTTAACACTATTTTAGGAATATCCGGGAAAAGCTGCGCCATTTTCTGGAGAAGCTCTCTGCCATTGACATTTGGCATCATCAAATCAGTGAGGACAAGATCAACAGACTGTGAATGTAGAAAATTTATTGCTTCGTTGCCATCAGATGCAGTAACAACAGCATACCCTTTAAGGGTAAGATATCTGGATAAAATATTTCTGATAGATTCTTCATCATCTACAACTAAGACTGTGATTGAAGACTTTGAAATTGAGATTTCCTTCATTGGAATATAACCAGATATTCATAATAATTTTTAGTATAATAAGTATAGCATTATAATTTTAATGACGTCAACAGGAAAATAGTGAAAAACAAAAATATTTGTCGTATGTGCAGTTGTCCTCACGTCAGCAGCAAAATAGTTATTGTTGTATTGAGTCTTAGCGGTCAAACTCATTACTATGAAAATTTTTTTAATTGATTTTTTTGTATGATATACTACAATTAACAAGTAAATACTAAATATCTAAAATACTTGAAACATCAGGAAAATTAGGATGATATCAATACAGAAATTTGAAACATGGGCAATGAAGCCTTTCTTTGCCATTTTTAATTTCATAAGCGAACACATTACCTATACATTTGCAATAGCGTTTACCACAAGCCTGGGTGGTTTTGTTATCGCTGCGTATATAGCGCTTTTTTTATATGCTACCGTACGGTTTGATATTAGCCATACAGGTTTTGATTTTGTAATACTTTTTACAGGTCTTACTCTTTTTGTATACGCGCCATTGTACTATATACATTTTGGATTATTATATAGAGTTAAAATCCCCTGTTTTACAAGGCGGCTTTCCTTTATAAATACATACATCGTAAAGAATGCACTTCACCAGACCATGGATGATGATGAGGCTGTAGCACTTCTGGAAGCACTGGAACACCTGCCACGCGACAATATGACGGCAGCGTTAATTTATCCTTCTATCGTTATGGTGGGAGTATGTGGATATGAAGCAATCAAAGGAACTATCGCCAATGCGTTATTCCTTTTTTTAGGTATTGCATCAGCCATATTTATCTATGTATTTTTGACATATATTGTTGCAGAGCTTCTGTCAGGAAGGATGCGGCGTAAGGTGAAATGGCTACTGGTTAAGCGTGGCGTTTCCTTCAATGAGCGGTATATATTGAGTATACGGGGCAAATTCATATTTATTAACATTATGGTCCTTGTTGCAATGCTTGAATTAGGGCTTATGGTATACTATAACAATTATGATATTTTTTCAACAATACCAATATTGTTCATTATCATCACGGGATTTATAGTTTTTATTATTTTGTTCTTTTATCTGCTCTCTATAGAAGAATCGTTAAGCGAAATTGAATCTGCTGCGGTGGACCTTGCCCGTGGTGGCAGCGGTTCATTGTTTCTGCCCTATCTTGATAAAGAACTCATCAATACCAGTAAGGGCTTTATCGCAGCTGCGTATGAGGTTAATGATATACGTAAAAACTTAGAACAAAAGGTTGAGGAACGAACCAAAGAGTTGAATCAGGCACTTATGACATTAAAAGAAAAGAATGACCTGATTGCAAAAGAGTTAAGGATTGCTGCCAGTATTCAGCAGGGTATATTGCCCTCCACCCCATTTAGTTATAATGCAATTAAGATCCTTGCATATAACCGCGCATCCAGTGATATTGGTGGTGATCTGTATGATATTATCCGTATGCCTAATGATTGTCTTGGTGTGTTAATTGCTGATATATCCGGGCACGGGATACCGGCTGCACTTATCAGCACCATGGTTAAGATAAGCTTCCATGAATCATGCCAGAAATACTTGTTGCCGCGTCGCATATTTGCTGATGTCAACAATCAGCTTGTCAATATCATTCGAACACATGAATATGCTACAGTTTTCTTTATGGTGATATTCCCTACGTATGATGTGATGTACGCAAATGGATCACACCGCAAAGCTATTGTATGCAAGCGAAATACAGGCCAACTGCAATACTGGGATACCGGTGGAATATTTTTAGGGGCTCTTCCCAATGAAGAGATTGGTGGTCTTTTTGAAGATAATTTTGGAATTCTTGAACCCGGTGACAGGGTGTTTTTATATACTGATGGGTTGCCGGAATCGCGTAACTGGAATAATGAGGAGTTTGGGGATGAAAGGGTTGAAAAGCTGCTGCTGGAAACACTTGATATGCCTATAGATGATGCAAAAGAATACATTATTGCACAATGGGAAAAGTTTTTAGGTGGCACACCACCACGTGATGACATGACGTTTGTGATGCTTGAGCTTGACCCCATTATGCATAGTGCGCTACAGCATTTTGAAAATGGCCAACAGTTATTTAATGAAAAAAAATATGAGCTGGCAATAGATGAACTGAAACGTGCAGTAATAATGAATCCAGACGATATGACAGCACTATTTCTTTTAGCCAGAGCATATATATACACACAGCAGTATGCCAATGCACTGGTTCACATGGCAGAGTATGTTACAAAAAAACCTGATGACAGCTTAGCTCAATATTTTTTGGCGATAGTTCATTATAAATTGCGCAATTATGATGAAGCATACCAGGCTGCTTTGCATTCGCTTACACTGCAGCCTTCATACATCCCTGCACTGTATATAATGGCAGTGGTCTGTGCAGCGCTGAATAAAAACACTGAAGCGATTGAATACTGTAACAAAATACTTGCAGCTGATACGGGCAATGCAAAAGCACAGAAGCTATTACGGAAGCTATCGCATTAATCAAGGCTTTTGTGAATGGCAATAAACCTGTCCACAAGATTGTCAAAATAATTTAATGCATCAATGATTGGCGTTGGCGATTCCATATCAACCCCTGCAATTTGCAATTGTTCCAATGGAAATTTGCTTCCACCTAATGATAAAAAGTTTAAATAGTGCTTTGATGTGGTTGAATCATGTATAATTTGCTGTGCAAGTGAAAGTGCTGCGGCTATTCCTGTTGCATATTTATAGACATAAAATGCTGAATAAAAGTGTGGTATACGCAGATATTCTAAATGTAGTTCCTGATCAATGACAATAGTGTTGCCAAAATATTTTTTTAAAAGGTTGGCGTAGTTTTCAGTTAATGACTGAAACGTCAGTGGCTGATTGTTTTCTGCCATGGTGTGTGTGATTAGCTCAAACTCAGCAAACATGGTTTGCCTGAATAGTGTGCCACGTATATCGTCTATCTCACGGTTAAGGATATACGCCTGCATCCGCGGATTATCATTATAAAGCTCAAGCAGATAGTGGCTTAAAAGAATCTCATTAAGGGTAGATGCAACCTCTGCAACAAAAATTGTGTATTCATGGTACACGTATGGCTGACTTGTACGCGAATAGTATGAATGCATGGAGTGGCCGGATTCATGTATCAGCGTGTACAGGCTATTGATGGTATTGGCATCATAGTTTAAAAGTATATAGGGTGGTGAATCATAGCATCCTGAAGAGTAGGCACCACTCACTTTGCCCCTGTTTTCATAGCGGTCAACCCATCCGCCTAACAATCCTTTATGCAAAACAGAGACATATTCATCCCCAAGTATGTGCAATGCCTGTGCACATACATCGCAGGCTTTGTCATATTCCATGTTAAAAGGCACATCTTCAACTAGTGGCACATAGGTATCGTAAAAGTGTAGTTGGTCAAGCTGTAATGCTTCTTTCCTGTACTGTAAATATTTAAAAAGCGGCGTAAGGTTTGATGTGACGGTTTCTATGAGGTTGTAGTACACGCTGTCAGGTATATTATCAGGGAATAATGCTTGATGAAGACAGCTTTTGAACTTTCGCGCACGGGCCAAAAAGACATCTTTTTTAATTGAGCTTGCCAGAGATTGTGCAATGCTGTATTTGTGATTGTTATATGCTTCATAATAGGTATGGAATGCATTCTTGCGAATGGTACGGTTATACTTCATTAAAAATGTGATAAAATTTCCATGACTCAACTCAACAGTATTCCCCTCTTCATCAGTGATTGTGCCAAAACGCATATCAGCGTTGTCAAGTTTGCGGAAAAATTCAACTGGAGCAATGACCACTTCGTGTGCCATGGCTAACACTTCTTCTATCTCTTTGGATAATGTATGTTCTTTGTAGCGCAGTATTTTCTCTATATAAAATATATACTCTGATAGTTTAGGATTTGACAGATAGTTACTGATAACAGCATCAGGCAACGATTGAATTTCAGGCACCATGTAACTTGAAGCTTCTGCGGCACGCTGTGCAATAGAGTGAGCTTTTTGCAGCATTGCCTGTGCATTTTGATTTGTGGTGTCCTCATCGCTTTTGAGGTGCGCGTACGTATAAAGTCTATCAATATTACGTGCGATATGAAGGTCAAATTCAATTGCCCGTAAAAAAATATCAAAGGATTCTGCAAGCTTGCCTTCATACTGTGCGTATTCAAATAGTGATTCCTCAATATTGGTGTATAATTGTTCCCAGTCATTATCGGACACAAAAAGAGGTGTAAGGTCCCATTTATATTCAGAGGGGATTTCATCGCGTGAAGGAATTTTTTTAATATTATTGTTGTGCATTGGATAACTTCTCCGTTGAAAATAGAATTTTACAAATTTTATTATGGCTTTGACCCAGAATGTATGCTTTCATATAAACTTCCTGATTTGAGTTCAGGATTACGAAATGTTTAAACGTTCACTAATCGTACCTGTTCCGACGAAAGCAGGGACCATTTGGAACGTGATTGAGAATTTATTCTTTTTTCCTGTAGATAAACAACCCAAATGATGTCAAGACAATTGCAACAACTGGCATAATAAGGTTAAAAAAAGCAAAAGGGAGATAGTGTAATGTGGGTACGCCCAATGCTGAACTCATGAATGCACCACAGGAATTCCACGGTACTATTGGTGATGTCACTGTGCCGCCGTCCTCAAGGGATCGTGACAGCATGAACGGTTCAAGTTTTTTACGTTTATATGCGTCTTTATATATTCTGCCAGTAATAACAATGGACAAATATTGTTCAGCCATTATTATATTTGAGAT
>FMSI01019674.1_pt1 | contig 19936 bp, 15 predicted proteins | sample 1504471 | NCBI WGS metagenome assembly FMSI01 (sample SAMEA4475357, study PRJEB15587) | soil metagenome | biome: Soil; feature: Field | place: India | collected 2015-03-11 | depth 0 m
GAACAATTCGAGAAACTGCACCCCAATATCGATATAGAAATGCAGGAAGGACCATCAGCCACAAACATCAGAGAGGACATGTATGCCACATCATTTATGGCTCAAGAATCCACTTATGATATGGCCTACGCCGACCTCATCTGGGTGCCAAAGTTTGCTGCCGCTGGTTGGATCATTCCTCTTGGAGACCGACTCACTCCCTACGATATCGCCCAATTCCTGCCCGGAGACATCGCTGGAGGAATGTACCAGGGGAAACTCTACCGTATCCCCAGCCAGTCCGACGCCGGTATGCTCTATTACCGAAAGGACATTCTTGAAGAAGCAGGATTTGAGCCTCCCATCACCTGGGACGAACTTGTAGAGCAGGCCCAGAAACTTCAGAATCCTCCAGACCTCTGGGGCTTTGTGTGGCAGGGGAACCAATACGAAGGGCTCATCTGCGACTACCTCGAGCTTCTGTGGGGTGCTGGTGGTGAGCTTCTTGACGCTGAAGGAAAGGTAGTCTTGGACCAGGGAACCGCAGCAGTTGAGGCACTGCAGTTCATGTACGATGTCATCCACACCTACAAAATTTCTCCACCAGGTGTCACCACCTATCAGGAGGAAGAATCCCGCCACGTGTTCCACAATGGCCAGGCTGTATTCCACCGGAACTGGCCCTATGTGTGGACCTTAGCCCAGAAGGAAGATTCCCCCATCAAGGGAAAGGTCGGTATTACCCCCATGGTTCACAAAAAGGGTTTCCAGAGTGCCGCCACCCAAGGTGGATGGGGCTGGACAATCTCAAAATTCAGCAAGAACCCTGAGGCTGCCTGGGAATGGATCAAATTTGCTACAAGTTATGAGTCCCAGAAAACCCTTCACTTCTACAACGGTTACATTCCTACTCGTCATGCGCTTTTTGCCGATCCTGATATCCTCAAAGAGAGCCCTCACTATCCAGACCTGTGGAGGGTGCAGATTAACGCCCGCACTCGCCCACAACATCCACAATACGCGCAAATCTCTGACATCCTGCAGCGACAAATTCATGCCGCCATCACCGGTACTATAAAACCCGAAGAAGCCATAAAGCATGCTGCTGCAGAAATCCGGGAACTTCTCGGGCAATGACACCAAAGGGGGGCGGGGACCCCGCCCCCTGAAGGAAGGAGAAAGAGAATGAGGAAACGGATGCTCTCCGATACTTCTTTTGCTTATCTTCTCCTTCTTCCGGCAATTTTCCTCTTTGGTCTTGTAATCCTCTATCCGGTAGCCCGCAATGTCTACCTTTCTTTTCAGGAAAAGAACATCACCACCGGTATGACCGAACACTTTGTGGGATTGAAGCACTATGTCAAAATCCTCACTTCCGACCTTCGTTTTCGCCAGGCTCTGGGCAACACGATATATTTCACCGCGGTCTCTGTGGCCCTGGAGTTTGTTTTAGGGTTATCTTTTGCCCTGCTTTTGAATCTCTCCTTCCGGGGGAGGAATTTTGCCCGGGCGAGTGTCATCTTGCCATGGGCTTTACCCACTGCCGTCATGGCCATGGCATGGCGGTGGATTTACCATGACATATACGGTGTCGCTAACGACATCCTTTTGCGTCTTGGAATCCTCAAAGAGTCAGTGGCCTGGCTCGGACAGTATCCTTTGGCCATGCATGCGGCCATCTTTTCCGATGCCTGGAAGACGACCTCCTTCATGGCCCTCATGTTTTTAGCCGGTCTTCAGTCCATTCCCCAGGACCTCTATGCTGCCGCAAGTATCGACGGTGCGGGAACCTGGGCCAGATTCCGCCACATCACCTTGCCGCTTCTTCGTCCGGTTATCATCCTGGCCCTCCTTTTCAGGAGCCTTCAAGCTTTCGCCGTCTTCGACCTCATCTGGGTCCTTACCCAGGGTGGACCGGGGGGGACCACCGAAACCCTCTCCGTGTACCTCTACAGCTACACCTTCCGCTACCTCAATCTCGGGTATGGCTCAGCGCTCTCCATGGTGATTTTTGGACTCACCCTCATCATCATCTTTGTCATCCTCCTTTTCCGCAGAGAGGAGGTTGAATTGGGATGAAACGAAAAGCAGCGATACGACTCCTCCTCTTTCTGGGAGTAGGAATGGCAGTGGCTTTCAGCCTTCTGCCCTTTCTCTGGCAGGTTGTGACCTCTATCAAACCGGCCAACGAAATTTTCTCCCGTCCGGTTCGCTACGTCCCAAGTCACGTAGACCTCAGCGCCTACAGTAGCATTTTCTCTCGCCGCCCCTTCGGGCGACAGATCGCAAACAGCATCATTATCGCCTGTGGGGGGACCTTTTTGTGCCTTTTTGCCGCCTCCTTGGCTGCCTATGCTCTCTCCCGACTCCGTCTTCGGGGAGAAAGAACCTTCCTTCTTTTCCTCCTCTTCCTCTCCCTCTTCCCTCCAGTGGTGCTCATCGTACCCCTCTATGAGATGGTGAGCACCTTCGGCCTCATGAACAACCGGCTCGCCCTTGTCGTTCCCTATGCGGCTTTAAACGTCCCCTTCGCCACCTGGGTTCTGACGAGTTTCTTCCGGCAGATTCCTGAAGCCCTGGAAGACGCTGCCAAGGTAGATGGACTGAGCCGCCTGGGAATCCTTGTACGCATTATCCTGCCCCTCTCTGCACCGGCCCTGGCCACCACGGCCATTCTCGTCTTCATCTTCTGCTGGAACGAATTTCTCCTCGCCCTGACTTTCATGACCCGGGAAACGTCTCGCACTGTCCCGGTGGGCATCGCCATGCTCTCAGGAGCTTCCCAGTACGAGATACCCTGGGACCAGATTTCGGCAGCCACCGTTTTAACCACTCTGCCCTTGGTGGCCTTTGTGGTGCTCTTCGAGCGGAGGATCGTAGAAGGGCTCACCGCCGGAGCCGTAAAAGGGTAGCGTCCCCGAAAAGACATATCAGCCTCTCTGTGAGAAAATGAAACCCCGGGGATTACTCCGCACGGAGATAGACTACTGAATATCTGAAAAGTGCTCTCTTCGTATAGAAGACGCGATGTCCGTTTAGCAAAGAGGGGGTTCCAGAATCCTCACTCCTTCCTGTACGGTTCATAGCGGGCAGGAGGGGTAGCCCTTCCCACAAAACCCGAGAGAACGAGAATAGTCACCGCATAAGGAATGAGGAGAATGATCTGAGGCGGAAGAATTCCCAGGGCTTGCAAGCGCATCTGCAAGGCATCGGCGAAACCAAAAAGAAGGCTGCTCAGAAAACATCCCAGGGGCATCCACTTGCCGAAAATCATGGCCGCCAGACCGATAAACCCCCGGCCATTTGTCATGCCCCAGGCGAAAAAGCTTAAATGGGCCAGGGAAAGAAAGATTCCTCCTAAACTTGCAATGGCCGACCCCACCACCACACCAAAGGTTTTGTATCGGAGGACGTTCACCCCGGCGGTATCGGCCGCCTGAGGGTTCTCACCCACGGCCCGCAGGCGGAGCCCCCAGGGGGTATGGAAGAGGAAAAGGTGAAGACCAAGAACGAGGATAAAGCCCAGGTACACGAGGAAAGTGTGTTCATTCAAAACCGGTCCAAGATAGGGAATGCGGGCCAAAAAATTGCTTTGCAGGGGCGAAAAGGCCGAAACAGCCTCTGAGGCTCCTCGAGAACCCCAAATTTTCTGGGAGAGGAAAGCACTGAAGCCCAGTCCAAAGACGTTCACCCCTGTCCCCACCACGATCTGGTTTCCAAAAAAACGGACCGTCAGAAGGGCAATCACAAAACCCCAGGCGATGCCGGAAACAAGACCCCCCATAAATCCAAGCCAGGGGGAAGAGGTGAAATAGGTGACCAGGACGGAAAAGAAGGCCGAAGTGAGCATAATGCCCTCAAGGCCAATGTTCACCACTCCTACCCGCTCACAGAGACATCCCCCCAAAGCGGCGAAAAGAATAGGGGTGGCCATGCGGACCATGGCCTGAAAGAGGCTGAGGTTGACAACGAGCCCAAGATGCATTCTTCAACCCTCTGACGAGCGTCGTCGCATAAAGAGAAAACGCACAAAGTACGGTGCAGCCACAAAGAGGATGACAAAGGACTGGATGATGAGGGAAAGATCAAGGGGCACCTTGGTGGTCCGGGTCATAGTCATACCCCCGGCCCGAAGCACACCAAAAAGCAAAGACGCCAGAACGCATCCCAGAGGGTGCAGCCTCCCCACAAGACTCACCGCAATGCCATCCCAGCCGTATCCGGGAGAGAAGCCATCGACGAAACGCCCGTGTACTCCGAGAATTTCTCCTCCTCCTCCCACTCCGGCCACAAAGCCAGAGAGCACAAAGGCCAGAATCTGGTACCGTTTGACCGGAATCCCCCGGTTTTCAGAGGCTTCCGGGTTCAATCCTACTGCCCGAACAGCAAAACCGGGTACTGTCCGCTCCAAAAACCAGAAGACGAAAAGAGCAAAGAGGAGAGCTATGGGAAAGGCCAAAGAAAGCTGAGTAGGAGGAAGGATTTTGGGGAGGAGCGCCGAGGGAGCAACTGGGTCGGTCTGTGCCACCCATCCCGAAGCCTTGAAAGGATAGTTGACGAGGTAACTCGTAAGGTACGAAGCGATGTAGCTCATCATCATGGTGGTGATGACTTCGTGAGCTCCAAGGTACACCTTAAGGAGTGCCGGAAAAAGGGCGTACAGGGCCCCTCCCAGACCTCCCCCAAAAAGAGAGAGCAAAGCTCCCAAGGGAAAGGGTACCTGCCTCAGAGATAGGCCCAAAAAAGCAGAAACAAAAGCCCCTATAAGGAACTGGCCCTCAACCCCTATGTTGAAGATTCCTGCCCGATAGGCCACAAGAAAAGAAAGAGAAGTGAAGAGGATGGGGGTCGCCTGCGTGAGGGTCTGCCCGAGGGCATTTCTGCTCCCAAAAGCTCCCCGAAAAAGAGCTCCCAGAGCCCGAAAGGGAGGATATCCCGTAAGGAGTAAAACTACAATGCCTAAAAGAAAAGCCAGCCCGATGGCCAGAATTTCAGGGGGAACTTTACGATACCTCAAGGGTCTTTCCTCCCATAAGAAGCCCAAAGTGGTACTCGTCACTTTCCGGGGAGAGCTCCCCCACCACCCTTCCCTCGTACATTACCAAAACCCGGTCGCTCAAGGCCCGGATTTCATCAAGATCGGCAGAAATAAGAAGCACCCCATTCCCCTTTCGCTTCACCTCAAGGAGAATGTTTCGCAGATACTCGGTGGCCGCCACATCGAGGCCCCTGGTGGGCTGGCAGGCCAAAAGTAACCTTGGCTCAAAGGCAAGCTCCCTCGCCACCACGACCTTCTGCTGATTTCCCCCACTCAGAAAGCGAAGGAGAGTGTGCTCACCTGGAGTCACAATGTCAAATTCTTCAATCTTCCGACGGGCAAACGCTTTTGCCGCCGAGAGATCGAGAGTCATTCTTCCCCTGCGAAAGGGAGGCCGATCCTCAAACCCCAGAAGGAGGTTTTCCATAACCGAAAAGTCGAGAATAACCCCCAGACGATGCCGGTCTTCAGGGATATAGGCCATACCCTGCAGAATCCGTGCCTTAGGAGGGTGGGCAGTGATATCTTTCCCCCGGAAGAGGATTTTTCCCGCCCTGGGCCTTCGAAGCCCCACCACCACTTCTGCCAGCTCCGACTGCCCATTACCCTCTACCCCTGCAATGCCCAGGATTTCTCCCGCATGGAGGCGAAAAGAAATCCCCCTGAGAAGTACACCGGGTGGGTCGGTAAAAACCTCAGAGAGCTCAAGGAGCACCTCTTCCCTTCGCAGGTTCTCCCGAGGGAAATCCAAAAAGACTTTCCTCCCCACCATCATCTCCGCCAGAAGCTCAAAGGTGGCCTCTTTTATGGGAAGGGTTCCCACTTTTTTGCCCCGGCGAAGGACCGTCACCCGGTCGCAGAGGGCAAAAACCTCCCTGAGTTTGTGGGAAATGAAAACGATGGTTTTCCCCTGGGCCCTGAGACGGCGAAGGGTGGCGATGAGCTGATCCACCTCCTGAGGGGTGAGAACGGCGGTGGGTTCATCGAGAATGAGGATGTCTGCTCCCCGGTAGAGGACCTTGAGAATCTCCACCCGTTGTTGTATCCCGACCGGGAGTTCCACCACCCGCCTGGTGAGGTCGAGCTGAAAACCGGTCTCTTCAAGAAGCTTTTCGATGTCTGCGAGGGCTCTCTGGCGATCCACTCGAAGCACGGCGCGAGGCTCTCTCCCCAGGACGATGTTCTCCCAAACAGTGAGGTGCGGCACAAGGGTTAAGTGCTGGTGCACCATGCCGATGCCCAGACGGATGGCGTCAAGGGGGCTCTGAATTCTTGCCTCTCTTCCTCGCAGAAAAATTTTACCCTCATCGGGGCGGTAAAGCCCGTAGATGGTGCTTGAGAGCACGGACTTCCCCGCCCCGTTTTCTCCCAAAAGACCGTGGATTTCTCCTTCCTCAACGTCGAGGTCTATATGGTCGTTGGCAATGACTTCCCCAAAGTGCTTAGTTAAGCCTCGAACGGAAAGTACGGCCATACCTCATCCGCCAAACTCTGGTGGACGCGGAACTTTGAGTTCTCCCCGAGAGATTTTCTCCACGGCCTCAAGAACTTTCTCGATAGCCTCTTTGGGAACCTCCACTTTGTGGGTGAAACCGAATCGAGCTTCCCAGAAAGGTTGCTCTTCCGGAAGACGACAATTACCGATCCAGCCCTCGGCCACTCCTTTCTCAAAGATTCCCCCCTGGAAGGTCCCAGCAAAGGCAGCCTTGACGGTTTCATACACCGCCACATCGACACGCTTGGTGAGGCTGGCAAAGACATACTCTCCCAGGTAACACTGGCAGGCATCCACTCCCATAGCGTATATCCCTCGTTCCTTTGCTGCCTCAAGGGCTCCAAGACCGCTTTTGCCTGCCGCGGCCCAGATGACGTCACAGCCGCTATCGATGAGAGACAGGGCAAGCTCTTTGCCCTTGGTGGGGTCTGCCCACGCCCCTACGTACACCGCCGGGAGTACCACTGCTCCGGTATTGGCCCATTTGACCCCTTCTTCAAACCCCAGAAAGAAATCCCGGATGAGGGGAATGTCCATGCCCCCCACGATACCGATTTTTTTGGTCTTCGTCATGTAGGCAGCTTCAATTCCCAGCAAAAATCCACCCTCGTTGGCCTTGAAAAGCAAAGAAGCCACATTGGGCTGGTTGACCACCATGTCCACGATGGCAAATTTCTGGTTGGGGAATTCCTGGGCGATTTTGTTCAGGGCATCGGCCTGGTCAAAGCCTACACATACGATGATTTCGTACTCCCCGGAAGAAGCAAAATCCCTCTGGTACCCTTCATACTCGGCCACCGCCTTGGGCTCGACGTAATCGAGCTCCACCCCCAGCTCCTCTTCGGCCCACAGCGCCCCGGCATAGGAAATATCGTTAAAAGACTTGTCTCCCAGGCCCCCGGTAGCCAGAATAAGCCCAATCTTCCCCGGAGAGGCAAAAGCAAGGGGCACAAAGGCAAAAACGAAAAGCGCAAAAAGTAAGAGTTTCTTCATCCCAAACCCTCCTCTCAAAAGGGTATTTTCCCCATTGTACTGTTTGGTATAAAAGAAGACAAGATTCACATCCCGCTTCCAAAGGTAAGGTACAGCTCTATCGCTCCCTCCCCACTCAGAGGGAAACTCACCCCTGCCTTTACCTGAAAAGGAAAAGCATCGTTGCCCAGAAAGGAGCGAAGAATCACCTCACAACCGAAGGTGCCCAAAATTTTCCCCCCTTCCTCCCCAAAAATTCCCACCCCCTGGAGGTACAGCCTCCCCCGTACATCCTTAAGCCACAACGGTCCCCACCCGGCATAGAGCTTCCGTATGGGAAAAGCGTAGGAGAGTTTTCCCAAAAGAAACTCCTCTCCTCTGATACCCGAGTATCCTCGCACCGCCAGGGGTCCCTCCCCCACTCCAAAATCGGAAGAGAAGGAACTGTATCCCCAAAAAAGGCCAAGAGCAAGTTCTTTATCCCCATAGGACAGCGTACTTTTCTGCCCGGCTATCACCCGAAAACCCTTCTCTTCGCCCCTTCGACCGAAAAAGAAATGAAGGTTTCCCTCCGAGAATCGCAAAAACCGAATCGTGCCTCCCCTGTCTTCCAAAAAAAGGTTCCCCCACCATCCCTTCTCCATACCCTGAAAGACCTCATCCTCCCTCACCAGTCTTCCCCAGGAAAGACTGAAGGCACTTCTGGCATAGCCTTCCAAGCGGGTAAAGCGAAGCGTTACCAATCCTTCTTCTTTCTCCCCAAGATGCGTCCAGAGGATAAGTTCGGGGAAAAGCAAGCGATTCTCATACTGCAACACCCAATCTCCCAAACTCCTTCCCTCAAGGAGGAGTACCTGTCGGCGCAGGGCGTCCTCGCCGTACATCCCCCATCCCTCAAGGGATACAAAGGGATTAAAGCGCCACAGCGCCCGGTAAGGACTTACGGTGTGGGGGGCTTCAAAAGTAGGTTGAATTTCTCTTGCAGGTTCACTCCTTACCTTTACCTTCTCCCAAAAAAATTCCTCAGGGTTGAGCAATCCCACATGGTACCCTCCACTCCCAAGAAAAACACAGTATACCTTCTCCCCGGAAAAGGTTACTTCAAAGATACCGACCTTTTCGTCGGTAAGCCGAAAAAGGGTCCCCTCTCTCAGAGAGTAGGCGTAGAGTTCGTAGGTACCACTCCGGTCCGAAGTAAAATAGAGGAAGTCTCCTTCCAAAGAAAAGGCGGGATAGAAATCCCCGAAACGATCCTCAAAGAGGAAGGAAAAGGCGCGATTTTCAAGGTCAAAGAGGGCGACATCGAGGTATCCTTTGTTCCACCCCGAAATGGCCAAAAGATGGCCCAAAATGGCAACGCTCACCGGGTGAAAGGAAGGGTCAAAAACGTGCACCAGGGAGGTACGACCATCGAGGATTTCCAAAGCCCAGAGCCCTTCTCTCCCTCCTTTTCGGGAAAGGAAAAGGACTCTATCTTCCCCCCGGAAGACTGGAGAAAAGGCCCGAAACTTCTCAGTCAAACGCACTTCCCTTCTCTTCACCAAATCGTAGAGGAAGAGATCGGCATAATCGGCGAAGGTGCTCTCCACGATCTTGCTGTAGACGAGTTTTGTGTCATTCGGGGAAAAGGCCGGCCTCCCCACGATTCTTCCCCGGGCAAGGAGCCTCTCTTTCCCCGATACCAGATCGAGAAGTCGCAAACCGGGCAAACGTTGAGGACCAGAAACGGCATACACCAAGAATCGACCACAGGAAGAAGAGGCTATCCCCCAGAGGTAGAATCCTCCCCCAGAGAGGGAAACGATGGAGGTTTTTGTGTCTTCTCTTTTGTATTTCTCTTTGAGGCTTTTTCTCCAATCCTCTACAATCTCGTCAAAGGAAAACCCTGTGGCCTCTCGGACCGCTTTTTTGAGGTCGAAAGGGTTGGCGGTACGATTTTGCAGGGCAATGATGTCCCGAAGAACCTCATCCCCAAAACGCTCCACAAGGTATCTACAGATACTCGCCCCATAGACGTAGCACCCTAAGGCCCCCGGCCACTCGTCCACAAAGCCATAACCCCCAAAAAAGGAGAGGCTCTTCAGGCCTTCCTCGGCTTCTTTCCGAAGGTACGAGTCAAAGAGGGGATCGTCAAGGCGTCCTCCCCTGGAGGAAAGCCTGGATTCGGCATACACCGCGTATCCTTCCATAAACCACATGGGCTGAAGTCCCCCTGGAGGAAAGACCTTCCCCAGAAATACCCTCCACCAATCCTCCTCGGGAAGAAAGCCTGTCTGGAAGAGATGGGCAAGCTCGTGGGTCAAAACAAGAGAGAGCCAGTCACCAAAGCGCATTCCCACAAGATGTTCCAGGGGCCAGGAAACGAAGACCACGACCTTCCCCATTTGAGGATCAGCAAAGCCGTTGGCCAAATCTGAAGAATCAAGCAGTACCACCTGGGGCTTATAGGAAAGACCTCTGCCGAAAAACTTTTCGAGTCTTGTCATTGCCTCTTCCCCGGCCCAGACCGCCTGGGGAAGAAGAGGCCTGAGAGATTCGGGAAAGATAAAAAACAGAGAGGGAGCCTCTGCCACCAAAAACCGCTCCGAGGGGTCCACTCTCTCGAGGGCCCCCAGGGAGGGGGAGAGGAAAAAAAGGAGAACCACAAAGAAAACGACTCTCTGACCTCTTCTACCTTGAAAGCTCACAAAGAGATTGTACCAGAAAACAGTGTTGCCAGGGCAATTTTCTCCTGCCCCGGTCGATGCTATGGACTACAGGCCATTCCTTCTTTCAATTCCACACTTTCCCCATCAGATTTTCAAAAAAACTTTTGCGATGCGAAAGTAGATGATGACACCAATGATGTCGACGATGGTGGTGATGACTGGGGTAGCAGCGATGGCCGGATCAAGGCGCATTTTCTTGAAAAGAACCGGGAGGAAGACTCCGATAAGGTTGGAGACAAAGACGATGGCAAAGATGGAAAAGCCAACCACAAGCCCGATAAGGGGAGATTCTTGCAGGAAAACAACCCGCAAAATCCCGATGCAACCAAGGAGTATCCCCAAAATCCCTCCAATTAAGGTTTCCGAGAACACCACCCTCCAGAGGGATCGCCCCTCAAATTCCCCGGTGGCCAGGCCCCGTACTATGACGGTGGTCGATTGACTCCCTACATTTCCTCCAGTATCGATGAGCATGGGGATGAAAAAGGACAGGGCCACGATGGTCTGAATAACCTGGGAAAAACCCTGGATGACGAAGCTCGTTAGGGTCCCCATGATGAGAAGAACGGCAAGCCAGATAAAACGATTTTTAATCCTCCGCCACACAGGGGCACGGAGGTATTCATCCTCAGTGGTGCGAATAGCCGCCAGACGGTGGATGTCCTCGGTGGCCTCGGCCTCGATAATGTCGATGGCGTCGTCAACGGTGACGGCCCCCACCAGTCGTCCTTCCCGATCCACCACGGGGACGGCCAAAAGGTCGTATTTCTGGATGATCTGGGCAACCTTTTCCTGGTCGTCATCGGTGTACACAAAGACTATATCCCGGTTCATGATCTCACCGACGGCGACCTCCGGGGAGGCAAGGACAAGGTTCCGAAGAGTGACCCGGCCAAGGAGACGCCGCTCAGCATCAGTCACATAGGCAGTGTAGGCAAGCTCTTCGGGGGGATTGAGACGACGAAAGCGCTTCAGGGCCTGCTCCACGGTGTAGGACTCCTTGAGGTCTACCACCCGGGGATTCATGATGCGCCCGGCGCTGTTCTCGGGATACCCAAGCATACTTGCGGCGATATCCCGCTGGGCCGGCTCAAGGAGATTGAGGAGTTTCTTCACCACCTTAGCCGGTAACTCATCGAAGAGCCCCACTCGATCGTCCGGAGACATCTGGTTGAGAATTTCGGCCACCTTTTCATCGGTGAAGTGGCGAAGAAGGTTCTCCTGATGTTCGAAATCGAGTTGCTCAAAAACGGCTATGGCCAGATCCTTCTTGAGGAGCCGAAAGAGCATGACCTGTTTTTGAGGGTCCAAAAGACCCATGATTTCGGCAATGTCTACCGGATGGAGGGTGTTGACTTCCGCTTTCACCTCGTTGTACCGACTCTCTTCAAGCAAAAGGTCGATACGCTCCGCAAAAGAGGCGGTATCTTCCCGCATGATTTCCACATCCACAGCGCTCCCTCCCTTCTGAGTCAAAACTCCAAAGGTCTCAAAACGGTAGAACCTCGCTCTTTAAAAGCCAGAAGAAAATCCGTTTTCTCCAGAGCAAGTCTCAAGGGCGGTACTTGAAAGGATGAGCCCCTTCCACTCCCACCCATACAGCCCCTCATCAACCACAAGGTAAAGAATATCGTACTCCGGGTCTCCCCATCCGTCAACCCGCAGAACCCACCCTCCGTCCCGGAACGCAAGATCCTGTGCCACCTGGAGACTGGAGGATTTGGGGAGGTATTCTGAAAGGTATGAAAAGGCCGCCTCAAAATCATCCACGTCGAACTCGCTGAAGTTCACACCCGTCCAGAAGTCGCCCTTTTTGGCCAGTTTCCTCAGGCCTTCCGGGTTCCTCTTTTGGAGAGTCTCAGAAAGACGTACAGCAAGCTCCTCTTTGGTACGAAACCTCTCCTTCGGAGGAGTAGAGAGATACACCATTCGAAGTTCTGCCCACCGCTCGTACATCGAACCCGGGGATTCCCCGGCTACCTTCTTGTAGACCCTTTTAGCCTCTTCGATTTTCCCCAATCCCTCATAGCAGAGACCAATTTCCATCTGGGCCTGCACCCGCTCTTCCGGTTCCTCCGAGATCTTCACCAGCTCCTCGTAATACAAGAGAGCCCTGGCATAGTCCTTCTGGCGATAGTGAAAGTGGTAGGCAAGGTCGGCAATGACCTGAGGCCTCAGGTCATAGGGATCGGGATGAGAGGAAAGAGAAGTGGCAAGGTCCTGAAAAATGGCGAGGGCCTTTTCGAAGTTCTGTCGCTCTTCCTCGTGCTTCCCCACCCAGTAGCGGTACAGATAGGCCTGGGGCGTACCGGGAAAGCGGGCAACGTAGACTTCAAGAGCTCTTATGGCTTCGTCTATTCTCCCCTCTGTGGAGAGGACTTCATCAAGAAGTTCTACGGTCTCCCGAAGAACTTCTTCCTCCTTGGCAGTCTCAAGGAGGAATTCGAGGACGGCTGTGGCCTTTTCCGTGTTCCCTGCCTCAAGAAGGAGTCGGGCCTGATCCAGAGGAGTCAGAGAAAAAGCTGCCTCCCCAAGGTTCAAAAGCACCAGGAGTACCAGCCCAAAAACTATGCACACCCTCATCGTAGAACTCCCTTCTCAAAAAATGGTGAAAGAGAACGAGCCACCCGAAAGGCCAAAGAAGCGGGATGAAGAACCTTACGGTCGTCGAGTTCTACAAGGTCCATCCCCAGAAGCCGCATATTTCCCCGCGAAAGCAAAGAGGCCAGATTCCTGAAGAGTTCCCCAGGGTGTTCAAAAGAGACGTCCGAGGGGAAATGGGCCACCTCTGGAAGCCCAAAATCGACATCCCAGGAAAGGTACAGAAGACCGGAGGGAATATTCCCAAGAGCTCGATGAATCTCAAGCCAGGTACCAGGGGAGGAGCAGACAAAGATGTGGTCTTCAGGAAAGCGCTCCCATCGCATGAGGCATGCCAGGAAGTTACCCCGGTGCACCAGGGAAGAGATGTGCTGAGAGTCGAAAAGGTCAAGGTGAGCATCGAAGACCACAAGATAGGGAACGAGAGAGAGGACCCGTCGAAACCCTGCCACCACTCCTCCGGTGAAGGCATGGTCCTCAGCCACGAAAAGGAAAGAATGGGCAAAAGCGAGAGGAGAAAGGGCAAAAGACAACCTCTTCCCCTCAAGGAAAGGTTCGTCCCTCACCCCACTGGCAAAGACACAAAGAGTCCCAAGGAAACGGCTCAGGGCAAGGGCAAAGCAACGGAGATTTTTTCCTCTTCCTGCCAGAACCACCCAGGGTTTCCTCATCCCCTTCCTCCCTCCAACGACCATTATATCCCAGAGTGGTGTCAAAGAATCCCTGAAAGCGTATAATTACCCAAAAAGACCAAGGGATGAAAAACCATGGACCGAACCTCCTTTGAGCTCAGAGAAGCCTTACGGAAGCCAGGGTGCTTTCTTTGCCGTCTGGAGAGAGAGCACGCCGTACGTCTCCTTGAGGGAATCTTTTACGAGTTTGTGAACGACCCAGGAGTGCGGGAGAAAATCACCCAGAAAGGCTTCTGCCGGGAACACGCTCGGCTTCTTTTTTCCCTGCGCCCTTCAATTCTTGGCATGGCCATTGTATATCACGACCTTCTTACCCACTACCTCAACGGACACCAGGAACCCTCGTCGTGCCTGGTGTGTGAGGAATGGAAGGAGAGCTACGCCCGTATTCTTCGAGCTCTTTCCAACCACTGGGATGAGCTCAAAAGTGCCTGGGGAGAGGAAACGTTTTTGTGTCTTCGGCACCTCGAGGAGGCTTCTTTTGAGCCCCCGCACCTGGAGCTCGAGCACCTTGTGAGGGAGAGGCTTTGGGGCATCCTCAAATCCCTGGAGAGTTTTGTAGAGAAGTTCGATTACCGAAAAAGTGGGCTTCCCATATCTTCAAAGGAAGCCCACTCTTGGCAGAACGTGATGGAGTTTTTCGCCGGGAGCATGTTCCGTTCAGGGAAAAGCTGAAAGGACTCTCAATGCCCTCCCCGGTTCAAAAATAGAAAGCCCGGGGACCCGGGCTTTCTATTCAGGCCTTCCCGGCACTCCCAAGGAGCTGGCACTTTCCAATGTACATCTTCTTGAGCTCTTCTCGAGCCGGACCAAGGTACTTGCGGGGGTCGAACTCATTCGGGTGCTCAGCAAGGTACTTGCGCACCATGGCGGTGAAGACCAGTCGTCCGTCGGAGTCGATGTTGACCTTTCGCACTCCCAGCTGGAGTGCCCGGCGAATTTGGTCCTCGGGAACCCCGGCGGTATTCTCGAGCTTCCCACCGTAGCGATTGATGATGTCAACGTACTCCTGAAGCACCGAAGAGGCCCCGTGGAGCACAATAGGAAATCCAGGGAGTCGCCGCTGCACCTCCTCAAGGATGTCGAAGCGGAGCTCCGGGAAGGGCTCTCCAGGCTTGAGCTTGAACTTGTAGGCCCCGTGAGATGTCCCGATGGAGATGGCCAGGCTATCGACCCCGGTCCGGGTCACAAAGTCCTCCACCTCTTCAGGGCGGGTGTAGTGGCTTTTCTCAGCAACAACGTGCTCCTCAATTCCGGCAAGGACTCCAAGTTCCCCCTCCACCGTCACACCATGGGTATGGGCGTACTCAACGACCTTTTTGGTCAATGCCACATTCTCTTCGTAAGGCAATTGCGACCCATCAATCATAACATTGGAAAAGCCGTTATCGATGCAGGATTTGCAAAGCTCAAAGGAGTCCCCGTGGTCCAGGTTAAGGACAATGGGGATGTTGCTTCCCATCTCCCGGGCCATCTGTACTGCTCCGGGCACCATGTAGCGCAAAAGGGTCTGATTGGCGTACTGCCGGGCACCCTTGGAGATCTGGAGAATGACCGGAGAGTTGCACTCCACACAGGCCATGATGATGGCCTGGAGCTGCTCCATGTTATTGAAGTTAAAGCCAGGAATGGCATATTTTCCTTCGGCAGCCCTGCGGAACAGCTCCTTGGTGTTGACAAGACCAAGTTCCGTGAAATGTACCGGCATAGACAGTTCCTCCCTCTATGGGATGGTTTTACCCTCTTTTCCCCTCATATTTTACCCCCTTTCTCTCTGGGGAAAAGACCTCTCGGGAACTTTTTTCTGACCGAACCCTCGCACAAGAGCCTAAGAGCTTGAGGTATGTGGGTTTACACCTCAGGAATGAAAGGAAGAAAAAAGGCTTCTCCAAAGGTCCTTCAATGAAGCGGCCCGCTGTTCCCGAACCTTCAAGAGGAAGAAAAAGACGGCAAGGAAGCGTAACCCGGTGGACAGGATAAAGACCACGTAGTACGGCGAGAAGTGCATCCCAAAGGAACGCACAAACTCCGCTATGGGGGGCGCGACATACTCCACCACTGCTCCTCCCACAATGTACCCCAGGGCATTGCCGAAAAACCCCAGGAAAAGGTTGAGGACGGCAATGTAAAAAGAGCGGAAAAGGTCTGGAGAGAGACTTAGAGCAAGATTATTGATGGCTAAATCTATGGCCGGCCAGAAGATTCCGGCAAGAACCTGGATGATGAGCACAATAAAGGGCCAGTTACTCTCTCTGGTGAAACACCAGAAAATCGGCAAAGAGGAGGCCACAGTCGTGGCCAGAAGAGCCACAGGAAGATTTCCAAAGCGATCCGTCAGGCGTCCAAAAAGCCGAATGGAAAAGAGCGTGGTGAAGTTCGACACTCCCTGGACATAGAGGGCAATCTCGAAGAAACCCATGTGGAGTTCCCGAATCATGTAGAGGTTAAAAAAAGGAGAAGCCACGTTAAAAGCAAAGTACCAGAAAACGGCAAAGAAGAGGAAGCGAGAAAACTGGGGATGGACAAAGACCCGGTGGAAAAGGGCAAAGAGGCTTCCATAGAATTTTTCCTCCCGCCTCATGGGAGGGTCCTGGACCCGAAGAAAACAGAGAATGTCCACCACCCCAAGGATGGAGGCCAGGGCGATGACAAAGGAAAACCCCACCATTCCAGGGACTTTATCAAGAAAACGCCCGATAAAGAGCCCGCTCACCAGGGAAGCCACGGTCGCCAAAAGGCTCCGATGGCCGAAAAACCTTCCCCGGAGTTCCAGAGGCACAAGGTCTGCCACCCAGGACATGAAGCTCACTGTAAGAAAGGCCCCACCCACAGAGGCAAAGACAAGGAGACTCATGATGGAAGAAAGGAGGTTTCCCCTCCCCTTCAGCAAAAAGGGGAGAAGGGCTATGAAAAACCAGGGAATACGGTTCAGAAGTCCACTGGCGAGAAAAATGGGCTTTCTTTTGGCACTCCGCTCAAGGATAAGGGAGGCAAAAATTTGAATCGCCCCACCCATAACCGGCAGGGCGAGAAGAAAGGCATAGAGAAGGTCGCCAAATCCAAGGGCATTGGCAAAACCGGCTATGGGGGCACCGGTCGTAACGTTGAAAAAAACAATGCCAAAGCAAACCCCCAGGGTGACGAATCCTAAATCTCGGCGGAGCTTTGCATCTTTGATGCTTGAGGCTACATCCCGACTCAAAAGAAAGGACATAGGTTACTGTGTCTTGGCACTCTCTTCGTTCTCCGGACGTTCTTCTTTGGGTTTCTCTTCCTCTTTCCTTCCCTCGGTGCGTTGCAAAAGCTCAAGGGCTTTCCTGAGCTTTCGGTCTACCAGGTCGTTGACCGTCCCCTCCTCGAAGGTTCCATCCTCTTTTCTCTTTCCGGCCGGAAGCCCAGTGAGAATTTCCATGGCCTCGTCGACCGTCGAGACGGCGTAGATGTGGAATTTGCCCTCCTTGACCGCCTCCACCACTTCCTCCTCGAGCATGAGGTTCTGCACGTTGCTCTTTGGGATGATGACTCCCTGAGTTCCAGTGAGGCCCTTCATACGGCAGGCTCGGAAAAAGCCCTCGATTTTCTGATTGACCCCCCCAATGGCCTGGACCTCACCCCTCTGATTGATGGAGCCGGTGACGGCAACGTCCTGTCGCACAGGCACCCCGGCAAGGTCGGAGAGAATGGCGCAGGTCTCGGCCAGGGAGGCACTGTCCCCCTCTACTCCCTCGTACGACTGCTCGAAGCAGATACTTGCCGCAATGGACAAGGGTTTGTCCTGAGCATAGCGGTACCCCAGGTATCCACTCATGATGAGGACGCCCTTGTCGTGGATGCGGCCGCTCAGGCGAGACTCTCGCTCGATGTTCACCACTCCCTGCCTCCCCAGGTATGTCCGGGCAGTGATGCGAGAGGGCCGGCCGAAACTGAAATCTCCAAGGTCGTATATCGCAAGGCCGTTCACCTGTCCCACTACCGCTCCCTCGGTGTCGATGAGGAGGACGTCCTCTTTAATGAATTCGTCGACCTTTTCAGCAATAAGGTCGAGGCGCTTTTTGCGAGACTCGATGGCCTTTTTGACGTGACGGTCGTACACCCGGTCGGCTCCCTCCTCCCGGGCCCAGAAATCGGCCTCAAGGAGAACATCCCGCAAAAACCCAAAGCGGGCACTGAGCTTCTCCTTGTGGGAGACTGCCCTGGCGGCGTATTCAAGGAGTTTGGCCACTCCCGAACGGTCGAAGGGCAAAAGCCCTTCCTTAAGACAGCACTGCCGCACGAAACAGCCAAAGGAGGTGACGATATCCCCCTCCTTTTTGACCTCGTAATCGAACTCCACCTTGACTTTGAAGAGGTCTTTGAAGTCCTCGTCAAAGAGGGTGAGGAGCCGATATATGTATTCATCCCCGATGAGGACGACTTTGGCCTCAAAGGGCAGGGGATCGGGACGAAGTCCCTGAGGAGCGATAAGGCCGAACTGCTCAAAGGGGTCTTCCATGCGGATTTCCCGATTTTTCAGAACTCTTTTGAGCCCTTCCCAAACCCCGGGATTGACTATAAGGTCCCGGAAGTACATGATGACGTATCCCCCGTTGGCCTGGTGCAAAGACCCAGCTTTGAGCATAGTGTGGTCGCTGAAGTACGTTCCCATTAAAGCTCGCCGCTCAATCCTTCCGAAGAGATTCGTCCAGGTGGGGTGAGTCTCAAGAACAACCGGGGGGGTATCAGTCGAAGAGTTGTCCACGAATACGTTGACTTTGAAGGGCAAAAAGGGGTCCTGGAACCTCTGGTAGGGCACAAGGTGTTGAGGTTGCGCCGGTGCTTCCTGAGAATCCCGGAAGATGTGGAGGTAGGAAATGGTGAACTGGCGAAGCGAAGACAGAAATTCCACCACCTCTGAAAAGGTGGCATAGTGCTCCAAAAGCTCCCGAAAAAGGGGGGCAACGGTAAAGTCGGCAATGCGGGTGTCAAGCTCAGCAATCCGACCTTTGAGGTCCATCTCCAGCTGGTGAATACGTTCGAAGACCTCATTGATGCGGTTCAAGAGCTTTTGACGACGAGCCTCGATGGATTCTCTCTCCTCCTCGCTCAAAGAGAGATACTGTTCCTGAGTCATGGGCTTCCCTTCATAAAGTGGCACCAGGATGGGACCCATGGAAGTCATGCGAAAGGCAAAACCCTCCTCCAGCGCCTCTCGCTCCAGTTCCTGCAGGACCTGGCGGTGTCGCTTCTGATGCTCGTCGATGAGAATCTGCCGTTGATTCTTGTACTCATCGCTTGAGAAGGCCTTGGGGATGGTCTCTCGCAAGTTTTTTAAAAGTCCCTCAAGAAGCCGGGAAAACATCCTCCCTTCCCCCCGGGGGAGACGAAGCACTTTGGGACGATCGGGGTTGTCGAAATTGAAAACGTAGCACCAGTCAGTCACCGAGGGAAGAAGACCGGCTCGCTTTTTCTCCTCAAGGAGCTCTTCAATGCAGGCTTTGACTACTGCCGCCCTCCCCGTTCCACTGGGACCAACCACGAAGAGGTTATACCCCGGACGGTCCATGCGAAGACCAAACCTAATAGCCGAAAAAGCTCGCTTCTGCCCCACAAACCCCTTAAGCCCTTCGAGTTCATCCGTGCACTCAAAAGGCAGGGTAGCCGGGTCGCAAACCCACCGCAAGTCTTCTGGCCGAAGGCGATACTTCGAGATGTCGACTTTTTCCTCCATAGAACTCATATCTCCACCAGAACCGTTTTCACACTCTCTACCGCTTCAAGGGCCTCCCTGAGTTTTCTAATCTCTTCATCGTTCCCCGCAATCTCAAGGATGATGAGTCCTTCGTCCTTTTCCTCACACCCAAGAGCAAACTCATGGAGACCAAGACGAGTTTTTATACTGCAACCGTGCTGCGTCAGGACTTCCTGCACCCGCACTGCAGCTTTTGGCCTGTTTTCCACTTTCACGATGAGGAGCTTCGCCAAGGAAATTCACCTCCCCAAACTTTTGGGGATATTATACGACGAAAGGCCCAAAAAAGGAAATGGCGCCACACAACCCTCGTGGCCGGCCTGGAGACAGATACTGCAAGGGAAGACAAAAGCAGTCGCAAAACCTCGTTAACGTGGGTGTTTAGCCCAGGGCATGCCTGGGACAGATTTTGTGGGACGGAGAGCACCCTTACTATAACATCTTCGGCAATCTCCAGGGTGATGTCTGCCCCGATAACCTTGGGTTCCTCGAAACTATAGAAGGTGGTTGCTGGCCGATGTGTCTTGCAACACTCACACTGTAAGTGCCTTTTCTGGGAGGAGGACTTCCAAGGATCCGTCCAGGCCGTAGTGGAAGAGGAATACACTGCAACCGGGGTCTTCCTGCGGTTTCTATTCTTCACCCCTGGTACCCGGGGAGCTCAAGAAGGCAAACAAGGCTCCACAAAAACAATGGAGCGGGAAACGGGACTCGAACCCGCGA
>FMSI01022551.1_pt1 | contig 19877 bp, 22 predicted proteins | sample 1504471 | NCBI WGS metagenome assembly FMSI01 (sample SAMEA4475357, study PRJEB15587) | soil metagenome | biome: Soil; feature: Field | place: India | collected 2015-03-11 | depth 0 m
AACCTAAAATTTTATCTTGACAATTTATTTTTATATAAAGTATAAAAGACTGTCTCATTTTAAAAAGTAAATAGGGAGCAACTTATGAATATTGCACCTGGCAATTATATTCCTACAGAATACCTGCCTATATTAATAATCATGATAATGTCTTTTCTCGTTGGTGTAAGTGCATTGCTGATTGGGGAGATATTCAGATTAAGAAGACCTTATAAGGAAAAACTCCTTCCCTATGAATCAGGAAACCCACCTGTAAGTGAACCAAGATATAGGTTTAATATCAAGTTTTACATTATTGCTATACTGTTTGTGATATTCGATGCTGAAGTGGTCTTTATGTACCCTTGGGCAATTGTTTACGAAGAGGTTGGCTTTATTGCTCTGGTAGGCATGCTTTTATTTTTAGGAATTTTGACATTTGGTTTTATTTATGAATGGAAAAAGGGTGCATTAAAGTGGGAATAAAATCGGGAATTATAATTTACAATTAGAATGAAGGAGGTGATGGCAAGTGGTAATAGACGGAACAACTGCACTAATTGAAGTAGAAAAAGGTCTTAAAGTAATACCTGGTGCTAATACAATTATAGCTACATTAGACAAACTTATAAACTGGGGCAGATTATCATCCCTATGGCCCATGACCTTTGGACTTGCTTGATGCGCTATTGAGATGATGACGACGGGATCGTCACACTATGATTTAGACAGGTTCGGTAGTATATTTAGAGGTTCCCCAAGACAAGCAGATTTTGTGATAATAGCTGGGACAGTTACAAAAAAGATGGCTCCTATAGTCCGCAGAGTCTATGACCAGATGCCTGAGCCAAGATATGTTATAGCTATGGGGAGTTGCGCATGTTCTGGAAATATATATAACACATATAGCACAGTTCAGGGAGTAGATAATTTTTTACCTGTAGATGTATATATACCAGGTTGTCCTCCAAGGCCTGAAGCGCTTTTGCACGGCATAATAAAGCTTCAGGAAAAGATAAAGAAGGAAGAGTTTAAATGGAGTAGATGGAGATAAAAGATGGAACCAAAGGCGATAGCTGATCTTATAAAAGAGAGATTTCCCAATGAAGTTAAGGATATAACAGAATTTCGGGGCCAGGTATCGGTAATAGTAAAAAAGGACAGAATAAAAGAGATAATGAGATATCTCCACAGCACACCTGAATTGCATTTTGATTATCTTCAGGATTTATGCGGTGTAGATTATTTAGGCAAAAAAGATATTAGATTTGAGGTGGTTTATCATTTATATTCTCTTAGTCATAAACATATGATAAGGATAAGGGCAGAGGTACCAGAAGAAGACTGTAGTATTGACAGCGTCACAGATATATGGGCTGGGGCAAACTGGCATGAAAGGGAATGCTATGACTTATTTGGAATTGTCTTTAATGGGCATCCTGATTTAAGGAGAATACTCCTTCCTGAGGACTGGGAGGGTCATCCATTAAGAAAAGATTATCCATTAAAGGCAGACCTCGGTGATAAAGAATGGAAAGGATATAAAGAGCTACTCGAAATAGCTGAAAGAAACAAACAATATGATTTAAGGTAGTAAACTCTAAAAACATGAATAACCCTAAAATTAGTACAAAAGAGCTTACAATAAGCATGGGACCGCAGCATCCTGCGACCCATGGTGTTTTGAGAGTAGTCCTCGATCTTGATGGCGAGACAGTTGTAAAATGCACACCATATGTTGGTTATCTACATAGGGGAACAGAAAAACTTGCAGAACACAGGACATATCTGAATGCCTTGCCCCTAACTGACAGATTGGATTATATATCAAGCATGGCGAATAATGTGGGATATTGTGTTGCAGTAGAAAGGCTATTGGGTATTGAACCTCCTGAGAGGGCAAAATATATCAGAACTATAATGTGTGAGATGACAAGGATAAGCAGTCATATAATTGGTATTTCTACGCATGCCCTCGATATAGGGGCGATGACTCTATTTCTTTATTCCTTTAGAGACAGGGAAAGACTTTTAGATCTCTTTGAGATGGTATGCGGGGCAAGACTAACAGTAAGTTTTAGTAGAATTGGGGGAGTAAGAAACGATGTATCTCAGGAGTTTTTAGATAAATTATATGACTTTACAGAGGAGTTTCCTAAAATAATAGAGGATCAATATGAGACATTATTAGATCAAAATAGGATATGGCTCCAAAGAACAAAGGGTATAGGTGTGATAAGCGCTGAAGATGCGATAAATTGGGGGCTAACAGGACCAACCCTAAGGGGTTCTGGGGTCCCCTATGACGTAAGAAAATACGCCCCCTACGATGCGTATCCCTTTGTAGAGTTTGATGTCCCAGTAGGAAAAAACGGGGATGTATATGACAGATACAAATGCAGGATGGAGGAGTTAAAACAATCTAATAGGATTATCAAACAATGTATTGAGAAGATGCCTAAAGGCCCTATTATGACCCCTGATGCCCCTAAGTTTACGCTACCTCCAAAAGATAGGGTATTAACAGATATGGAATCCCTTATTCATCAATTTGTCTTGATAACTAAAGGACCTATTCTTGTTCCCGAAGGAGAGATATATGTAGCAACTGAGGTGCCAAAGGGTGAATTGGGATACTATATTGTAAGTGATGGAAGCGGAAGACCTTATAGGATGCGATTAAGAGCCCCTTCCTTTGTCCATGTATCTGTCTTGCCAAAGCTTTGTGAGGGAGCCCTTGTAGCAGATGTAATTGCTAATATAGGGACAATTGATATAGTTTTAGGAGAATGTGATAGATAATGATTATGGAGGTATTAATTGAGCCTTAATTTAGATTTAATCATTGACATAGTGATGATTATTATTAAGATAGCCTTGATAATTGGAATTGCTATGTTTCATGTTATGTATGCAACCTATTTTGAAAGAAAGGCTATCGGTCACATGCAGGTAAGGCTTGGACCAATGAGGACAGGATTTCATGGGATTCTTCAGCCAATAGCTGATATGATTAAGCTCTTTTTCAAAGAAGATATTATTCCTGCTGCTGCAGATAAGCCAGTATTTAAGATTGCCCCTATAATACCACTATTTGCTACCCTAAGCTCTTTAGCTGTAATACCTTTTTATGAGGGTTTTGTTATAGCAGATATTAATATAGGCTTGCTATATATACTTGCCCTGTCATCTCTCTCTGCATACGGCATAATAATGGCAGGATGGTCATCAAATTCAATGTATTCTTTTTTAGGGGGGCTAAGGTCCTCAGCTCAAGTAATTAGCTATGAAGTGGCTATGGGATTAAGCCTCGTCGGCATAATGATAATGGCAGGCTCGCTCAAGCTCACTGATATTGTAATGGCTCAACAGCAATATTGGCATGGAATGTTCATTATTCCACAATTTATAGCATATTTTGTTTTTATTATAACAGCCTTTGCAGAAACAAACAGATCTCCATTTGACCTTCCAGAGGCTGAAAGCGAGCTTGTGGCAGGTTACTTTGTTGAATACAGCGGGATGAGGTTTGCCCTTTTTTATGCAGCTGAGTATATAGGTATGTTAATAATGTCAAGCATTGCTGTCATTTGCTTCTGGGGAGGCTGGACAATTCCCCCAATAATAGCCGAAAACCTACCCTTTTTAACAGCAGTTCCAGGAATTGTATGGTTTTTAATTAAAGTATATTTCCATATGTTTTTATTTTATTGGGTAAGGGCAACTGTTCCGAGATATAGATATGACAAATTAATGGATCTCGGATGGAAGGTGCTTATACCACTGGCACTGGCAAATATTGTTTTAACATCTATAATTAAATTTATAAGTTAGAATTTAAGGAGTCATTAATGGGCATCAAGGAGATTGCAAAAAAGATCTTTCTGATTGAGATTCTAAAAGGTTTGGCACTCACATTAAAAATGATGTTTACCCATGCTGTAACGAGGCAGTATCCAGATGAAAAGAGACCACCTTTCCCGGGTTTCAGGGGGCTACATGCACTGCCAAGAAAATCAGATGGTACAGCAAGATGCGTTGGATGTGGACTCTGCGCTGCAATCTGTCCATCCCAATGTATTTATATATACACATCAGAAGGACATGATCATTCCAAGATTGTTGATAGATACGAGATAGATGTGCTGAGATGCACATTTTGTGCCCTATGTGTAGAGGCATGTCCATTTGGAGCAGTGGCACTTACAGACCATTATGAATATGCTGATTATTCAAGGGATGCCTTTTATATGGATAAAGAAAAATTATTGTCTAATTGGGATAAGTATATGTCTGGGAAAAAGGGAGAGGAATATTTTGAAAAATTCTGGAGGCCAATGAGTTCAGATTTTATATCCCATGAAGACCAGGCAGTTTTTAAGAAGAACATATAAAAACAGAGTTGCATTACATTACAACTGTATTATGTATATTTTAGATTAAGGAGTAATATGTTACCTAAACTGTTTTTTGGATATCTTGCTATTGTAACAATATTTCTCTCTTTGATAATAATAACACGAAGGAATCCTGTTCACAGTGTATTATGGATGGTCCTGTTGTTTTTCCATATAGCAGGGATTTACCTATTTTTAAATGCAGAGTTTCTTGCAGCTATCCAGATTATTCTTTATGCAGGGGCAATACTCGTCTTATTCCTTTTTGTAATAATGATGCTTAATCTCAAAGAGGAGATAACTATAGAGAGGGTTATAGGTGAGTGGCCTATAGGAGTAGCTTTAGGACTGAGCATATTGATGTTAATGTTTTTTAGCATAAGCAAAATTACACAAGGACCAACCGGGCAATACAGCATAGAGGCTATAAAAAAAGAGACACATACAAAGGCATTAGGAAAATTATTATTTTCTGAGTATTTACTTCAATTTGAGACAGTAGCATTAATATTGCTTGTAGCTATGGTAGGCGCAATATTATTAGCAAGGAAAAGGGATTGATATGCTAATTATTATGATTACGGAGGACAGATGGTACCTTTAGAATGGTATATTGGGCTTAGTGCTTGCCTATTTTCTATAGGAGCAATTGGCTTTATAATAAGAAAGAATATAATAATCATGTTTATATGCATTGAACTAATGCTCAATGCTGTAAATATAAGTCTTGTAGCATTTAGTCATTATCTTCAAGACCTAACAGGACAGGTGTTTGTATTCTTTATTATTGCAGTAGCTGCAGCAGAGGCTGCTATAGGGCTTGGAATACTTGTATCCCTATTTAGAAATAGGGAAGCGGTCCATACCGATGAAATTTTACAGATGAAGGGATAAAGAAAACAGTAGGTAGACAAATAAAGAGGAACGAATAATGGATAAATATGTCTTGATACCCCTATTACCGCTCATAGCATTTATAGTTAATATTATATTTGGTAGAAAAATCATAAGGGAGCAGGCACATCTGCCTGCTACAATTGCTGTTGCAGGCTCTTTAATTGTCTCAATCATTACATTTCTTGATGTGTTAGCTGGAAAGAGCATTAATTATGATTTATATAGCTGGATAGTATCAGGCAACTTCAAGGTCTCTATAGGATTTTTGATAGACCAACTGACTTCTATAATGCTCATTGTTGTTACAAGTGTCAGCTTTCTCGTCCATGTATATTCTATAGGGTATATGCATGGTGACCCTGGTTATTATAGATTCTTTTCATATCTAAGTCTATTTACCTTTTCAATGCTTATGCTCGTTATGGGCAACAACTTGCTTCAGCTATATTTTGGATGGGAGGCAGTTGGTCTTTGTTCATACTTCCTTATAGGGTTTTGGTATGAAAAGAGGTCTGCTGCAGATGCAGGAAAAAAGGCATTTATTGTCAATAGATTTGGTGATTTTGGTTTTGGTATCGGTGTAATAATGATATTCCTCACAATTGGTACACTTCATTATACAGATATATTTGGAAATTTGAGTTCTCTAACAGGACAGACAATTAATATACTGGGATTTAATTTTGATCTAATTACATTGATAGCCCTTCTTTTGTTTCTTGGTGCTATTGGTAAATCAGCACAGATACCCCTTCATGTATGGCTTCCTGATGCTATGGAAGGACCAACGCCTGTAAGCGCCCTTATTCATGCAGCTACAATGGTTACAGCAGGAGTTTTTATGGTAGCACGATTTAATCCCCTATTCAGCCAATCTGAAACAGCTATGATGGTAGTTGCTTTAACAGGTGCCATAACAAGTCTTTTTGCTGCTACCATTGCACTGGTACAAAATGATATTAAGAGAATAATAGCTTATTCAACTGTTAGCCAGTTGGGCTATATGTTTCTTGCCTGCGGTGTTGGTGCCTTTGGAGCTGGAATATTTCATCTATACACACATGCATATTTCAAGGCATTACTATTTTTAGGGGCTGGTAGTGTGATGCATGCTATGGCTGGGGAGTTGGATATACAGAAGATGGGCGGGCTAAAAAAATACATGCCAATAACCTACTGGACTTTCCTTATCGCATCACTAAGCATAGCAGGGATACCGGGGTTTGCTGGTTTCTTCAGCAAAGACGAGATATTATGGCTTGCTTACAATGGCGGTAATGTTGGAAGAATTGTATGGATAATAGGTACTATAGTTGCTGCATTGACAGCCTTTTATAGCTTTAGAATCATCTTTTTAGCATTTCACGGGAAATTCAGGGGAACCCATGAAGAGGAACACCACCTACATGAATCACCTAAGATTATGACTATTCCTCTTATAATACTTGCTATAGGTGCTATATCAGCAGGATGGATAGGTATACCACAGGCACTTGGCGGAAGCAACTGGATAGGACATTTACTTGAGCCTGTATTAGGACATCCCCATGTAACCGCAACCCATGAAGAAGAGTATATAGTAATGGGAATATCTGTTGCCTGTGCAGTAGGTGGTATATTACTTTCTTGGATATTATATTCCCTTAAACCCGAGATGCCATCACGACTTGCTAATCAATTTAAGTTCATTTATAAAACATTATGGAATAAATACTATATAGATGAGCTTTATGATTTCATCTTAGTAAGACCAACAAAATGGATTGCAAACAATATGCTTATTGTGGTAATAGATGGAAAGATTATAGAGGGAATAGTAAATGGTCTACCTAACGCAATAAGGGGCCTTGGAGAAAAAATAAGAAAGATCCAGAGTGGTCATTTACAGCATTATGCCATTAGCATGGCATTAGGTCTTTTTGTGATATTAACTTTGCTGCTGATAGCAGTAAATAAATAAGGAGAATAAATGCAGCAGATAGGATACCCTGTATTAAGCACTGTAATATTTTTGCCGATAATTGGTGCAATATTAATTTTATTAATAAGGCGATCTAATGAGCTATTTATAAAATGGACTGCCCTTTTAACAAGCCTTATTACATTTATCTTATCAATTCCCCTTTTTATCAATTTTGACAAAACAACAGCACAAATGCAATTTACAGAGACATACCTGTGGGTTCCTTCATGGGGAATAAAATATGCTATAGGTGTAGATGGGATAAGTGTGCTTTTTGTGCTTCTTTCTGCAATACTGACAATACTTTGTATAACAGTCTCGTGGAACAGTATAAAGGAAAAGGTTAAGGAGTTCTATTCAGCAATCCTTCTCGTAGAAGGTGCAATGATCGGAGTATTCTGCAGCCTTGACCTTTTCTTGTTTTATATATTCTGGGAGGCAATGCTAATCCCCATGTTTTTACTTATCGGTGTATGGGGAGGACCAAATAGGGTATATGCGGCAATAAAATTCTTCCTATTTACACTGGTAGGAAGCGTATTAATGCTCGTTGGAATAATAGTTCTTTATTTTTATTCTGGCAGAACATTTGATGTTTTGCATATGATGACAATTAATTACCCCTATGAGCTGCAAATCATCCTGTTTTGGGCATTCTTTGCAGCATTTGCAGTAAAGGTACCAATGTGGCCTGTACATACATGGCTTCCTGACGCACACACAGAGGCACCAACAGCAGGCAGTGTAATACTTGCAGGTATACTTATTAAGATGGGTGCTTATGGTTTTTTAAGGTTCAGTATGCCTTTGTTCCCAGATGCAGTAAAGACAATGGCACCAATAATGATGATACTCTCTGTTATAGCAATAATATATGGAGGTATTATCTGTCTTGGCCAGACAGACCTTAAAAGACTTATTGCATACAGCTCAGTAAGCCATATGGGGTTTGTCACATTAGGACTATTTGCCCTTAATATGCAAGGAATACAGGGTGGCATACTTCAGATGATTAATCATGGGATTGTTACAGGTGCCTTATTTTTAGCTGTTGGAATTATATATGACCGTACCCACACAAGACAGATAGCTGATTATGGTGGTGTAGCAACAGTGATGCCTGTATATGCAGCATTTTTTATGATATTTACCCTTGCATCAATAGGATTGCCAGGAACAAATGGATTTATTGGAGAATTTCTCATCCTTGTAGGAGGCTTTACTACATCAAAGATATTAGGTGTAATTGCAGCAACTGGAATTATTATTAGTGCAGCATATATGCTATGGCTTTATCAGAGGGTCTTTTTCCTCAAAACAAATCCGCAGATTGAAGGGCATAATGATATAGATACAAGAGAGGCATTAACTCTAATCCCTCTTATAATACTGGTAATATGGATAGGTATTTATCCCAATACCTTCCTAAGCTTTATGGATGTATCTGTGCAGAACCTCTTAGATAAGGTTAATACAGCAGGACAGTCACAAACAGCGCAAATCTTAGGGGTGATAAAATGAACACTATGAATATTCCTTTCCCAGATCTTGCACCTGCTGTACCTGAAATTATTATGCTATCCTCTGCCCTCCTTCTTCTTATATTAGAACTCTTTATAAAAAATAAGTCTATTCTTGCCTTTATTGGTGTCTTTACCACAGCAGCTATACTCTTTATTGCGCCCATGAGTTATGGAGAGGCCTTTTATGGCATGTTTGTAAGTGATGCTTACAGCACATTTTTTAAGCTTATATTTATGATAAATCTATTCCTGACAATATTGATATCCTTAAGATATATAAGAAGAGAGAATGCGGAATATGGTGAATATTATAGTCTGCTTCTCTTTGCAACTGCTGGAATGATGTTAATGGCTTCTGCAAAGGACCTAATAATTCTATATCTTGGTCTTGAACTTATGGCATTAAGTACATACATACTTGCTGGCATAAAGAAACATGACATTAAGTCCAACGAAGCAGCAATGAAGTACTTTCTTCTTGGAGCCTTTTCTTCAGCCATTCTGCTTTATGGAATATCTTTATTATATGGTCTAACAACAACAACAGATATGTATAAAATAGCAGATCTATTGAAGCAGACAGAAACATCAACAACCCTATTGCTTGCTATGACCCTCGTAATAGTAGCATTCTCCTTTAAGATCGCAGCAGCGCCATTTCATATGTGGGCGCCTGATGTATATGAAGGAGCTCCAACCTCCATAACAGCATTTATGTCAGTAGGTCCAAAGGCAGCAGGGTTCGCAGTAATCGGGAGGGTATTTTTTATTGCCTTTCAGAGCATACAGGTTGAATGGACATCCATATTAATTGGAATTTCTATACTTACAATGGCTGTAGGAAATATCCTTGCCATTGTTCAGACAAACATAAAAAGGATGTTAGCATATTCATCCATAGCGCATGCTGGATATATGCTCATTGGCGTTATTGCCGGAACAAGTGAAGGAATGAGTGCAATGATGATATATCTTCTTATATATGCCTTTATGAATATGGGTGCTTTTGCGATAATAATACTCCTTGAAAAAGGTGATGATTTAAAAGATTACGAAGGACTCTCAAAGAGCCATCCACTTGTAGCAGCAATGATGCTCGTATTTATGTTTTCTTTAACAGGTATCCCCCCAACTGCAGGTTTTATAGGAAAGTTTAATCTGTTTATGGCCGCTATAAATGCGGGATACACATGGCTTGTTATAATTGCAATATTATTTAGCTCCATATCAGCATACTATTATCTAAGGGTCGTAATGAATATGTACATGAAGGAAATGAAGGAAAAGGCTGTCATAACACCATCTCCCTCATTAGGATTGGCAATAGCTATAACACTATTCATGGTTTTCTTAATAGGAATAATGCCCTCTATAGTGATTGTTTAGCTTTAAATTATAATCAGTAGGCATGCTAAAATATTCCTTATAGGCAATATAAATTTTTTTATTTTAACGGATAAATACTAATGCATCAACTTCTGCTAATAGCCGTTGGTGGTTCACTGGGTGCCATAGCTAGATATGGTTTATCAACCATAATATATAACAATATCAATACTCTATTTCCATGGGGTACTTTGATAGTTAATTTAACAGGTTGTTTTTTTATTGGTGTGTTTATAGAGCTCTTTGAGACTACAATCATACCTGTTCAATGGCGCAGTTTTATAACCATTGGCTTTCTAAGTGCCTATACGACTTTTTCTACTTATAGTCTTGAAACCATTAACCTTCTTAGAGAAGGGGAAATAGGTCTTGCGGTTTCTAATATTTTTTGGAGCAACTTTATAGGCATTACTCTTGTATTAATAGGCATTTATTTTTCTAGGCTTATAATAAGTTTTTTTCTTAGGATTAATACATGAAACTACCAGAAGAGGCCCTTCTATTAAGGATTTTTATAGGAGAGAGTGACCATCATAAAGGGAAACCACTTTATGAACAAATAGTCTTAAAGGCGAAGGAATTAAACTTAGCAGGAGCTACTGTTTTAAGAGGCATAATGGGATATGGAGCTAATAGCCGAATTCATACAGCAAAGCTGTTAGAACTTTCTATTGACCTGCCCATTGTTATTGAGATTGTTGATACAGAGGAAAATATCAATAAGTTGATGCCCTTTATTGACGAGTGGTTCAAAGAAGGTCTTATTACATTAGAGAAAATTCGTGTCATAAAATATAGGCACAGCAAGCAAAGGTAATAATATAAATATTCGTCACTAAAAGGTTTCCCTACTTCTCTCCTCTGTTAAGATTTCTGAGGAGCTATCTATAATATCTTCATACACTGGCGGAACTATTCCTCTTTTAACCATTACATTATAGATAATCCTTGAACGGTTTTCTACATATCTGGAATTTCCAACAGGATTATATTTTCTTGGGTTGGGAAGTACAGAAGCAAGACGGGCAGATTCCATTGGTGTTAGGTCTGATGCAGCCTTTCCATAATAATATCTTGAAGCAGCCTCTATACCAAATATACCTTCTCCCCATTCGGCAACATTAAGATAGATCTCCAATATCCTTTTTTTCGAGAGATTCCTTTCAATACGCCATGTTAATATAGACTCTTTGATTTTCCTGATCGGATTTTTTGAAGGTGTAAGGTAAAGGTTTTTTGCAAGCTGTTGACTTATAGTGCTTCCTCCAGCCTTAAATCTACCATACTTTATATTTATCTCTATTGCCTTTTCTATTGCCTCAAAATCAAAGCCCTCATGGTGCCAGAACTTATCATCCTCTGCAATCAAGACAGCCTTTATAAGGTATGGCGATATATTAGATAATGGAATCCATTGATGTCTGATTTTTGCTTTCTTTTTTTCTCTTTTCCATTCCCTTTCACGGTATTCCATAAAAGAGGTCTTTTTAGGATTATTGTTTTTAAGGCTGGAGACATCCGGAAAAATAAGGTAGTAACAGATAAAAAGAAAAGGGCCTATGAAAAATAAAAGGACAACCTTTTTAAATAATCTCTTCATATATAAAATCTTTAAAGCTAATAACAAATGTGTATTTAAAAAAGATTAGTTTTTTTGATAAATTCTTATATTAATAGCAAACAGAATTTGCTAATCAAGCTTATATTTTAGATGATTTTTATAAAGGTAAATATGCCTTTGGATTTAGGTCTATTCCAGCAAGATTTCCATTTATTATATGGTGATAACCTGCTGTAGCTATCATTGCTGCATTATCAGTACAAAGATAAATAGAGGGCAAAAATATTTCTATACCCCTATCTTCTGCCATCTCCTGAACCCTTTTTCTTAATTCGCTATTTGCAGATACACCCCCTGACAGAGTTACTCTCTTAATACCTTTTTTCACAACAGCCCATTCCACCTTCCTGACAAGGACATCTACTACTGCTGACTGGAATGAGGCAGAGATATCAGCTATCATTTGTGGACTTAATCCCTCTTTTACTTTATTTCCTATCTTCTCTATCTCCAATTTCACTGCTGTCTTAAGACCACTAAAGCTAAAATCAAAGGAATCTGGCACATAAGGTCTTGGAAATGGAAATGCCTTTGGATCTCCCTCTTTTGCTAACCTATCTATTACAGGACCTCCTGGGTAGCTAAGCCCAAGCAACTTTGCGACCTTGTCATAGGCTTCACCTGATGCATCATCCCTTGTCCTTCCAAGTTCTTGATATTTGCCAAAGCCATTAACTATATATAGACAGGTGTGACCTCCTGATGCTATTAAAGATAAAAAGGGGAAATCAATTTCATATTCAAGAAAAACAGAAAAAATATGACCCTCAAGATGATTTACAGCAGAAAGGGGCTTCTTTTTAACATAGGATAAAGACTTGGCAAAACCGCATCCAACAAGTAGTGCCCCTATCAATCCTGGGCCATGACAAACAGATATACCATCAATATCATCCAAACTAATATCTGCTTTATGTAAGGCCTCATCAACTATAGGCAATATCATCTCCATATGCATTCGGGATGCAAGCTCCGGGACTATGCCTCCATATTTTTTATGGATTTCTGTCTGGGAAGAGACAATATTGGAGAGTATTTTCCTGCCATCAGCAACTACTGCAGCAGAGGTATCATCACAAGAGGTATCTATGCCTAAAATAATCATGATAGTCAGTATTGGGAATAAGAAATTAAGAGCTAATAATGAGAGTTGAATATGCTAATTCCTGATTCTCCTACTGACTTCCATAAGCATGGAGTCCGCTCAAGAGTAGATTCACACCGAGATATGTAAATATAGTACAGATAAATCCTATTACAGCAACTATAGCTATCTTATTCCCCCTCCAGCCTCTCAAGAAACGGGCATGAAGATAAAAGGCATAAACAAACCATAATATTAATGACCATGTTTCCTTAGGATCCCAGCTCCAGTATCTTCCCCAAGCCTGATCAGCCCATATAGCACCAAAAATAAGTCCTCCAAGTGTAAAGATAGGGAAACCAATAGTTATAGCCTTATATGTAAGTTCATCAAGAAGATCAGAAGATATAGAGAATGAGGAAATAATCTTTTTCAGGACAAAGCCATATCTCCATATTATAAATATAAAGGCTGCCGCACCAATATAACTAATAGCATTTACTGCTAAAGAGTCATTTCTAAATGTAGCCTTAAACATATAACTCTTAATAAATGCCTCTGGGGTCTTTGCCACAATTTTAAATACAAGAAAATCAATCACCATTGCTATGAGGATTACAAGGAAAATACCAAGGGTTACAGTCCAGAATATATATGCCCCACCTTTTTTGTCCTCCGTATTTAAGGCAAGATACATTATCCCTGTAGCAAATGCCAAAGCAAATGTTGCATAAGCAATAAAGCTCATTATTACATGAACCAAAAGCCAATTGCTCTGCAGGGCTGGAACGAGTGGTTGAATATCCTTTGACATCCCTGATATATCAATAAAAGCGAGAGCCATTCCTGCTATTGGGGTAACAAATGCCCCAAAGGAACGATTTTTATATTTCCACTCTACTATGAGATAGCCTAATATGACACACCAGATAAAGAATACAAGAGATTCATATAGATTGGTTAATGGTATTGACCGTATCATACCCATCTGGCTTAATTGGGCAAACTCACTCCACCTTAGAAAGAATGCGATTGTCTGAGTAAAAAAACCTATAACAGTCAATGTTGTTGCTATAATTCCAATAGTAGAGTTTTTATGGACGATATATGTTATATACGCTATCATTGCAAGTATATAGGCTACACTTGAAATGCCAAAAAATTGTGAACTTTCCATTTAAAACCTCCAATTTTTCATCAATAAAACAAACAGATTTCTCATTAAACTATTGATTAACTAACTTAATTAATTTATCTATTTTTTGCTCAAGGGCTGACCTATTTTTATTTGTTGAAGCTGCAATATTAATCTTAACGCTATTTTTATCCTCTTTGAGTCTCACCCATATCCTTTGATGGCTCATAAAAAATGCTGCATAAAGCCCGATTCCCATAATGAGGCATCCAAGATATACAATCCATACACCAGGATCCTTTCTTACCTGTAAACCTGTAAATTGAGAACCCCATAGGTCATGAAATTCCACAATGCCGAGATTTATATCCCTTTCATCAGTGATTTTCCATGTCTGGGGATATCTCTTCAATACCCACTGACTGTGTATTTTTCTACCATCCTCTGTAAATTCTACCAAAACAGCTGGGTTATTCATCATCTCAGCATAGGTAAATAACCTTCCTGATGGATCCATACCAAGGGCTGGGCTAAAATCTTTAACAATGCCCTTAATATTTGTACCAGGAATTGTAAATGATTCTTCAAACTTAATCTGTACGTCTTCTTTTTTGCCATCTTTTGACCTTACTGTGAATTTAAATAAGGAATCCCTTGTAGGATTAAATCCATAACTTGACTGGTAAAAAGTAATGCCTTTATATCTTAATGGCTCATTTACCTCAATCTCTTTTTTTAGAACCTCTTTGCCATTTTCTATGACCGTAAGCCAGCTTTTAAATTCCTTAGGTGTATCTGTTCCTTCATAGAATAATACTTCAAAATCATCACACCTTATAGTAAAGCCAAGTGGTATAGGTTTACCCCCCTCAACATAGGCAACACTGGATGTTGTGCCTTCAAGAAGGTTTAATCCACCATTGAATCCAAAGAATATACCAATAATTGATCCTATTAAGATTATAATTATGCTAAAATGGGTAACATAAACACCTAGCCTGCTTTCCTTCCACTTCTCAGCAAATATCTGCATACCAGCTTCATCGTTATAAACAGAAGGCTTAAACCCAATCTTTTTTAAGGCTGATTCAACTAATTCCTTCGCCTTATCAGTCTTTCCTTTTAAGGAGATTTCTTTTTTTATAGGCATTGAATTAAAAATATCAGGTGATATTGGCTTAATTGGTTCCTTTACAGCCTTCCATATCCTTGGTAGTCTGTCAATTGAGCAAAGTATAAGATTTGCAGAAAAAAGAAAAAGAAGGGCGAGAAACCACCATGAACGGTACATATCTGTAAAGCCGAGGGTATCTATAATCCTATAAGCAGTAGGAGCGCTGCTACCAAATATCTTTGAAAGAAATTCTATAGTCTTTGCAGGCTCAGCCCTTTGTTCAATTACTGTTCCTATAATTGATGTTAAGGCTATTAAAGTGAAAATAATGATAGCAAACTTTACTGATGATAGCAAATCCCATATCTTATCAGTAACATTTGAAGGTTTAGATATATCTCCTTTAGTCACCATATTCTCCTTAAGATCTTGAATTTCTTAACTAATATGCTAACAAAGGTTAGCATAAAAAAGCAATTTTAGTAAGGAATAGGAATGGTTACTATGCAGAGCAATCCCTTAGTAGGAATATTCTCAATTTCTATCTTTCCGTTAATAGACTCTACCATTTTCTTGGCATTTATCAATAATCCTTTATCACTTTCTTCTATTTGAGCTAAAAGCTCATTATCGATCTCCTTAAAAATTACCTGCTCCATTCCTGTCAATCCCTTTCCTGTATCAGAAATTGAGATCTCTAAATATTCCTTTTTATCCTTTCTTATTAAGCACAATATTACTGTTACTATTCCTGTGTCTGTATTTTTAATAGAGATATTAAGAAGGGAGGTGAGTATCTGCCATAATCTGAATATATTCAACTGAGAATCCCTTTCTAATAAATCCTTATCATATTCTAAAATCAACTCTATATCTTTTGAACCAATTAAATTATTAGCGTAGAATTCAATATCTGACAAAAACTCTTTTAAATTTATTTTTGGCTCTGATTTAGATTCTTTAATCACTTTACCAGATCTTGATGCTATAAGCCTTGACTGAATAAAAATCACGATCACCATTAATAGAGCAAAGGTTAGATATACAAAAAATAATCCTTTTTCTTTATGAACCTCTGATTCATCAATAGCAGCAATAATCCTAAAGGGGGTATTTTCTATTACCTCACTATATGAGATTAATCCCTCTTTCATTATGGCACTATCTGTTACAATACCTTCTTCGGTTAATAATATGTTTTCGTCTTTATCAATTACCATCACCTTCCCTAAATTATAAAAGCCTTTCTTAACCATTAATATTTCTGCTAACCTCTCTTCCCCTAATACCATGTATATATAAGCAGCAAGTGATCCCTCTGAATTATAAACAGGACTTAAAAATATTATCCCTTTATAAAAATCATTCTGATTAGAGAATCCTAAAGGTCTTGTCTGTTTGTTCGAAATGTTATCTTTAAAAAAATCCTTTTCAGCCCAGGACTCGCCAATAATCTCTCTCAGATTGCTATAAACTACTGTACCATCCGTTGATAAGATTGCATACATTTTAAAGTCCCTTTGCCGAATATCCTGTAAAAAATCTGATATCCTTTGCTGTGCTCCGGTTATCTTCTTAGGTATTAGTATCTGCCTTTTATCTGCATAAGCTGTTTTAAGAGTATCTACAAATTTAGGATTAGCAATAATAGTCACATCATCTCTAAAGGATCTATTGCCTGATAAAAAAGACAAAAATTGAATATATTGTTTAATTAGCGAATCCACAGCAGCCTTTTTTTCGGATAACAAACCTTCCAGACGTAGTCTATCAAGATCTTTTAATGGATATGGATAATTAAACAGATATGCTAATACTCCCACAGCAAGATAAATTATCAATAATACAATAATAGGAATTAAAAAGATTTTACCTTTACTTTTTTCGGTCCTGTCAGACATATATACCTTTCTCCTTAAACCTTCTCAAGTGTTTTTATTAATGCCTCTGCTTTTTTTAGTGTCTCAAAATACTCCTTTTCTGGATCTGAATCAGCAACAATTCCTGCTCCTGCCTGAACATAGGCTATTTTATTCTTTATTAAAAATGTCCTAATGATAATGTTAAAATCCATATTCCCAGAAAAGCTAATATATCCAAGTGAACCTGTATAAGGCCCCCTTGCAACAGGCTCAAGTTCATCAATTATTTCCATACATCTGACCTTTGGCACACCAGTAATTGTACCTCCAGGAAATGTTGCCTTGATAGCATCAAAACAGTTCTTACCCTTTTGTAAGATACCTCGGATATTAGAGACTATATGAATCACATGTGAATAATCTTCTGTAGTCATCAATTCATCCACATAAACAGTTCCATACTCAGAAACCCTTCCTAAATCATTTCTCTCAAGGTCAATTAGCATTATATGTTCGGCCCTTTCCTTTATATTAAGCAAAAGCTCTTTACGCATTTGCTCATCTTCTATTATATCTTTTCCCCTAGGTCTTGTACCTGCAATGGGCCTTGTCTCTATAATTCCATTATTTAACTTTATCAACCTCTCAGGTGATGAACTGACAATATAGTATTCATCAAAATTTAGATATGCTGCAAAGGGAGATGGATTTATTGTCCTTAAAACCTTATAAATCTCCCATGGTTCCTTATCTCCTATGTACGCAGAAATCCTTTGAGAGAGATTTGCCTGAAATATATCTCCAGCAGCAATATATTCCTTCGCCCTTTTCACAATATCTATATACTTTTCCTTAGGCATCTCATAATTAAGTTCAAGTTTTAGTGGTTTTTGTTTAGGTTTAATGAATCTGATATCTGCCAATTCTTTATCCAGTTCCTCAGCCTTGACCATTAATTCCTCTACCGACTGGTCAAAAACTATATCCCAATCTATATTTGAAATATCCCTGTATCCGAGTTCTGTATATCTCGCCCCAGGAGAGATTATGAACCATGCCTTTTTCTGCAAATGGTCAAATGCAATTATCTTATCAACCATTATAAAATGGGCATCAGGGATTAAGATATCATCAACTGCATTTTTAGGGATATTTTCTATATACCTGACAAAATCATAACTAAAAAAACCCATTGCCCCTCCCTGAAAAGGGGGCAGTTCTGGCAAGCATTTCTGTTTATATGCGGTAATAAGTTCGCTTAATCTATCAAGGGGGCTCCTGAATGAGAGAGTAGTACATTTATCTCCCCTTTTTTTGGAGCCTGCCTCTATCATAACCTCGCCATCCTTAACCTTGAATATAAGATATGGATCAAGGCCAATAAATGAATAAGAGGCTGTTTTATAAGGACCTTTTACACTTTCAAGCAGGATAGAATTCTTCTTAATGTCAAGGGATTCATAAACAAGATAAGGCTCGTTGTAATGAATCTCCCTATAAATAGGAGGAATAAATCCTGATCTAAGAGATTCTAAAAAATCAGCCTTGGTTATTGATGGGTTTGGAGGCATTATGCTGTAAGTATCTCTAAGGAAATAAGCTCTAAGGCCTTAATAGGGTCATCCTGTTTTAGAATTCCCCTGCCCATTACAATATAGTCTGCGCCATTCTTTAATGCCTCTTTTGGGGTAGCAGTCCTCATCTGATCATCAGGTGGTGTCCATGAAGGTCTAATGCCAGGTGTTACAACAAGAAAATCCCTTCCACAATGTTGTTTTATCATAGCTACCTCATGAGGGGAGGCAACTACTCCATCAAGACCTGCCTTTTTTGAAAGCAAGGCAAGGTTTTTAACATGGGTCTTGAGGCTATAATGAACCCCGATCTCATTTTTTAGAATAGCACTATCAATGCTTGTAAGGACAGTTACACCAACTATTTTAGGTCTTTGAATATTCTCTTTTAGACATATCCCTTGAACGGCATCAACGCATCTCTTCATCATCTCTAATCCACCTGATGTGTGCACATTAAACATATACACACCAAGTCTTGCTACCGCAATAGCGGCTTTTGTAACAGTATTTGGTATGTCATGAAATTTGAGATCAAGAAAGACCTTTTTGCCTTTACCTTGAATCTCTTTAACAATTTCAGGTCCTGATGAGACAAATAATTCAAACCCGATCTTAAAAACATTAGCATAATCTCCGAGCATATCAACGATATCAATAGCCCTTCTCTTATCTGATACATCAAGGGCAATTATAAGTTTTTCTTTCCAAGACATATTATATTTTAGGTAGAGTTATACCCTTTTGTGCCTGATATTTTCCTAATTTATCTTTGTAAGAGATCTCGCAGACCTCTGCTGCCTGGATAAAAAGCAGTTGTGCTATACCTTCATTAGCATATATCTTTGCAGGTAAAGGGGTTGTATTTGAGATCTCAATTGTGACATGACCCTCCCATTCAGGCTCTAAAGGGGTCACATTAACAACTATTCCGCATCTAGCATAGGTTGACTTACCAAGACATATCACTATTACATCCCTTGGTATCCTAAAGTATTCAACAGAGCTGGCAAGGGCAAAGGAATTTGGAGGGATTATACATACATCTCCCTTAAAGTCCCAAAAACTCTTTGGATCAAACCTTTTAGGATCAACAACAGTACTATTTATGTTTGTGAATATCTTAAACTCATCTGCTACTCTCATATCATAACCATATGAACTGACCCCATAAGAAATAACACCCTTTCTTACCTGTTTTTTGTTAAAAGGCTCTATCATGCCCTTTTGAGCCATCTCCCGTATCCATCTGTCGTTTTTTACCATAATTGCTCCTATCAAAATTCTAAACTAATATATATAAAATCATTTAAATTATGCTTAAATCAGAATTTTTTATGTT
>FMSI01005853.1_pt1 | contig 19875 bp, 23 predicted proteins | sample 1504471 | NCBI WGS metagenome assembly FMSI01 (sample SAMEA4475357, study PRJEB15587) | soil metagenome | biome: Soil; feature: Field | place: India | collected 2015-03-11 | depth 0 m
GACCTTGTCTTCATCAATTGCTATTATATCTCCGAAGCCATGACATCTCTCACATGCTCCCTGAGGAGAATTGAAAGAGAAAAAGTTTGGATCAGGTTCTTCATAGGTAATTAAACATTTTTTACATTCATATTTGCCTGAGTAAATGACTTCATTCCCTTTTAAATCTCTTATCCCTACTCTTTCCATTCCTTCCCTCAGCGCACTCTCCAGAGAATCTACAAGCCTCTCTCTTTCTGATTCTTCTATTACCAATCTATCTACAATAACATCTGCTACTATGAATTCTTTATTATCTAAAGGGAACACCTCAGTCCCTCTCAGTCCTCTGTAAAATCCTTTTTTTCTCAGGTTTTCAGAGTCTCCTTGGTAATGGAAAAAAATAATTACTCTTTCCCCTCCCCATCTATTGAAAATATCCTCAACAATTGAATCAATTGTGTCCTTTTTCACCTCAGAGCCACATCTGTGGCAGTAAAGTGCTCCTATCCTTGCAAAAAGAATTCTCATGTAGTCCCATATCTCTGTTACAGTGGAAACTGTTGACCTTGGATTCTTTGTAGTGGCTCTCTGTTGAATTGCTATTGCGGGCGTAATTCCTTCTATTAGATCCGCATCAGGTTTCTCTATCTTTTCGAAAAATTGTCTGACATAGGAGGAAAGGGATTCAATGTATCTTCTCTGCCCTTCTGCATAGAGGGTGTCAAAAGCAAGTGATGACTTTCCAGAGCCACTTACTCCAGTGATGATAATAAGTTTATTTAGAGGGATATCAAGATTAATATTTTTTAAGTTATGAACTCTTACCCCTCTTAAAATTATATTTTCGTTCATTTTTCTTCAATTATTGCCAGTTGCCCACAAGATGCAGATATATCCTCACCTCTTCTTTTCCTCACTGTTACTGATATTCCCTCTCTTTCTATCTTTAGGGCAAATTCTTCTACATCTCTTTCGTCTGTTCTTTCAAAAGGAAGAAAAGGAGAAGAATTGTAAGTTATAACATTTACTTTTATAGGCACTTTTTTGGAAAGTTCTTTCAGCTTTTCAATTTCATCCATTCCATCATTTATGTTTTTTATAAGAACCCATTCAATTGTTATTCTCTGCCTTCTTCGGAGCTTCAAACTTTCCATCTCTTTTAAAACCTCTCCCAGCTTGAATTTTTTTGTGGCAGGCATCAAGAATTCCCTTTTTCCCTCATCCAGACTGTTAATTGATATTGCAAATTTAGGTGGTCTTGGAATCTCTATGAGACTTTTCAATCTTCCAGGGATACCAATTGTGGAAACAGTTATCCTTCTTGGAGATATGGCAATTCCATTGGGGTCTGTTATCAGGAGGATCGCTTTTTTCAGATTTTCAAGATTGTCCAGTGGTTCACCCATCCCCATAAATACAATATTTACTCTTCTATCCCTTGGCTTAACCCTTTCAAGTAGAGTTAGAACCTGAGAAACTATTTCATCAGCCAGAAGATTCCTCTTAAATCCCATTTTTCCCGTCAGACAATATCTGCATCCCATTTTACACCCTACTTGAGTTGAGATACAAAAAGTGTTTCTGTTTGTTTCAGGAAGAAGAACGGATTCTATTTTTAGTCCATCAGAAAGCTTAAAAAGAAATTTTATACTACCATCCCTGGAAATTAATTCATTTTCGGTCTCAGGATAAACTATCGAGAACTCATTGCTCAAAATTTTCCTTATTTTCTTTGGAAGCTCTGTCATTTCAGAAAAAGATTTTGCATTCCTCTGATATATCCAGTGATAGATCTGCCTCACCCTGTATGGTTGTTTTACAAATGGAAGTAGGTGCTGTTCTAATTCAATCTGATTTTTCCCGAGCAAATTCAGCATAGGAAATTTTCACTTCCCCTTTTCTCTCACCATGGGGACAAATCTAACAGCTTCTATTGATTTTTTCTTTATTTTCCCTTTTTCTTTTTTTATTAGGACAAGGCTTTGATAAAAAGGATTCTCCTCAAGAGGTATAACCATCCTTCCCCCCTCTTTTAGCTGTTCAATAAGGGGAGAAGGTGGAGTGGGCGCAGCACAGGTAACAATAATACCGTCAAAGGGAGCATGCTCTTTCCAGCCAAAATAGCCATCTCCTACCTTAACCTTAATATTTTTGTATCCCATCTTTTTAAGCCTTTTATCCGCTGATAAGGCAAGACTTTCTCTTATCTCAATACTATAAACTTCCTTAACAATTTCAGCAAGAACAGCTGCCTGGTAGCCAGAGCCTGTTCCTATCTCGAGAACTTTTTCGTTTCCCTTCAGACAGAGGGAGGCTGTCATAAGGGCAACAATATATGGCTGAGAAATAGTCTGTCCCTCTCCAATTGGAAGAGGATAATCCTCATACGCCTGACTCACCCATTCAGGAGGAACAAAAAGATGCCTTTGAACCTTGAGCATCGCAGAAATAACCTTTTCGTCCTGGATCCCCCTGCTCTTTATCTGATATTCAACCATATATTTCCTCAATTGCTCAAAGTTTTCCTTAGAAAGAATAGTGAATGAAAGAAGGAAAACAAGAAAAGCAAATAAAATCTTCCTCATCTTAGAAATTATCTCAAATTTATTTCCAACCTTCAAAATTTTCATAATTTATACCAAAATTTTAAAAACTTACTCACCTTTAATCATTGAGTAATTTGGAAGGAAAGACCTATCCAGCCTCAAATGTCCCTTCAATGTTTCCCTTTCCATTCCATCAATGAGAAAATGAACCCTCTTAATACTTGTAAAATTAAAGGTAATCGAATTAACAATTGTGTAAATAGCTTCTATTTCAGAACAGGAACCTCCTGAATTCCCTGTGACAAAATCTGATGATAGATCTACATAAGCAGTCCCGTCTTTATAAATATAGACCTCTCTTATTTTCGTCTGTGGGGGGATTGGGCTGAGATTTCCCCTTTCAGAACCTTTTAATATTTCCAACATTACCTGCTTGATCTGACTTGAGAGGGAACGAGTTTTGAAAATTTTTCTCTCTTCAGGATGAAGATATTCATCCTCAGAAGATGGAAGAAATATTATCACTTTTATTGTCTCTTTAGCCTTAAGGATTTCTTGTTGAAAAGAAGGCTGAGGAGAAAGGGGCCGGGCTTCAGCAGTTTTTTCTTTCCTTCCGGATAGAAAAACAAAAAGAACTATTGCAACAATCAGAAAGACAGTCCCAACAACAATTATTATAAAATAACGGTTCTTCAAAATTTTTCTCTCTGTTTTATAAATTTAAGTATTCCCTTGTATATAGCTTCAGCGATATTTTCATGAAATGAGTCTGACCTAAGTTTCTTCTCTTCATCAGGGTTTGTGATGAAACCTACCTCAACAAGAATTGCAGGAGAGGTTATACCCATCAAAACCTTAAAAGGAGCCTGTTTTACCCCTCTGTCCCTGGTTCCGAGAAAAGAATTTAACTCGACCTGTATTGATTCAGCCAGCAATGAACTCTGTTTCAGAAAGGCCGATTGCGCCATGTCCCACAGAATAAGCTTTAAATCAGAATTCTCCTCCAAATCTTCCCCTAAGTTTTCAATCTGAGAAAGTTTTCTCGCATCTTCATCAGTAGCATTAAGACTCAGGAAGTAAGTCTCCGCTCCTCTGGCATTCTTCCTAACCGATGCATTAGCATGAATTGATATGAAAAGATCAGTCTTGAGGTTATTGGCTATGCTAACTCTTTCATCAAGGGATTTCCCCTGGTCACCATCCCTTGTCAAAAATACCTTTAATCCCGCTCTCTGCTCAATAATGCTTTTCAGTTTTTTTGCAACAGATAAAACAACATTTTTCTCCTTTAAGCCAGAAGGACCGACTGCTCCTTCCTCGTCCCCTCCGTGACCAGGATCAATAACAATTATCTGGGGCAAGCGTCTTACCGAAACTGGAGTTTGCTTTTCAACTGTTTGGGCCTCTTTTTCTACCTTTGGCTGTTCCTCTACTTGAACATCTTTTTTCAAACTTTCCGAAAAATCTATAACAAGTCTGAAAGGGTCACTGAGAGTGAAGCTTACAAATTTTATGTTTTGCTTATTGTAATAGATCTTTAGCTCTTTCGAATCCTTATCCCATAAAACGCCCTTTATAAGTTCCTTTCCAAAAATTTTTTCCTTAAAGCCAAAATCTCCACTGGAGATACTTATAGCAAGATAGTCCTTCTCAGGCATCATTACATAGACAAAGGGCGCATCTGCCTGAATGACCAATCTTTCAAAACCTGGATTTTCAGATATTTTTAAATATAGTATCTGTTCTGAAAAAAGAAAAATAAAAGAAAAGGAGAAAATTATAAAGATTAGAGCTTTTTTCATTCTTTTCTGCCATTTTTTTCTAATTGAAAACATTTCTAAAGCTCCTTCAACTGGAAATCCTGGAGAGTAAATTTTCAGAAAATTTCTTTAAATATGAACTCTCAGGGAAAATAGATGAAAAAATATTGATTGTAAGGGGTATTGCCTTATCCGGTGTGAGGCAATATTGCATATTTAAAAATCTTTTCCTGAACTTGGTGGCCTTTTCTTTAACATTAATATTTTTTCTCACACAGTCAGCAATCAATTCTGCAAGTTCCTCAAAATCCTTTTCCTTCATGCCAAATCTTGTCATCTCCTGAACTCCCATTCTTATTCCACTTGAACCAACAAAACTTTCATCATCAGGGAGAGCCTGATAATTTGTTATAATATTGTTTTCCTCAAGCCTTCTTGCAATCTCTTCACCTGTTCCATATTCCCTAACCCTTATAAGAACTTGATGAGTTTCAGTGAATCCATCTGTTTCGTCTCCTTCAACTTTTATACCTTTTTCCTTTAGAGCCTTTGCAAAAGCTTTTGCATTCTTTACAACTTGATTCTGGTATTCCTCTTTGAAATAATTCATTTCATAAACTGCCATAAGAAGTCCCAAAAGAGTGCCGAGATGGTGATTGGAGGTGGAACCTGGGAATGCCCTACTCTTAATTTCAAGCCAGAGTTTTTCAAGTCCTGAGCCTTCATCCATGTTTCCCGCAATAACCCCTCTTTGAGGCCCAAAAAATGTCTTGTGGGTGCTTCCAGTTACAACATCTGCACCCTCTTTAAATGGTTCCTGGAAAGCACCATAAAGTCCAAGGACATGAGCCATGTCAAACATTATAATAGGTCTTGGATTCATATCCTTTATGAGATTTCTTGTAAATTCCACAGGCTCTCTGTATATAAACATACTTTTCCCAAAAATAATTAGTTCAGGCTTCACTGAAAAAATAAGGTCGGAAAGTTTTTCTGTGTCTATTTTGTAAGGATTATCCTTCCTTACAGGGAAATTAAAGACATTCTCCTTTCCCGTTTCAGGATTTTCCTCAACTAAATTGAATAGAGCACCCATTGGCTGGGAACTTAAATGACCACCCTTTGTAAGCTCATTGTTAATAACCGCCCTCATCTTCCTTGATTTTTCACCTTTTCCCTTATCCTTGTTGATGAACTTAACCATTGCTTTAAAGACGATCTCATTAGCCATCTGTCCACTTATGGGTCTTAGTTCCACATTGGAGCAACCAAAATATTTTCTCATCTCTTCCCTCAGCTCTTCCTCAACATCCCTTATAAAATCTGTTCCCTGGTAAAAATAAATCTCTTCCCCTTTCATTGTTCTGTGCTCAGCATATCTACCTGCAGGGTCAGATATTTCACAGAGCTTAACAAGCAGACTTGGGGTTGTCTCAGAGGGGATTAAATTTATACACTCCCTCTGTCTCCATATATTATTCTTCTCAGTCCTTTCTACAAGATTTGCAATTTTTAATTCTAAATCCATAATCTCACCTCTATTTAAAGTTTCTATTCTCTATCTCCTTTATTTTCAAAAATCTCCTTTCATGTCTTCCCCCCTCAAAAGGGGTTTCAATCCATAGCTTAACAATTTTTATTGCAAGCTCTCCATTTATAGTCCCTGGTAAACAAAGTAAGTTGGAATTGTTGTGGGCTCTACACGCAATGGCAGTTTTTTCATCTTGGCAAAGGGTTGCAATCACATTTTTGAATTTATTTGCTACAATAGACATTCCTATTCCTGTGTTACAAATTAAAATTCCCCTCTCATAGGAACCATTTGAAATCCCTTCTGCAACCTTTATTCCATACTCAGGGTAATCAACAGATTCTTCTGAAAATGTCCCAAAATCATCGAAGGAAACAATATCCTTCAAGTTCTCCTTTAGAAACTCTTTTAGCTCATATCCTTTATGATCTGAACCAATTGCAATCTTTATCATTCTTAATTATCCTTGATTGAAGTAATGTTTGTCAACATAAGACAATTATCAAATCTCTCTAAGAATTTGTGAAAAGACCGAGCAAAGAAAATGCTTAATTTTTAAGCAAGGTTTACTATCTGAGCACCAAAAACACTAACAACTGCTGTTCTTCCAATCATTGTTCCCATTTTTGAGTGCACATGACCATGAAAGACATATTTCGGCTGTTTTTCCTTAATGTAACTGAGAATTGCCTCGCTTCCTGTATGAGCATAGTCTTACTTATCTGTCATTTTGTAGACAGGAGCGTGACAAATAAATATGTCTACATAGGGGAATCTACTCAAATAGAAATTTGCTTCCGCATCATCCCACTGATAGTGTCCTGAAGACTTATAATAAGGGACTCCTTGCCATCCGCCGATTAACCACCTTCTGTGACTTATAATTTTGAAATGAACATCTTCCACAGATTTTGGAAAGATTGTCTTAGGGTCATGGTTTCCCTTAACTGCAAATATAGGTTTTTTATAAAATTCGTATATCTCATCAAGTATATGAAAGGGGACATCTCCGCAGGAAAGCACGAAATCTATTGGAGGTTTGAACTTTTCTGTAAAATGATAATTTTCATAATCAGCAATAACAATAACCTTGCTTGGATAACCAATCATGAGAAAATTATAATATTCATCGTTAATTATTTCAAAAATTCATTGAAAAATATTTGTTATTCTTTCTTTTGTAGCTTAAGGCTTATAGTATGTAGCTCGTGGTGCTTTCCCCACTATTTGACACATCCTTGCTTTTCTGGCAAATTTAAATTTATGTATAAAGACTGAGGCAGTGAAAGATATGAGTGAAAGTAGAAAGATAAAACTCTTAGCCCCTTCATCTGCAGGATACCGTTTTCTCATTCTTGCATTTGTTGCATTTCTTGCTTACGGTAGCTACTTTGCCTATGACAGTCTTGGAGCAATTGCTCCATTACTAATAGAGGCTCTTGGAATTGGTAGAGAGCAAATAGGGATTGCCTACTCTGCTTACAGCATTGCAGCAATTTTTTCAGTTTTTCTCGGTGGCATTCTTGTAGATAGAATTGGAACCCGCAGGGCAAGCCTACTTTTTTCTTCTTTAATAGTTCTCGGAGCTTTTATAGTAGCAGTAGCAGGGGATATTTACACAATCTACATTGGGAGAGTGATATTCGGGATTGGTTCAGAATCCCTTGTTGTCTGTCAAATCGCAATCCTTGCAAGGTGGTTCAAAGGAAAAGAGCTTGCTTTAGCCTTTGGAATCTCCCTCACCCTGAGCAGACTCGGAACAATTTTGAGTTTTAACACCGAGGCATCCATTGCGGAAAAATTCGGTGGATTCCGCTCAGCCCTCTGGGCAGCATTTCTGTTCTGTGTTCTCTCCTTAATGAGTAATTTTGCATATTACTTCCTGGACAAGTTTGGCTCAAAAGTCCTCAATTTAAGAGAATCAGCTTCAGGAGAAAAAGTGAGATTAAAAGAAATTAAAGAACTGCCCTCATCCTACTGGACAATTGTCTTTCTCTGTCTTACTTTCTACTCAGCAATCTTTCCTTTTACATCCCTTTCCACTGATTTCTTCAACTCAAAATGGGGAATCCCCCTTTCCCTTTCTGGTGAGAGGACTGGTTTTCTGTGGAGCATAATAAACTTTTTCAAGGGTATATTCACAACAGCGGGCGGTATAACAAGCATAATAATGATTGCCTCTGCAATTCTTGCTCCAATTTTTGGAAGAATGGTTGACAAAATTGGAAGAAGAGTTAGCATACTGCTTTTTGGCTCTGCCATGATGATTCCAACCTATCTTTTAATGGGTTTCACAAATGTTTACCCTGCGTTTCCAATGGTTGTTCTTGGACTCTCCTTCTCCCTTGTTCCTTCTGCTCTATGGCCTTCTGTCCCTCTAATTGTTAGAGAAGAAAAAATCGGGACTGCCTTTGGGCTTATGACAATGATTCAGAATATAGGACTATTCCTTTTCCCATATTTAAACGGAAAACTGAGGGATATAACTCATGGATACACTGCGAGTATGGTCATGTTCACAATTCTTGGAATATTGGGCTTTACATTTTCGATTTTACTTAAAATTTCGGATATTAAAACTGAAAATATGCTGGAAAAAGCGAGGCAAAGTAAATAGAATCAATGAACAGATTTCTTTTTCTCAGGAATTTTTCAAAAAAATGGACTTTCCTTGGAGAGAAGACCGAAAAAAGTAAAGATTTTATGGTGAATCTTATGGAGAAATTGGGGAAAAAAATAAAATTTATAGGTGGAAGAAGTTTCTATCAAGAGCTATCCTTTATTGAAGCCTTCATGACAAAGGAGAATATTACTATCGTTTACCCATCATGCTATTCCCATAAGAGAATCAGCCTCAGATTCAGATTGTTTATTGAGAAAGAAATGGGAAGACACACCATGATAATGATTATTCTCATAGCCACCTTACCCTTCTCAGCAATTCTTGGATTGCTTCCAGGTCCTAATATTATTTTCTGGACAGAACTATTGATGCTTTATGTTTATTTTAAAGCTGTAAAGGGGCTAAAAGTTATTTTAAAAAATGCAAAACTCATACCCGATGAAACCCTTGGTAAATGGGAAATAAATGAGAAAAATGAAGAAAGTCTGAAAAATTTAAAGGAAAGATTTTCAATTGAAAATCTTGAATTGCTAAAAAGTTAGGTTCTCTGATAATATTTAAGATGTAAAAATGATGAACAGATTCAGTTTTGCGAAATTTCGATTCCAGATAATTGCAGAGGATGAATTTTCGCTTCCTTCCTTTACAGGAACCCCGATAAGAGGAGGATTCGTGTTCCAATTCAAAAAAAATTGTATGCCTTAAAAAAGAACTGAAGTTACGTAAAGAATGCGCGCTGAAAAAAGTTTGCGCCTACGCTTACATATTTGAGACCTCCCCTCCTGAAGGCACAGAAAAACTAAGAAAGATTCAGGACATTCCAAGACCACTTGTATTGGAGCCCCCAGAAGATTCAAAGAGGCTTTATAAAAAAGGAGAAAAGATAGACTTTAACCTTGTGCTGATTGGAAAGGGGATAGATTATCTTCCATAATTAAATATTCACCTTTAAGAAACTTGGAAAGAAAGGACTTGGAAGAGAAAAGGGCAGAATCTCCTTTGAAGAAACAACTTCTTACTGTAGCACTAATAAGCAAGCTTTTAATGGAAAAAGGAAAGGATACGCCAGTAGTTATTGGAGACCGTGCCTTAGCCTATTACTCCAGGGAAGTTTATTTTACAGCTGACATAGACCTTGCCTACGCGGACAGTGAAGCTATCAATGAGGTTTTGTTGGAGATGGGCTTTAAAAAAGGGTAGATACTGGATAAGCGAAAATATGAATGTAGCAGTGGAAGTTCCGGGTTCCTCCCTCCCGGATGAAGAAGCTCCTCTTGAGATTGTTGAATTTGAAGAATGGCTTCAGTGTAAGATTATCGGGCTTGAAGACCTCATAATAGACAGACTCAATTCATACAAATATTGGAAATATGAAGTGGATTGCGAGATGGTAGAGCTTCTTCTAAGGAAATACCACAATGAACTTGACTGGGAATATCTTGAAAGAAGAGCTAAAAAACCAGAAAATGATACTCTTAAAGAGCTCATAGATTTGAAGGAAAGAGTTAAAGCATGAAAATCAGAAGAAAAAAATTTGAAGAGGTTTCCCCCTTAGAGTTCCTCCTTTTAAGGGATGAGCTTGCTCTGAAGAAAATGAATGAAAAGGAAGAGAATAATTATCAAATTATTGGAGAGAGAAGGAGAAGATTAAAATTGTTAGAAAGGTCTTAAACTTTCCTTCCCTTAAAGATTTCCTTGCATCTTCAAGTATCTCTTTTGCCCTTTCTACCCTCAAATCAGAAAGAGCTATTCCCTCCTTAAAAGTTAATCTCTCTACAAATGACCTCCCCCTCTCTTAAAATATTTCTGAAAAAGCCTGTATTCAAAGACTTTTCTCTCTCAAAACTTTCAACATCTCTTAAAATCACAGAATACGGAATTCCTGTAATCTCCTCTCAGATTTTAAAAGCAATAGAGGAAGAGAGAGGAGAAAAAGGTTTTGGACATAGATTTTTTGAAAAGGAAAGAGAATTAAACAATAGCATAATCGAAAACAGAAACCTCAGCATAATTGTTCATGGAGAAAATCCCCTTGATAGAGAAAAGTTTGAAAGAGCGTGGAATTCAGTTTCAGAATTTCTCGGAATCACAGAAGAATAATTACCCAAATTTCCTGAATTAAATTTATAGCCAGAGACTGAGAGTTTCTGGTTTGGTTCATTGAAAATTTATTGACAAAGGAGGGAAGAAGTGGCGATACTTTATCTTATGGAACAGGGCTCAACTTTAAGAAACGAATCCAGAAAACTATTAGTAGAAAAGGATGGAAAAGTTCTTGCCAAGATACCAGAATTTAAAATTGAGAAAGTCCTTGCTTTTGGAAACATCCAGCTCACAACTCCTGTGATAAAGTTCCTTCTTGAATCAGGAATAGAGACCTCATTTCTTAACATTCATGGAAAACTTATAGGAAGGCTCTCTCCTATCGAGTCAAAAAATATTGAACTGAGAATAATTCAGTTCAGAAGGTATCACGATGAAAATTTTCGTCTCCAGGTTGCTAAAAATATTGTAGAGGGAAAGATAAAAAACATGAAAGTGGTGCTCCAAAAATATCAGAGGAACCATCCCGAAATAAACTTTGAAAATCCACTCTCCGAACTTGACATTCTTCTCCAGGAACTTCTAAGAAAAGAGAAAGTCTCCTCAGTATTTGGTCTTGAAGGAAGAGCCTCAGCAACCTACTTTTCCTGTTTTGGAAAAATGTTTCGCAAAGAACTTCAATTTGAATCGCGGACTAAACACCCTCCTCTTGATCCTGTCAATGCTCTTTTATCTCTGGGATATACCCTTTTAACCAATGAAATGCTCTCAGTCATTGTCTCTCTTGGGTTTGAACCATACATAGGCTTTCTCCATGGAATTGAATATGGAAGACCATCCCTTGCCCTTGACTTAACAGAGGAATTCCGGGCACTCATTGTTGACTGACTTATTTTTGAATATTGTGAACAAAGGGATTCTTGGTCCTAACAACTTTGAAAAAGTTGAAGAAGGAGTCTATCTCAAAGAAAACTCCAGAAAAGAGTTTTTTTCTTCAGTATGAAAAAAGAATGCAGGAAGTCTTTCTCAATCCTGACGACAGAAGTGAGACAAATTACAGAAAACTCTTCTACTGGCAGGTTCAGAAACTTGTGAAGAGCGTTAAAGAAGGGATTCCCTATCAATCATTCCAGATAAGGGTAAGAAAAATGGCAGAAGAATTCTTCTGGGTGATAAGCTACGACATCAAAGACGACAAAAGGCGTCTGAAAGTAGCAATGGCTCTTGAAAACTATGGAACAAGGGTTCAGTAAAGTGTATTTGAATGCATTCTCACAGATGAATATCTGAATCGACTCAAAAGAAGGCTGGAAAGAGTTATAAAAGTTGACTTCTTTTAGATAATTTAGTAAAAGATTTGTATGCAAGATTCTGTTTTAAAGGGGATAAAGTTTTTATTTTTTGGGCTTCTGGTTTTCCTTCTCCTTGCTTCGGAGTTTCTTGTTCTTTTTCTGGACTCTTTTATTACTGGGAATGGCTTTGGTGAACTGAATGTGTGGAAGGAGAGATGGTATTCTCTTGTTTTGCACTGGATAATTACCATTTTAATCTGGGGAACAGGTGCTTTCCTGGTTCTTTCATGGCTTAAAAGAAAGGGATTTCTACAGCAAATTTTCTCTTTTTCTCTTGAAAAAAGATTCTTTCTTGCCACTCTTTTTGCTATTGCAATTGCACTTATCTTCTCTTTTATTGAATCAATTTTTTTACCACAGAAAGGTTTTCAAATAATAAGGGAATTTTCAAGTTTTACAAAAAATCATGGAAGGAATGCTATAATCCTTTCTATTTTTCAGAATCTCTATTATTTTTTTGAATCTTTCTTAGTTGCTTTAATTTTAGCCTTTTTCCAGCTGGCAGGTGAGCTCTGGTTCAAGCTTAAAAAAATTCCGTGGGGAAGTTTGGGGCTATTTTTAACATGGGGTATGGCGCATTTTATTTCCCATCCTGAGGGAGCTCTTTTTGTTGCTATTTTTTCTCTAATTCCTGGTTTTATCTATGTTCTTTTCGGGAAAAATTTCTATCCTACATTTCTTTTTGTCTTTTTGAGTTTTATTTTTTAGTCTTAAGGTTTTTCATGCAATTCTTTGTTCTCGGCGACACCAACCACGGTGACCCGATTGTGGTTGAAAGGATGAGGGAATTTATTGAAAAAGTTAGCAGGGGAAAGAAGACAGCTCTTTTTACCGAGATATTCATGATTGATGAGCAGAATTTAATAGAAAAGCTAAAGAAAGAGCCTGAACTCCTTGAGAAGATTTTGAAGGAATACAAGCCTTATCTTGAATTTTGTTTCAGGAATGGGATTGATATTTTCCCAATATCTCCAAGGAATGAGAAGCTTGGTTTTGTTTACTGGAAGATGCCTGAGGAGGACCTTGATATAAGGTTATTTGCAAATTTTTCGCGAAAGTTCAGGGAGGTTGAGGGAAAATACGAGGTATATTTGATTGATATTGGCTCTGCCCATTTGAAGGCTTTCGAGGAGCAGTTCAAGGAGAGATTTGAAAAAATAGGATATGAGATTAAGAGTTTTTTGATTGAATGAGGGTTTGAAAAATTTTTAGATTTTTAATATGATTTTCTATGATAGAAAAAGCTCTTGAAATAAAAACTGTAACAAAAAAATTTGGAAAGTTGGTAGCTGTTTCCAATCTTTCCCTCTCAGTCCCTTCAGGTTCAATCTATGGAGTACTCGGTCCAAATGGAGCTGGAAAGACAACAACAATCCGAATGATTATGAATATATTTGCTCCTGATGAAGGTGAGATAAAGATTTTTGGTGAAAGGATGACTGAGGAAACGAAGAATATCATAGGTTATCTTCCTGAAGAGAGAGGGCTCTACCCTAAGATGCAGACCCTTGAGCTTCTGATTTATTTCGGACAGTTAAAGGGAATATCTGCAAAGGAAGCAGAAAAAAGGGGTGTTGAGCTACTGGAAAGAGTTGGTCTTTCGAACTGGAAAAATAATAAAATTGAGGAGCTCTCAAAGGGAATGCAACAGAAAGTTCAGTTTATATCAACAATTATTCATGACCCTAAAATAGTAATTCTTGACGAGCCATTTTCAGGACTCGATCCTTTAAATACTGAAGTTCTAAAAGAACTAATGATGGAACTGAAAAAGGAAGGCAAAACAATCCTTTTTTCAACTCATTTAATGGAGCATGCTGAGAAGTTGTGCGATTTCGTTACGCTTATAAATAAAGGAAAAAAAGTTCTTGATGGAGCTCTTTCTGATATTAAAAGAAATTTTGGAAGGAACATTATCTCCCTTGAGATTGAGGGAGGCGGAAGCCTCCTCTCAAATATTCCGTCAGTAATAGATAAATATGAATTCGGAAACAGGATAGAACTGGAAATGAAAGAGGGAGAGAATCCGTTCGAGATTATAAAATTTATAATGGAGGAGGTTAAGGTTAAAAAATTTGAAATATCAGAGGCTTCTTTAAATCACATATTCATTAAAGTTGTGAAGGGAAATTAAAATGAAGAAGTTATTTATAATTGTGAAGAAGGAGTATCTTAAGATTGTCAGGAGGAAGGCATTCATTATCAGCACAGTCCTTTCTCCCCTTATAATGGCAGGATTTATTTATTTACCGAATCAACTTATGAGGATCGCAGAGGAGAAACAGAAAGTTATTGCAGTGATTGATGAGTCGGGTTTTATTTTTGAGAGGCTCGAGCAATCTCTGGAGAGGAGGCTTCCAACAGGTGAGAGGATTTACATACTTAAAAAAACAAAGAGAGAAGAAAAGGAAAAATTGATTGAAAGAGTGGAAAGGAATGAAATCTACGCAATTCTGATAATAGGAAAGGATATTCTCAATTCGAGATTCTTTGAGATTTACCTTAAGAATGTTTCTGATTATAAAACAATCGGAGAGATTGAGGATAAGCTTTCAAATGCAATATCCAGTTTTGCCCTTCTTTCAAAGGGAATGAATCCTGAACTTGTCTCAGAAGCAATAAGGAAGGTAAATGCCATAACAATAAAGGTGGTGAAGGGGAAAGAGAAAAAGACAGGGATAATGGGTGAATTTCTTTTCTCTATTTTTATGGTTTCCCTCCTTTTTGGAATCATTCTCGGATATGGGCAGGTCATTATGAATGGTGTTCTGGAGGAGAAAACCAACAGGATAATTGAGATAATGCTATCATCTGTGAATTCTTTTAAATTAATGGCGGGAAAGATTATAGGGATTGGCTCAGCAGGTCTAACACAGGTTCTGATATGGGTAGTTTTTGCGGTATTTTTGTTAACTTCAAATCTTGGATTTATTGGAGGAGTTAAGCCGAGCATTGATAAAAATCTCTTTTGGTTCTTTATTCTTTTTTTTGTTTTTGGCTACCTTATGTATGCTTCATTCTTTGCAGCGGTTGGAGCAATAGCGGGAAACATTCAGGAAGCCCAGCAAATGATGACTCCAATAACATATTTGATTGTAATTCCATACATAATAGGAATTGGGTTTTCCTCATCTCCCCACTCTACACCAATGGTTTTGCTCTCCCTTTTCCCATTATTCACACCTATACTGATGCTCATGAGAATGACCTATGTCTTTCCTCCCCTCTGGCAGGTTTATCTCTCAATATTCCTCCTTTTAGCCACTACTATCCTGATAATACTTGCCACCTCAAAAATTTTCAGAACAGGAATCCTTCTCTACGGAAAAAGACCATCTTTTAAAGAAATTCTGAGGTGGATAAGTTATTAGGAGCGAGAAGAGCGGGAAAAAGCTCAATTTAAATTAATAAGGGAAAAGGGTTTCGTTGCCATCTACTCTACCCGATTGTAGAATTATTTTTTTAAAATCCTCTGAAAGAGCAAATTCCCTCAGAATTGAAGCTTTTTCAGGGTCAGTTCCTTTTACAATTATTAGAGAATAGATATTCTTTAAATTGCTTTCTTCTGCAATTATTTTCAATTTAAGTCTCTTTTTCATTTTGAAAAACGATGTTATATCTGATAATGTGTAAGCAGATTTTTCAGATGCTGTTATCAGAGCCTGTCCCATCCCAACTCCCACTTCTAAATGCCATCTTTTCCCTTCAGGATTTAACCCGATGGATTTCCATATTTCAAGCTCTTTCATATGAGTTCCTGAATGGTCTCCTCGAGAAATGAAAAGAGAGCCATTCTCATAAATCCTCTTAAAAGCCTGTTTCATTGTGATCTCCTTCTCTATCCCAGCAGGATTTTCGAGTGGACCAACAAGAATGAAATAGTTGAATGCAAAAGGAATTCGTAAAGTTCCGAAACCTTTTTTTATAAAATTCTCTTCCTCCTGGGGTAAATGGGAAAAAATTGCATCAACCTTTCCAAGACGACCCATTGAAAGAGCCTGTCCTGAGCCAGCTGGAATTACTGTTAGTTTATAGTTGTATCTTTTTTCAAATGATGGAATTGCTCTGTCAATGAGCCCAAAATCATAAAGGGATGTGGTTGAAGCTATTAATATCTCTTTTTTAGAAGAACAGGAAACGGAAAAAATCAATAAGATCGGAAGGAATAAAAAAATTATTGATTTCCTGCAATTTACAGACCCATAGAAGAAATAGCCTTTTGGTCTTTTAGCCATTTAGCCTTTTTTTTTATTTTGTGCCTACCCTCTCGTTAGCTACAAGCTTCTGCTCAGAAACTCCAGGCTTTTCTTGGAGGTCTCGCATTTTTATCTCATTCTCCAATTTGCACTTTACATTTTGAATTTTGCATTTTAAATTATTTTTACTATTTCTTCCTGCATTGGTCCTGTAACAACAACCTCTCTGTTTTTGTTTATGAATACATTTATTTCAGAGCGGATACCAAAATCCTCAAAGTAAATCCCTGGTTCAATTGAAAAGAGAATACCAGGAAGGAGTCTTCTTTCGTCCTTTGTCTCAAGATTATCCAAGTTTACTCCATTTCCGTGAACTTCTCTACCGATGGAATGCCCTGTTCTGTGAATGAAGAACTTTTCATAACCCATTTCTTTTATATGACCCCTTGCCACATCGTCAACTTCCCATCCGCATACATCTTTTCCTTCTTCAAATCGTTTCCCTATAAACTCCACTGCTTTATCCCTTGCTGTTTTCACAATCTCAAAAATTTTTACATATTTCTCAGGGACATCTTCTCCTGCATAACCCATCCATGTAATATCAAAATAGATGGAATTGTCCTTATTTTCTCTGCCCCATATATCAAGAAGGACGAGGTCTCCTTTTTTTATTTTTGAAGAAAGTTCTTTTGTCGGCTCGTAATGGGGGTTTCCAGCATTGGCGTTGACAGCAACAATTGGATTCATTCCGTCAGATGTTATACCTTCAGAATCAAAGAGTTGTAGGATATACTGTTGAATGTCAAATTCAGTGAAATCCTCATTCCTTCTCAGTCTTTCTCCAATCTCTTTAAAGCCTTTTTCCATTATCTTGTGAATCTTCTCCCCTGCTCTTTTGTGGGAGGCAAATTCTTCTTTGCTAAGGACAGCCTCAAATATCTGAATCAAATCAGCAGATGAAACAACCTCTATGCCAAAACTTCTGACAAGTTCCACAGTTCCAGCATCCGCAGTTGAAATGTAAGGAATGGAATTCATGGGTGAGTACTGCATTGCAATTTTCTTTTTTCCTTCAAGGATTTTCTTGAGAAGTTCAATCCTCTCCTGCCACTTTAAATAAATGAATTTTTCTCCTGGAAGAGAATCGAGTTTTTCTTTTTCAATGTTGTGAACAAGTTTTTTTGGCTCTCCTTCTGCAGGGATAAGGTAATACCATCTTCTTGTGGAGAGTTTTTTTGAATCAAGCTTCAGGACTCTGTAGGCTATTGGATCCCTGCAATGGAAGTCATAAAAAAGCCAGCCATCGAGCCCGAATTTTTTCATTTTTTTTTGAATTTCATTAATGAACATAAAACCTCCTTATAAATTAGCAAACAGCCTTTAGCTTAAAGCTAAAAGCTTTTATTTTATTAATAATTATCAACTTTAATATTTTGCTTTGTTTTTAAGAATCAATAATAAATGACAACTGTGAAGTATCCTGAGTTATCGCCCAAAAAGTCATCGTTTATTCCAAGATAGAGTCTTCCGCTGGCAGGTATTCTGAATTCTCTCTTCTGATTTCCTATATAAAAAGCTCCAGTGTTTCCAATCCTTCCAATAAGAGCTCCTGTGCTCTCCCCTGGGATTGGTTTATTATCGTTCCAAATCTTTTTAGGTTCTCCTTCTGGACCAATTTTGCTTCTTGCAGCGCCAGGACCAATCCTTATTGTCCCTTTCACTTCAAAGAATAGTATCTGTCCCTCCGTTACATCTATCAGGGTATCAAGCCATGGTTGATTTGAAAAAACTGTTACAGCCTTCTGCCTCTTTCCCCTTTTCATTTCAGAGATATATCTGTCTTCATCAGTGGTCTGGATTTGTGAAGGAGTGGTTTCTTCAATAAATTCAATTCTTACAATTTCTGTTTTTGGTATTCTCAATGTCTGGGGTCTGTATCTGTCCTGAACATCAAAGTAAACTATACCATTGGAATACCCTACCAGTTCACCGTAATATACCTCTCCGTTTCTAAGGATGATCCTGTCAGCTCCTAAATTAAAAAGAAAAACAAGCAATAAAAAAGTAAAGGTAAGCGTTCTTTTTAACATACTAAGAACCTCCTGTGTAAAAAGTTAAAGTTAAAAAGTAAAAAGTTAAAAGGAAGTAAAATTAGAGCGGAAGAGCGGAAGAGCGGTAGCTGGGAAGTATTAATCCCTCGAATCCCTTTTTGGGTCAGAAATCTTTCAATTTTTTCTTTCATCTTTTCCATTTAAACGTTGCCTTTTAACTTATTTTAATCTCGTCCAGATTCTCTTTTATTTTCAAAAAACCATTTACAATATCATCCATATCCTCTTTCTCTCCTAAAAGAACTCTTTGATTTAGCCATAAAGCCTCCTCATAGCAAGCCATTTCTGTAACAGGAAGATGAAAGTTTTCGTAATTAATATTTAATCCAAGAAATTTTAGAAGTTTTTTAGTATCTTCCCCGTTAAAGAGAGGTTGTTTATAGAGAGGCAAAGAATAGCCCGCATAAATTGGTATTCCTTCAGCATTCAGGATTTTTATCATTTTTTCTTTGGGAATTTCCTTGAAGTATCTTTTATCATATCTGATTATGAAAAGATGATAGGAATGGGCTGTAGCTCTTATGTCCCTTGAAAGGGGCTTAATTCCCTCAACCTCTGACAATTTTTTTGATAAATAAGTTGCATTCTCTTCTCTTTTCTTTCTTAAACTTTCATACCTTTCAAGTTGTGCAATTAAAATAGCCGATTGAAACTCAGTAATTCTGAAATTAGAGCCTAAAAGATAATGCTCATACCATATCCTGCCTTCTATTCTTCCGCAGTTAACATAGGATGTTATTCTCTCTGCAAGGTTTTCATCGTTGGTTAGAATTATTCCACCTTCTCCTGAAGTTATGTTTTTTGATGATTGAAAGCTGAAAACACCACAGTTACCAATTGCTCCTACTTTTTCTCCTTCCCACTCGGAACCCCAGGCCTGGGCTGCATCTTCAAGAATAAATAATCCTTTCCTATCAGCAATTTCTTTTAGGACAGTCATATCAGCAGGATTTCCTCCAAGATGCACAGGAATTATCCCCTTTGTCTTTGGGCTTACCAACTCCCTTACAGATTCAGGGGATATGTTGTAGGTTTCGGGGTCAATATCAGCAAAAATAGGGACTCCACCAGCTTCAAAAACTACTGAGGGAGTGGCTACAAAGGTGTAGGCAGGGACAATAACCTCATCTCCAGGCTCTAAATTTAAAGCTCTCATGGAGGCATACAAACCTGTTGTTCCTGAGGAAACAGCCTTTGCAAATTTAGCATTATGATATGCTTTGAAAAGACTTTCAAACTCCTTTGTCTTTCCTCCGTGAAGACTTCCCCATTTTCCTGACCTCAAGACCTCTAATAGAAGCTTCTCTTCTCTTTTATCCCAGATTGGCCAGGTAGGAAAATCTTTCTTTCTTAACGGTTTTCCGCCATTTATAGCAAGTTTCATCTATCCGAGCCATTCCCCTTCGCATATTATCTCACAAGGACCTGTAAGATAAACTCCATCATCAAGCCACTCCACAATCTGCTCGCCCGCACGGGTCTTTACCTTCACCCTTTTTTCCACAAGACCTTTTATCATTGCTGATAGAGCTGATGCACATGAACCAGAGCCTGATGAAAAACTCTCTCCAACTCCTCTTTCCCAGAATAGAACTTCAATTTCATTCTTATTGAGAACTCGGACAAGTTCCACATTTGCTTTTTTTGTAAAGAATGGATGGGATTCAATTTCTTTCCCGATCTGTTGCCACTCAATTGTCGAAGGAAATTTATTAAAAAACACTGCAC
>FMSI01008148.1_pt1 | contig 19766 bp, 16 predicted proteins | sample 1504471 | NCBI WGS metagenome assembly FMSI01 (sample SAMEA4475357, study PRJEB15587) | soil metagenome | biome: Soil; feature: Field | place: India | collected 2015-03-11 | depth 0 m
GTTAGAGCGCACGGTTCACATCCGTGAGGTCGGGGGTTCGAGTCCCTCCTCGCCCACTCCAGATCTTAAGCCCTTCAATTCTTCCTCGTCGGCGCAGAACCCGTTATTCACGTTTTTTCGATAGTTCGTTTTTTTGCCCCTCGCTTCTCTTCCGCCACCGGCCTGGCGGCCAAGCCTTCTGGACATCACCACAAAGGCGCTAAGAAACACGAAGATTTGAGCGTCCTTTGCGCCTTGGTGGTTCACCATCTCACCCGGACTCTTGCAGCGCCTTCGGCGGTCGGAGGGAGGGGATGAGGAACGCGCAAGCGCTGACGCCGACCGAGTCGCCGACTACGCAACGTGAGCCAATAAAACGTAGAGACGCCGGAGAAAGAATGTCTGATTCTCCGGCGTCTCTGTGTTGAACCGCTTAGGCGAGTGCGCCAGACGGAATGGCTCCCTGTTCACCCGGCGCGCAGCCAGACGCGCATTTCGCCCGCCGCGCGATTGTCCCAGGTGGCGTAGGGGATGGCGACGATCTCGGCGCCGGTGGTGCTGGATGGACGATTGCGACGGTAGAGCGTGTGGGCGTCCCAGCCCTCTTCGGTGATGATTTGCGCCGGACCGCGCAGCACCGTCACCCCGCCCAGCAGATCGGGGCGATGCTCGACGGCGAAATTGGACGCCTGCGCCGGGTCGATCGAGATGCGATCCAGCGGGGTCACCGGGTTGTCCACCTCCTCCAGGCAGTAGACGATCGGTCCACGTTGGAGCGCCGTGCGCCCCTGCATCTGACGCACGTAGGGGTGCGCAAAGACGGTCTGCACCGGCATCGCCAGATCGAACGCCACGACGTCGCCAGGCTGCCAGACGCGGTCGATCGCCGCGTAGCCGCGTTCGACGCGGGCCTCCGCCGCCTCGCCGTTGACGCGCAGCGACCAGCGGTCGCACCAGCCGGGGATGCGCAGGTGCAGCGTGAAGCGTTGCGGCTGAGCGGGCGCAACGGTCAGCTTCACGGCGCCATCCCACGGATAGCGGGATTCCAGGCGCAGCCGGACCTCAGCTCCATCCACGGTGGCGTGGGCGCTGTTTTGCGCGTAGAAGTGCACCCACAGTCCGCCTTCGCCGGTCGAGTAGAGATAGTTGCCCAGGCTGGCGAGAATGCGCCCGACGTTAGGCGGGCAGCAAGGGCATTCAAACCAGGGTGTGCGGTGATGCGAGCCGTTGCTGGCGAGCGGGTTGACGTAGAAGAAGCTGTCCCCGCGCAGCGAGACGCCGCTGATAAAGCCGTTGTAGAGCGTCTGCTCCATCACGTCGGCGTATTTGCCTTCGCCGGCGAACTGCAACAGGCGATGGTTCCAGAGGATCAACGCAATGGCGGCGCAGGTTTCGGCGTAGGCTGTCTCGTCGGGCAGGTCATAGTCGGTGGTGAAGCCCTCATTGTGGCGGGAGGGGCCGATGCCGCCGGTGATGTACATGCGCTGATGGACCAGATTGTCCCACAGCCGTTCGCAGGTCTCGAGCAGCGTTGGATCGTCGTATTCGTGCGCCAGGTCGGCCACGCCGCAGAGCAGATACATGGCGCGCACGGCGTGACCGACGACCTTGTCCTGTTGGCGGATGGGCAGATGCGCCTGGCAGTATTCGTAGGTTTTGGCCCAGAAGGCGCGCGGGTCTTCGCCCCGCTCGATCGCCTCGACGTCATAGTAATGGGGATTGGACTGGCCGCGCTCTTCCACCATGAATTTGGCCAGCTCCAGATAGCGGCGCTCGCCGGTGGCGTGGTATAGTCGCACGAGCGCCAGCTCGATCTCCGGATGGCCGCAGTAGCCGCGCCGCTGGCCCGGATTGGGACCGAACATGCGGTCGATGTGGTCGGCGTAGCGCGCCAGCGCGTTGAGCAGTTTGGGATTGCCCGTAGCCTGATAATGGGCCACCGCCGCCTCCATCAGATGGCCGGCGCAATACATCTCATGCCAGTCGCGAAGATTTTTCCAGCGCATCTCCGGCTGGGCCACGGTGAAATGTGTGTTCAGGTAACCGTCGGGCTGTTGGGCGGAGATGATTTTGTCGGCCACTTCATCGACGAGCGCAGCGAGCTGAGGGTCGGGATGGGTGATCAGAGTGTAGCAGGCCGCCTCCAGCCACTTGGCCGGGTCGGAGTCGCCGAAGATAAGCACGATCGGCGAGGGCACCGGCCGCGTGAAGTTGAGGTCAAAGGCGGCGATGCGGCCGGTGTCGACCAGCATCTGGTACATATGGGGGATGGAGACGCGGCGGTTGGTCTCCTGTCGGGGAGCCCAGAAGGGATCGTCGAGGGTGACTTGCGAAAAAGGAACAGGCGTCAGTTTGCGCTTGACGGATTGGGTGTTCATGGTCGAAACTCTCGAGACGCTTTCTAATTTGAAATGAAAAGTTTATCCTTTTAACCCACTGAGCACAATGCCTTCGACAAAGTAGCGTTGCGCCAGGAAGAACAGCACAATCACGGGCAAAATCATGGCAGTGGAAGCCGCCATCAGCAAATTCCATTCCGTGCGCATCACGCTGCGAAAGGTCGCCAGCCCGATCGCCACCGTGAAGTTATAGTCGGAACGGAGATAAAGCAAGGGGCCGATATAGTCGTTCCATGCGGCCAGGAAGGTGAAGATGGCGACGGTGGCGAGCGCCGGTTTCGAGAGCGGCATCATAATGCGCCAGTAGATGCCGAACTCCGAACAGCCGTCGATGCGACCGGCGTCGGCCAGCTCTTCGGGCAAGGAGCGGAAGAACTGGCGAAAGAGAAAGATGTTGAACGCGCCGCCGCCGAAGAAAAGCGGCACCGTCAGGGGGTAAAAGGTGTCGATCCATCCCAGGCGGCTGAACATGATGAATTGCGGCACCATCAGCACGAAGTAAGGGATCATGAGCGTGGCCAGCACAAGCGCAAACCAAAAATCCCTGCCGGGGAAACGGATGCGCGCAAAGCCATAGCCACAGAAGGACGCCGTCAGAATCACGGCCGCCAGATTGAGCACCACGATTTTCATCGTGTTGAACAGGTAAAGGCCAAAGGGCTTATAGACGAGCGCCTCGACATAGTTTTGAGGCCGGAAAGGATTGGGGATCCATTCGGGCGGGAAAATGAAAATTTTCTCCAACGGCTTGAACGAGCTGATCACGAGCCAGATGAAGGGCAGCGACATGATGAACGCTCCCACCGAGAGGATGACGACGATCAGCCCTTTCCACAGACGCCGTTCCCACAGCGCTCTTCTGTTGCGAATGCTCAATGAAAGTGGACGGGCGGTTGTCTGTTCTTGGGTAACCATGTTCATTTGTTGTCACCGAACGTCTTCGTAGTGCACGCGGCTGCCGATATATTTGAACACGAACAACGTCAAAACGACCACAATGACGAAGAGCACCCAGGCCAGAGCTGCTGCATAGCCCATCTTCAGATTCTGAAATGCGTTCTGATACATGTACAGCACATAGACGAGCGTAGCATTTTGCGGGCCTCCGTTCGTCACCAGACGGGCGATGGTGAAGACCTGAAAGGAGCCGATGATCCCGATGATCAGGTTAAAGAAGATCACCGGCGAGACCAGAGGGATCGTGATATGGCGCAGCTTTGCCCAACGCCCCGCGCCGTCGATCTCGGCGGCCTCATAAAACACCTGGGGAATCCCCTGTAGGCCGGCAAGGTAAATCACCATGCCACTGCCAAACCCCCACAACGAGACAATAATCAACGCCGGCAGCGCCCATTCAGGACGCTGCAACCAGGCGATCTTGGGCAATCCGAACATTCCCAGCGCGACATTGGCCAGCCCGTATTCCGTGTTGAAAATCCACGCCCACAGCACCGCATTGGCGACCGCCGGCACAATGCTGGGCAAATAGTAGGCGGTGCGGAAAAAGCTAATGCCCCAAATCTTCGTATTCAGGAGCAACGCCAACACAAAACCGAGCACCAGACTGATCGGAACCGAAATCAACGTGTAGGTGGTGGTGACCGTCAACGATTTCCAGAAACGCTCGTCCTCCCACATGGTGGTCAGATGTTTGGCGCCTACATATTTGGGGGGCGAGATGAGGTTCCAATCATGCACGGTCAGCCAGAGCGCGACGCCGGCCGGGATCAGGAACCAGATCAAAAAGCCCAGGATAAACGGAGAAATAAAGATATAACCGGTCACGGCGCGTCGAGCCGCAAGCGAACGCGGCCAGAAACGGTGCGTCCAATGGGGTGTAATGCTTGTCGTTGTCGTAGTGGTCATCGCGTCGATTCTTGTCGTTACACACGAGGAGAAGGCGCCGCTCGTAGCCGCCAGCCGCCTGCAAAGAACGGCTGGCGCACGCCGAACAGCGGCCTCTCCTTAACATCCTTGCCCCATCAATGCTATGCAGCCGCCGCCTCTTGCAACACCTGGTTCGCCTTCGGCACCGCTTCGGCCATCGCCTGTTCGGCTGTGGCGTCGCCCACCCAGATTTTATCAAAGGCCGGCGTCAGAATCTGATTCGCTTCCGCCCAACCCGGCGGCATGTAGAGCACGCGACCGTATCGCGGCAGATATTTGGTGGGAATGTCTACATAGCCTTCTGGATGGACTCCCTCGGTGATCCAGCTGCGCAGCCCCTCTTCGGTCATCAAACCCGTCTGGCTGGGCAGCCAGAGGCCAATGCGGCAGAACTGGGTCTGATAGAAAGGCGTCGCGAGGTAGCGCAGCCACTCCCATGCCTCCTCAGGGTGGCGGGTGGAGGCAAAGCCGGAGTGCAGGTGCGCCTGCATGTCGGTTCCCGTCTTCGCCGCCATGCCCGGAAGGACGCCCGTGCCGAGCTTAGGCGTAATCTTGTGCATCCACGCCAGCGCCCACGAACCGTCGACCGCCATCGCCAGTTTGCCGGTTTCGAGCATCTGCGTGTTCGTCATGCCGAGCGCTTCCAACGCTGTGCCGGCCGGCGCGACGTTGTGTTTCAGCACCAAGTCGGCCAGGTTTTGGATGGCCTCCACGGCCGGCGGTTGATCGAGCGCCAACAAGCCGGTGTTCGGGTCGATCCAGTAGCCGTTGTTGCAGACAATGGCCGAATGGATCGGAATGCTCCAGCGCGGCCAGTCAACGCCATAACGATCCACGTTATTCGGATCAAAGCCCGGCTCATTCGGCCGGCGGCCGTTGACATCGCGCGTCAACGCGGTCGCCACTTCCAAGAAGTGCTCCCAGGTCCATGCTTTCTCCGGATCGTTGCTGGGCGGCTCGATCCCTTCCTCTTCAAAAATGTCGGCGTTGTAGTAGAAATGGGGAGCCACCCAACAGGAGCCGATGCCATACCAACGCCCTTCATGCGTGCAGCGCTGTTCTTCCTGTGGTTCGATGAAGTAGTCAGGCGCGCCCAACAGCGGATCGGCCTTCAATTTATCGGTGATGTCCAGCAACAAACCGTCCCGGATGAAGGTGCGATAGTCGCCGGAGCCGACAAATGCGGTGTCGGGCGGCGTGCCGGCTGCAATATTGACGAGCAGCGTCTCCAAATAATTCTCAGGGGTGTGCAACCAGGTGACTTTCACCCTGTCCTGCTCGGATTCAAATTGGGCGATCGCCGCCTTGACGCCGGCGTCCTCTTCGGTGCCGCCCCACCCCATAAACGTAATCTCGATGCGTTGCGAAGTGGGCGTTCCGGCGCCTGCATCTCCTGTCGCCGGCGAGGGAGCGGCGCCTGGCGCACAGGCCGCTAACGCCAGAAGGCCGGCGGCGCCGGCGCTGGCGCGCAAAAAGTCTCGTCGCGAAAGCGTGGTCTTTGTCTCCATACTCTGTCTTCCTCCTTTGAATATGAATCGATCATCACTCGTCTGAAGCTGCAACGCGGCTGCGGCTTGGTTCTCCCGTTGCCGTCTCAGGCTCCATCGACGCTCTGCCATCATTCGATTTTTTCATGACGGAGTCCATGTTACACTGTATGGAAGACAACCGCTTCTGACAAGCATTTTTGTGCCGGTTTTGTGCCAGATTTTGCCAGTGATGAAACACCCGCCTCAGCATTCAACGATGACGGAAAAAGATGCGCCGCAAGGCGAACCTACGGATGAAGCAGATGCGTTCGTCCAGATGGTGCGCGCCGCGTTGCTTCACCTCTACGACAACGCCTACCTGCAAAACCACCCGCTTACGGCGCTGTGGGCCGGCGACAGCCCGGGAGATCGGCTGACGCATGCGCAAGACCTCCGCCGCACGCTCCTCGACTGCATTGAGCGGCTGCGCCCTCAATCGGCTGCACATGGCGAGGCCGCGCGCGTCTACGCCGTGTTGACCTATCGATGCGTCGATGGGCTGACGATCGAGGAGATCGAACCCAAGCTGGGATTGAGTCGACGGCAGGTCTATCGAGAGTTCAGCAAAGGCGTGGAGGCCGTGGCTGCTCAGCTTCAGGACCTGCTGCGCACGCGCGGCGTCCGCTCTGCCCGGCAGGCGACGACGGAAGTCGGTTCAGAGGCGTCCCCCTCGCGTCGCGAGCTGGCCGAGGCGGAGCTGACCCGCTTACGCAAAGAGATGCGCAGCGAATCGCTCGACCTGCGCCAGCTGGTCGAAAGCCTATGCGCGCTGCTGAACGCCAGGCTTCAACCGCGCGGGCTTCAATTTGACCTGAGTGAGCTTCATCCGACGCCGCCGGTGCTAGGCGACCGCGCGCTGCTGCGGCAGGCGCTGCTCAATTTACTCAGCTACGCGATCGACGTATTGCCGCCTCACACGGCGTTGCGGCTATCGACGCGCGAAATCGAGGGGGCGGTTCAGCTGCGGTTGCGCCAACAGACTTTGCCCGGTGCATCTGAGGGGCGGCTATCTGCACATGCTCCTTCCACGCATCGCCGCGAGGGGGTGGCGTTGACCGTCGCCGAATCGTTGATCGCAGCGCAAAATGGACGTCTGACGCTCCAGGAAACGCCCGGCGCGTGGCTGGCGGAGATCACCCTGCCCACAGCCCAGGCGCCCACCGTTCTCATCATCGACGACAATCAGGGCCTGATCGAACTCTTCCAACGCTACCTGGCGGGCCATCGCGTGGTCGTCATTGGGGCGACGGGAGGCGACGAGGCGCTGCGGATCGTTCAACAGGTCACCCCGCAGGCGATCCTGTTGGACGTGATGATGCCTCATCAGGATGGCTGGGAGGTGCTGCAGCGGCTGCGCAAGGAGGCGGCGCCGACGACGCCCATTCTGGTCTGTTCGGTGCTGCGCGAGCATGAGCTGGCGCTCTCGCTCGGCGCCAACGACGCCCTGGTCAAGCCGGTGAGTCAACCAGCGTTGCTAGACGCGCTGCGGCGCTGGTTGGGGACGTTGCACCCGCTTGCGTGAGGGTGCACAGGTTCGCTTCAAGCAGCAGCAGCAACTCGCTGAGCGTGAACCCATGCTCGCGCCGAATCCACAGCTCCCCCTGGATGGGCGCCAGCTCCTGTTCGACGCTGCGCACGGAGACAACCACAATCGTGGTGCGAGCCAGCCGCGGGTCCAGCTGGACTTCCTGGATAAACGCTTCGCCGTTCATCCCCGGCATATACAGGTCCACAAAGATAATGTCCGGCGGCCTGGCCTGGGCGAGCGCCAACGCCTCCTCGCCGCCAAAGGCTTCCATCACCTGAATCTCGGGCAAAGCCGAGCGCAACATGCGTCCGATCAGGCGGACAATGTGCGGGTCGTCGTCCACCACCAGAGCAGTGCGAGGCGCACGCGGCAGCCGCTTCAGCACAAAGGCAATGTCTTCGCGCCCGACCGGCTTGGGCAGATAATAGCTGGCGCCCAAGGCTGCGCCGGTCTGCCGCGCGCTGGGCAGCGGCGCGATCAGCGCAGGCGTCTCCAGTGCAGCCGGATGGTTCGCAGTCAGCCGCCTCCATTCGCCCATCGAGCCGGTTTCGACGATCACCGCATCGGGGGCCAGCTCCTTCATCAACGCCTGCGCCTCTTCGGCGTTTTCGGCCAAGACGAACTCACAGTTGACGATATGGCGTCGCAAGAGCGCCAACGCGCGCGTGTCGTTGTGGATCAACAGCGCCAGCGGTTGGCGATTTTCCTGCGGCAAGGGACGAGAGGTGCGCAGAGTGGAGCGCACAGGCTGTCTGTTCTGGGTGGGCAGGGGCAGCGTAAAGCCGACCGTCGTGCCGCGCCCCAGCTCACTTTCGATCCACATGCGGCCATCGTGCAGCTCGACGAATTTCTTGCTGACGGCAAGGCCCAGCCCGCTCCCGTGCGTCAGCTGCTCCTCGTCCAGTCGGTCGAACGCTTCGAACGCGCGCGCCAGCTTTTCCGGCGCAATGCCGCGACCGCTGTCCTGCACCAGCACGGTCAATTCCTGCTCGTCGCTCCACGCCCGCACGCACACACACCCCTGCTCCGTGTAGCGCATGGCGTTGGTCAGCAGGTTAAGCAGCACCTGCCGGATGCGCACCCGGTCCAGCTCGACGGCGAGCGGCGTTTCCGGCGCTTCGACGACAAGCTGCAGATGTCTCGCCTCCGCCAACCCGCGCACGATCTCGACCGCCTCCTGGATCACATCCTGAATCAAGACGCGCTCTTTGTGAATCGCCATGCGCCCGGACTCGATCTGAGAGAGGTCGAGCACGTCGTTAATAAGGTCGAGCAGGTGACGGGAGCTGCGGTAGATGGCGAGCATATCCCCGCGATACTCGCCGGGCAGCGGCTTGCCGCCGTAGCTCTCCGGCGCCGTGGTCATCATCTCGCTGAAGCCGACGATCAGGTTCAGGGGCGTGCGCAGCTCGTGGCTCACATTGGCGACGAACTCCGACTTGAAACGATAGGCGCGTTCGGCCGCCTCCTGGGCGAAGGCGAGGGCGCGATTGCTGCGCTCCAGCCGGGAAAGCGCCAGGTCAAGGCTGTGCAGCACGCGCTGCAGCTCCGCGCGATGTGCACGCGCCTCCTCTGCGCTGCGATGGGCGTGCGCGGTCATATTCAGCGCCCACTCCAACGCCGTGAAGAGCCGTCGCGTGCTGAGCCACGCCGTCAACGCCGCCAGCATCGTCAGAATCACCGGCGTCACCATTTCCGCCGGCGGCATGGCGCGCCAGACGCCGACTGCGAACAGCGTTCCCAACGTCAGCAGCGTCGCCGCCCCCAGTCCACGCGGGCGCGTGAGCGGCGCGGCGATCAAAACGGTCAGCAAATAGAGCGCCAACAGGCTCGCGTCGTTGTAAGCGACGACGACCAGGGTGATGGCCGCCAGCAGCGAACAGAGATACAAGAACACGGCCGGCCGCAGCCTTTTTTGAGCCAGATAGTAGACCCCTGCGCCTGAGAAAAGGGCGATGGCGAAGACCGTGTACGCGTATCCCACGCGCTGCGCATCGAAGAGGCCGACGTAGCCCGTCCACGCCCAAGCCAGTACCAGGGTGGCGATCAGGAGGATCGTCAACGCCTCGCAGGCGAAGTCTGCGAAGATCGAGTCCTTTTCCGCGCGTCGCTCTCTCTCTGTCAGCATCGCATCCACCTCTCCGGAACCGGTTGAACGCAAAGGCGCAACGGCAAAGACGTCAAGGAAAACAGGGAGCGCTTGGGTTTCGTCGTTGCCGGCGCGTCAAGACCTTCGGCGCGCTACTGCATTCCGCGCTGACGCACCACCTCATAGAGCATCAGCGCAGTCGCCGTCGCCAGATTCAGGCTGTCGGCCTGGCCGGCCATGGGGATCGCCGCCTGCACGTCCGCGGCGGCCAGCCACTCCTGGCTTAGCCCTTCGGCCTCGCTGCCCATCACAACGGCGACCGGCCCGGTCATATCGACCGATGTGTAGAGGGTGCGGGCGTCGGGCGTCGCTGCGACCAGACGAATCCCCCGGCCTTTGAGCCACGCGATCGCCTCCTGCGCCGTCGCCTCGGCCACGGGCACGGTGAAGAGCGTCCCCAGGCTGGCGCGCACCACGTTGGGGTTGTGCACATCGATCCCGCCGCAGACGATGACGCCGTCCACGCCTGCGGCGTCAGCGGTGCGCAGGATGGCGCCGAGGTTGCCCGGCTTTTCAGGGCGGTCGATGACGGCGAAAAAAGGGCGCTCGCGCAGTGGCAGACGCTCCAATCTGGTGTCCAGAAAAGGGATCACCAGCACCACGCCGCCGCTCTCTTCGCGCATGGCCAACCTGGCGAAGACGGCGGAAGTCACCGTGTAGAGATGCGTGCGCCGCTGCGCATCCAGCCGTTCCAGCGTTTCCACGACGTCACCCATGCCCGCCTCCGCCGCAATCTCAGGACAGACGAACGCTTCCACCGGCGCGATCCCCGCCGCCAGCGCGCGTCGCACCTCCCGCGCGCCTTCGACAAGCGTCAGACGCTGTCTGATGCGTTCGCTGCGCTTTTCCAACCGGACGGCGTTTTTGACGCGAGGATTGTGCGGGCTGGTCAGGTGGGTGGCCATGGCTATTCCGGTGCAAGCCAGCGGGCGTAGACGCCGCTGGGCAACAGGCGGCTGCGCGCCGGGTCGGGCTGTTGCTCAGGGATGGTCATCTCGCCCGCTTCGACCTCCCCCTTGCGCCCGCCGACGACGATGTCCAGTTGATTGCGCATCGTGATCGGCGTGAAGCCGGGCGTGTGACAACTGTAGAGCACGAAGAGCGCATCCTCCGCCAACAGCGAGCGGCAGGCCTCCAAGAGGGGCGTCAGATCGTGTTCGATCTTAAAGACCTCGCCCTTGGGGCCGCGTCCGAAGGTGGGCGGGTCCAGGATGATGGCCTGATAGGTGTGGCCGCGGCGCTCCTCGCGCCTGACAAACTTGAGCGCGTCGTCGACCAGCCAGCGGATCGGGCGATCCTCCAGGCCGCTGAGCGCTGCGTTCTTGCGCGCCCAGTCCACGACCCCTTTGGCGGCGTCGACGTGGACGCAATGCGCGCCGGCCTGGCTGCAGGCCAGCGTGCTGCCGCCGGTGTAGCCGAAGAGGTTGAGCACGTAGAGGTTGCGCTGGTTGGTGCGTTGCATTCGTGCGCGGATCACCTCGCGCATCCAGTCCCAGTTCTCCCGTTGCTCCGCAAACAGCCCAATGTGGCCGAAGTTGGTTAGCCTGACCTGAAATTGCAGATTACCGAAGAGCACCTCAAACTCGCGATGCACCTTGCGATGGAAAGTCCAGCGTCCGCCCTCCTCGGTCGCCCCACGCTCATAGACGCCATCGACGCGTTGCCATTCGCTCTCGCTGCGTCTCGGCAGCCAGATCGCCTGCAACGAAGGGCGCACCAGCAGATAAGGGCCAATGCGCTCCAACTTGCGCATATGGCCGGAGTCGAGCAGTTGATAGTCGCCGCCAGATTGGACAGCCATGCAATCATTTCCTTTCCATCTTCAGGCAGTTCAAAGGTTCGCCTTCTGTGGTTTTACCACACCCCGTCTGCTTCCCCAAGATGAGGCTCTCTACGGTGAAGTATGGACTTTTCGTTTCACTTCGATTCTGGACGATCTCGGCAAAATCGTTTATCGTATCAGGGCAAAAACGTTTTTGCACCGACAAACCCGACTTCACCGGAGGAGAAGAACTATGCAATACCGACCCCTTGGGCGCACCGGCGTCCTGGTTTCACCGCTCTGTCTGGGCGCCATGAATTTCGGCGGCCCCACCGACGAAGCCGAGTCGATCGCCATTATCCACCGTGCGCTGGACGCCGGCGTCAACTTCATCGACACCGCCAACGTCTACAATGCCGGCGAAAGCGAACGCATTGTGGGCAAGGCGTTGAAGGAGAGCGGCCGCCGCGATCAGGTGGTGTTGGCGACCAAGGTCTACGGCAAGATGGGCGACGGCCCCAACGATCAGGGCGTCAGCCGCTATCACATCATCAAGGCGTGCGAAGATTCGTTGCGCCGGTTGCAGACCGATCACATCGACCTGTATCAACTGCATCGTCCCTCGTTGACCGTGCCGCAGGACGAGACGCTGCGCGCCTTCGACGACCTGGTGCGCGCGGGCAAGGTGCGCTACATCGGCTGCTCGACCTTCCCGGCGTGGAAGGTGATGGAGGCGCTGGCGACCAGCGAGCGCTACAACCTGGCGCGCTACGTCAGCGAGCAGCCGCCCTACAACTTGCTCGACCGTCGCATCGAGAACGAGCTGATTCCGCTGGCGCAGGCCTATGGGTTAGCGATTTTGCCCTGGTCGCCGCTGGCCGGCGGCATCCTGGCCGGGCGCTATGCGAGCAAGGACGCCTTCCCCGCCGGCTCGCGCGCCGAACGCGCCAACGAACTCTTCCGCAACCGCATCACGCGGCGGGGCATCGAGGTGGCCCAGGCCGTCGGCGAGATGGCGAAGGAGCGGGGCCTGACGGCCTCCCAGCTGGCCTTGCTGTGGGTGATGGATCAGCCCGGCGTGACCTCGCCGATCATCGGCCCGCGCACCATGGCGCACCTGGAGGATGCGTTGCCCTTGCTCGACATGAAGCTGGCCGACGAAGACCGCCCCCGCTTCGACGCGCTGGTGCACCCGGGGACGGCCGTCGCCGATTTTCACAACAGCAATGAGTGGATGAAGGCGAGGATTTTCGACGCGTGAGGGGGGAGAGAATTTCACCGGAGCAAAGCGTTTTGCTCATGGAGATGTTGACGCCGCACTCCGGTGCTTTCACCCACCACAAGATGGCAGGGCAATAACGTTTGACCAGCGCTAACTGACCGACCATCTAATTGCTGAACTAATAGTTCAACGCCAAGCTTACCTAGTTCCGCCGCCGGGGGCGCTAATGTCGTCAACGGCGGCATACTCATTTCCGCCACCTGCCGCGATGACACGAGCAAAATGAGTGAAATATCGTCAGGGACACACCAGCCGCGATCGTCGATTGCCTGCAGAATTCCTGGCACGCTGCGCTCATTCATCACGGCAATGGCGGTGATTTCAGGATATTCATCGAGCAGAGCATTGAAGGCTGCATACCCAGCCTGAGCATAAGCATGGCAGAAGCGAGCAACCCCGCGAACACCCATCTCCTGGGTGATGCGCTCGAAAGCCTGAGCGACACGGACGGCAGGGCCATAGCCCGCCTCGAAAACTTCCAGGGCATAATTGAAAAAGCCGATGTCTTCATGACCAAGCTCTACTAGATGTGAGATAGCCTCACGCACGGTTTGTTCAAAGTCGATGTCAGTGTAAGGCAACTCTGCCACATCGGCGCAACGGCCAATGACGCTGAAAGGGAATTCGATTTCGCGCAAATATTCGACTCGTTTATCGTGGAGATGCACTTCCATTAAAACTACACCATCAACAAGTCCCTGTTGAATCAACTGACCTAACTCCACGACATCGTCAACGCCGGAAGTCCACAGGATAAGATGATAACCCAATTCACGGGCGGCGTCGACGGCTCCAATGATAAATTCTAAATCTGTATTGCCTAATCCACGCTCCGAAGTTGGGAAGAGGAGCGCCAAAATGCGACTGCGTTTGCTGGCCAGTCCACGTGCCAGAGCATGGGGCTGATAGCCAAGCTCTCTCATGGCAGTGAAAATTCGTTGTCGCGTTTCCTCGGAAATCGGCCGCGTGCCGTTGATGGCGTAAGAGACAGTGCTAAGCGATACATTGGCGCGGCGGGCCACATCATGCATGGTGGGCATTGTATGGTCTATCCTGCTCTCCTATCAAATTAATAAAAATAATTTTCGCGTCTGCGTTCTGTGCAAATCGATCTGCTTTCGCAACCCGAGCGAAACAACCAGTGATCGAAAAATTAATTTTACATTTGCACCTTGTGCAAGTTGCTTAGCGCCCTAAAAGTGCAGCGTCATGAAAAATAATACATGACTGTGCGTCCCTTTATTTCATTATACACAATCCACATGAAAGCATAGGTTGAAACTTAAAAGGGGTTGCATGGAAATTTGTGAAGTCCTTTACTTTCATCTCCTAAGAGCCTCAACAGATGCTCGGAGGACAACTAGCTAAGCTAGAGATTGGCAAATAAAAGGAGATCACGATTTTTGAGCGCAGGGCGGCAGCCTATTACCGCCGCTCTGCGCATCTTAGTGGCGAAGGCTTGGAGTTTAAGCGAGTATGACTTGAACGGTTGTTGCGTCGTCTTCTGGCATGATAAACGCACCTTCATCGGCGACTTGCATAATTCCACCTATCACCGAGGCAAATGATTGGACTCCTACCAGCAAAATACGCCACTGGTGAGGCTCACCTTCCCAGGAGATAGTGATCACACTTCCCAGGCGCTGAACATTGAAAACTACCGCCACCTCGCCCTGAAGCGTAGGAATGACTGTCCTTGCCGTAGCGCCATCTTCGAGCTGATAAAGCCGTAACGTGAAACCTATAGAATAATCATAATCAGGGCGATCCTCTCGATCGCTAATGACTAAGGCTGTGTTCGGTCGAACTAGAAGCGGCAGGCTGAAGAAATCATACCTCTCACTTAGCCAACGCCCTCCTTTAACCGATCTCCCTGTAAAGAAATGCGTCCATCGCCCCTCAGGAAGATAATATTCCACCGAGCCATCATAGGTGAAGATTGGCACCACGAGCAGCGACTCTCCCAGCATGTATTGACGATCCAACGTGGCACTGGCGGGGTCATTGGGAAATTCCAGGAGCATTGGGCGCATGATCGGGAGCCCGCGCGTATGCGCCTGACGTGCGGCTTCGTACAGATAAGGCATTAGGCGGCATTTTAGCTTGGTGAAGAAACGCAACACGTCCACCGCTTCCTCATCAAAGAGCCAGGGGACGCGATAAGATTCATTGCCATGTAACCTGCTGTGCGATGAGAGCAGGCCAAAGGCGCACCAACGTTTATAGACCGCTGGTGGCGCGGTTTTCTCGAATCCACTGATGTCATGGCTCCAAAAGCCAAAACCGCACATAGAAAGCGACAAGCCGCCGCGCAACGTTTCAGCCATAGATTCAAAGGAAGCGGTGTTATCGCCGCCCCAATGCACCGGAAATTGTTGACAACCGGCCGTGGCCGAACGAGCAAAGACAATGGCGTTTCCCTTGCCGTGCGTTTCTTCTAGAAGACGAAAAACGGTTTCGTTGTAAAGGTAGGTGTAATAATTATGCATTTTTATAGGATCTGAACCGTCGTAGTAAACCACGTCGGTAGGGATGCGCTCACCGAAATCAGTTTTGAAGCAATCTACACCCATATTGAGTAGTCGTTGCAATTTCTCTGCGTACCAACGTCGCGCCTCAGGGTTGGTGAAATCGACCAATCCCATGCCTGCCTGCCATCGATCCCACTGCCATACGTCTCCGTCCGGCCGTTTGAGAAGATATCCTTTTTCCATTCCCTCATCGAATAGTGGGGACTTTTGGGCGACGTACGGATTGATCCAGACGCAGATGTGCAATCCTCGCTCTTTGAGTCGCCGCAACATTGCCTTTGGGTCAGAAAAAAGGCGTCGATCCCATTCAAAATCGACCCATTGAAATTCTTTCATCCAAAAGCAATCAAAATGGAAGACATGTAATGGAATGTTGCGGTCGGCCATCCCTTGGATAAAGCTAGTGACGGTTTCTTCATCGTAAGAAGTCGTGAATGAAGTGCTTAACCATAAGCCAAAAGACCATGCAGGAGGGAGGGCCGGGCGACCTATTAACGCAGTATAACGTTCCAGAACTTCTTTCGGGGTTGGCCCATAAATAAAAAAATAGTCAAGCTGTTCGCCTGGTACACTGAACTGAACACGATTGACTTTTTCGGAACCAATCTCAAATGAAACCAATTCCGGATGATTGACAAAGACGCCGTAGCCGCGGTTAGTTAAATAGAAGGGAATATTTTTATACGCCAGCTCGCTGCTAGTGCCGCCATCCTCATGCCAAAGATCGACTACTTGGCCGTTTTTTACAAAAGGTGTGAAGCGCTCACCAAGACCATAGACGCATTCACCTACTCCCAGGTTCAGTTGTTCGAGCATAAAGCGACCTTCGGGTGTATCAACAAAGCCCATTGCCTGTTCAGCGCTACTTGTGATCAACCGGTCGTTATCCATAAAATCGATGCGCCATCGATCACCTTTAGATACGCGCACCGACAACTTGCCGCTCGTCAGGGTGGCGGCCTCTTTGTTGTCTTCCGTTACAATCGCTGTGGGTTGGGCAAAAATTTGAAAATGCGGCGCACGCACACGCCGGCCTTTATGATGAACCACTTGAACGCGTATGACGTTCGGCAGCGGCGAAGTGAACCGGATAGTTAACATAGGAAGATTAATCGTCTCAAAACGATGGCGCACATGTTTAGTGAGCGCATAAATTGTCAGCCCGGCGACGTCTGTTTCAACTTCTAACACTTGCATAGGGTGAAAAGGCGTGACGCCGGGACGCATATCCCAGTAACCAGCAGTAAATTTCATGATCGTTTCCGCTCCTTTTCTTTATCTTTGAGTTCGTTACTCCTTGACAGCGCCAGTCGTTAATCCGCTGACAATATAGCGCTGCAGGCCGGCGAAGATAATGATGATGGGGATAGCAATCGTCGTGGCAACAGCCATAAGTTTGTTCCATTCCGTGCCATACTGGCCGATGAATTTATTGAGGGCTGCAGTGGCGGGTTGAATCATCTCATTGGTGGTGAGTGTCATGGCGAATAAAAATTCTCCCCATCCCATGAGAAAGGCAAACACCGCCACTGTGAGCAGGCCAGGCTGAACAAGCGGCAAGATGACGCGCGCGAAAGCGCCGAATTGGGTGCATCCGTCGATCTGAGCTGCCGCCTCCAGCTCGCGCGGCACAGTCAAGAAGAAAGGTCGCAACACAATCACGGCGAAAGGCAACGTAAAGGTGGTGTTAGCTAAAATGAGCGCAGGATAGGAGTTGATTAGGCCGATCCGGCTAAACACAACGAACAGAGGCGTTGCAATGACAATGGCCGGCAGCAGCTGCGTGATTAGAAGCAAGAGAATTACTAATGTTGCGCCGCGCAGTTTAAGGCGTGCTAAAGCGTACGCAGCTGGCGCGGCAAGCAACAATGTCAGCAGCATGGTGCCAAGCCCTATAATTGCGCTGTTAAGAATTGAGCGAAGCGTCAACGGGTTACTCAACACCGCCTCACGATAAGCGCTTAAAATCGGTGGCCAAGGGATAATTTGCGGCGGCGATGCATAGACCGCAGCGTTTGTCTTGAGCGAAGTTGCCGCCATCCAGTACACAGGAAAAAGATACCCTGCGACAAGAAACCCGGCAAACAACGTCCATCCCAACCCTGAACGGCGCAGCACGTTCCATCCATTCATGTTATTACCTCTTCTCGCTGGCTGAACCACAAATAACCAATAGCCGCCAGACTCAGCGGCGTCAGCAACAAGATCGCTGCAGCTGCGCCCTCTCCGAAGCGAAAAAAGTTAAAAGAGAGCTGATACACATATATCGGTAGCACTGTGGTCGCATCCACCGGTCCTCCACGCGTCATGACGTAAATGAGGTCAAAAACTTTAAACGTGTAAATGATCCCCAATAACAATACACTGAGCGCCACCGGACGCATGAGCGGCAGCGTGATGTACCGAAAATTCTGCCTTGAGGAGGCGCCATCAATGCTGGCTGCTTCATAAAGCGAGCGTGGAATACTTTGCAAGCCCGGCAACAACAAAATCATATTGAAGGGAACACCAACCCAGATGTTGGCAATGATGGTGGCTAATAAGGCAGTCTGCGGTTCAATTAGCCAAAAACGTGGAGAAGACATCAGCCCCAGACTCTGCAATGCATAATTGATGATACCGTTTCCTCCATCGAACATCCAACGAAAAATGCTGCCGCTTACAACGGTGGGAAGCATCCAACCCAACAACATGAGCGCACGCAATACCTGATTGCCTGGAAAGGAACGATTGAAGAGCAACGCCAGCGCAAAACCAATCGTGAATTGAAAGACTAATGATCCGACTGTAAAGATAAGTGAAAGAAGAAACGCTTTTTGAAAGGCCTGGTCTCGCAACACCTTAATATAATTGCCGAGGCCGACAAAAGGCGCTGTATCGGAAAGAAACGTCCCGACGTTGACGTCATATACGCTCATCCGCAGGTTTGCGAAGATAGGATAAACCATTGTCAACACAATGAAGAGCATTGCAGGTGCAATAAACAGGTAAGCACTCCTTCTACGCAAAGATTTACGATGCGTTGCTCGCTGCATCTCTGTTAATAAGGTAGACGTAGATCGCCTCATCAGCACTCTCTCCTTAGAATGGCGAGGAAAACTCTGCTGGGCACTGTATCTGAAGCATAGCGGCGCAGAACTGCAAAGCTTCAGGCGTTTGGCCTTTATGCATCCCGCAGTCTCTGCGCCGCATAGGAGTCAATTGTTAAACGAACGCTGTAATTACGCAGGCAGTAATGGCGTGATTTTGGCATGCGCTTCAGCCACCGCTGTATCTACTGTCTTCTGTCCGCTGATGGCTGCCTGCAACATCTCCTGAATGGCATTGGAGATTTCCGGATAGTTAGGGCCGTAATTGCGCGGCTTGGCGACTTTGAGCTGTTCGATAAACACATTAAGGACCGGATCGCCCGTCCAGGCGACGTCTTGCGCCATGGCTGCATTGCTAGGCAACTTGCCAGCCTGGAGAAGATATGCCTTGAGATTCTCCGGCTCCTGACGCCAGATCAACAGTCGCCATGCTGCCTCGATGTGAGCAGAGCCTTTGATAATGGCCGTATTTTCTCCTCCCAGGATCGATGCACCCTGTTTCTGCGCTGGCAACGTAGCGACGTCCCAAGATAAGTCCGGAGCTTCCTCCTTGATAACCGGAATCTGCCAAGGGCCGTTCACCATCATCGCCGCCAAACCGTTTACGAATTGTCCCTTAACATCACCCTGCGTCCAGTTTAAAACGCCGCGCGACATATAGCCGTCGTTCACCAAATCCACCCAGAGCTGGAGCGCCGCGCGTCCACCTTCACTGTCCAACGTGGCCAAATCTTCGCCGGTCATCCACAGGAAGGGCAACCACTGGAAGGTGCCTTCTTCGCTCTTCACTGCAGAAACAGCGAAACCATAGCGTTCCCCTTGCGTGAGCGTAGCTGCAGTTTCTTTGAGTTCCTCCCAATTGGTCGGCGGTTGCACCCCGGCCGCTTCGGTAAATGTTTTATTGTACCAGTTGACGAGGCAGTTGCTGTTGTCCGGAATGCCGAAGTTCCTTCCTTGGAAAACGGTCGAAGCCCACGGCCCTGCGAAATAGTTGCTCTCCTGTCCCCACGCCTTAACTACATCGGTCAGATCCGCCAGGATGCCGAGCGCCGCAAAGGAAGAATGGTCTGGGTTATCAATGAGCACCACATCAGGCAATTGCCCGGCGGCAGCGCCTTGCAACAGCTTTTGCTTGAGATCAGCGAATGGAATATAGGTGCGCTCGATCTTGATATCTGGGTGCGCTTCCATGTATTTCGCCATCTGGGTGTCTAGCGCTGCGCCATTGGCATCGCTCATATAATCCCACCATGCGATCGTTGTCGCACTTGCCGCAGGTGCGGAGGTTCCAGCTGTGGAAGGCGCAGCACTCCCTCCTGCTGGAGAAGCCGTCGGCGTACACGAGGCGAGAAACACGGCACCAACGCCAAGCGCCATCCCTTCCAAAAACTGCCTTCGTGAAATCCCATGGACATTCATTTGTGTCTCCTTTTTTGTGGATTGAAAATGGTTATAGAACGTTGACACAGATTCGATGATTCTCTCTTCATTTACACAAGATGCCTGTGCAGCTGTGCAAAAAGATCCTATTGCTCCGTTATTCCGTTGCACATGCGAAAGTTCAATGGGATTAGATGCATTGGAGTTGGCACACCTTATTGGTCGAAGCGTTTAGTCGAAACGTTTCGACT
>FMSI01003082.1_pt1 | contig 19628 bp, 14 predicted proteins | sample 1504471 | NCBI WGS metagenome assembly FMSI01 (sample SAMEA4475357, study PRJEB15587) | soil metagenome | biome: Soil; feature: Field | place: India | collected 2015-03-11 | depth 0 m
ATCCAGTATCATTTTCTGGGGGCATTATATTTCACTGCGGATCAATCTGTTGATATCATCAACCAAGCAGCTACTCAACTTTCAAACTCTGGCATCCCTTCCACTTATGTTGCCGATGCGGTAAAATTGCTTGGTGATTCTGTAAGTGCATCTACATCTGGTAAGACTATTGATAAAAATACAAGCTCCATCGATGTAAATGGTATTGCGTTATTAGAAGTGCCAATTACTTATGGGCATCCCATAAATGATTCTTTCTCCATAGGTGCAAACCTTAAATTGATAAAAGGTAGAGTATACCAAAGTAGTATCACTGTATTCAACAACGATTCCAAAGATGTAGTAAAAGATATAAGGGATAAATACGAAGAGAGCAACAATTTTGCGGTGGATGTGGGGGCTCTTTGGATGCCAAACAATTGGCTAAAAGTAGGTGCCGTAGCAAAATATCTAAACTCTCCAAAGTTTGATAAACCGAATGGTGGTGAATACAAGGTAAAACCCCAGGGTAGAATAGGAGTTGCTTGGAACCCATTTGAGACCCTCACAATTGCAGCCGATGCTGATATAACTAAAAATGATACCTCTGTGGATGGATATAAGAGTCAGAATGTTGGTGTAGGTGTGGAATGGGATGTATTGAAGTTTTTAGCTCTAAGGGCAGGGGCGTATAAAAACTTTGCAGAGTCCGACATCGGTATGATGTATACCGCTGGTTTAGGATTAAACCTTTACCTCATAAGGGCTGACATAGGTGTGGCATTCTCTGGCAAAAAGTCCCAATATGATGATAAAGACTACCCAAACGAAGCAAGACTACAGGCTAACTTGTCTATAGAATTTTGATAAATGGGGGGATCTCCCCCATTTTTTTTTATTGATGTTATTTGCTTCATCATGTATGGTAACTCATTGATGAATTATATTTTTAATAAACAGAATTAGTGATTCTTTTAAAACATAAAGATTATATCAGATATTATTATTTTGCGACTAAACTGAGAGTAAACTTAACCTTCCGGCAGGTTTAATTTTTATGTGCACTGACCCATTGAAAAAATCATTAAAATTGTTATTATATGTTTTGGCAACAATAAAGTGGAGGTGCTAACAGTATGGAGAGATTCGAATTTAAGGCTGAAGTAAAAGAACTTCTAAATCTTGTCATCAATTCGCTCTATTCTCATAAGGAGATTTTTTTAAGGGAACTTATATCCAATGCATCCGATGCCATTGACAAAGCAAGATATCTTAGTCTTACAAACAGCGATTTAAACCTCACTGGTACTCAGTGGAAAATAAAAATAGTGCCAGATAAAGAGGCAAAAACTTTGAGCATCATTGACAACGGTATAGGGATGAATAAAGAGGAAGCGATAAACAATTTGGGTACCATTGCAAAATCTGGTACAAAAGAGTTCCTCGAAACACTTAAAAAAGTTAAAGAGACTGGTGATATAAATCTAATTGGTCAGTTTGGTGTTGGTTTTTATTCTGCTTTTATGGTGGCACATAAGATAGAAGTTATTACAAAAAAGATTGGTGAAAATAATGGTATCAAATGGCAATCCACTGCTGATGGAAGCTTTGAAGTGGAGGATGCTGAAAGGGATGGTTTCGGTACAACCATTATTCTTCATTTAAAAGATGAGGATAAAGAGTTTTTGGATGAGTGGAGAATAAGACAGATAGTAAAGAAATATTCTGATTACATCGAATACCCGATCGTACTCGAAAGCAAAAAAGATGGTAAGATAGAAGAGGAAACCCTCAATTCGATGCAGGCTATCTGGCTCAAATCTAAGAATGATGTCAAACCTGAGGAGTACAACGAGTTTTATAAACATATATCCCACGATTTCAACGACCCTCTTGAAACAATCCATTATAGAGCAGAAGGCACAAATGAGTTTACCGCACTGCTTTTCATCCCTTCCAAGAGACCTTTTGATATATATTACAAAAGTGCCAAGATAGGTCCAGCATTGTATGTCAAGAAAGTTCAAATCATGGATGCCTGCGAAGATCTGATCCAACCTTACCTTAGATTTGTAAAAGGTGTGGTGGATTCTTCGGATCTGCCTCTGAATGTTTCAAGGGAGATGCTTCAAAACAACAAGCAGGTAAATAGTATCAATAAAAATATTACCAAAAAAGTCATTGATACGCTTAAGAGTATGAAAAAGAACGATCCTGAAAAGTATGAAAAGTTTTTTGATGAGTTTGGAAGTGTGTTAAAAGAGGGGATCCATGTTGATTTTGAGAGAAGGGAAGAGATTGCGGGTCTTATGATTTTTAATACCTTAAAACACAGAGATAAAAAGATCGATATGGATACTTATATTGAGGAATTCAAAGAAGGGCAGGAGGAGGTATACTACATCGTTGGTAAGTCGATGGATGAAATTATCAGTTCACCACAGTTGGAGTATTTTAAAAACAAAGATATAGATGTCATCTTTTTCACTGGGGAGTTTGATGAGATAATTATTGGTGGGCTTTACGAGTATAAGGGTAAAAAATTAAAATCTATTACGAAGGGTGATATAAAGTTAAAAGATGACGATGTAAAGGATGTAAAGGAGAAGGAGAAGCAGTTTAAGTCGCTTTTGGAGAAGATAAAGGATGAATTGAAGGATGATGTGCAAGATGTAAAGGGTAGTGTGAGGCTTACAGACTCTCTTTGTTGTCTTGTGGGGGATGAGAATGCTATGGATGATTCCATGCGAAGGTTGCTTGAATCTATGGGGCAGCAGGTGCCAAAATCTAAGAAGATATTGGAAATAAATTTAGATCATCCTGTGGTAAAAAAGATCAAGGATCTTTACGATCTCGATCCTAAAAGTTCTAAGATAGGTGAGATAGCAAGGTTGATACTTGACATAGCCTTGATTTCAGACGGAGAAAAACCAAAGGATTCGGCAGCTTTTTCCAAAAAGATAGCAGATTTAATGATGAACATGATCTAATGTAAAGATTTACTTAGGTGGGTAGATACGCCCACCTATTTTTTATTGTCTTATAGATTTATTCTATAGCAAATATCAAGACTTTTCATAGGAAAAAATCCTATGGAAATATTTTAATTAAAGTTGTATTCATAAAACATGCTAAACGATATATTGCTATTTTATGTTGGAAAATCTATTGATGATAAGAAGGTGTTGTACAACATACCTCCCCTTTTGTCTCAAGATAACTCAAAAGAGGCAGAGGAGAAGGTAAAGTCTCTTATTGCCAAATATTACACTGCCTCGGGAAATGGTAAAAAATTTATAGACAATCCACCACTCTCACTTTTTGAATATGATGATATTACTGTAAATCCAGAGAAAATCAAGGGTAGATGTTTTGTTACTCTGGAAAATGATAATATCGTGGAGATATCTCTTATTAAAGCGGTTAAGGGATATAGATATAGTGAAGTTGTTGAATATATAGATTTGTTGAAGCATCTTTTGAAAGATTTACCGAAAACTAAGTTTTATATTCTAATTGTAAGGGATCGTAGTACCAAAGAGATTGATGAAGGTTTTGATATATTCCATAAATATGTGGCGGATGAGTTTTTGAAGGTATCTACTATTATAGATATCACTGAAACTTTCAGATTAGAGTTGTACGAAATAAAACATATAGACACATTATTTTCGTGATTGCAGTATATTTTAAGGTAGGGGGAGGTTCCTGGGGGGTTATTGCTAAGAAAAGAAATTTATTTACTTTTTTCTCCGATTAATTTATTTATTATTCATGAAAAACCTAAATTTTTTAATAGTCGATGATCATCCCTTGTTTAGAAAGGGTATAATTTCTGTTGTTTCTGATGCAAAAATATTTTCAAATATATACGAATCTTCTACAATCAAAGAAACCTTTGAAATCTTAGAACAGCAGAAGATCGATTTTATTACACTGGACTTAAATCTTTCCGATGGAGATGGGGTTTGTATAATCGATAAGATTTTAAACGAGAGGGAGATACCAATACTGGTAATTACCACATACAACTCGAGTCTTCTTGCCAGAGATGTGATCAGAAGAGGTGCAAAAGGGTATATTGCCAAAGAGAATATCTCCGATAATCTAATAGATGCGATAAATGCTATTTTGCATGGTGGAAACTATTTAGATGTTTCGGGTGAGATGTCTGAAGTCGATTCTTATGATGATAAAAATAATCTTTTTTTTACATTGACAGCTGCTGAGAGGCAAATATTTAGATTACTTGCAGAAGGGAAAACTCCAAAAGAGATAGCCTATGAAACTGGGAGGAGTCTAAAGACCATTGAGAATCAGCGAATATCGATTATGAACAAAATGAAACTCAAAAATATGAATGAACTCATAAAGTTGGCTCTCAAACTCGATCTTATAGATATATGATATCTATATTTAGGTTGTTTAGAAGGTATTTCTTTACTCTTACAATCCTTATTATTTCAATACAGGTTATCATTTCCGGATTCATACTTTTGTCAACATACAAGATTATACAGAAAAATACTGAGGCTTTATCGTATATATCCTCTATGACTCTTTCGAATTTTGAAAGGGAAGTGATGATAAAGATGAATAGATTCAATCTGCTTTTCAGTGAAATTTCAAGAGATATTGTGAGAACTAAATATTATGATATCAATTACATTCTTGACAAGTTGAGTAAAACAGAAAATATAGACGACTTTTCTGTTGCATTTGTTGCGGAAAATGGCGTGATCTTTGAAACAAACTTACCTGAAGAGAAAGGTTTTGATCTATTTGCATTACCGGATGCTCGGGCAAGATTACTCGAGGCTAAAGAGACACGATTACAATATTTAGATTTTCCAGTGTACAACGAACAGGTGAAAAAATTTTTCGCTTACATACTAAAGTATATTCCTGAAGAAAATGTCTATTTACAGATGGGGTATAAAATCGATCTGCTCAATGAACTTTTGCAAATGATGAGTATGTTTGATAGAGTAAGGGATTATAGATATAATATTTCCATATATTCTGTAACTATTCTCGACAATAAATCTAACTATGTATTAATTCAGGGTGAAGATAGGAAGGAATATATTCATATTTTGAATAGGATGCTGAAAGATAGGGTGTTTCAAAGTCAGGAGCATTCAATGTCTAAAATTAGAATAGCAAATTATTTAACATTGAAAAATTGGTCTTCACCTTATGGGGTTTTTTATGTTTTTGAACTAAAACCAGATTTCTATTATGCTATGAAACAGATCATCATATTCAATCTACTTTTTGGTCTTATTTATATGATATTTTATCTATACTACAGATTTTACATCAAGAAGAGATTTATATCACCACTATACAATATCACAGAATCTATTGCAGAGTCTCTCCCTCTCGTTGAAGATGAGCCATCCGAAGTAAGAGAGATTGAGATATTGAAAAATTCCTATAAAACACACTTAGAAAATATAAAGATGAGGGATCTTTTAAGAGAGGTGTTCGTTGCTCAGGAAAAGGAAAGAGAAAAGATTGCAAGGGAGATACATGATACTATTTTGCAGGACTTGAATTATCTGTTGTTGGAGCTGTCGAGGAAGGATATGAAGGAGTTAGCAGATATTTTGAAAGAAGATAATAAGGGTTTAAGAACCCTTATTATCGAAAGCGATATGCAGAAGTTGAAAAGATTTGGAATAAAGGTTTTTTTAGATGATTTTATTGAAGAGATGAGGGGAAAATTTCCAGATATATCATTTAATACGAAAATAACTACCAAAGAGATACCTTTGGATGAGGAAATGAGATTGCTTGTGGCAAGGATCACTAAAGAGCTGGTACTCAATGCTGCGAAACATTCAAAGGGTACTGAGGTGGAGCTTTGTCTTGAGTTGGATGATGGATTTATCTTGTTGAAGGTGAAAGATAATGGTATAGGTTTTAGGGTTGAGGAAGGATTTGAAAAGAAGGGGCATTTGGGTCTAAAGCTGTTGAAGGAGAGAGTATTTATTTTAAAAGGGGAATTATTGGTTAGGGTAGAGAATGGAACAGAAATTGTGGTTAGGATACCTCTTAATTAGAAAAAGATTATAAATAATCTGATTTTCATTATTATGTTATAAAATAGACTACTTTTGTGTCATGTCTATTAGTTTGTTATCGTTCGATTAAGTGATATTCTGTTTTATATTCTTGTGGTTTTGTTTATTTTGTTGACTTTAATTGGGAAAGTTTGATTATATTATTCTCTTTCAAAAAATAGATAGTTAATCGGGAGATATTTATGAGCATGGAGTATTTTCGAGAGTTTAAACCAAAGCTGTGGACTATCCTTAAAAGAGGGTATGACAAGAAAAGTCTAACTTCTGACCTTATAAGCGGCTTGATTGTAGCTATCGTTGCTCTTCCTCTATCTATGGCTTTTGCAATTGCCAGTGGTGCTTCACCAGAAAAGGGTCTATATGCTGCTATTGTTGGTGGGTTTATCATTTCCTTTTTGGGTGGTAGTAGGTATCAGATTGGAGGACCTGCTGGGGCATTTATAGTGATTGTGTATGGGATTATATATCGTCACGGGTATGATGGACTTCTTTTGGCGACGGTTATAGCTGGATTGATGCTTATATTGATGGGAATGCTAAAGTTGGGTTCTGTGATAAAGTTTATCCCTTATCCTGTTACCAAGGGGTTCAGTGCTGGGATAGCGATGATAATCTTTATCACACAACTCAACGACTTTTTTGGGATGGGTATAAAAAAGGTGCCGTCGGAGTTTTTTGAGAAGTTAATTGCATATGCTGAGCATATTAGGGGTGTAGATCTTACTACAACATTGATAGGAGTATTATCGATTCTTATCATTGTGTACTCTAAAAAAATTACTACAAAGATACCAGGACCTTTTCTTGCTGTTGTCTTTGGGGTAATTATCATTTATATTTTCAAATTGCCCATTGAGACGATTCAGGATAGATTTGGGTCGATACCCAACACATTGCCGCATCCACAATTACCACAATTTTCATTTGCCAAACTAAAAGCTGTGATGCCGGATGCGGTTACAATTGCTATACTTGGTGCGATTGAGTCTTTGTTGAGTGCAGTAGTGTCAGATGGTATGACGGGTGGTAAGCATAGATCTAACATGGAATTGGTGGCTCAAGGGGTTGCAAATATTGCTTCACCTTTATTTACAGGTTTGCCCGTCACTGGAACTATTGCAAGGACTGCCACTAATATAAAAAATGGAGCATATTCGCCACTTAGCGGTGTTTTTCACTCCCTTTGGGTGTTGATTTTTATGTTGGTACTTTCTCCTATTATCATAAAGATACCTTTTGCCACCCTTGCGGCAATATTAATCGTTGTGGCATACAATATGAGTGAAATAGACCACATGAAAGAGCTTTTTAAAGCACCTAAAAGCGATATCGCAGTATTTCTAACAACATTTCTGCTCACGGTAATAATTGACCTTAATGTCGCCATACAGGTTGGAATGCTTTTGGCTGTTCTACTATTCATGCGAAGGATGATTACTCTGACGGAGATCAAGGATTTAAAATTGACCCTTGATAAGTCGGAAGAGGTGCTTGATGATGATATATTTGATCCAGATGCCACATACAATAAATCTATTCCAGAGGGTGTAGGTTTGTATGAGTTGAGCGGACCTTTCTTCTTTGGTGTAGCCGATAAGGTGAAAAATACGCTTACATCTATCGATAAATATCCAAAAGTGTTTATCTTAAGAATGCGCAATGTCCCTATGATTGATGCCACGGGTATGCATGCCTTGAAGGAGATCTGTAGAGATTATATTAAAAATGGGACGAAGGTAGTATTGTCTGGGGTTAACCCTTATGTAAGAAGTCTACTCCTCAAAGCTGAATTGGACAAAATAATAGGTGAAGAAAACATCACGGATCATATAGACAAGGCTCTTGAAGTAGCTAAAAAGTATCTTTAGAAAAGAACTAAAAATTACTCTAACCTTTTACCCTTATTTTACTTGACTTATGTTAAGTTATAATATATATACCTTCAATTTTTATGAAACTAAAGGTTGTTTTGGCTGGAAAAGTCAGAGATATCAATTATCAAGAGATTTTAAATGAGTATGCCAAACGGGTTTCAGGGTTTGTGGATTTTGAATTTGTAGAATTTAAAGTTGCAGAAGATGCCCCTTTGAAGGATAAGGATATTTTAAAATTGTTGGATGCCGGTAAGGATAGTTATAAAGTTGCCCTTGATGTAAAAGGGGAGATGTTTGGATCGGAAGAGTTTGCAGATTTTTTGAATGTGACATTGAATAATAAGAAAAATATGGTATTCTATATAGGTGGGGCTTTTGGACTTGGTAGAGAGTTTGGTGCGAAGTGCGATAGGTTGTTATCGCTGGGAAGGATTACAATGGCTCATAAAGTTGCTCTAATAGTGCTGATGGAGCAGATTTATAGAGCATTTACAATAATTGGTGGTCATCCCTACCACAAGTGAAACTATTTAAAAATAGTTTCTAAATAGGAGGAATTATGGATGAGAAGTTTTTAGAAGCACAAAAAGAAGTTCTTTTGAAGATGAGAGAGGAGTTGAAGCAGAAACTGAAAGAGAAATATGATGAGGCGATGTCTTTTGGTATGGAAGATGGCCAGGACTCTGCTGATGAAGCATACAACTTATACAATAAGAATATCATGCTTGGAAGGGTGGAGACGGATGCGTTAAAACTTACACTCGTTGAGCAGGCTCTCAAAAGGATAGAAGAAGGTACCTACGGTGTTTGTATCGAGTGTGGTTGTGATATCGAGGAGAAGAGACTGAAGTATGTACCTTTTGCAAGATACTGTGTTGATTGCAAAACTGAGCTTGAGAAAAAAGGTCTCATTAAGATGTGAACTATGAAAAAAGTTGTATTGCTCATACTCGATGGCTGGGGCTATAGGGAAGAGAGGGAGCATAATGCTGTTTTCCTATCAAATCCCGAAAATTTTTTAAACCTGTGGAACAATGCACCAAAAAGGCTTATCAATGCGAGTGAAGAGTTTGTTGGTCTTCCCTCTGGGCAGATGGGAAACTCTGAAGTGGGGCATACCAATATTGGTGCTGGTAGAATAGTTTATCAAGACCTTGTAAGAATTCAAAAGTCTATAGATAATAAAGAGATAAATAGTAATCCCAACCTGCAGGATTTTTTTAGAAAGGTTTTGTCGAGTAATGGAGCGGTCCATTTTTTCGGGCTTTTAAGCGATGGTGGAGTTCACAGTCATATAAACCACCTAAAGGGTCTGCTCAAGATTGCAAAAGAGTTTGGTGTGAAAAAGGCGTTCATTCATGCTTTTATGGATGGTAGGGATACCCCGCCAACCAGCGGAAAAGGTTTTTTAGAGGATCTTTCAAACTTTATCAAGGAGATAGATTTCGGTTCTATTGCCACTGTAATTGGTAGATACTATGCGATGGACAGAGATAAGAGGTGGGATAGGGTGGAGAAGGCTTATAGGGCAATTGTGTTTGCTGAAGGTGAAAAGTTTTCTTCTCCTATAGATGCCTGTGAGACATCTTATAAAAACAGTATAACTGATGAATTTATCCTGCCAAAAGTAATTGGAGATTATACTGGCATCAAGGATGGAGATGGGGTTCTTTTCTTCAATTTTAGGGCTGACAGAGCGAGAGAAATTACCAGAGCATTTATAGAAAATGACTTCAATTTCTTTGATACAATAAAGTTTAACAATCTACCATTTCTTACAATGACGGAGTATGATTCAAAATTTGCTCTTCCATACCTTTTTGCACCTGAGGATCTAAAGAATACTTTAGGTGAGTATCTGAGCAGTTTGGGTTTGACGCAGCTTAGGATTGCTGAAACGGAAAAGTATGCCCATGTGACATTCTTTTTCAATGGTGGAAGAGAGGTGGAGTTTCCTGGAGAGACCCGTATACTTGTTCCATCCCCAAAGGATGTTCCCACATACGATTTAAAACCTGAGATGAGTGTGGAAGGTGTGGTGGATAATTTTATCGAGTCGTGGAGTAAGAATAGGTTCGATTTTACAGTGATGAATTTTGCCAATCCCGATATGGTGGGGCATACTGGTGTGGAAGATGCGGCGATAAAGGCTTGCAAAAAAGTAGATGAGCAGCTTGGTAGGGTTGTAAAATTTGCAAAAGAAAATGATATCGTTTTAATAGTTACTGCAGATCATGGAAATAGTGAAGAGATGTGGGATTATAAAACAAACCAGCCACACACTGCCCATACGACAAACTTGGTCCCTTTTATTGTGTATAATTATAGTTGTGGAATGGATGAAAGTATAAAGGATGGTAAATTAGCAGACATTGCACCGACAATACTCAGGATAATGGAGATCCCTATCCCTAAAGAGATGACAGGAGAGGTGTTGATCAATTAATGATGGGTTGAGGTAATGAAGTTATGAAGTAATGAAGTAATGATGGAATGATGGAATGATGGGGTGATGGGATGATGGGGTGAGTGGGTAAAAGGGTTAAAAGGGTTAAAAGGTGTAGAGGTGGTAGATGTTGTAGAGGATGTAGAGGGGGGTAGATGGTCAAGTGGCTATTTGGGTTAATTTTGAGTTTTAGAATATGAAATTTGTAAGAGAAAGTAAATACGGGTCATATATGGTTGGGTGCTTGATTATTAGTAATTCGATGTAATATATCATAAATGTATGTTTCCTATACGAGATATTATACCGAGCAGAACAGTCCCTTTTGTGAACTATGCGTTGATTATATGTAATGTAATTGTCTTTTTATATCAGGTTTTTCTTCCGCACTACATTCTGAATGATTTTTTCTACTACTATGGTATGGTTCCACTGAGATTCACAGACCCTAAGTGGGTATTTTTGATAGATGCTCCTGTTGGAGGATACTGGACATTTTTCACCAATATGTTTCTTCATGGGAGTTGGTTTCATATCATCAGCAATATGTGGACGCTGTTTATTTTCGGGGATAATGTTGAGGATAGATTAGGGCATTTTAGATATTTCTTATTCTACATTGCATCTGGGCTTGCGGCAAACTTTACACATTTCTTTTTCAATTTGGATTCACCTATACCTGTAATCGGTGCCTCTGGGGCTATCGCAGGGGTGATGGGGGCTTATTTTATACTTTTTCCCCACTCAAAGATAGTCACGCTTGTTATCTTAATAGTGTTTCCGCTGTTTTTAGAGATACCTGCAATAATATACTTAGGAATATGGTTTTACACCCAGATCATCTCGGGGACCTTTTCTCTTGTTGCCCATCAAAATGCCTCTGGTATTGCTTGGTGGGCACATATAGGTGGATTTCTTTTTGGTGTCTTTTTTCATCGATTATTCAAAACCAGGCGTTATTACTAATATTTCTTGTACACTATAAGGGAATTTTCATCTTGTTTTTTTTCAAAAATCATAGTAGATATTAAATAATAATCGATTTCAAGGTGCTATGAGTTCAAATAGAAAGCCTCTCAATGACAAGATCAATGACTTGATAAGTGAAAGCTACACGAATCTCTATCTTGCTGTTGTGGATGAAGACAATTTAGATGACGAGACTCTTTTAGAACCAGAGGAGTTTGTTGATTCCGAAGATATAAATGAGAATGTAGAAAAGGATGATGCAAAAGGGGGATCATCAGAGCTCTTAAATATCTATCTAAAAGAGTTGTCCAAATGCCCTATATTGACGAGAGAAGAGGAATGTAGACTTGCAGAGTTGATCGAACAAGGGGATGAGAAGGCAAAGGAGATGATGATCAACTGTAATCTTAGACTCGTTGTCTCTATTGCCAAAAAATATTCCAATAAGGGTGTCCCTCTTGAAGATCTCATATCGGAAGGTAATATTGGATTGATCAAGGCTGTTGAAAAATTCGACTACAGAAAAGGGTTTAAATTTAGCACCTATGCTACTTGGTGGATAAGGCAGGCTATTGAAAGGGCTGTTATCTCCAATACGAAGATCGTCAGGGTGCCTGTTCATATCCTTGAGTATGTCAAAAAGATCTTAAAAGCCACCGCAGAACTAAAGGAGACTTTAGGCAGAAACCCCACCTATATGGAGATCTCCACCTATACAGGGATTACGATTGCCAATATATATAAAGCAGTTGAAGCTATGCGACATGATGTATCGTTGGATGCACCAATATCCGAAGATGAGCAGGAAAATCTTCACAATTTGATTCCCGATGATATTCAGAGAGACCCTTTCAAACATGCCTTTGAACTTAATATCCAAAAATTGGTCAGTAAATGGATGAGCTATCTCAACGAGACGGAGAATCTAATCATCACACTGAGATATGGATTGGATGGGAAGAAACCGCGCACTCTCGATGAGGTGGGAAAGGAGCTAAATCTTACAAGGGAAAGGATCAGACAGATAGAAAAGAGAGTGCTAAACAAACTTAGAAGCTTTTTCCACAACAAAAAAATCAAAAAGGAGTCGATTATATGATTACGAACAGTGAGTTATTGAATCGTATAGAGAGATTTAAGAAGAATTTGTCAAATTTAGAAAAAGATTGGGAAGTTGCCGCTATTTTTGGTAAGGTCAATACTTTCTACTTTACAAATACCATGCAAAATGGTGTATTGATCATCAAAAGAGATGGTGGGAACTATTTTTTTGTCAGGAAAAGCTTTGAAAGGGCCAAGGTAGAATCACCTCTTGATTTTATATATCCCATAAAGAGTTTTAAAGATATACTTGCCGTTACAGATCTAAAAGGTGAAACGATCCATATCGAAAAGGATGTTGTCCCTTATGGATTTTTTGAAAGGTTTAACAAAAATTTTGGGTTCAACAAGATAGGGTCCGCTGACCTTGCCATTGCAAAGACAAGGGCTGTAAAGTCCGATTATGAAATCGCTTTGATGAAGCAGAGCGGTAAAATACACGAATATGTACTGCAGGAATATGTTCCCCTTGTACTAAGAGAGGGTCTTACAGAGGCTCAGCTTGGTGCAGAGATTTTAAGAGAGATCATTGTGAGAGGTGGACAAGGGCTCACAAGGATGGGTACTTTCAATGCCGAACTCTTTTTGGGGAATGTCTGTTTTGCCGATAGCGGTAATTATTACAACTCTTTTGACGGACCAGCAGGGATTTTGGGGGTTTCACCGGCAGTTCCTCTAATGGGTAATCACAGAAAGGCCTTACAGAAAAATACCGTTGTAATGCTGGATGTTGGCTGTGGTTTTGAGGGGTATCATACCGATAAAACTACAGTTTATGCTTTTGGTAAGATCCCCAAGGAGGCGTATGATTACCATAAGAGATGCGTAGAGATACAGAATATGGTGGCAGAAAGGCTTAAACCAGGTGAGATACCCTCTAAGATCTATGAGGATATAATTTCTAAGATAGATAAGGATTTCGATGTACACTTTATGGGGTTTGGCCCCAACAAGGTGAAATTTTTAGGTCATGGTATAGGGCTTGTGATTGATGAATACCCCGTAATAGCGAAGGGTTTCGATGATCCTCTCGAGGAGAACATGGTTATGGCTATAGAGCCAAAAAAGGGGATAGATGGTATCGGTATGGTGGGTATTGAAAATACCTTTATTATCACCAAAAATGGAGGGATTAGTATTACAGGCAACGATTTTGATATCATAAAAGTCCGTTAGGAGGTTTTATGGGTAAGCTTTTTAGAGCAATTGTTGTCGAGGAGAAAGATAATAGATTCGAGATAACCTTGAAAGATAGAGAGTTAGACAGCCTTCCATCAGGTGATCTGCTCATCAGGGTTTTATATTCATCTATAAACTACAAAGATGCTCTATCATGTTCTGGCAACAGAGGTGTTACAAGAAACTATCCCCATACACCCGGGATTGATGCCGCTGGAATTGTGGAAGAATCTAATTGTGATGAGTTTAAAAAAGGTGATGAAGTAATAGTGATAGGGTTTGATCTGGGGATGAATACATCTGGAGGGTTTGCGGAGTACATTAGAGTTCCCAAAGGATGGGTTGTAAAAAAACCGGAAAATTTGACACTCAGAGAGTCGATGATTTACGGTACGGCAGGGGTTACCGCTGCTTTATCCGTGGATAAACTTATCAATTACGGTATTAAAAATGGTGATGGTAAGGTTGCTGTTAGTGGTGCCACAGGGGGCGTGGGGCTTTTTTCTGTGGCAATTTTGCATAAGTTGGGGTTTACCGTATCAGCAATAACCGGGAAAATGTCGGAATCTGAATTTTTGAAATCTTTCGGTGCCGATGAGGTATTGGAGAGGTCTCAGTTCGAACAAGTATCTTCTAAGGCATTATTAAAACCGCAATTTAATGCTGCCGTTGATACGGTAGGAGGGGAGATTCTTGTAAATATTATAAAGTCTTTAAATTATGGTGGGGCAGTTGCTGCTTGTGGTATGGCTTTTTCTCCAAATATAAATCTTACGGTGTTTCCATTTATTTTAAGGGGCGTATCACTTTTGGGTATCGACTCTGTAGAGATATCTAAGTATGACATAATAAATAAAATTGCCACCATTTATAAGTTGGACAATTTGGATAGGTTTGTCACTGAGATAGGGCTTGAAGATGTCGCTGATGCTGTAAAAAATATGTTGTCAGGTAGAATAAAAGGTCGCTATCTCGTGAAAATATAGTAAAATGTATTTATGAGATCTAAAGGTTTGTGGATATGGATGACTTTTTTCTGTTGTGGATTTATTTTTATTAATTACCCTTTTATCAAAATATTTGATAAATCAGTTTTTTTTATGAAAATACCGCTTTTGTATATCTACTTTTTTTTAGGATGGGTTGGTTCGATCGTTGTGGTGTACATATTTAAAAAGATATTTTTGAGAAATGAAGATTGATACTATCTTTATTATAAGTTTTTTGTATATAGTCCTCCTGTTTATTGTAGCGATGTTGTCGGGGTATTTAGGGAAAAAACATCGGAATATCATCTATAATCCCTATATGTATGCCCTTACATTGGGGGTATACTGTACGGCATGGACATATTATGGTTCTGTGGGTAGGGCGAGTACTAATGGCATAGAATTCCTTGCCATCTATATCGGTCCTACACTGATGGTATTTTCGTGGTGGTTTCTGCTAAGGAAGATCGTGAATATTGTAGAAAGACACAATATCAACAATTTGGCAGATTTTGCAAGTTTCCGTTTTGGTAGATCCAAAAGAATTGGGATGATAGTGGCTCTGACATCTCTTATTGGAATTATTCCGTATATTTCATTACAATTGAAATCGATAAATGAAACGATATCGATAATTACGGGGGAGTATGGTAATTTTTCTCCTAATATTTACGAGGATACAGCATTTTATGTTTCTCTATTTATAGGACTTTTGGCATCTATCTTTGGTGTGAGGCATGTAGGGGAGAGTAGGAAGCATCCTGCCCTTGTGGGTGTGATCGCTTTTGAGTCGATTGTAAAACTTGTGATTCTATTGGTGGCGGGTGGTTATGTGCTTTATATGGTGGGTGGGATCGATGATGTACTAAATTTTCTGATATCAAATGCGAAAAGGGAAGATATCGCGAGACTACTAACTTTGGGCAGTGAAGAAAATGGCTATGGAAAATGGTTTTCCATGATCGTTATGAGTATGTTTGCCGTGATGTTTTTACCACGCCAATTTCAGATGGCTGTGGTAGAGATCGATTCCCAAAAACATATCAAAGAGGCGATGTATCTATTTCCACTTTATCTATTCCTGATCAATCTTTTTGTGATCCCTATTGCTATATCTGGAAAGATACTGCTAAGTGGAGGTTATAACCCTGATTATACAATTATCTATCTTCTCAAGATGAAAGGTGCCGATTTTCTACTGATACTCGTGTATTTGGGTGGATTGGCAGCAGCTACAGGTATGATAATTGTGGCATCCATAAGTCTTTCTAATATGTTTATAAACAATGTTTTGGTGCAGGTATTTATAAAGATATTGATGTTACACCAATTTGGTAGATACATCACTCTAATCAAAAGGGTGAGTGTAGTTTTTATAATACTTGTAGCGTATTTCTTTTATCATTATGTTGGGGAATCTTTTAATCTTGTGGATTTAGGCCTCGTATCCTTTGCGGCTATATCTCAGATTGCTCCGAGCCTCATATTGGGGCTTTTTGTGAGGAGGATCAATCGAAGTGGAGCATTTTTTGGGATTCTCGCCGGTGTGATTGTTTGGTTTTGGACATTGCTTGTTCCCTATTTTGCAAAAGGTGGTATATTGCCACAATCTTTAATCTTAGATGGCCCCTTTGGTATATCTATTTTAAAACCCACAGAGCTTTTCGGATTATCTGGGCTAAATCAGTGGAGTCACACTTTATTTTGGAGCATGTTTTTCAATATTTTGATCATGGTAGCAGTTTCGATGTATCGTGAACAGGATGAGGAGGAGAAGGAGACGGCATCGTTGTGTGTGGAAAGTTTGAAGTTTCACTTCCTGCTTGGGAAAGATGATGTGGCGAGGAAACTTAGTTTGGTGGATGTGAGCAATATTTTGGGCAATTTTTTTGGAACAGATTATTCAAATCGTTTTGTAAACGACTATCTCAGATCGATAGGTAAGGATAAGAGGGATCTAACAAATGATGATATCGAAAATATGGTAAAAGAGGCAAAAAAACAGCTTTCATTGGCGGTGGGGCCGAGTGCTTCTGAGTTGATATTGGGTTCTTATTTAGAGATGTCGGGTAAGAGTGGGAGGAATGTGATCAATATTTTTAAAGATCTTGTCAGTTTGGGTGTGGGGGAATCAAGGGATACATTGGTGCACAGGATTACAGAGTTGAACATCCTTTTAGAGATATCTCGACAATTCACATCCACAACGGATCTGATAAAAAAACTGCAATACACGATAAATATAATCAAAAACAATCTAAGGTTTGATCTTGTAGTTATCAGGAAAAAGGTTGATGAGGGGTTGGAAACAATTGTTTACTCCGGTGATATAAATTCTTTCAAGATGATATCGAATATACGGAAGATCGATCCGGAAAATACCTATATCGGCAGATCGATACGACTTGCAAAGCCTATATACATCGATGATATAGATCAGGCAGAGCCGTTTGAAAATATCATAGAGTTGAGGAATAGAGGTGTAAAATCGTTTTGTCATATTCCGCTTATCATCGATAACAATATAGAGGGTGTTTTATCGATGTTTTCTAAGACCTACAAAAATATATTTAGTAATGAATTTATAAATATCTTGGAGAGTATCGCGAATCAGTTAGCTTTTTTAATCAATAATCATAAAAAAACGGAGGAATTGATAAAGATAAAAGAGGTATCCAAAGAGTTGGAGATTGCTAAAATTATTCAGTCTTCCCTTGTATCAGTTGATACCAAAAACTTGAAGGGGTTAGAGGTGGTTTCTGCGTATTCACCATCTGAATATGTTGGTGGTGATTATTACGATATCATCAAAGTGGATGATGAAAATTTGGATATTGTTATCTCAGATGTTTCAGGGCACAGTGTTTCCTCTGCGCTTATAATGTCACAGATAAGAAGCATTATACATACGACAATTCAGATAGACAAGACTATCACTCCCGGTTGCATGATAAATATAATTTCGCGTCAGATCTTCGATCAGATCAATAGGCATAATTTCATCATTACGATGCTTTATATGAGGCTCAATCTTTCAACGGGGGGTATCACTTTTGCAAATGCAGGTCATTATAGCCCCGTGCTTTTGAGGGATGGTGAGGTTTTGGAATTGGAGGGTAGCGATCTCCTATTGGGTGTGGTAGATGATTACAATTATTCAGAAAGGACAAGTAGTATTTTAAAAAACGATGTTCTTGTGCTGTACACGGATGGTGTCATAGAGGCCGAAAATGAGAATGGGGAATTTTATGGTAAGCAGAGATTTTTAAAGATTTTAAAAGAGCATGCCTACATGAGCCCAGAAAAGATCAAGAATGCGGTTCTAACATCGGTATCAGATTTCACAAAAAGTTATACTCAAACTGATGACATAAGTTTACTGGTGATCAGAAAGGTTGAGTAGATTTCAGAGTAAATTTGAGAGATTTGGAAATTCGATGAAAAATGTTGTGCCGTGTTCCATCGTCGATATAAAGTATACTTTGCCTCCCAAATACCTTTCCGTGAGAAGTTTCATACAGTATGTACCCAGTCCATTACCATCTTTCTTTGTGGTAAATGTCTCTTTGAAGATCTTAGACTGTATCTCTTCGGGGATATACTCAGGGTTGTGTACTGATATCTTGTAGGTTTTTTCATCTCCAGAAAATCTGATTTTGACTGTTTTCTCCTGATTTCCAGCTTCAATGGCATTTTTTACCATATTTATGACGATTCTGTTTAAAAGAATCTTGTCTGAAAAGATATTTTCTATGTCGCTTTTAAATTCGAATCTTACATGTTCTATCATTGAGAAGATATTTTTGATGTTTTTTTGAATAAAACTTACAGGAAATTCTTCAAAATGTGTGTGTATGCTATTTTGTTGGGCTAAGGATAGGAATCTTTGGGATTCTATCTCCTGATAGATCAAACTGATATTGCTACTTAAAATGTCGAGCAGATCGGAATTTATCTTTAATAGACCTTTTTTGTATGCATCGAGCAATGAGTAAGTGGTACCTACCACATTGATGATATCATGATAGAAGATCTTGTCCATTAAATTCTTATTTTGCTCATCTATATCTTTTAAGATAAATAATACGAAATCCCCTTTGTCTGTTTTTATGGGAACTGTCGAGATGTTGAACTGTACATATTCATGATTCTGCTTCTCTATTTTACATTGGTCGATTGTGAAAACTCCCTTCATAGCTTGTTTTATAGCACTATTGCCAGAACAGTTTTTACAAAATTGTGTGGTACCGCATCGGTCTTCAGAACCATTTATGCAATCGAAAAGTTCACCAGGTTTTTTGTTTAAGATACTTTCGAGGGGCTTATTAAAAAAGTTTAAAACCTTTTTATTTGCATAAACTATTTTTCTTTCTCCATTTAGTATAAGCACAAGATCATCAATATTATTGATAATTTCTTCAAAGTGGATTATGTTTAAAACTTCACCTATATTCTCTTTTAGTTGGCTATAAGTCATAAAGTTTTCGGTAGATTCACTGTCGTATCTTATGTTGTTTATTAGAAGAATATTTTTAAACTCCTGATATTTTTGAGAAACTACGAGTTGACTCAACTTTCTTGTGTTTTCAATCTCTTCGAAATTTTTAATTACAATATTAACAATCTCAGGATCTATCTTCCCTAATTTTACCATACTTTGAAGTGTTTCTATGGTCTTTGTTCTCTCCATCCCTTTGCGGTATGGTCTGTCTTCCGATAGTGCAGTGTAAATATCTGCAACAGTCATAATTCTACAACCGAGATCGAGGCGATCAGCAGTGAGGTGGAATGGGTATCCACTGCCATCTAAAAACTCGTGATGAAAGGCTGCCCATTCTTTTATATTTTCGAATATATCCATAGAATTAAGTGCATAAAATGTGTAGTAGGTGTGTTTTTTTATCTCCGTTCGTTCATCGATGGATAATTGACCATTTTTATTAATTATGTATGGATTTATTGCCAATTTCCCTAAATCATGTAGGTATCCAGCGATCTTGAG
>FMSI01038740.1_pt1 | contig 19580 bp, 10 predicted proteins | sample 1504471 | NCBI WGS metagenome assembly FMSI01 (sample SAMEA4475357, study PRJEB15587) | soil metagenome | biome: Soil; feature: Field | place: India | collected 2015-03-11 | depth 0 m
AGCCAGTCCCAAAGCGTGAGTTCTGACTGAACGGAGGAGTATTATGCTTTCGCGGTTTTTCCTTAAACGGCCTGTTTTTGCCTGGGTCATCGCAATTGTGATGATGGTGCTGGGCGGGCTGGCGATTTATTTCCTGCCGATCGCGCAATATCCCAACATTGCGCCGCCTTCGATTCGTGTGAGTGCGTTTTATCCTGGTGCATCGGCTGAGACAGTCGAAAACAGCGTCACACAGATCATCGAGCAAAAAATGACTGGGTTGGACAGGCTGATCTACATGTCGGCCATAAGCGATTCTGCGGGTAGCTCGACGATTGAGTTGACGTTTGCGCCTGGCACAGACCCTGACGTTGCGTGGGCGAAGGTGCAAAACAAACTGCAGCTTGCAATGGCAAGCCTGCCCGAGGTCGTGCAACGCTCTGGTGTCACCGTCAGCAAGTCAACACGCAACTACCTGTTGATGGTCGGTCTGATTTCCGAAGACGAAAGCATGAGCGCAATTGACATCCGTGATTACGCGCAGTCGAGTGTCGAGAAAGTACTGGCACGTGTACCTGGGGTGGGTGAAGTCGAAGTGTTCGGATTTCAGTATGCGATGCGCATCTGGCTTAACCCGGAGAAACTCACCAGCTACAGTTTGAACGTCGAGGACGTTATACGTGCATTGCAGGCGTACAATGTCGAGGTGTCGGCAGGTCAGTTTGGTGGTGCGCCGGCTTTACCCGGCCAGCGCCTGAACGTGAACATAATTGTGCAGAGCCTGCTCAAGACATCGGATGAATTTGCCGCTGTACCACTGCGTGTCAACCCCGATGGCTCGATTGTGCGGATTGCCGATGTTGGGCGTGTGGAGCTTGGCACGGATTTCTACGACATTGACGCCAGGTACAACGGTAAACCGACCGGCGCGCTTGCAATCCGAATGGAACCGGGGGCAAATGCACTTCAAACAGCCAAACGCATTAAACAGCGCATGGCCGAGCTGAGCAGGTTTTTCCCGCCCGGGCTGAAAGTGGTGTATCCGTTTGACACCACGCCGTTTGTCAGAGTTGCTATACTGGAAGCCGTCAAAACACTTATTGAGGCGATTATCCTTGTGTTTTTTGTGATGTGGCTGTTTTTGGGTAGTGTCAGGGCAACGTTGATTCCCACAATTGCTGTGCCTGTTGTATTGCTTGGCACATTTGCAGTGCTGTGGCTGCTTGGGTTTTCGATCAACATGCTGACCATGTTCGGCACGGTGCTGGCGATCGGGTTACTCGTTGATGATGCAATTGTTGTTGTTGAAAACGTAGAGCGGATCATGACCGAGGAAGGTCTTTCCCCTCGTGAGGCAACCGCAAAATCAATGGACCAGCTGACACCTGCATTGATTGGGATTGGGCTTGTGCTGGCAGCGGTGTTCGGGCCGATGGCGTTTTTTGCGGGCTCGACGGGTATTTTGTACCGGCAGTTCTCAGTCACAATTGGGGCGGCGATGTTGTTGTCGGTGTTGGTTGCGTTGATCCTGACGCCTGTGTTGTGCGCTTCGCTGCTTAAGCCTGTGGAGAAAGGGCATGGTTCGGCCGAGTACGCAATCTGGTTCCTGCGGCCGTTTTTTGTATGGTTCGAGAGGGTCTTTTCCAGCGTGCGCGACTATTCGGTAAAGCTTGTTGGGCAAACCTTGGTCAGGCGACTGCGTTACGCAATCATTTACCTTGTGATAGTTTGCGGTCTTGCTTTTTTGTTTTTGCGGTTGCCCACCAGTTATTTACCCGACGAAGACCAGGGCATTTTGTTTGCTCAGATAATCATGCCCACGGGCGCAACACTTGAACAGACGCAGGGCATCGCAGATCAAATCCGGCAGTATTTCCTGGAGCACGAGAAAGACGCCGTTGAATCGTGTCTGACGGTTGCCGGCGTCGGTTTTTCAGGGCGCGCGCAAAACAACGGGATGGTGTTTGTGAAACTGAAGGACTGGGAGCTGCGCGACAAGGCAAGCCTGCGCGCAAAAGCGGTCGCAGGACGCGCTATGGGCGCTTTCTCGCAAATACGCAATGCAATTGTGTATGTGTTTCCGCCCCCACCAATCATTGAGCTTGGCACCGCGCGTGGTGTTGATTTCCAGTTGATGGATCGTGGTGGGCTTGGGCATGCGGCCCTGATGGCTGCGCGAAACCAGTTTCTCGGCATGGCAATGCAGGATCCGCGTCTTGTGAATGTCAGGCCAAACGGTATGGAAGACGTGCCCGAGTACAGGGTTGATGTTGATTGGGAGAAAGCCGGTTCGATGGGTCTGCCCATCACCTCTATACACAACACGCTTGCGGCGGCTTTTGGGGGGTACTACGTCAACAACTTCATTCAGGGTGGCCGTGTCAAACGTGTGTATGTGCAGGCAGATGCGCCATATCGTATGTTACCGGGAGACCTTGAGAAACTTTATGTGCGTAACGCGGCCGGCAAGATGGTGCCGTTCTCGTCTTTTGCCCGCGGGTACTGGAGCTACGGTTCGCCCAGGCTGGAGCGTTACAATGGGTTTCCATCGCTGAATATTCTTGGCGAGCCTGCTCCGGGTCGAAGCACTGGTGAGGCCATGCAGGCGATGGAAGAGATCGTTGCCAGGTTGCCGGCGGGTATCGGGTACGACTGGAGCGGTGTTTCGTATCAGGAACGAATGGCGCGTGCGCAAACTGCCCCGCTGTACGCATTTTCGATTCTGGTGATTTTCCTGTGTCTGGCGGCGCTATACGAGAGCTGGTCGATCCCGATCGCAGTGTTGCTTGTGCTGCCTTTGGGTGCAGTTGGTGGAGCACTGGCAACAACTCTGCGAGGGCTTTCGAACGACGTGTATTTCCAGATCGGGCTGTTGACTACGCTCGGGTTGACGACCAAAAACGCAATATTGATTGTTCAGTTCGCAAAAGCACAGTTCGAGCAGGGCAGCGACCTAATAAGCGCGACACTCGAGGGTACGCGCCTGCGGTTCAGGCCGATCGTGATGACGTCGTTTGCCTTTGGGTTCGGTGTTTTGCCACTTGTGCTTACGACTGGGGCTGGGGCAGGTGCAATGAATGCAATTGGCACGTGCGTTGTTGGAGGCATGGTAACCGGCACCGTGTTTGCGATTTTGTTCACGCCGCTGTTCTACGTGCTGATCCAAAAAACCTTCGGCAAAAAGCAGGCGTCCTCAAATTCAGTTGCGCCTCAGCATACTCAAACACCAGGTCAGTAACATGAACAGGAACTTTTACATCTTGGTGTGCGTACTTGTGTGTGGAATGTTTTTAGCGGGCTGCACAATGGCCCCCAAATACACACGGCCAGCGGCACCTGTTCCGAGTCAGTGGCCAACGGGTTCGGCCTATACCCAAACAGATGTCAAACCGGGGACACCCGTTAGCCCCGAGTACGGCTGGCGCGAGTTTTTCACTGATCCAAAATTGCAACGGGTCATTAGCTTGGCTTTAACAGACAACCGCGACCTGCGACTTGCAGCGCTGAATGTCGAGATGGCGCGCGCAATGTATGGCGTGCGCCGGGCCGAGTTGTTTCCATCTGCTTATGGCTCGGCCAGCGGCGTCAGACAACGCGCATCGGCGCAATTGCCGCGCATGCCCGGTCAGCCCCGCACAACCGAACGGTACGATGTAAACCTCGGTATCGCTTCTTGGGAAATAGATTTCTTTGGGCGTATTCGAAGCCTCAAAGACGCTGCACTCCAGGAATACTTTGCTTCCGAGCATGCCCGGCGGGCTGCGCGACTTTCGATAATCTCCGCGGTAGCACAGGTTTACATGGCGTTGGCTGCAGACCGCGAGGCACTTGCACTGGCTCAGAGCACCTATGCGACCCAGAAGGCCGCCTTTGAACTTGTGCAACGCCAGTATGCTGCAGGGGTGGCAACCGAGCTTGATTTGCGCCAGGCTCAGATACCGCTTGACACTGCAGTACGTGAAGTTGCGCGGTACACACAACTGGTTGCACAGGACGAAAATGCGTTGAATTTGTTGGTTGGGATGCCGGTGCCAGCGGAGCTGTTGCCGACAAATCTGGCGTCGATCACACCGCCGCCGGAGATCTCGGCTGGTCTTCCTTCTGATGTATTGTTGCAAAGGCCGGACGTCTTGCAGGCCGAGGCGATGCTGAAGGCCGCTTATGCAAACGTAGGCGCTGCACGCGCAGCGTTTTTCCCGCGTATATCGCTTACAACCGCTTTTGGCGCTGCTAGTGCCGAGTTGTCGAATCTGTTCAAGCACGGCTCTGATACTTGGAGCTATGGTGCGCAGGCACTTATGCCAATTTTTGACGCGCGGACGTGGTCGGGGTTGAAAGTCAGCAAGGTGCAACGGAAACTTGCACTTACCCAGTACGAGCGAACCATTCAGAATGCGTTCCGCGACGTTGCAGATGCGCTTGCCGCGCGGGGTACGATTGATCAGCAAGTTGCAGCGCAACAATCGCTGGTGACCGCGCTTGCTGATGCGTACAGATTGGCCCAGGCACGGTTTGAGCGTGGCATAGACAGTTATTTGAACGTGTTGGATGCGCAGCGCGCGCTTTTTGCGGCGGAGCAGGGGCTTGTATCGCTGCGGCTTGCACAACTGGCAAGCCGGGTTCAATTGTATGCTGTGCTGGGTGGCGGTTGGCAGGTCGAGCATGGATATGAATTTGAAGCAACTGCGATGAAAGGTTCCAATTTGGATCAACAACGAGATTGAGGAAATGAGACACGATGCACGCGTTTTTTTGAGCGTGGAAAAGAAGACGGTTGCGTTTGACGCAAAAACATTGCATGTTTTGCCGAGTTGTCCCGGAGCAAAGGGAAATTTTGATCCGGGCGACGAAGAAAAAAACTGTTGCGTAGTATAGAAAAAAGGAAAGCATTAACAGCAAATGAACACACAAATTACGCTTGGGGTAATAGTTGGGAACCGCGGGTTTTTTCCGGATCACCTCTGTGATTCGGGTCGCAAAGCGATTCTCAAAACACTGGAAAAACTTGGCATCAGGGCTGTAACACTGCCAACAACTGCAACCAAGTTCGGCGCGGTCGAGAGCATGAGCGACGCCCAAAAATGCGCCGAGCTGTTTAAGCGCAACGCAGAGAAAATAGACGGCATTTTGGTTACGCTGCCGAATTTTGGCGACGAACGCGGTGTTGCAAATGCGATTCGGTGGTCAGGGTTGCGCGTGCCTGTGTTGGTTCATGCGTTTAACGATGACCCCAAGCGCATGACGATCAACGACCGGCGTGACAGTTTCTGCGGCAAGATGTCTGTGTGCAACAACTTGCGCCAGTACGATATCCCGTTCACCCTGACGCGACTGCACACCGACGAGCCGGACAGCAAGACGTTCATTCAAGACCTACAGGACTTTGCCGTCACGTGCCGGGTTGTGCGAGCGCTTAAGAATTTGCGTGTAGGCGCTATTGGGGCTAGGCCGGCTGCTTTCAACACGGTGCGGTACAGTGAAAAACTCCTTGAAGAAGCCGGCATAAGCGTCGAGACGCTTGACCTATTTGAACTATTCGGGTGGGTGAACGCGCTCAAGGACACCGACAAGCGTGTGCAGGCAAAGCTCAAGGAAATCCAGGATTATGCCGCTACACGCGCCGTGCCTGGTCCAGCCCTGCTCAAGATGGCCAAATTCGGTGTTGCATTATCCGACTGGATGAAAAGCACCAAGGTTAATGCAACTGCAATCCAATGCTGGACGGCCATGGAAGAGTTCTTCGGTGTGGTACCCTGCACGCTCATGAGCATGATGAGTAACGTTGGCCTGTCGAGCGCATGTGAAGTTGACGTGACCGGCGCAGTAGCAATGTACGCAATGGCACACGCAAGTGGTAAGCCAAGCGCGCTTGTTGACTGGAACAACAACTACGGCACCGAGCCTGACAAGGGCGTGATTTTCCACTGCTCGAACCTGCCAAAAGACCTCTTTGATTCAAAGCCGACAATGGATTATCAGGCCATTATTGCAGGCACTGTCGGCCAGCAAAACACATACGGAACAGTTGTAGGCCGCGTAAAGGCCACGCCGTTCACGTACTTGCGCCTGAGCACAGACGATCGGTATGGTTGTATTCGCGCCTACGTTGGCGAGGGCGAGATCACCAGGGACCCACTGGAGACATTCGGTGGATTTGGTGTGGTCAGGATACCGAACTTCCAAAAATTGTTGCGCTACATTTGCGAAAACGGGTTTGAGCATCACGTTGCGATCAACCCCTCCTGCATTGCGGCGGGTGTAGCTGAGGCGCTCGGCAAATACCTTGGCTGGGACGTGTACCTGCACGAGTGACTTTTGTCGGCACTGTGTCATATGATTCTGCGCCGTGCGCGCAGGCGTCTGAGCTCGGGTGCCCAACGTCCACGTGCCGGCCTGGTCGTGGTCAGCTTCATCGCGTTGCCAAAGGAGAGCACGTTTAGTACGCAAGCGGGCGGAGCCGCCGGCCCGCCAGCCGCGTCTAGCATGCCTGTTTGGTTAAATTGCCCGACATGCCGGCGGAACAAAAGATTTGATATAGGTGGGTTGGGGGTGTGAAGTCTCTCAAAGCCGCTTCATGGGAATAGGCGCGCACCCGGGTTTTTTGCTGAGTCGCGGTTTGCTTGCGTGTTGATTTGCGGTGCGTCCGCAGTAAAATGTGACGCGACTGTGGTCGCGGTGCTATTTAATGTGGTGCGCAGCAGAAGCCGAATTTTGCGCTGAACACGCATGAGTAACCCCTCGCGAAATCGAAATGTGAAAGGCAACGTGACGAAGGCCACATCAGCATCGGGATCAACAACACTGGCAGTTTTAAGGGCGGCTAAACGTAGGGTTTGGTACTTCCGGTTATTCGCTCTTTTGATAGTACCGGTTGTTTTTTTAGCGCTTGTCGAACTTGTACTGAGGCTGACTGGCTTCGGTTACCCCACGGCATTTTTGCTTTCAGAGTCCCAATCAGGCCAGAAAGTCTTCGTGCAAAATAACCGGTTTGGCTGGCGGCTTTTCGGGCCGGAATTGTCGCGTGTGCCACACCCATTTTCGATCCCGGTAGCAAAGCAGTCCAATACAGTGCGAGTTATTGTGTTTGGCGAGTCAGCAGCTTATGGTGATCCACAGCCGTGGTTTGGCCTTGCGCGGATGCTCGAAGCGATTTTGAGTCTGCGGCATCCGGGGACCAGGTTCGAAGTGGTCAACGCGGCGATGACCGGCATTAGCTCGCATGGTATTGTGGCAATTGCACGTGACTGCACCCGTGCAAACGCTGATATCTGGGTAATTTACATGGGCAACAACGACGTTGTGGGGCCGTTTGGCGCAGGCACAGTTTTTGGGCCACAATCGCCGCCATTGCCGCTTATTCGCGCTAGCCTTGCGCTGAAAACAATGCGCACGGGACAGTTATTGGACTCGATAGGTAGGGGGATAAAAAAGGTACCGGCGGAAAGGAGTGAATGGGGTGGCATGGCGATGTTTCTAAGCCAGCAGGTCCGCGCCGACGACCCGCGCATGAGAGCCGTTTACAAACATTTCGAGCGGAATCTCGCCGACATAATTCGTGCAGGCCGACGTGCTGGCACGAAGGTCGTTGTGAGCACGGTGGCTGTGAACCTGCGAGATTGCGCGCCGTTTGCATCTGCGCACCGGCCGGGCTTGTCTGAGGCAGACATGACACGGTGGGCAAACCTGTACAAGGCTGGGGTTGAAGCCCAAGTAGCCGGTAGAACCGGCGAGGCAGCGGAGCGGTTTCGACAGGCCGCACAGATTGATGACACTGTTGCTGAGCTACGTTTCAGGCAGGGTGTGTGTGCGCTTGAGTCCGGTGCAGTGAGCGAGGCGCAACAACACTTCCGCGCCGCGCGCGATTTTGACACCTTACGATTCCGGTGCGACAGCCGGCTCAACGAATTAACGCGGCAGACTGCACTGCAGCTTGGCGATGGCGGGGTTTTGTTGGCTGATGCTGAGGCGGTTTTCGCCGAGCAAAGCCCAGGCGGTTTACCTGGCAATGAGTTTTTTTACGATCATGTGCATTTTACGTTTGCGGGCAACTACCTACTCGCTAGCAACATTGCCGTGCAGATCGAAAAACTCATACCAGACCAGACTGCCGCGCGCACAGCGGACAGTCGGCCCTGGCCATCGGTTGAAGATTGTGCGCGCCGCTTGGGATGGAGCCACTGGGCGCTGCAAGCTGTATTGACGGACATGCTTAGCCGATTGCAGGACGCGCCATTTACACTGCAATTGAATCATGCAGCACAACTCCAACACATCATGGTGCAGTTGCAAAAGCTGAGCCCCGCCACGCAACCGGCCGGACTTGGTAAAGCGCAGGACATTCTTTTGGCTGCATTGGGTGCGGCGCCTGATGACCCCTGGCTGCATGCACAATTGGCGCAGCTCAAGCAGTTGACTGGTGACCTAGCTGGCGCAGTGGCTTCTGCACAGCGCGTGGTTGAACTCGTGCCGAGTAGTTCGGAAGCGTGGTCGCGGCTAGGCCTTTTGCAAGTGCGCCAGCAACAGTATGATAAAGCGGTCGCTTCATTCCGGCGTGCATTTGAGTTGGATTCACAAGATGTGTGGGCTTTGCACAACTTAGCTCAGACACTTGCCAAACTTGGCCGGCACGAAGAGGCGATCTATGAATTTAAAAGGGCGGTTGCAATTAAGCCGCGCTTTGGCCCGGCATGGCTCGGCCTCGGGTTGCTGTTGGAAGGAGGCGGGCGCAAAGCCGAAGCACAACAGTGTTTTGAGCGAGCACTGACGAATCGCATCCGGCGGGCTTCCGAGCTGGCCATGCTGGCGCGCTTTTGCAAAAGTCGCGGCTGGTTAGAGGCTGCTGTAACCAATTACACCGACGCAATTAGTCTGGCTCCGTTAGACCCGCAACTGCACATGGAAGCAGCACAATGCTTGGATGGTTTGGGGCGACAGGCCGAGGCAGTTGTTCATTATGCAAAGGCGGTAGGGCTTGCGCCGGAGTTGGTGCAGGCACGGTTTCTGTACGGGTTGAGCCTCGGTCGGCAGGGCAAAGCAACCGAAGCCGAGGAGCAATTTCGCGAAGCGGTCCGGCTTATGCCGGAGCTGGTGGAAGCACGGTTGAACCTTGGGATCGCACTGGCTGAGCAAAGGCGCTTTACAGAAGCATTGGCGGAATTTGAAGAAGTCTTGACTCGAAGCCCAACCAACCCGGTGGCGCTGAAATGGTGTGAGATTATTCGTGGCCGGTTGAATTCGCCGGGTGGACCTTAGGTAGTTGTTCAAAAGTGGCTTACCGCGTGGAATTGCAAAAGGTGCTAAGCCCGGCCAAAAATCCATTTGCGTTTTGCTTTATGTAACGCGTTGCTTATTGTCGAAGTCCAGGAAGCTCTACTGCAGGGTTGATTGCGAAGTTTGCGCGGTCGGGCTGATCAAAATAGCGTGTAAATGAACGGTGCCAAACCGGTGCTCGACAACGCAATCAGAAGGCTAAAAATTAGAAATATCCCGATTATAGGCAGCAGCCACCACTTCTTGTTTGACTTGAGAAAATCCCATAACTCGCGGATCAAACCGCCCTCGACGTGTTTGGCCGCAGCCTTTTCAAACTCAGTTGAATGGTCACTTTTCAAGGTTGTGGCGTTTTTCCTTTTGGTATGTTGAGTAAACGTGTGGTTGCAAGTTAAAACTGGCGTAAGTATCGGCCCGGGTCAGGTGTGCCTTCGCGGCTTGTCCAGAGACTTGTGTTTTGCGGCTCGTCATGCAACTTAAGCGGGTCGCGCCGGCACAGCCGGCAAACTATTGCAACCGGCGTGAGCACAAGGTAAAACATCACAGCCAAAATGACCAGGTTCACCAACCAGCCGACCGGATACATTAGAACCGTTACGCCAACGTATAGCCATCGGATGGCGTTTGGCTTTATCAGGCCAAAGGCGCCCACAGCCGCAACCAACCCGAGCAAGCAGCCCATGTTAACACGGCTACGACCAAGGAATTGATAAAGGGCGAGTACGCCGAAAAATACAAACCATGCGGCTGCGAACTGCCGCAGTATCCGTGTCTGTGGTGTAAAGTTAATGCCTTGCAATTTGGTTTTGGTTGTTTTAATCGGGTTCAAACTTCGACAAATGCCTTGCGCGTTCGGCTGCGCAGATGTCGGCCGGCATGTGTTCTTTCTTTAGGACAAAATCTTCGAGTACGAGCACGTCCATATCCGTGGCAAGAAAACAGCGCAGTGCATCTGCCGGCGTGCAAACAATAGGCTCGCCGCGCACATTGAAGCTGGTGTTAACCAATACCGGACAATCCGTGCGTGCATCGAATGCCTTGAGCAGCCGGTAGAAGCGCCCATGCCGTTGTTGATCGACGGTCTGGATGCGCGCGCTGTAGTCAACGTGCGTCACAGCGGGGATCGTCGAACGGACCACATTGACTCTGCGGCGTAGGTCAGGATCTTCAGTCATGGTTTTCAGCTCGGGTGCCGATAACGCAACGCGGTGTCGGTCCCGCACTGGTGCTACCAACAACATATACGGGCTTTCAACGTTTTGGGGTAACTCGAAAAATTCGGCAGCGCGTTCACGCAAAACACTGGGCGCAAACGGTCTAAAGCTTTCCCGGTATTTAATTTTCAGATTGAGCACGGATTGCATTGTCGGGTTGCGTGGGTCGCCGAGGATGCTTCTTGCACCGAGGGCGCGTGGGCCGAACTCCATGCGGCCATTGAACCACCCGACAACCTTGCCTGCGGCCAGCAATTCTACAACTGCATCGAGCAATTCCGCCTCTGTTTTGAATTTGTGGTATGGAAGCGACCATGTTTCGAGTGTGTGCGCGATCTCTTCATTGGAATACTGTGGGCCCAACAGACTGCCTTGTTGCGAATCTTGTTCGTCGGGTTGGCGTGGGTTTTCCAGGAGCTGGTACCATACAAACAACGCTGCGCCTAGGGCACCGCCGGCATCGCTGGCTGCAGGCTGAATCCACAGTCTTGCGAACGGTCCTTCACGCAACAACCGACCGTTTGCGACGCAGTTCAGCGCTACTCCTCCGGCAAGCACCAGGTTCCGTTTTCCGGTCAGCCTGAATGCCTCGGTTGCCATCGCCAAAAGGGTTTCCTCGGTCACAAGCTGGATGCTTGCGGCAAGGTCCATGTGCCGTTGTTCGATGGGTGAATCCGGCGTTCGCGGCGGTCCACCAAACAGCCTGTGGAACCGTCCGTTTGTCATGGTCAATCCTTGGCAGTAATTGAAATAGTCCATGTCCAACCAGAAACTGCCATCGCGTTTCAGATGCACAATGTGTTTGCGGATCAGATCGGCAAACACCGGTCGTCCGAACGGTGCAAGCCCCATCAGTTTGTATTCGGCGCTGTTGACTTTGAACCCGCAGTAGTAAGTGACCGCCGAGTAAAGCAATCCAAGTGAATGCGGGAACTTTAACTCACGCAGCAACCGCAGCCGATTGCCTTCGCCCACACCAATTGCTGCGGTGGTCCATTCTCCTACGCCGTCCACGGTTAGGATGGCTGCCGACTCAAATGGGCTGGGGAAAAACGCGCTTGCAGCATGGCTTTCGTGGTGCTCTACAAATACTAAACGCGCGTTAGTTGCTGCGTTCAACTGCGACCGTAACAGGCGCCGTAAATACAGTTTGTCCTTTAGCCAGAGTGGCATTGCCAGGCGAAAGCTTCGGAACCCGGCAGGGGCAAACGCCAAATATGTTTCCAATAGCCGGTCAAATTTGAGCAACGGCTTCTCGTAAAAGGCAACATAATCGAGGCTCGCCGGTTGCAGGCGGGCTGTTTCCAAGCAGCTTGCTATGGCGTTTTTTGGAAAGGCCGGGTCGTGTTTTTTGCGTGTGAACCGTTCTTCTTGTGCTGCTGCTGCAATGTGCCCGTCCACGACCAGCGCAGCAGCGCTGTCGTGGTAAAATGCCGATATGCCCAGGATACTCGTCATGTCAAAAGCCCCAATACTGCCAAAAAGTAAGGTGGCGGCACAGCGCCGTCAACTTTTGCCCCCATAATTTGAGCGTTATGCAACGGATGACTACTGCACAAGGCGTTTTGGAGTTGCTGGATCCGCAATCACCACAAGCGTTCTTCAAGAGCGCATAAATTTAGTGTTTTTCAGCTTGGGTTCGTTGAGTTAAGTTGTGTCGAGGTGCTTGAACGCTGGGGAATAGCTTGGTCCCGGTTTCAAATGTCAGCAGGGCGTTGTTGGTCACGAATCTGAGAGGGTTGACCATGGCAAAAATACCGAGAGTCATTCTGTTGATTGAGTCGTCGCGTGCTTCTGGGCGTGAGCTACTCAAAGGCATCGCAAGGTACGCGCATCATTACGGGCCGTGGTCGTTTTACTGGGAGCCGGCCGGGCTCGAAAAAGCCTGGCCTGTGCTCAAGACTGTTGACGCCGACGGGATTATTTTGCGTGACGTTGACAAGCTTGACGAGGTGCTTGGCTTCGGCATACCTGCGGTTGTCGTAGGGCACAGCCGACCTGAGGTTTCTGGGCTGGTTAACGTGGTCACAGACTCGGCAACAATCGGTCGAATGGCAGCCGAGCATCTGCTTTCATGTGGCTTTCGGCATTTTGCATTTTGCGGTTACGCAGGTACACAATTGGAGCATACACCATGGTCAAAGCTCCGCCAGGAAGCGTTCCGTGACCGGGTCGTCAAAGCCGGGTTCGAGCCGCCTGCTGAATACATACTTTCCCAAGCCGGCACAGACTGGGCCAAGGAAAGGCATGCGCTTGCCCAGTGGCTTGAATCATTGGCGAAACCCGTCGGTTTAATGGCCTGCAACGATGATTGCGGCCAACAGGTCATGGAGGCTTGTAAGCTTGCAAATCTACCCGTACCAGACATGGTTGGTGTGGTTGGCGCGGACAACGACGAGGTTGTCTGTGGGCTTGCAGACCCGCCAATGTCAAGCGTAGGCATCAACTTCGAACGCGCAGGGTACGAAGCAGCACAGGCACTTGACAGTCTAATGCGCGGATCGAGGCGTGCCCCACAGAAGATCATTGCAAGTGCAACCAGCGTCTTTGCACGGCGCTCGACGGACGTTATTGCTGTCGAAGATAAGCATCTGGCAAAGGCGCTGCGGTACATCCGGGACCATGCCCGCCAGCCTATGTCTGTTGAAGAAGTCGCAAATGCTGCAGGCTTGTCCAGGCGTGCGCTCGAGAAAAAGTTCAAGCGCGACCTTGGCCATACCGTGCTTGAGGCGATCCGGCGCGCTCGCGTCCAGCAAATATCGCAGTTGCTAATCCAGACGCAACTGCCAATCGGGCAAGTCGCCGAGACACTCGGTTTTGCAGATTTTCAGCATTTTGCACGGTATTTCCGCGCTGCCACAAAGATGACACCACGCGAATTCCGCAAAAAATACGGCGTGCACCCAGCTTAGGGCAGGACGTAAAATGGCGAATTTTTTTCGCAAAATGGCGTTGAAATCCGCTGCTATAGTGACGATTTTATTTGGGCTAACCCCCATGAAGAATAAGTGTGACTTGGTTGGCTTTAAAAAGGGCCGACCAAAAGTATGTTGTAATACAAAAACGTTTAAAGTCTTATGAAGAAACAGAAGCTAAATTTAGGCGAAATGTTTCGGTCTAATCGCTGCAGTGGTGGGTTCACGTTGATTGAATTGCTAGTTGTAATTGCAATAATTGCGATATTGGCGGCTTTGCTGCTGCCGGCCTTGGCTTCAGCCAAGGAGCGGGCACGGCGCATCACATGCATGAATAATGTGAAGCAGCAATATATTGCTTTGGCAATGTATTGCGGTGACAACAACGAGAGGTTGCCCGTGTGGACTACAGTAGGCGCATGGTGTTGGGATGTACCGGTTTCCGTTACGGAGCATATGCTGAGAAACGGTTGTAAGCAGAAGACTTTTTATTGTCCCAGCACTGCTCCGGAGTACACCGATAAAGAAAATTTTTTGGACCCACAACCTCGATCGCTATGGACATTCGGGCTTCCAACCTTTAATATAACAGGGTACATTTGGGCCTTTTCAGGTTCTCCTTTTTTGCAGCGCCGATATCAGAATAGAACCTTGACCTCAGAAAGACACACGACCCCTACAGGTGCACCTATTCTAACCGACTCTGTCGCCACAAGAGTAGTCATAGCAGATGTAATCATAAGCGCTCAAAACACTTATCCTGCTAGGCCAGCGAATAATTTTAGAGAAGTTTATGGGGGCTTTTACAAAGGGCACTTGAGCGCACATTTAAAACGTACGCAGGGCATGCCGATCGGAGCCAATCTTGGTTACAAAGACGGCCATGCGGCGTGGAAAAAATTTAAATCGCCGCCCGCCCGTTTTAATGTAGGGCCCAACGAACCTTGGAAAGCGGAGGAAGATGAATATACGATGGTTCGCACAAGCTCTGGGCCGTATTTTTGGTGGTGATGTTTCCGACGAGAGACCGCTTCAAGGATAGGACTGGTTGTTGAGGCCTGATTTTGGAGTTGATTGGCTGCACACGCAAACGGATGATGTTGTGTCGCACGGGACGGAGTTTTGTGGTGCAGCCGGGAGGGAGGCTCGCGCTGCTGTGACCGGAGCAGTTTAAGAGCAGTTCGCCGGTCCTATATCAATACCAAGTGTCGGGTACTGATCTGACCTGGCAATTGTTTTGCGTGTCAGATCTTTATGCCCGATGTTTTAGGTGAGGAATGTGTTTGACAAACTGAAGAACCAGTTGAGGTGGGGCTGATTCATCAAACGAGGCCTTCTGCGCTGCTAGTCTCCCGTAAGCGTTCTGTCATACCAGTCTGGGTCTCTTGGGTTTGCCAGGTACCAGTTTTAGAGCTACGTGGAAAAGCTTCGCTCCTCTACTTCTTGCCTGCATCTAGGGTCGGGGTTTACACCGACAACTTATAGTTGTTGCAGGACAACAGGTGTCAATTGGCAAAGTAGCGTTGATTTAGTGATGATGGAATCTGTTTGGCCGGTGCATGGAGCTGGAGAGGCTGTGTGAGAGAGTGAGCATCCGACCACGGCTGCTGTACACTGTGGGGTGGCTCATCGAGGGCGGACCGCAACCGACACTGCTGTCGGCCGGTACGCACGCAAAGCAACGCCAGCGCAACGGTTTTTTTGACAGATGCAAGCCTGTTTTTGAGCGGGCTGCTGAAAATGTGGAGCGGTGACCGCCGCCCATCGCTGGTAGCGGATCTGGCCTCGAGTATTGAGTCCGCGGTTGCGCTCGGCCTGGCTAATCCTGGGTCCCAGCGCCGGAAACCTTGCTCGTTGACCCGTAAACCGCTTTCCGTGCTGTCCGATGGGTGATTTCTCCGTAGCCGTATCTGCGGTTTGCTCGGAGCTTGCACCCAGGCCTACAAGGCTTGCTTTTGCTCGGGACTCATCGCTAAAGCACATGCGGTATTCCACATGGTCACCACAGTGCTCAGCAAAAAGTCGTGGTAAGCTTAAACTGCTACAGAACAGTAGGACCAGGATTTCGTTCGCAAAAGGGCGAATAATTTTCGCGATTTGGCGTTGTCTAAAATTGGTGTCTCTGTAAAGATGGTAACAGGTTACAGGGTGTTGGAAGGAGTTGGCATGTAAGACGCAGGGCGTAGGTGCTTTGCGAGATGCAAGGGATCGAGTTGGTAGTGTAGCGGAACCGGAAAACTGACGAGCCAATCTTCTCTTTTGGGGGAAAGAGGGGTTGGCGTGACAAAATGTGCTATCCCCCGATAACAATGCAAACGAAACTATTAAAGCCATGAAAACTCAATACTCAGCCTTCTCAAAAATCCTCGTATTGTGCCTGGGTGCGCTGGTGGCGCTGCAGTTGACAGCGTTGGGCCAAACGCTCGTACATAGATATAGTTTCACCACTGATGCTTCCGACTCTGTCGGCGGACAGCACGGGACACTGATGGGCGGTGCAATATGTGTGGATGGGCAAGCCGTGCTGGACAACGCCTGGGGGTATGACTCTAGCAATCCTGACGGCAAATACATTGATCTGCCCGACGGGTTGATTGCTTCTTATAACAGCGTGACTTTCGAGGCGTGGTTGACGCCTTTTCTCGGCGATATGTGGTCACGAATTTGGGATTTCGGGAACGGCACAACGAGATATACGTTTTTGTCAACCGGAAACAACAACCAAACCGGGCCGGAGTCTGAGTCGTTGATACCGGGCCGAGCCTCTAACTTTCTACGGTCGAAGAACCTCATGTCCGACTCCAGTGAAAACCATGTTGTATTGACGATTGATGGGCCCGGGCGACTTGCAAAGCTTTACTTGAACGGCGAGCTGGTAGATCTTAACCCCAACTTCACCAATACACCGGCTGCTTTGGGCAGCACAACCAACAACTGGCTTGGCCGGTCGCAATGGGGTGGAGACGATTATTTGGTTTGTTGGTTTAACGAATTCCGTGTTTATAACGGGCCGATAGATGCGTTGCGGGTCAAAGCCAATTACGCCGCCGGGCCAGATACGATTCCAACTCCCACGGTTACAAATCTGGTGTTGCTGGTTCGGTATCCGTTTTACGTTGGTTTTCCGCGACCTGTCGAGCTGCTGGCCTATGCGCAGGGTTTAACCGACCCGGCTGATGTTTCCGACAGCACCGCAGTAACCTACAGTGTTGAGGACCCGAGTGTTTTGCAGATTAGTTCGGTAGGCGTTGTCACCGGTTTAGCGCCAGGAACGACCAAAATAATAGCGCAGTACGGCTCGCTTTCAGCTACGCAAACAGTCCAAGTAATCGACCAGCCGTATGTATTGCGGCATCGGTACAGTTTTACGACCGACGCAAGCGACTCTGTGGGTGGTCAGCACGGTATGCTAATGGGGTTTGCCCAAATAGTTGGCGGGCAAGTAGTGATGGATGGTTCCGCAGGAACATATGTCGAGCTGCCGCCGTATCTAATCGCGCCCACCAATGTCCCGCATAGCGCCGTGACATTTGAAGGTTGGATTACCCCGTATCCGGTCAACGGTGCGTGGACGCGATTGTTTGATTTCGGTCATACTGTCGGTGGTGTTGGCGGCAAGGATTTCTTCCTGGCACCCAACACTGAGGCAAACGGCGGTCAGGCAAATCTTGCGGTGTCCGATTCAACACCAGGTTGGAGGTCCGAAGACGAGGTATTTATACCTAACATACTAGGTCGGACCAATGTCCATCTGGTAGCCATTTACAATCCGAATCCGAATAGAGCGCGGTTGGCGTTGTACCTTGACGGTATACTGGCTGCTGAGACAGTCACGCGCAAACCACTTGCAACGCTCAATAACCTCGTTAGTTATTTGGGTCGCTCGGCTTATCCAGCAGATGCGTACCTGAATGGTGCGATCAGCGAATTCCGGATCTGGAGCGGTGAGATGGCCCCGTTGCACATTGCCATTAACGGTGCGATTGGACCAGATGCAATCGGTCCTACTGATCCGGGCGCGTTGCAACAGGTGCGATTAGTGTTGAGTCCAAACATGGTCAGGGGCGGAGTCCAAAGCGCCACAGTGTTTGCGGATTTTGCGCTTGTGACCAATGTAAATGTGACCCGTGGCTTGGGGACGATCTATCAGTCTTCTAACACGAATGTGGTTACTGTGGACACCAATGGTGTTCTGAGAGCCGTTGGCATAGGTACAGTTACAATAACGGCTAGGTATGGTAGCATGAGTGATTCGAAGCTGGTTTCGGTGGCTGCGCCACCACTTGCATTGAAGAATCGCTGGAGCTTTAATGAGACCAGCGGCACAACCGCCACAGACAGTGTCGGTGGCAAACATGGTACTTTGATGGGCAGTGCGTACTTTAGTGGTGGTGGCGAAGTAATACTGGATGGTTCATCTGGTACTTACGTCGAGTTACCGCCGGGGATCGTGACGAATTACAACCAGGTTACATTCGAGACGTGGGTCACTGTGTCTTCCGCCACCCCTAACAACACTGCTGCACGGCTGTTCGTGTTTGGCGGAACGCACGACGGTAATGAGCTGGGTCTGGTTGCAAGAACAGGGGGGAATAATACTTACCTGCGCGCGTTTTTACTGCCTACACCTATGGTTCCCGCCTTACGTGGTGGCACGATCGCCATTGACAAAAAGGTGCATGTGGTTGGAATCTTTAACGATGCAGGGGGCCGAATTGACCTTTACATAGATGGCGCTTTGGAGAATAGCGGATTTGCTACCTTCACGTTGAACGCGCTTAGTAATGCATTTAGTAGGCTGGGCGCGAATATACCGCTCGACCAGTTTACAGTCTGCAACTTTGATGAGTTCCGCATTTACGAAGGTGCATTGACGCCCTACCAGATCGCCATAAACAAAGCGGCTGGTCCAGGAACAGTTGTCTTGGCCCCGGGCACGCCTGTATCGGTTAGCCTGGATGTAGACCCGGTGATGATCCAGGGCATGCGGCGGCTTGCGCATGTGGTGGCTAACTACAGCAGTGTGACGAATGTCCGGCTGCGTTCGGACATGGAGGAAGTGGTCCTAAGCTCAAGCAATCCCAATGTAGTGCGAGTTGCAACTGGTGGTTGGCTAGAAGCCGTTGCACCCGGCGGGGCAATTATCACTGTCAACGTGAATGGTCGCACCGATAGCAAGCAGGTGCTCGTAGCTGAGAAACAGACTGCTTTGCTGCACCGCTACAGCTTCGACACGGACGGCAGCGACTTGATTGGTGCTCAAGATGCAGTGCTCTGTGGCACAGCTTCGATTACCGGTGGCAAGGTTGAGCTTGTAAACGACAGCACGTACAAAGCGAATGCGTACGTAGAGCTGCCCCCTGGTATGGTAAGCAGCTTCGACGCCGTCACTTTCGAGATGTGGGTTGACCTCGGTACTCAGGGTAATTGGGCGCGTGTGATTGATTTCGGTGACCACACATCCGGCAGTTCCCAAAATGGTATTAGCTACATTTTCCTGACCAGGCCGTGGGCTGCAACACCGACTCGATTGGTGTTCTCCGACGGTGTAAACCAGCCGAGTGAAGTCGTCTTGGACGCTGGTGGTTTCTCATTGGAAGGGTTCGTTGGCCATATCGCGGCCGTCTTAGACGCGCGGAACAACCAGATGTTTATCTATTCGAATGGTGTTATGGTTGCGTCCGGTGCCATGAACAACAAACTGTTGTCGGGGCTGCGTGATGTGAAGTGTTGGATCGGCCGGTCGCTTTATGCGGCAGACGCTGGCTTAAACGGTAGCATTGATGAGTTCCGCATCTACTACGGTGCGCTTAGCGCCTCGGACCTCGCCGCCAATTACGCCGCCGGGCCGAACACGGTGCGCAGCTCGCTATTGGTTGTGCCCCCCAAACCAACGATGAACATCCGCCTGGTCGGTACTCAAGCGATTATCTCGTGGCCGGTCTGGGCTGCCGATTTCTCCTTGGTATCGAGTCCAGTGCTGCCGGCTACAACGTGGACACCGGTGAGCGGTCCGTTGACAACTAACGGAACAGAAATCAGAATGACTGTGCCAATCACTGGCACGCAGCAATACTTCCGATTGAGGAAGTAGATAACCGAAGGGTTAGTACAGTCAAGGGCGCGCACCCTTCATGAATGCAAACTTGAGGGTGCGCGCCTTGATTTTGAATGACAGATTGGTCGTTTTTTGGCCGGGCAG
>FMSI01100536.1_pt1 | contig 19578 bp, 19 predicted proteins | sample 1504471 | NCBI WGS metagenome assembly FMSI01 (sample SAMEA4475357, study PRJEB15587) | soil metagenome | biome: Soil; feature: Field | place: India | collected 2015-03-11 | depth 0 m
ATGGCATTGTACACATACCCTTTGGCGAGCAACACCGATGTGAAGAAATCGTAACCTTTTGCTAAGTTTGCTGTGATAGTAGAAGCCATTGTACAACCAGTGCCGTGGGTATTTTTTGTATCGATCCGCTGCATTGAATAAACCTCTATTTTGTTGCCATCATAAGCCACATCGTAGGTGTATTCACCGTCTAAATGACCACCTTTTAGAAGGAGATTTTTGCAACCCAATTTTTTTAATTCTACTGCGGCATCCTTCATATCTTCGAGATTATTAATAGCATTGCAACCCAATAATACCTTCGCCTCTTCGATGTTTGGAGTTATGGCATAAGATATGGGGATTAATTCATTTTTGAGTTTTTCGATGGCGGAATCCTGTAGAAGTTTGCTTCCACCCTTTGCCACCATTACGGGGTCCACTACAAGCTTTTCCACATTGTATTTTTTCATCCTATCAACCACAACCTCGATGATCTCGGAAGAGGAGAGCATACCTGTCTTGACGGCTGATACTTCAAAATCGTTGAAGATCGAGTCGATTTGGCTGTATATAATAGATAAGGGTAGATCGAATATATCTGTGACCCCTAAGGTATTTTGAGCAGTTATGGAAGTGATTACCGTGAGTCCATAGACCCCATTGGCAGACATCGCTTTTAGATCTGCCTGAATACCTGCCCCTGCCCCACTGTCTGAACCAGCAATAGTTAAAACCTGTATCATATCCACCTCCGAAAGAAATATTAACAGAACACCTAATTTTTTACAAGGGGTTTGTTGAGTAAGAAGATTGAGTATATTTTAAAGTTGTTTTATACGGTAGTAGACTGAGTAGAGTTTTTCCTCTTTGATGCCTAAAAAATATAATAGTAGAAGGAGTTGATTCTTAAAAATTGTCTTAAAAATGCCATTGGTTAGCCATCTTCTATCAGAAGTGGTGGAGTTGAAAGTAGATAGGTAAAATTTAAGCCTATTTCTTTTACACCTCAGCATTAACTCAACATCTTCAAATAAAGGTATCTTCTTTACTCCTCCAATGGCTTTGAGAATATCTCTTTTTATGAAAATGGTTTGATCCCCATACGGTAGTTTGAAGATTTTTGTTCTCAGATTTACAAAGGACTCTATGATCCTGAAAATGATCCTGCTATTGTTTATCCTCAGTTTGAATGCGCCATAATCGTAATTTTCTGATCTTTCGATGATTTCTAATATTTGGTTGCGAGTAAGAATAGTATCGGCATGTAGAAAGATAATAATATCTCCGGTGGCAGATTCTACAGCATTTTGTAGTTGTATCCCTCTTCCTTTTGGGGATAATAGACATCTTATTTCCGGTAAACTTGGAATGTTGGAATATCTTTTGGAATTAAGATCGGTATCATCCTGAGCTATGGATAAGATTATTTCAAAATCTAATCCGTACATTTCTGCCAAAATTTGCGAGATTTTGAGATCTAAATCTGACTCCTTATAAATAGGAATTATTATCGAAACTTTCATAATGTTATCTTTTAATGAATCTTTTTAAAATGTTGGGTAGTTGAGATAAGATTCCGAGTAGAATTAGAGAGATAAAGACCTCTTTAGACATTACATCATCCACAGACTTGATCTTTTCGATGGTTGTACCTGCGTAGGTGAAAACTATAGAAGCAGGGAAAATCCCCACTGCAGTTGTCCACACATAGGTGAATAGTCTGATATTCGTCAAACCTGATAGAATATTTACAAGGAAAAACGGAAATAATGGAATAAGCCTCAATGTGAGAAGATATAGGTGACCATTTTTCGATAACTCTTCGTTTAAGAATTTAAGTTTTTCACAATATCGTTGCTGGATAATCTCACCTAACAGGTATCGAGCTACTAAAAACGCAATTGTAGCCCCTAAAACAGCAGACAAGTTTATATAAAAAAGTCCCGGAAACATCCCGAAAAAATATCCTCCGGCTAAGGTCATTACTGTTGCACCTGGTATGGATAAAGCAACAACTACGATATATGCAAAAATGTAGAACAATGATGACAAGATAAAATTGTTTTTTACATAGTTTTCAGCAATTATCCTGTACTTATGAAGATTTTCGAGGGTAAGACTATCAGATAGACCTGTAATTCTTATGATAAATATCAATAGTAAGAGTATGACAATAAGAAAAACCCTTTTTTTCATATCGGCAGTGATGACCCTAAATTGTTTGTTGTATCGATATCTAATAGATTCCTATCTATGGCGTATTTTAGATCTTCGATATGATCTATGTCAAGCATCGTTTCTGTTTCTGAGAAGCTGTATCGTTTATTCTTTAAATTTGTTTTGAGTTGATTTAAAACCGTTGAACTGCTCCAGTAGATACAATCAAAAACTTCTTTATCGAAATGATCTTTTGTACCGATCAAATAAAAACCCCCATCAAATGAAGGTCCAATTACATATTCAGCGATATCAAGCATCTCAAAAGCACTTAAAATGTTTTTGTTTAAATGGCCCACAATATCACTACCAACTATAACAACCTTCTTGTACCCTTTACCAAAGAGGCAATCGAATGCGTTTGCCATCCTCTCTCCGATATCTCTACCTATTTGACTTATGATGGAACTTTTTTGAACAGGGTTTTTTGATATGCTGAATAAATAATCGTGGAACGGTTCTATCTTGTTATCATGTATAAAAAAATAGAGATCTGTTTGGGTAGATTCGCTAAAGGGAATAAGCTGATGCACTATATTTTGTAGTAAGAGATCGTAAAGTTTTGTGGCAAACTCTTCATTTGTTTCTGAGGCTAATCTTGTTTTTACCTCCCCTCTTTTGGGTAATTTACAGAATAGAGCTATGGCAGAATCTTTCATCACTTAGTTCAGGCTAAAATACCTTGATCTACCTGATAAAACATTCCATTCCATCTCTTCGAGCATATTAGCACACTTGGAAACGGAGAAACCTCTGCTTTCTTCTGTTTTCTCTTTTACATCTCGAGGATTTGCACCACTTTCTGCCCAGATCAGATTGGCTCCAGCAAAAATACCGAGTGGATTAGGCTCGTGTGTACAATTGCCGATGACACTGTGTGGTGTAGCAAGTCTTGTAATAGCCACTATTTGGGCCATTTTAAGTTCAGACACCATCGGGTGTTTACTCATTTCTGTGCCTGGTATGTTTATCCTTCTCATTGCACCACTAAAAACCGGATTTATGTCTGCAGCAATTAAGATCTTTTCTGCTATCTCTTCTTCACTATGCTCAGAACCTATCGGCTCAACACAGGTACCGACTAACAAACCTGCAGATTTGAAGTTATCTATGGTTTTTAGCCTCATCTCTTTACTTAATTTGTTGTCTGTACCTTCACCCATCCTTACTGCGTGATATACCCCTGTAAATCCTGCTTCTTTCATCTTTATAGCATTTTTTAAAGGTTGATCCCCAACATTTGCGATGAGGAATGTTTCTGGTTTTAGATTTCTTTTAATCTCTTGGGTGTATTCAATAAACTTTCCAAAGTCGTAATTGGCGGTTGTCATTATATAAATAGAAGCACACTCGTAATTCCTTTCGAACTCTTTTGCATAGGTTATAGCTTCCTCTATACTTATCTCTTTTGAATCTTTAAAAATGCCGTTGATTGATGCGAAAGAGCAGAATTTGCAATCGGCAGGGCAAGGAGCTAAGTTTAAGGCAAATTGTCCATGTATCTCTGCAATATTATTTGATATCTTTCTGGAAAGTAATCCTCCAGCCTTTATAATCTCATAACTCTCATAACTATTTGCTGGGAACTTTAGCAAATACACTATTTCGTCGAAGGTTAACCTTTCATTGTTGAAACCTTTTTTTATTAGATCATCTAATTTGTACAATTTGGTCCTCCTTAATCCAACCTTCTTCAACAGCTAATCTATAAATTATTTCTGCGCAAAATGATGTTATCTCAGGACAGTGTCTATACTGGCCTATCCCAAAAATTATTTCACTCTTCTTTTTGAGAGATTTGCAACAGGTTGTTTGGTATTTCGATTTGAATTGCTCTATTATCCTCTTGCCTATCTTTTGAGAATAATCTTTTTTGGCATCTATTTCAATTCTTCCGCTGAAACTTCCAGCGATCAATACTACGGCTGATACTGCACCACAGATACAGCCAGTATCACCAATACCTTCACCCAAGATTGTCGTGGATCGCTTTATATCTTGGGAAAATGTATGCCCTGTCACTTCTTCAAAAGCTTTAAGCACTGCTTCGGAGCAGTACAATCCGTTCTTAAAATAATCTACAGAAAGCTGCTTTATTTTACTTAGGTTCTGAGAATTCATTGTGGGTCCAGCTTCCCATACCACCTTTCAAGATATAAAGCCTTTTTTCATCGATACCTTTGCTCTTGATGTACTTGTATGTGTTTTCTGCTCCAGATTTACCAGCAGGACAAACAATTATTACGGGGAGATTATTCTGTTTGATCTTTTCAATGACGGGATCTAATTTCTTTTTGTCCTCATCAGTCTTTGCTGGGAAGGCATAGGTGGGTATTGCACCGACAATATGTTCATCATCAAAGGCTTTTTTGGGTTGAATATCTACGATGAAGATCTGTTTTTTTGATTTAATCCAATTTGCGAGTTCATCTCCTGTGATATAATTGTAACTGGAGAAAAGTCCAGCGTATGACAATGTTGTAATAGTTAATAGTAAAAAAGCAAATATTAATTTTTTCATTAAACCTCCTTGCAGAATAGTTTTATTATTAATATAGGGTTATCATTTGATAGTCAAATAGGAAAATAGGATTTATTGTGATTTAGTTATAGGTTAAACCTATATGTTATAAAATATCACTCATAAGAATCTAATTCTAAGTTTTTGCAGATATTTATGAAATTGATATATTCATCCGTTAGTTTGATATTTTTTCTATAAACTGCGTATATCCCCCTTTTTATCGACATATTTTGTAAGTAGTGGGCAGATAAACCTGAGTTTTTTGCCACCATTTTTGACATGAAGCCGATATAATTATTTTCTTTTAGCAAAGTTACCATGAGTTTCTGGTCGTTTGTTATAATCTTAGGTTTGATAGTTTTTAAACTTATATTCTGTTCTTTAAAAAATTTTTCCAACTCTTTTCTTGTGCCGGAACCCTCTTCTCTAAGTATTAATGGGTATTTTTTGATATCTTCAATTTTCAAAGTATTAGAATAGAATAGATTGTGTTTGGCTGCAATTACAAGTTCATCTTCGTAAATCTTTTCATACACTAAGTTTTCATTGTTGATTTTAGTACCCACGAGACCCAACATAATCTCGTAGGAGATGATCTTTTGTATTATGTTGAAAGAGTCGTTTGTTATTATTTCTATAACTACATCTGGAAATTCCCTCAGATAGGTTTTCAATGAAATGGGGATGAATATTTCTGCTGGTACAGAACTACAACCTATCGTGAGCTTTTCTAAAGTTTTTTTCTTGAGATTTAAAGAACTCATCAAATCTAAATAGTCGTTGAAAAATTTGTTCATCTTTGGATATATAATTAGGGCATATTCTGTAGGCTTTAGATTTTTTCCAGCTCTTATGAAAAGGGGGTTCCCTAATTCATCTTCTAAAATTTTTAGATGCTCTGTGACCGTTGGTTGGCTTATAAAGAGTTTTTCTGCAGCCTTTGTTATACTTTTTTCCTTAAATACCGTAAGGAATATCTTAATCTTATGAAGATCCATGCCTTATACCCTTAGATTTTGACATTACCTTTCTAATTTCTTGTTTTAATACTTGCCTATTTTGTTCATCAATATCTGTGAATTTTACATAGCTGTTATTTAAAGGGGTATTTAAAAATATCGTCAAATTATTACATATTACAATTGCCTCATCGATATCGTGGGTGATGTAGATGAATGAGGAATTTATGCTATTTATGAAATGCTTCAAACTTGATACGAGGTTTATTTTTGTTAGGAAATCTAAATTCCCAAAGGGTTCATCCATTATGATGAGGTCGGGTGATATGCTGATTGCCCTTGCTATTTCAACCCTTTTTTTCATCCCCTTACTTAAAAATTTTGCTTTTTGCTGGGCATACTCTTTTAACCCTACTAAGTTTAAAGCGTTTAGGGCATTTTCTTTGGATCCGCAGACATATTCTACATTTTTTAAAGCGGATATTTCACCGATTAGTGAATCTGACTGAAATACTACACCAACCTTACTGAAATTTCTTGATATTGTTCCATTTTGTGGAGTTAATCTATCGAGGATTAGGTTTATCAATGTTGTCTTGCCGCATCCACTTTCACCCAAGATCCCCTCAAATTTACTTTTTTCGAAACTGAGGGTTAGATCTTTGATAATATCTCTTTTTGTATCATAGGCGAAAGTGATGTTATTAAGAGCAACTATATCCATCTTTTAATCCTCATTACTAAAAGTTCGAGTATCTTTTGAAATAATACCCCAGAGATTACTATTACTATGATATATGCGAGTACTTCATCCATGTTGAAGCTCGCCTTTTTTTCTACGAGTTTATACCCTAATCCGTTCATACCTGCTATAAATTCTGCCATTATCATCACCTTGAAGGCCAAGGAGAAGGTAAGATTGAATATAGATGGTAGACTTGTGATGATTGTTGGAGTGTAGAAATAGATAACCCTTCTGTAGAAAGGTACTTTGAATATGTCAGAGATTTCAATGATATTTTTATCTGACTGCTTGAGGGTGGCCAAAATGGCGAGGGTGGCTGTGGGGATCACAGAAAAAGATATGGTGAAAAAGATAGTAGGGGTTCCTATCCCTACGAAGAGCATAAAGAATGTAAGATAGGCGATATTAGGTACTTTGAGCATAGAGGAAGAAATTATCTCAATAGCTTCATGAAATAGTTTCCATTTTTGGGATAAAAAACCTAAAATGAATGATAATAGCATTGAAAAGAGATAAGCCACGAAGAGTCTTAAAAAAGACTGCGTTACTGTTATGATCAATTGTTGATCTGCTAATCTAAGAAGTGTGTTGAGGGTTTTAATTGGAGATGGAAGCAGATAGCTCTCAACAAATAGAGAAGCTACCTGCCATATTATCAAAAAAATTATTATTAGAGAGAGCCTTAGTTTCATTCATCAAATTCGAATTTAAGTCTCTTAGATTTTATTGCCTCTTCAATTGCTGCGTAAGGAAAATCGATATTGAAATATTTTTTAAAGTTAGCATTGAAAATTTTGACCGTTTCATCGGGGTGCTCATTGATGAATGCAACTGCTTTTTTCAAGGCATCTTTCAAAATTCTATTAGTATGCTCATCTTTGCTTATATAGGCATTGGTGGGGTATTTATAATTTTTATCAAAAAGATCTATTACATCATAAACAAAATACTGTTTATCCATACTCTTCATTTTGAGTGCTACATTGCTAATGTGTGGTTCTGGTAGAAGAATTACATTGAAATCTCCCTTCAAAAATAGTTGAACTGCTATCTGTAGATCTGTGAAAGTTGGTTCAGTTTTAAGATTTAGTTTCTTAAAAAGTATATCGGGGGATCCACCTCTAAAAGATGCTACTATTTTTCGGGATTCTAAATCGTTTTTATTGTTAATTGGGGTTGTTGTTATGATGTGAACAGCTCTACTTATTGTAGAACCGCTGTAAAACCAGCCTGTATCCTTTGTTATCTTCTGAGATGCCTCATAGTTTACGGCTATGGCGTCAGCTTTTCCTGCTCTTACCACACCTATCAAAGCTGATACATCCCCTGTTAGAGGTATAAATTCACCTTGTACAAAGTTTTTTTCCAGCATTACAAAGATGGGTATGATATTTGGGTTAGGAAGAGAGGCAATCTTGATATTACAAAAGCCGAAGGTTGAAAAAATGAGCATAAAAATGGTTGTTAATAATAACTTTTTCATAGCTACCTCCTATTTTAAACCAGGTATCACCTCTTTCATTATCTCTTTTATTTCATTTTTTGTCAAATTAGATGATGTTAAAAGTTTATTTATAACCCCAAGTATTTTGTCGTTGCTTAAATCGATCTGTTTTGCCACCCAGATCTTTTCATGGGAGGTTTTTGTTGCTCCCTCCTCTTCCAGCAAAAGCTCTTCGTAGAGCTTTTCACCTGGTCTTAGTCCGGTAAAAACGATCTGGATATCTTTGTAAGGCTCCAAGTTTGATAATCTGATCATCTCTTCTGCCAATTTTACTATCTTTACAGGTTCCCCCATATCGAGTAAAAAGATCTCACCACCTTTTCCCAATCCACCAGCCTGTAAAACGAGTTGAACGGCCTCTGGGATCGTCATAAAAAATCTCGTCACTGCGGGGTGAGTAACTGTCACAGGTCCACCATTTTTTATTTGTTCTCTAAAAATAGGGATTACAGAACCGTTGCTTCCCAAGACATTCCCAAATCTTACTGTAATGAACTGTGTCGTGGGGTTGTCTCTCAATGTTTGGATATAAAGTTCTGCAAGTCTTTTGGTTGCTCCCATGATATTAGTAGGGTTTACTGCCTTGTCTGTGGAGATCAGAATGAATTTTTTTACTTTGTATTTTAACGATAGATTTGCCACCACCTTTGTTCCGTAGATATTATTCCATATAGCTTCATCGACATTTTCCTCCATCATTGGTACATGCTTGTATGCTGCGGCGTGGATGACTATATCGGGGTTGTTTTCTTTAAAGATCTTTTCCATTTTGTCTTTATGTTTGATGTCGCAGATGATGGAGAGTAGATTTAGATCGGTTGCAGTCTGTTCAAGTTGATTTTTTATGAAAAAAAGTGGTGTTTCGGCATTGTCGATTATGATGAGTTTCAAGGGGAGATACTTTGAAACCTGCCTTGCTATCTCACTACCGATGCTTCCACCTGCTCCTGTGATCAATACAGATTTACCTTTTATATACTCTTCAATTTCAGTAAGTCTTAATCTGATCGGTGCTCTGCCTAAAAGATCTTCTATCTGCACCTCTCTTATTCTGCTTATGGAGACCTTGCCTTCTATCAATTCTCCAAAACCGGGTATTATCTTGTATTCAGCATTCGACTCCCTACATTTTTCTATAATCTTCTGCATCTGCTGACTTGAGGCTGAAGGGATGGCGATAATGATCTCGTCGATCTCATCATCTTTTACGATGATCGGTATATCATCGATCTTGCCGATTACAGGGGATCCTTGAATATATGTTTTATGTTTGGTGGGGTCATCATCTACAAATCCCACCACTTCGGCATTGAGCCGTTCATTTTCCCTTATTTCTCGGGCTATCATCTGCCCTGCACTACCGGCACCGACTATCAGTACCCTCTTTTTATCGATCTTTTTGGATAAAAGCTTACCGTAGCTTTCTTTGAGGATTCTTGGGGAGATCCTTAGTAGGAAGATGAGAAATGTGAAGAGTAAAAAGTCGATGATGAAAGCCGTTCGGGGCATCTTGTAGAAATTATACATAAAATATAAGTAAGAAGCGATAATTGCGGATGAAACGGTACTTGCTTTAATGATATTTAGTGCATCGTAGATGGAGACATACCTCCACCAACCCCTAAAAAAGTTGAAATACCAAAATACAATGAGCTTTGTCAGTATTATTAGAGGTAGATGTTTGATGAATTCCTGATAAAAATCTACAGGTATATTAAACTCAAATCTGAGTAGGTATGAAAAATATATCGATATGAATGCAAATAGAGAAAAAAGTATTACTGCAACTATTTTTTTTATGTTCATATCTTAGTTGTTTACTTTTACCCTAAAAGCCCTTGCGTGGGGGAAGTTGTTGTAAATCTCCTCAAAAAGCTCCTTGTCGTAGTTGCCTAATAGATACATCTGGTTGAAGTTTGATTTAAACACTTTTTCAGAAAGTAGATATACGCCAATAATATTGTTGTTTAGTGCGATCATTTGAATATTGATATCGGAGGAATGAGGGTATTCGTTGTTTTGAACTGTTTGACCGTTTTGAGCTATCACAAATCTCTTGATGGGTATCTGTTTATTTATGAGACCGGTTTCTAAATCGATAAGGGCATTTTCGCACTGCAAGAGTTTTCCATTGAAATTATTGCAGTTTAGACCTTGATACCCTTCTGGTTTGGTTGCTTTTTTATCGAAATCCCAATTACCAAAAAATGCTAAAGCACCGAATTTACCTATCATATCTGATGTGTATAGCACAAAGATATTCTTATTTTTAGGTTTTCCATCGTACTGCATGATCTTTTCCACCACAGCGTTGGCAGATTTATTATCGTCGAGCATCTTGTTTATACCTTTGAACTGGAAATTATCTATTGCGCTTATTATTGCATACATCTTTTTCTGATCGGTTTCCACAAATGCTTTTGCAGAAAAATAGCTTCTATCAGCTCCGTGTGCTCCACCATCATGATAAACCGAAAATTCACCTATATCCATAAGTGCATATCCGAAGTCCCACCATGTAAACACAGGGGCACCTTTGGGCAATTTCTCTTTGATGTCTAAGAAACTGTTTTGTATAGGTGTCGGAATAGATGGTGGTAATACGATGTTGTAGGCTGTCAGAGAATTTGCTGACAAAAAGAATATAATGTAAATGATTGCGGGTAGTGAGAAATCTACAATCTTTTCGTTACCTTTTAAGTATTTCACAAGGTAGTATATTGCTAAAAATATCAGATAGCCCAATCCTGCGCCAGCCAAAGGTGCAAAAAACATCGAAAACCTATTTCCAGAAAAAAATGCTAAAGAACCGAGAGCAAATAATGGCCATAGTGGTATCATCTGCTTAAACTTGTGGATAAATGCCACTACGATACCAACGATGGCTACAGCGGCAACTTTTGGATTACCCAAGATCATACCCAATACTTCAGAGTAGCTTCTCTTGTTAGACTCTGAGATGGTCTCCATAATATTTGGCCATGAAATATTGGCTAAGGTAAATTCAGTTTTGTGAAAGTATCCTGTTTTAAACACGAAATCGAAAAGGTTGCCTATACCTAACACGAAATAGTATGGGTTTGAAAAAAGTATATACAATCCTGTCATAATTGCGATATCTTTTATTTTAAAGCGGTAAATGGCTAAAAAGACTACAAGTATAGCACCATACACCACAGCGAAACCGTAATGCTGATACCACCAGTTCATAAGAAGCATGAAAAATCCTGATAATCCTGCATAGATGTACTGTTTTTTCTTATCTTCAGTTTGGGTAATCATCAGAAAAAATAGACCGATGACGATGGGGAAGAATAGAAGTAAACTATCGGTATCCACCCTTCCATTGCAGGACCTTACATAGTAGGCATAGCTGAATGTACCGAAAATACCCCCAGCGATCCCTGTAAGTCCCAATCCCACTCTATAAAAATATATCGCAAGAGGAATTACGAAAAGACTTGCAAAGATAGGTATCATGTAGATCCCAGCCATATATATATTGCCACCCAAAAACCATTTAGAGACCTTTTCAAGAAGAAAAACAAGCATATTTGGAGAAGATGGATAGGGTTCGTTATCAGGATAAGATTTAAGAGGATCAGTAACATTATCACCAAGCTTACCATTTCTATACTCTTTGGCAAGTCTTGTCCAATAGTAGGCATCCAATGTGGTCATGGAGATTCTGCCATCTTTGGCATAGGTTGCTTCCTTTTGCTGATTCCAGATGGACAACTGCCAGTATCTCTTGTAAGTGGAAATACCGAAGGTGATTGCAGTAAAAACAATTAGTAATACTAAGGATATAGATATATTTCTCATCAAAAACCCCCTATTTTACCCTGTAAACTCTCATAATCGGAAAGTTATCATACACTTTTTCAAAGATTTTGTCATCATATTTTCCAAAAAAGTATAGTTGATTAAAGTTGGAGTTGAAGATTGAACTGTCGAGGATATAGGAGATAAAAACGCTACCACTCTTCAAAACAACCTGTATAATTCTACCTTCGGTTTTAAAGTCGTAGATCTTTATACTGCTCGACTCATCAAAGATATAGACTTTAGATAGCTGCTCTTCCCCCCATACCCCTTCGATTAGGTTTACCTCTTCATCGTTACATTTTAGATAATTTTCTTTGTAGTAGCAAGAGACCCTTTCGTAGTCGCTGTAGTTACTCGTTTTTTTATCAAAGTTCCACTTGCCAAAAAAATCTATTCCATCGTATTTGTAAACCATATCGTAGGAAACAGCTATTAAGATATTGGTGTTTTTTATAGGTTGATTGAATCTTATAGCCTCTTCGATCACTTTTTTTACATCGATCTCACCTTTTTCTATCTGTTTGAAACCGTGGTGATCGAAATAACTTATGATATTTCTAAGTTTTACTTGTTCATTTGATGTTAAACCCAATCCAACAAAATAGGTTCTTTCTTTGCCTTGTATCCCACCATCATGTACAGTACTGAAACCAGCTAAGTCTTGGTAAGCGTATCCGTAATCCCACCAAGTCCATACTGCTGGTGTTTTTCCAAATTTACCATTTAGTTCGAGCATCGTTTGTTGAATGTCAAGGGGTATAGATGGGGTAACCTTGTAGTGTATTCCACTGAAAAGATTAAGGGTGATAACTATGAATATGATGGCAACTACTGTTGATAAAACCTCACTGAATATGTTCACATAATCTTTGAAAAGTTTTAGGATATTTTTACTAAGATATTCACAAAGAAAGTAGATGAGATAGCCGATTCCAGCATACAAGAATGGAGATAGATACATAGTAAAACGGTTTCCTGATTTGAATGAGATAAGCCCCAATAAAAGGATAGGTAATGAAGGGATAATATCGATTTTAGCACGATATATCAATAAAAGAAGCCCTATGAATCCTATGATACCTAAATATTTGTGTCCTGCAGCGTACAAAAGGATCGTTTCCCAACTCTGTTTTTGGGTTTCAGATATAAATTCTGCAATATTTGGCCAAGCCACCTGATTTACCTTCAAAGATTCCCCTGCAAAATATTTGGATCCAAAGATGAAATATTTTATATTATCAAAGCCGTAGATAAAATATTTAGGATTGGCAAAGATTATAAAAAGAATAGAAACGAATAGTATACTTGAAAACTTCTCCCGTTTTATCAAAAGGTAGAAAATTAGCACCCCTAAATAAGCAATGAGAAATCCTGGATAGTAATACCACCACATAAATAGATAGGCTGTAATACCGAGCAAGATTGCGAAAAGGTATTTTTTAAATCCATCGAGTTTTGGGATGAGATAAATGATGTATGTCATCATAAATGGGAAGAATAGGTTCATGCAATCGGTATCCACTCTGCCGACAAAGGTTCTATATAGGTATGAATATCCGAAGGTGGTGAGAATTGCTGACACAATGGCTGTGGAGAAAGATCCAATCTGATTTAAGTATAAAAAAAGCGGTATCATGAAAAGACTGGATAAGATAATAACGAGATAAGCACCTGCATAGTAGTAATTACCAACAAATTTTGCCATTTTATTTATTAAGAAAACGAGGAGATTGTGAGACTCCATCCCATACGAGTATGGGTGATCTGGATAGCCTCTATATATATCTGGGGTATTTTTGTCGGTGATATTGTCATAACTTTTTGCTAATCTTATCCAATAGTATCCATCAAGGGTTGTCAGAGATACTGTGTCTTTAACGAAATATGATGGATGCTTTTGCTCCCATTCATAGAGTTGATAGTATCTAAATCCAGAAGATATAAAGATTATCAAGATTATTATGAAAAATATCAATATCCTGTTTTGTGTGAGCCATCTCTTCATAAAGCTATATTCTCAATATTTTTAAAAAAGTCAAACACAATAATTTGATGTCGGTAAATAGTGAGATTTCGTTTATATATCTTTTATACAATTCGATCTTTTTAGGTAAGACAACCTCTATATACCCTTTTTCCACATTATCAAATCCAGCGATAATCTCCTCTTCATCTCGGAAAAGGATCGTGGCGTAATCGGTAATGCCGGGTTTCACACTTAGTACAGTTTTGTAATCCTCTTTGAAAAGCTCCACATATCTTTCCACCTCTGGCCTTGGTCCCACTAAGCTCATATCACCTTTTAACACATTGAAAAATTGCGGCAATTCATCCAACTTCCACTTTCTCAAATAGTAACCCACTCTTGTAATTCGGGGGTCTTTATCCTTTGTTACGAGGGGACCTATTTTATCAGCATTTACAACCATTGTGCGAAATTTGAATAGACCAAATTTTTTAAAATCTTTTCCCACCCTTTGCTGAATATAAAATATGGGGCCTTTGGAATCAAACTTTACGAAGATTGCAATTAATAAAAAAAGGGGTAGTAATAATGTTATTGCTACAAGAGAGAGTGTTAGATCAAAAAGCCTTTTGCCAAAAGATCTATACATGATTTACCTTTCAATGATTTTTACCTCCTCTTCCAACATCACCCCTGTTTTTTCGTAAACAACTTTTTTTACATGCGAAATCAATTCTTTGATATCTCTACTTGTGGCATTATTAAAATTTATAATGAAATTGCTATGTTTTTCAGATACCTTTGCTCCGCCGATTGTGAACCCTTTTAAACCACACTCTTCGATAAGTTTCCCTGCGAATGTTCCAGGTGGTCTTTTGAAGACAGACCCGCATGATGGGTATTCGAGGGGCTGTTTCTCCTCTCTACGGCTTAAAATATCGTTTCTTGTTTTGAAAAGATCATCTTTTGAGTATGTGAGTTTTAGTGTTACTGATGTTACTATCTCATCCGTTATTGAGGATTTTCTGTATGAAAAGGTAATTTCACCTTTTGATAGATGTGTAAACTTACCATCCTTAAAAACCTCAACCGATTCCACGACATCTTTAATTTCTGAGTCGAATGCTCCTGCATTCATGTATATAGCACCACCGATGGTGCCGGGTATGCCTGAAAGTCTTTCCAATCCACTCAATCGGTTTGTGATGGTAAAAAGTATTAGATCATCCAGCAATACGCCAGCACCTGTATATACTTTTTCACCATCCAAGATGATGTATCTATTAAGTTTTTTCAGTGAGATTACAAGTCCATTAAACCCCTCATCGTCAAACAGGATATTTGTCCCGTTTCCTATGATGATATACTTTATACCTTTTTCTTTTAAAAAATCCCAAACATACTCTAATTCTGCATTGCTTTTTGGTTCTGCAAAGTATTTTGCTGGTCCACCGGTTTTATAACTGCAGTGCAAAGATAGAGGTTCGTCGTATCTAATGATATTATTTAAATCGGGCATTTTTGATCGCCTCTTTGCAACTACACTCTTCTTTTTTCGCTAAAGATGCTATTTCTCTTATGATATGTTTGATGGTTTTTTCAGATTTTTTGACATTTTCCACCACTTCATCGGTGGTGAGGATAGACTTGCTAATCCCTGCAGCAAAGTTTGAAACGATATTCACAGCGGCATAGCATATACCAAGTTCCCTTGCCAATGCAGTTTCAGGCATCAGTGTCATACCCACCACATCGAAACCGAGAGTGGAAAAATATCTTATTTCGGCGGCAGACTCGAGTCTTGGACCATTGGTGCACACATACACACCTTTTTCATGGAACCGCGTGTTTGCATTTTTTAAGATCTCGAGCAGCTCTTTTCTGATTGCAGGGCAAAAAGGATATGTAAAATCTATATGATATGTGTCCCCTATTTCTGAATAGGTTGAATTTCTACCGTAGGTTAAATCTACAATATTATCGGGGATGAGGAAATCTCCGGGTAAGAGTACGCTATTTATACCACCCACAGCACCAAAGGCAACAATAAAATCAACTCCCAACTCATAAAAACCGTATATATTTGCCCTATAATTTATGAGATGAGGTGGGAATTCATGCTTATCACCATGTCTTGCTAAGGAGAATACCTCATTTTTGTCTAATGTATATTTTTTGTAGGTAGATGATGGATCACCATACTTAGTGTGAATTTTTATCTCTTCGACAAATTTAAACCCTTCTTCCACCAAAAAACCTGATCCACTTATTATACCTATCTTCATACTACCCTCTAAAGAGTTATTTAGGTTTAGGAAGACTCCAATTTCTCCAAATGGCTATCATCCTCAAGGTAAACACCACCAAGATACTTACCAAAACAGTTATAAAATGGTACCCTAAAGCTTTGTAAAGAATTAAATAAACCACTCCACCCAGTAAACATGCTGAGGCATACACCTCTTTTCTCAAAACAAGTGGTATCTCCCCTTGAAGGATATCTCTGATCATCCCTCCTACAGTTCCTGTCATTACACCCATAAAAATTGCACCGATAAACCCGATATTGTAATCTATCCCCACCTTTACACCGATTACAGTAAATACCCCCAATCCCAATGCATCCATTATGAGAAGGGTATTGTACCCTTTTTCCACCTTTCTATAAAAAAAGAATACAAGTAAAGCTGACAAGAGAGATAACACGATATAGTTGTAATCTCTAAATATGAAAGGCGGGATTCTTCCAACCAGGAGATCTCTTATGGTGCCACCACCAACGGCAGTGACGAGACTTAAGACAGAGATGCCGTATAGATCCATATTCTTGCGGACACCAGCCAAAGCACCACTTATTGCAAATGCCACTGTCCCCATAAGATCCAATAGGTATAGTACGGTCATAACTTTTCTAATACAACCTTTCTATCAAAATTATGGGTGAGTTTTTCATCATGGGTCACCATTATGATCGTGACACCTTCGGATTTCAGTTTATCAAAAATCTTCATAATCTCCATCGTATTTGCACCGTCCAAATTCCCTGTGGGTTCATCTGCCAAGAGAAGTTCCGGTTCATTCATCAATGCTCTTGCCACAGCCACCCTCTGCTGTTCGCCCCCTGAAAGTTCGTTTGGATGATGGTGGTAGCGATCGGATAAACCCACTTTGTCCAGCAAGAATTCTGCATGCTTTATTGCTTTATTTATCGGGGTGCCTGCGATCATCGACGGCATTGCTACATTTTCGAGAGCAGTGAAATCGTTTAGAAGGTAATGAAATTGAAAAACAAACCCAACTTTCTTATTTCTGTACTGATCAAGGGGATACCCAGGTTTAAAGATATCTTCACCGTTGAAGATTACAGCACCGGCGTCAGGTCTATCCAAGCCACCTATGATATGCATCAATGTGGATTTTCCAGAGCCTGATGGACCAACGATCACTACAGATTCCCCTTTCTCTAAAGAGAGGTTGAAATTGCTTAAAACCTGAATCACATTATTCGATTTTCTATAACTTTTTGAAATATTTAAGATCTCGAGAAAACTCATTATTCATTCCTCAATGCTGCAATGGGGTCCATCTTTGCACCTTGTTTTGCGGGGTATAATGAGGATAGATATGTAATAAGGATTGCAGCAAATGTTACGATGAAAAATACCTCTGGAACGATCTCCACAGGGATTCTATCCATGAAATAGACATCTTTGGGTAGCGAGATGATCTTGTAGTTCTTTATTATCAAACAGATAATTAGAGCCAAAATATTACCCAAAACGGTCCCTACGATACCGATCATAAGACCCTGTTTGATAAAGATTTTCTGGATCATCTTCTCAGATGCCCCCATCGCCCTTAATATGGCAATATCTCTTTTCTTATCTTTTACAGTCATGGTTATCAGACTTACGATGTTGAAAGACGCTACTACCACAATTAGTGTCAATACCACAAACATCGCTGCCTTTTCAAGCTCAAGGGCAGAGAAAAGGTTTTTGTTCATGCTGAGCCAATCCCTTGCCCAGAATGGGAAATCAAGCTTTGTGGCGATCTCTTTGGCAATCTTGGATGCCTTATCTATATTGTCCACCTTGACACTAAAGCCTGTGATGGTATCACCTAAATCGAAAAATTTTTGTGCAGCAGCTATATCCACAAAGGCAAGACCATTATTGTAATCGTACATACCGGAATCGAAGATAGCCACCACATAGAATTTCTGCATCTTAGGGGTAAATCCGAATGGACCCTTTTTCCCAAATGGTGCCACCATAACAACCTCATCGTGCAATCTTACCCCCAATGTCAAGGCTAAATCTTTCCCCAAAACGATGCCGCTTTTATTATCATATTCATACTTTAGTTTGAAAAAATCTCCTGCTGTGATAAACTGCTTTATGTTTATCGCTTCAGCCTCTTTTTCTGGGATGATCCCCCTTAGCATTACACCACTTACATTTGCAGGTCCGGTAAGCAATACCTGACTAAATACAAATGGTGAAACACCCACAACCCCTTTGACCTGCCTGATCTTCTCTTCAACTTTTTCCCAGTTGTTTACCGTACCTACATCCACCCTATTTACGATGATGTGGGAGTTTGCTCCTAAGATCTTTTCTTTTAAGTTATTTTCAAACCCGGTGAAAACATTTGTTACTACTATCAAAGTGGCAACACCCAGTAGTATCCCTATCACCGCAATGACGGATATAAAAGAAATAGCCCTTGTCTCTTTTTTCGACTTAATATATCGAAGGGCAATGAAATTCTCTATCTTCATCCATTATTCCCATTCAATAGTGGCGGGTGGTTTTGAACTGATATCGTAAACCACTCTGTTGATCCCTCTTACCTCATTTATTATGCGATTTGAGATTTTGCCTAATACATCATACGGGATCTTTGCCCAGTCAGCCGTCATGCCATCCACACTTGTGACGGCTCTTAGGGCCAATACATTTTCGTATGTTCTCTCATCCCCCATTACACCCACAGATTTTACAGGTAAAAGAACAGAAAATGCCTGCCAAATTTCCCTATATAATCCTGCTTTTTTGATCTCCTCAATGAAGATGTGATCTGCGATTCTCAACAGATCCAACCTATCCTTTGTGATACTTCCCAATACCCTTATGGCAAGGCCAGGTCCTGGGAATGGATGTCTGTAAACGATATCTTCGGATAACCCCAATTCGATACCTACCCTTCTTACTTCATCCTTGAATAGCTCTCTTAAAGGCTCGATGAGTTTAAACTGCATATCCTCGGGGAGTCCACCAACATTGTGATGGGTTTTAATTGTGGCAGATGGTCCTTTGAAGGAGACAGATTCTATAACATCGGGGTATAATGTCCCCTGTACGAGGTATTCGAAATCCCCCAATTTTTTTGCTTCCTCTTCAAAGATGCGGATGAAGAGATTCCCTATGATTTTCCTCTTCTTTTCAGGCTCCTCTACACCCTTTAATGCCTCTAAAAACCTCTCCTCAGCATCAACATAAACGAGGTTTATCTTAAAATTATCCCTAAAAGTTTTCTGTACCTGTTCGGCTTCTTTGTATCTCAAAAGTCCATTGTTTACAAAGACGCAGGTGAGGTTATCTCCGATTGCTTCATGCACGAGGACTGCCGCTACAGAGGAATCGACACCTCCGCTTAATGCGCAAAGTACCTTTTTATCCCCAACCTCTTTTCTGATCTTCTCTATTTCTGAGTGGATGAAGTTTCCCGGTGTCCATATCTGTTTGCAACCGCATATATCTACTACAAAATTTTTTAGCAGCAGATCCCCCTGATCTGTATGGGCCACCTCGGGGTGAAACTGGATTGCATATATCGGTTTTGTCTTAT
>FMSI01031785.1_pt1 | contig 19569 bp, 15 predicted proteins | sample 1504471 | NCBI WGS metagenome assembly FMSI01 (sample SAMEA4475357, study PRJEB15587) | soil metagenome | biome: Soil; feature: Field | place: India | collected 2015-03-11 | depth 0 m
GCAAAGGTCATCTTTACTTGTATCGCTCCAACATTTCTTTAGCCCCGGACACCGTCATCCTACCGTAGACATCTTTATCGACGACCACCACCGGTGCCAGAGCACAGGAACCAAAACAGGCCACCCTCTCAAGACTGAAGCGGTTGTCATCGGTTGTCCCGCCAGACTCCACCCCCAGCTCCCGCTTCATCTCATCGAAGATACGTTCACCGCCCCTGACATGGCATGCCGTCCCCAGACAGACCTTGATGTTGTGTCTGCCACGGCGGGTAAAGTAAAACTGGGCATAAAAAGAGGCGACCCCGAACACCTCGCTCTCCGATATACGGCACAACGTGGCTATCCGGGAGACCGCCTCCTCAGAAAGGTAGCCGTACTTTTCCTGTACTTTTTGCAAAATCGGAATTAACGCACCCTTCTCACCACCGTACTCTGCCACAATTTGGGCTAGTTCATCAGACAACTGGCTCTCCGTGGAAAAGCAATCGGTCAGATAGTTTAGCAGAACGCGGTATCTCCGTCAAATACATTCGGTTTTGTCGCAGTCGCATATGAAAACACTCAATGTCTTCCCGTTTCCGTCACCCGTCTGATCACAATTTTGGCTATTTCAAGGATCGGAAAAATTGATGCCGCGGCTAGAATCACAATCACCCAGTCAAACCAGGGTAAGGGAAAGGTGTTGAACGGCTCTTGAAGAAATGGTGTATAGACTATCACTGACAATAATAGAACCTCCCACAATATGGCAAGATTCAGCCATTTGTTCCGAAAAAGACCGATTTTAAAAACAGAATGTATATCCGAGCGAAAATTATAGGCTTTGAAAAATTGTATAAGTACAAGGTTGACAAAACACATACTCTGCGCTTCTGTCATGCTCTTACCGGCGTCTAGAGCCCATTTGAATATCACCAAATTAGTTAGACAGGACCAGATGCCCCCGACAGCTATAAGCACCACCACTGGTGTAGTAAAAATACCTTGCCCACGTGGCCTCGGTTTTCGTTGCATAATATCGGGGGCGGGTGGGTCAACAGATAGGGCAATGGCCGGCAGACCATCCGTGGCAAGATTGACCCAGAGGATCTGAATAGCAACGAGAGGAATCGCTCCGTAAGGTAGCCCGAACAAGGGCCCGAAAAGAATAGCAACCGCCATCAGCAGTATTTCACCGATATTTGACGAAAGTAAGTACATGAGGTACTTCTTGATGTTATCGAATATTGCCCGCCCTTCCTCGACCGCCGCTACTATGGAGACGAAGTTGTCATCGGTAAGCACCATGTCAGCCGCCTCCTTGGTAACGTCGGTGCCGGTAACACCCATGGCTACCCCGATATCCGCCTTCTTCAGCGCCGGAGCATCGTTCACCCCATCTCCGGTCATCGCCACCACATGCCCTTTCTTGGTCAATGCTTCTACCACCCTCAATTTGTGCACCGGCGATACCCGGGCGTAGATCTCCACACTCTCCACAAGCCTCTCGAACTCCTCGTCGCTTATCGCGTCCAGCTCCTCACCGTCCAGGGCAATCCCGTCTTTCAGCACCCCTAACTCCCTGGCAATGGCCACCGCAGTGAGCTTATGGTCGCCGGTTATCATCACCGACTTTATCCCCGCCTGCTCGCAGAGCCTCACCGCCTCCTTAGCCTCCTCCCGCGGCGGGTCTATCATACCTATCAGACCGAGAAATACCATACCTTGGTCAAGAGCCTGATGATTACCTTCAGATACCATCTTATAAGCCACCCCGAGCACGCGCAGAGCTCCTTCTGCCATCGTGCGGGCTGCCCTTAGTATCTTCTCCCGCTGCCCCGCGCTCAACTCCACTTCTTGCCCGTCATGAAAAATATGGTTACATGCCGCCAGCACCACCTCGGGCGCACCCTTGGAGTAGGCGACCAGACCACCATCGGGCAAGCGGTGGACGGTGGTCATCCGCTTGGTCTCCGAAGAGAATGGTGTCTCCCCAACGCGCGGTAACCTCCGGCACAACTCCTCTCTCATTAGCCCCGCCTTGGCCGCTGCCACTATGAGAGCGCCCTCGGTGGGGTCACCCCGCACCTGCCAGTTACCGTCAATACAAGCAAGCGAGGCATCATTGCACAGGGCTACAGCCTCCAGCAGCAACTTTAAGCCACGTTCCTGCTCGACATCGAGTGCCACTCCGTTTATGTAAAAGCCACCTTTGGGTTCATATCCGGAGCCAGCTACCTCCACGAACCTGCCATCGACGAAAATCCGCTTCACTGTCATCTGGTTCTGCGTCAGTGTGCCCGTCTTGTCCGAGCAGATAAATGTGGTGCAGCCCAACGTCTCCACCGCGGGCAGCTTCCGTATCAGGGCATGCCGCTTCACCATCCTCTGCACACCAAGAGCCAACGATATGGTGACCACCGCCGGCAGGGCTTCGGGTACAGCCGCCACTGCCAGGCTCACCCCCCAGATGACCATCTCCAGTATCTCGTGGCCCCTCATCACCCCTATGCCAGCCAGGACACAACACAATACCAGGGCTGCAATACCAATATACTTCCCCAGTCTGTCCAGATTTATCTGAAGCGGCGTGCGCTCCTTCTCCACCTCCCCGAGTAGTCTGGCAATCTTGCCGAACTCAGTTGCCATACCGGTGGCGGTCACCACCCCTTTCCCCCTGCCATAGACCACCACCGTGCCCGTAAATGCCATGTTCAACCGGTCACCCACTGACACCTTGCCTTCCACAGGGTCTACCATCTTCTCCACAGGCGTTGATTCTCCGGTCAGAGGTGCCTCATCCGTCTTTAAATTGACCGCCTCGACGAGCCTCATGTCAGCCGGTACCTTGTCTCCCGTGCCGAGCAGCACAATATCGCCGGGTACCAGTTCACAGGCTGCAATTGTAATTTCCTCCCCGTCCCTGATGACCCTCGCCTGTGGCGCTGCCATCCTCTTCAAAGCTTCCATAGCACGCTCAGCACGGTACTCCTGGTAGAACCCCAGGCCGGCAGCGAAAAGCACAATGACAAAAATAACAATAGCATCCGCCACCTCACCAAGGACGGCCGACAGTGCCACCGCGACCAGCAGGATGATGATGAGGAAGTTCTTGAACTGCTCTAGGAAAAGCTGCCAGGCTGAGACTCGCTTCTTCTCCACCAGCTCATTGAGACCACATTCAGCAAGCCTCCGCTCCGCCTCTTCGCGGGATAGTCCCATCGTCGGGTCCGAACCGAGACGGCTCAGCACCTGGGGGACGGTAAGGTTATACCAGTTGGCTGTGCCGTTTACCACCATTCAGTCCTAGGCTACGGATGCTGGCCAGGGCTTCTCGCCTAAAGCGATGCGACATAGGTCGGTGATGAATATTTTGGGTAAGCTAAACTGCGAGCTGGGGCGACGCAACACCCGGTCACAGACCGGGCAACAGGTCACGATAGCTTCAGCACCAGAGGCGATGGCGTCCTCAAAGTTCTTCTTCTGTATCTCGATGGCGAGCTCCCTATTGGTATAGATGATGGGTGCACTGCAACACACCGCCTCCAGCCGCTCATACTTTCTCGGCAGCCTCTCAACACCCACCAGCTCAAATATCTCGTCCAGGAAGCTGTCATACTCGGGAATCCATCTGGTGGCGCAGTTTGCCTGGAAGGCTATCTTCCTGCCTATCCTCGTAATTCTGTCCCTGTGCTCCCTAAGATAACTACACAGGTACTCATAGAGGTGCATGTACTTGAAGGAGACTTTGAACCCGTACTCCTTGGCTTTCACATGGGCAAGCACAAAACCTTCGTTGTGCATGTAGACCACTTCTTTGCCGAAGCTGGCAAGCCTGTCAAGGACGAGCCGACCATACCTTTCCACAAAGCTCTCACCGCCCATGTGCACACACCCGCAGAGGGACATAAATTCAGCACCCCTGACCACCGTCATACCCCTGAACAACTGGCTCTCCAGCGTACCCTCTGGAAACTCATCAAACCGAAAGGAATCGAGTGACAACAGCGGCTTATCCGGCTCTCCGGGTATCACCTGCCTCGGCTCACCCCGCCCTTCAAGCCCCCTGGCTAGAGTTTCCAGCATCGGCCTGCCCACAGCCACTATCGGGGCGGTGCCCAGCTTCTCCTGCATCCTGAAGATGAGGTTGACCGGGTCAGCTCCCGTGGGACAATAGCTGCTGCATGCCAGGCAGGTGATGCACCTGTGCAGAATCTCAGCATCCTTGCCCTCCATCAACAGCCTCAGCTCCACCACCGCCCTCTCCTTATCAAAGTCCACATACCGGCACTTCACCAGACAGTCCCCGCAAAGGTCGCATTTAGAAGCATCCCACATTATCGTTCTCGCGTAAGTCCTTCACACGAAACGCAATTATACGACCTGTCCCCCTTGCCGTCAAAACGCCGACACCGCAAACCAGTCTGCCCTGTACCAAAGTCTCCCTTTTTCTTTACCCCCCACTTTGACAGACATCTTCCCACCGGCACCTGATAGTGCTATACTTCCTGCAGCCAGGACAAAGAAGGGGGATCGAGCTAACCAGACCAGCCGGAAGCTATACCCAAACCAAAATCAGCGCATTTTAACACTTGCGCGGTGGACCGACGGTCAGACCGACTTCAGGGGGTGAGCAGAAATGACCGGGCTTAAATTCGACAAAACGAAGTGCACAAACTGCAAAGGTGTCTTCTGTCTCACCAAATGCCAGTATATCCAACTGAGCCAAGATGCCGCCAGAAAAGAGTGGCAGAAAATAGTCGACGGCGAAGACTCATTTGTCCTGGAAGCCTGCACCACCTGCTATGCCTGTGAGGAATACTGTCCCTTTAACAACCACCCCTTCTATCTCATCGTCGAGCGACAGGAGCAAAAAGGCATACTGCCAGCGCCCAGGCCCATAATCACCATGTGGATCAACCAGTGCCAGCCCGTGGGCAGGTTTACCGTGGGGAGGGTCGGGGAAAGGATGCTGTCCTACTGCTTTCTTCCCCATTTCAATACGCTGGTGAAGGGCAAGCTCTTCGACGACACCGCCGGCGCTGTGGTCTTCGGCCAGGAATTTTTCTGCAACGCCGTCTACCTGCACTACGCCCGGACATCGGTGATAAAAGAAAGGCTGCCCCAGATAGTGGCAAACATCGGTAGGCTGGGCGTAAAGGAGCTCGTCTGCCTACACGATGAATGCTACGGCACCTTCGCCTCCCTAGCACCAGCCTACGGCATCGAGGTACCGTTCAAGCCTGTCCACTATTTCGAGTACCTCTACAGCAGGCTGAAAGAGCTCGGCAAGGCGGTGAAAAAGCTAAATGTCAAAGCTGCCTACCAGCGCAACTGCTCCTCCCACCTCGCCCCGGAGACAGACAGACTCGTCGATGATATTTTCAGCCTCATCGGGGTGGAAAGGGCTAAAAGGGAATACGACAGAGATAATGCACTGTGCTGCGCCGAAATCGTCCGCATGGGAAAGGGTCCTGCTCTCGCAGACGATATACAGAGAAAAAATATAGATGACATGGTGAAAGCCAGTTCTGAATATTGCGTGTTCAACTGCCCCGCTTGCTGGGATGCCCTGGCAGACAGAGTCGCCAGAAGGGGGATAAAGCCAATACATGTCATAGACCTCTGCAAGCTGGCGATAGGCGAATCCCAGTCTCTCAAGCTTCCCGAATTAGCAGTGGAGGTATAATGCCTTGGTAACCACAAATGCTATCTACGAATCCCTGGTCAAAATCGTGGGCAAGAGCTATGTCTCTGCCAGCAAAGAAGAAAGGTACTTCTATGCCCGGGACGGTGGCTTGATGCCGCCGCATGAGCCCGATTTCGTGGTGCTGCCTCGGACGACGGAAGAGGTGCAGGAGATAGTCAGGCTGGCAAACAGAGAAAAGATACCGATAGTCCCCGCCGGCGCCGGGCTGGCGCTCACCGGCCTGGTGATACCACAGAAGGGCGGCATCGTGGTGGACATGAAGCGGATGGACAAGATTATAGAGGTAAACGAGAAAGCCAGGTATGTAATCGTGGAGGGGGGCACCACCCAGGGGACACTGAAAAGCTATTTGCAGAAGCACTACCCCCACCTGAGGCACAGTATACCGGATGCGCCCCCATCAGCCACAGTGGTCGCCAATGCGGTAATACACGGGCAGGGGCGTCTGGCACACCAGCACGGCTTCAACTCCGACATGGTCTCCGGGCTGGAGGTGGTGCTGCCCACCGGAGAAGTCTGTCGCATCGGTTCCTGTTCTGTATCACCATATTGGTTCTCAAAAGGACCGCCTTTGCCTGACCTCAGCGGGCTCTTTCTCGGCTGGTTCGGTACAACAGGCATCATTACCAAGCTCGGCTTGAAGCTCTATCCTTGCAAGAAGCTGAGAGACGTGATGGTGCTGCTCACAGATAAAGTTGAGCTTGTGCCAGACATCATGCTCAGGCTCAGCCACACTGAGATGGTGGAGGATGTGGTCGTCTCAGCCCAGCCCCTGCCCCTCAGGTTCAAAGGCACCTTCTGGATCATGACCTACATCACTGGCGATTCGGACGAAGAGCTTGAGTTCAAGCGCAAGATGGTCTGGGACTCAGTCTGGGACTATTTCCAGAGCCGCGATGTCGGCTTCATCAGCACCTCGCCGGAGGGAAAGGCACCACTCCTATCCATGCCTTCCAAGGACACCACCAGGTTCGCCGATGTGGCTAAGGGCGGCGGCTTCCAGTACGCCGGACCGATAACCCCCATCGAAAAGTTCCCCGCCTTCATCCGTAAGCTCGAGGAGGTGGCTGCCAAATACAATGTATTCTATGGCTCCACCACCCGCCTCATCGGCTCGGGGCACTGTATGATGTTCAGCTTTTCTTTCTCCTTCAACCGTGCAAATCCGGACGAGATGGCAAGGGCTAAGAAGGCCCTGGACGAATGCAGCAGGTTCGCCCTCGAGGAAGGGGCTGTTCTCTGGAAACCGGACGTGGATGAGCAGCGGATGATAATGGAAAGGATGGACCCGAACACGCTCGAACTGATGAAAAGGATAAAACAGCTCCTCGACCCCAACGGCATTATGAACCCGGGCAACTGGGAGATGAGATGATGCAGCAGAAATATGTCAGCCAGATACACAGATGCTTCCGCTGCGGTTACTGCAAGTTCCCCACCGACTACTCCTCGTTCAACTGCCCCCCATACTGTAGGTTCAGGTTCGAGACCTATTCCACCGGCGGCCGTCTGTGGCTGATCTACGCCTGGCTGAAGGGCGAGATCGAGTGGTCGGAGCACCTTGCAGAAATACTATACACCTGCACCACTTGCAGGAACTGTGCCGAGCAGTGCCCCATGAAGTTCGCCCCCGATATCATCGACTGGATAATCGGAGCCAGGAGTGACATGGTGGAAAAGGGCAGGATCCCACCGAGGGTGGCACGCTTTTTTGAAGCCGTGCAGGGGTACGGCAACCCGTTCAAGCTGCTAAGGGGCGATAGAGCTAGCTGGACTAACGGGACGAAGTCATATTCCCCCGGCGACGAATTTCTGTTGTACATCGGATGTCTGGGCTCATACGACGAAAACGGACAGAAGATGGCAAAAAGCCTGGCTAGCGTACTTGAGGCGTCGGGGGTGTCCTTTGGTATCCTGGGCAACGACGAGGAGTGCTGCGGCAACGAGGTCTACATGCTCGGCGAGATGGGGCTCTTCCAGAACATTGCCGCGAGGAACATCCAGAAATTCAAGGAGCTCGGCGTAAGGAAGATAGTCACACTTTGCCCCCACGGCTACAATGCCTTGAAGAACAATTACCCCAAACTGGGTGGGGAGTTCGAGGTATATCACTATACCGAATTGCTGGCAGAACTGATCAGACAGAAAAAGCTGAAGCTTCGCCAAATCAGGACAAAAATCACCTATCAGGATCCCTGCTTTCTGGGCCGCTACAACAACATCTACGATGAGCCGCGCCTGGTGCTGCAGAGCATCCCCGGTGTCGAGCTGGTGGAGATGGAACGCAGTAGAAAGGATGCCTTCTGCTGCGGCGGTGGCAGCGGCAACTTCGTCATGGACCTGCTAGCAGGCGATGAAAACAGCCCGGCACGGGTCAGGGGAAAGGAGGCTTATGCCACTGGCGCCGAGGTGCTTGCAGTCGCCTGCCCAGGCTGCATGACCATGCTTAACGACGCGGTGAAGGCAGAAAACCTGGAAATAAAGCTGACCGTCAAGGATGTTTCACAGCTCTTGGCGGAATCGCTATCTTGAAATCTTCTGATTTGAGCCTTAAGGAGGACAGCGATGACAACCAGGCAAGCCGTCACGGTTGATTCGCCGCTGGGAAAGGCGGAGCCGGACAGCACGGGGGCACCTGTCACAGTAGTATGCCTTGACCCGCTGCAAGCCTACGTAGGGGTTCCCGATCTGCTCAAAAAGGTTATCGATGAGTCAAGCGCCGAAGCCTGGCAGAAGATAAGGGAAAGGATAGACTACATCTACAATAACCTGGCTTTGGCTCTAAGCCTTCTGGACAGGGTGACCAACTTCAGCCGGACGGTGAAATCGGAGGTCGCGACTGGCAAGAAGCTACTTTTCAAACCAAACCTGGTGGCGCCTACAAGCCTCGACCCTATAACACACGGTGAGGGACCAGGCGACAGCGCCTGCACCAACTGGACGTTTATCGCAGCCCTGATGCGCTGGTTCCATGACGTCCTGGAAATCGATTACTTTAACATGATGCTCGGCGAAGCTGCCAGCGCCGCTGCCATGAACGCAGGCTACTACACCCACGCCTTCGGCAAAGGCAGGAGGATCACCACTGAAGCTGTAATAGAGGGGCGCAGCGGCGACTTCTACGGCGGCTGGGGCTTCTACTTCGTGAGGAAGTACCTCGCCGAGAGCCATCCGTCATCCCATGAGGATGACCCCCTGAACGGCTACGAAGAAAGCGTCGCCGGCAAATACCTACCTCCTGGCAGAGCGGGTAACCGCTTGATGGTCTATGACCTCAACCGTACCCACGACATAAAAGGCAAAGCTCGGACTGTGCCGGTACCCAATGGCGCCAACTTTAAAGAAATAACCCTGCACAAAATCATCGTGGGCGGCAACCCCTCCGACCCCGCAGACCTTAAAAACTATCCCGGCTGTGTCCTCATCAACGCACCACGCCTTAAAATCCACGCTATAGACCTGATAACCAACGCCATCAAAAACCTGGGCATAGGCCTGTACCCACAGGAAGCCGCCAAGGACGGGATGGGTGGCACTAAATGGAAGTACGCCTACCCCTACAAGCCGGGACCAGGGATGAAGACCGAACTGCCCCATCAGGTCTGGGTGCCCAAACTGGACGAGAGCACCGGATTACCGCTGAAAGACAAGGGCGGTAAATATATCGTCACCAGAACAGCCGGTATGTCCGGCACGCAGGCAGATATCGTCACGACAGTAAAGAGCCAGGGTATCTTCATGCTCCATGTCGTTGATGCCATTCAGGCGGTGAACATAGACCACCAGGGCATTGGCTTGGGAGCCAAAGTAAACGAGGGGCTTATCCTGGCATCCCTCGACCCGGTAGCCCTGGACCTGTGTTGTGCCCGCTACATGTTCAAGACCATCCCCATGGCTGAGGCAAGAAAAATTGCCCGCAAGAACGACCTTGCCACCGACTTCCTGCAACGCGTGCCCATAGCCAGGGTCGAGGGTCAGGACATCGTCATCGAACAGGGCTTCGATTCCCCTCTGCTGCGCTATAACCTGTATAAATACGCCGAAGCCAGAGGGCTGGGCTCACAAAAATACCACGTTATCGGCTGGGACACCACCGCACAAATACCCGTGTCATCGCTCTGGGGACATCTCGGGCAGGTGGCAGGTGGGGAATTCCGCGAGCTGATGACCGGCGAGTTCTACTACAGTCCCGGAAAGCTGCTCTGGGACTGCCAGCGTACCGTGCTCAGTTATCTGGAAGCCAACGACAGGCTCACCGGTTCAACCTATTACCGGGAGGTGATGTCCGAATTTGACGAGGATAAAGACGGGGTTATCGGCTATGATGAGAAAGGTCGGAACGGGCTATGGCAGACGATCCTGCGGCTGGCTTCCCGCGGCATGCAGGTAACCGGAGCGGAAAAATACGGCTTCCTGCACGGCTCCTTCCTTATCACCGCACTGCGCCTCAAATACCTCAACGCCCAATGGAACCCCGACGGCTATGATTTCGGTAAGTCATACCCCGTACTGCAGGCGGTAGCCATTGGCCTCACCATGTCGCGCACACCTGTGGAGGGCAAAGACCCCCTCTTCCCCTCGATGACTTGGGGAAAGGGCAAGCTCCCCAGCCTCCAGTTTGCCAGCTATATGTCAACGGCAACCGCAATATATGGCCGCGGCTTTCCCACCAAGGTCAGCCTGCCCTCGCTCTACGGCTTAGCTTTCCAGTATGCTGATAAGACCCTCAATGGAGCCAGCTACACCGGCAGCCCGGGACCAGCAAGCGACCGCCGCGCCGTCGACCGGTATATCGAGGCAGTATCCCGGGGGACAAGTCCTCTGGACTTCGTCCTCTACGTCCCACCTGGCTTCGGCAACCTTGGAGGAAAGCCCGCCCCTAACGTGGAGGAGACAACAGATCCCCACAAAATCTTCACCGTCACCTTCAACAAAGGCAGGGAACGCTGGTAAAAGCAAAGCCAGCATAACGACTGATAGATAAGGAGGCAAAAATGGCAAAAGATGTCGTGCTCTATGAGGTAAAGGATAAAATCGCCTGCATTACACTGAACAACCCGGATAACCGCAATAGGCTCGACCCGAATATGTGCCTCGCCCTAGGCGAGGCATGGGATCAGTTCGCCAAGGACGATGACGCCTGGGTGGCGCTGCTCAGCGCCAACGGTAAGGACTTCTGCCGTGGCGCCGATCTCAAGCATGAAGGGCTTCTGAAATACCTGCGCCGTGCCTTCCCGCCAAACGGGACCAGGATACTGAAACCGATCGTCGGCGCCGTCCACGGCATGGTCGCCGGCAGCGGCTTCGGTCTGGCAACGTACGGCACCGACATCACCTACGCTACCAAAGACACCCAGTTCGTCTTCGCTGAGGTCTGGGTGGGGATCGTGGGAGGTATAGTGGAGTATGTACCCTACATGCCCTTCAAAATCTCTCTAGAGTTCCTGCTGTCCGGACAGCCGATGAGCGGCGAGCGGGCTTACGAGGTTGGGCTGGTCAACCACGTTTGCAAGGACAAAGACGAAATGATGACTGAAGCCACCAAAATGGCTAAAATAATCAGCGAAAACGCGCCGCTCACCATCCGCGCTATCAAATATGGGCAGTACAAGCACAGGGTGGAGGCGCAGAGAAAAGCAATGCGCGCCGCCCGTAAGGAATTCGAGGTTTTCATAAAGCCACAGCTTGAGAGCGAGGACTTCAAGGAGGGCAGGGCTGCTCTGTTCGAAAATAGAAAACCGGTGTTCAAGGGCAAATAAGCCGCTTAGAATACAGCCAGTATTGACGTCGGCACACCGTGACCAGAGCCGGACTCCAAGTGATGGTGGGGTAAAATGCCACAGGAAAGAACATTACAGGGAATAAGAGTCCTGGACTTCTCCCGTTACATCGCCGGACCATACTGCTGCATGCTCCTCGCCGATATGGGGGCTGAGGTTATCAGGGTAGAACCGCCCGGAGGTGCCGAGGACAGGAATCTGGGCCCCTTCAGTCCCGATGGGCAGGCACTGGTCTACGGCTTCATCCTCCAGCGCAACAAGAAGAACATCACCCTGAACTTACGAAAAGCCGAGGCTGGAGAACTGCTGCAAGGGCTCGTATCAAAGTCGGATGTGCTGGTGCACAATTTCCCGCCGGGCACCGAGGAGGCAAAGATCCTAGACTACAGTTCTCTAAGACAGCTAAACCCGGCGCTCATCGAGGCGATAATCACCGGCTTCGGTCAGTATGGACCTTATGCCGAAAGGACCTGTTTCGATTCCATCGCCCAGGCGATGTCCGGCGCCATGAGCTACACCGGCTTCCCCGGCAGCCCGCCCACCAGAGCAGGTGTGCAATACGTTGATTTTTCCACCGGGCTGTCAGCAGCGCTGGGAATTGCCCTGGCTCTCCTGCACCGACAGAAGACCGGCAAGGGGCAACTGGTGGATGTTTCCCTGTTCGACGTCGCCCTGTCCTTTGTCGCCGCCGCCGGGGTGGCGGCGGAATACAAACTTCTGGGGGAAATCCGCCCCCGGGTGGGCAACAGCTCCTTCTACGCCTACGCCAATAGCTTCCAGGCAAAGGACGGCTGGGTGATGATCAACGTGGTGGGCAACAGCGCCTGGCGCCGTTTCTGCCGGGCGCTGGGGAGGGATGACCTTGCCAGCGACCCCAGATTCAAGGACAACCTCTCCCGCTATCTCAACCGCGAGGAAATCAACTCCATCGTCGCCGGCTGGACAAGAGAGAAAACGGTCGAAGAGGTAACCCGCATCCTCGAAGCCGCCAGGGTACCCTGCGGACCGATAAGGAACATGGCTGATATCTACCAGGACCCCCAGGTCACCGCCAGGGAGATGCTGGTGGAAATCGAGCAACCGGGCGCGGGCACAGTCCCGATGCCCGGCATCGCCATAAAGCTTTCCGGGACACCCGGCGGCATAGACTCCCCAGCAGCAAGCCTCGGCGAACACAACCTCGAAATCTACTGTCACCTCCTTGGCTTAAGCGACCAGCAACTAGCCGATTACAGGGACAGAGGAGTTATCTAACCCCCACCACGAAGACTGCCCTGAAAACAAAGGTACCACCAAAGTACCACAGGCATTCAGTCCGACCAGTACTTGACAGCGCAATGATGTGCGCATATGATATGTACGACGAACATTCTTAGCTACGCAAGCCCGGACTGACAGGGTATAGCAAGGTGGGATGGGAAAGTAAGGGGTGAAGAGTAAAACTGGTGTTGCGGGGATACTTCTGGCGGCAAGTCTTCTTCTGCTCTGTCTGCCATCTCTACACGTTTTCACCTCGACCACAGTTGTATCCGCGGACAGCTCGCTGACAGTGAGGGTCGGCATCTACGAAAACAAGCCCAAGATATTCACCGATGAACAGGGTGTCCCCTCCGGCTTCTGGGTGGACATCGTGGAGTATATTGCCTCCCAAGAAGGCTGGAAGATACAGTACGTGCACGGCACCTGGCAGCAGTGTCTGGAAAGGCTGGAGAACGGTGAGATAGACGTAATGCCAGACGTCGCCTACACTCAGGAAAGAGCCCAAAAATACGAATTTTCCCGTGAGCCCGTCTACACAAGCTGGTCAACCGTCTACACCCGTCCCGGCTTACGCATAGAGTCCATCCTCGACCTGCAGGGGAAAAATGTGGCCGTCATGAAGGGCAGCGTTAACTACGAAGGTCCCGAGGGGATAAAGCAACTGGCGAAGTCCTATGGCATCGACTGCACCTTCACCGAAGTTGACAGCTACCAGAAGGTGTTCGAGCTGGTGGCAAACGGGGATGTCGATGCGGGCGTGGTGAGCAAGGACTTCGGGCACCAGCATGAGACAGAGTACCGTCTGGCAAAGACCGCCATCATCTTCCAGCCCTCCCTCCTCCACTTCGCTTTTCCCAAAGGTTCCAGCCTCACACCCCACCTCATCGAGAGGATAGACAACCATATGACGGCGCTCAAAAACGATGGTAAGTCCTTCTATTACCAGTCGCTAGAAAGGTGGTTTGGGGTGAAGCCGTCCAGCAGAGCGGTTGTCCCCATGTGGCTTATCTGGGGGCTGGTAGCCGCGGGGGGGGTAGCCTTGCTGCTGGCTGCCGGCAACTTTATTCTCAGGGCACAGGTCGCTGCCAGAACCAGGGAACTGATCGAGGAAATCAGGGAGCGCCGGCTGGCTGAGGAAAAGCTGGTAAGGTACCGCCAGCACCTGGGAAAACTGGTCGAGACGAGGACCGCCGGGCTTACACAAAAGAACCTGGCACTCGAACAGGCAAACATCCGTCTTCAGGAAATCGACCGCCTAAAATCGGTGTTCCTCGCCAGCATGAGCCATGAGCTCCGCACCCCACTGAACTCTATAATCGGCTTCACCGGCATACTTCTCCAGGGCATGGCTGGGGGGATTAACGATGAACAGCGCAAACAGCTCACCATAATTAAAAGCAGCGCCAGCCACCTGCTGAATTTGATTAACGACATCCTCGACATCTCCAAGATAGAGGCGGGCAGGGTTGAGCTGTTCCCCGAGGAAATTAAGCTGGACGACATGGTAAAGGACATAGCCCATACCTTCTCCCCGATGGTAGACCAGAAAGGATTGCAACTGGTCACAGAAATACCGGAGGGCATATCGCTCGTCACGGATAAACGGCGTCTGAAACAGGCACTGATAAACCTGGTGAGCAACGCCGTGAAGTTCACCGAGAGGGGGACGATCAGGCTCTCAGCCACGGTCATCGATGGGGCAAAACTTGAGCTCCGCGTCAGCGATACCGGGCCAGGGATAAAGGAGGAGGACATGGCTAAGCTTTTCGAGCCCTTTCAGCAAATCAGTGCCTCGCTGACCAAAAGGCATGATGGGACAGGCCTGGGACTGTACCTGACCAAGAAACTGGCGAGCCTCCTCGGCGGCGATATCACCGCAAAAAGTCAGTACGGTCAGGGTAGTGAGTTCACCCTTACAATTCCGCTGCGGTGCACACCAGCAAAGGAGACAAAAAACGAAACGCATACTGGTAGTTGAGGACAACGAAGACAACCTCTACCTCACCAGATTCATACTGGAGAAAAACGGCTATCAGGTGATAGAGGCAAAGAATGGTATCCACGGCGTCGAGCTGGCAATAAGTGAGAAGCCAGACCTCATCCTCATGGACATCCAGTTGCCCGATATCAACGGCTTAGAGGCGGTGAGGAGAATAAGGGCGCTGGAAATAGACCGTGAGACACCCATAGTGGCACTCACCTCCTACGCCATGCCCGGTGACAGGGAGAAAGCACTGGCAGCCGGCTGTACTGGCTACATCGAAAAGCCTATAAACCCGGACACCTTTATGGCGGAGATAGAGAAGTTTTTGACACCATGACCATGCCCGGTGGAGGAACAAAATGAAGATCCTCATCGTCGACGACAACAGAGACAACATCTACTTACTGGAGACCATGCTCAAAGCAGAAGGCTATAAAGTGGTGCCCACCAGCAACGGCGCCGAGGCTCTGGAAAAGCTACGTGCCGAGAGTTTCGACATGGTCATCGCCGACATCCTCATGCCGGTCATGGACGGCTTCCAGCTCTGCCGCGAGTGCAAGACCGATGAAAAACTGAAGCATATCCCCTTTGTCTTCTACACCGCTACCTATGTGAACGAGAAAGACGAAGAACTTGCCCTGGCGCTGGGTGCCGATAAGTTCATCAGAAAGCCAATCGAACCGGACGAGTTTATGAGCATCATCCGGGAGTTCGTCAAGCACATCGAAACAGCAAGACCGGTACCTAGAGAGCCGGCGGTTGAGGAAGAAGCGGAGGTGCTGAAGCTGTACTCCGAACGCCTGGTACATAAGCTCGAGAAGAAGATGCTTGACCTGGAAAAAGAGGTTGAGCAGCGCCAGAGGCTGGAGGAAGAGTTGCGCCGTGCCGAAGAAAAATACCGGCTCATCACCGAAAACACCAGGGACATAATCGTCACCACAGACATGGACCTCAACATCACCTATGTCAGCCCCTCTGTCCAGTACCTCGGGACGCGCACGCCGGGAGAAATCGTCGCCACACCGCTGGAAACCCTCGTGGCACCGGCCTCCTTCGAAACGATAAGGAGGACCTTAGCCGAGGAGCTACCTCTAGCAGAGAGCCCCACCAGAGACCCGGCGCGGTCCAGGGTGCTCGAGGTGGAAATCGTCCGCGAGGACGGCACCGCGGTACCGGTGGAGGCACGGGTAAACTTTCTCCGCGATGCTGGGGGAAAACCAACGGGGCTCATAGCTGTGTTACGCGATATCACCGAGCGCAAGAAGGCTGAGGAGAAAAGGAAACTGCTGGAGCTCCAAGCCCAAGCCGCCAGCCGCCTGGCATCCATCGGCGAGATGGCTGCCGGCATTGCCCATGAGATAAATAACCCCCTCACCGGCGTGGTCGGCTACGCACAGTTGCTGCTGAGCCGCCCAGATGTACCGCCCGATATAAAGGCAGACCTCACCGTCATCAACGACTGCGCCCAGAGGGTCGCTGACATCGTGAGGAGACTGCTCACCTTTGCCCGCCAGACCAAGCCGGAGCGAAAGCTGGTGGATGTTAACATGCTGGTGCAAAGCACACTGACCCTGCGGGCTTACAGCCTGAAGATGAACAACATCGCAGTCACCACCCACCTCGACCCCCGCCTGCCCGCCACGGTAGCTGACCCGGGCCAGATACAGCAGGTGCTGTTCAACCTGATCGCCAACGCTGAGACAGAGATGAGGCTAGCCCACGGTAAGGGCAACCTCACCATCACCACCGAGAGGGTGGACAACACCATCAGGATTGCGGTCAAGGACGACGGTCCAGGGATAAAGCCTGAGATTATGGACCGGATTTTTGACCCCTTTTTCACCACCAGAGAGGCAGGGCAGGGCACGGGCTTGGGGCTCAGTATTTGCTATGGGATAGTAACCGAACATAACGGCAGGATTTATGCTGAAAGCAAGCCCGGCGAAGGCGCCACCTTTATAGTGGAGCTGCCAGTAGTCACACCACCAGAACCTGCCCAGAAGGTCGCCGAAAAACCATCCAAAAGTGCGAAAGCCACCATACTGGTGGTGGACGATGAGCAGGTGATCAGGGACCTGACGGTCCACGCCCTTACCGAACAGGGACACAGGGTGGATACCACGCATAGTGCCAGCGAAGCGCTGAAAAAAATCAAGCGGCGAAAGTACGATTTGCTGCTCATAGACATCAAACTTCCAGATAGGAGCGGTATGGAACTTTACAGACAGGTCAAGGAGATGGACAGCTCGCTGGCTCAAAAGGTGCTGTTTATCACCGGCGACATCATGAGTCCCGACACCAGGAGGTTCCTTGCCGAGACCGGAGCAGCGTATATAGAAAAGCCGTTCGATGTCGAGCAGCTAAGCCGCGAGGTACAACGCGCCCTGACCACAAACAAAAGGCTGAAAGCTTAACCAGCCGCACAAAGAATGATGTATACGTTCGCCGCCAGCAGCGCCATGCCGATGAAAATAAACAGGGCTACCAGAAAGTATGGGGTCGCCTCAGCCATGGCAAGCCCTAAAAAGAAACCGACGAAAAAAGCCAAAACCTTCACCCGAGACACGGGTCACCCCTCTACTAACACTATCCACAACCGGACCAGCCTACTAGCAGCCCGGTGTGCCGCCAGCCCCGGAGGACGAGCCTTGCCATACTCACTTCTGAATCTATCTTATGCCATCGCCGCTTCGATGTCAACGATGCTAAAACCGTCATAAAAAGCTCTTAGACCCATTGCCTGCGGTACGAAGCTATCATATAATGGTGGTACATTCATCGGCACAGGAGGGAGAAATGAAGGGTGAAGGCAAAACCAATTTCGTCAGCAACTATGAACCGGGTGAAGACGCCCTCGTGGAGCTGAAAAACGGCAGGTTCATCGACGTCATCAACGGCCGTTGTTTCCCGCCGGAGACCAGCGTGATCATCCAGGGCAACAAAATCAAAGCTATGCCAGGGCTACCGGGCGAGCCCACCGATATCAGACCGGACTTCACCATAGACCTTCAAGACAGGGCGGTCTTTCCGGGCATCTTCAACACGCACTGTCACGGCTCCTACACCATGACCACGGTGAGCCCGTCCATGAAGGACAACAGGCTGAGCAACAAGTTCCGCAGCCAGCAGATCGCCAAGAACATGGAGGAATGTCTGGCACACGGCATCACCCACATCCGCGACTGCAAGATCGACGACCTGCGTATACTACGAGAGTGGAAGGAGAGGATTTCCCGGGGCGAGGCAAACGGTCCCCGCATCTATCAGGCAATTGTAGTCACTCAGCCAAAAGGCTACTTTTCACCGCCACAAACACTTAGCTGGAGGCTCTTTTCCATGGCGCTGGGCATACCAATTATCGAGTACGAAAAGAAAGAAAGCGGCATAGTAGTATTCCCCCCTGATGCCAGCGCCCAGCAGGTCAGGGATGCGGTCAAGCGCGCCATTGAGGAAAGGGGCGCGGAATATATCAAGATCGGAGAGCAGCGCGAAGACCTGGTGTACTTTAAGCCCATAAATACCATAATGACCATGGAACAGCTTGAGGCGCTGGTAGATGAGACAAACCGCAGGGGGCTGAAGAGCACCATGCACCACATGAGCGTGGAATCGTTCCGCCGCGGTGTCAAGGCTGGCGTGTCGTCGCTGGCACATGTGGCTATGGACGCTGAGCTCACCGAGGAGGATATCAAAGCCTTTATTGCCGCAAAATGTATTATCGAACCCACGCTGTCAGTGGCTTACGACGTGGTCTGGCCCGTGAAGGGCCACCCTTCGGAAAACCATCCCGAGGTGCTCAAAATCAAACAGTTCCGTGACAGCACAATAGCCAGCCTGGCTGAGGAATTCTACATACCGGAGTTAAGGGACAGCGTGCTAGGCAGTCATCAACGCCTCTCGCAGGGCATCATGAAGACGCTGGGAATCAGGGACAACACACACCTGTTCCGTTATTATGCCCCGGCTGGCATCCACGGCATGCGCAACTTCAAGACGCTTTTTGATGCCGGCGCCAGGATGGCATGCGGTAATGACGGTGGTATACCCCCGTGCACACCTGCATCTCTGAAGTACGAAATTGGCATGTTTGACCTGGTGCTGAACAGCGGCGGGAAGGCTGGGCGGTTCACCGGCGCTGATGCCTTGCGTCTCTGCACCATAAACAGCGCCGAAACGATGGGGCTGGAAGACAAATTTGGCTCCATTCAAACGGGCAAGGTGGCTGACCTAGCTATCGTCGACGGCGACCCACTTGCCGACTTGCATTTAGTAGGCAGCCGCGTTGCCGCCCTGTTCTACGACGGAAAGCTTAAGATAAACAACTGTGGTCTCAGGGTAGAAAGGACCAGGACACCGTAGCTATACCTTGCCACCGCCTGAGTGATGCTAGCGCAGGAACATATCCTCTGCGCCAGCATCGAAATCCCACCCGCAGACAGGGCAACGGAACACCACCCTGATTATCGCCACCCCGGACTTATCAACCCTGTGGACCGGCGATTCATGCCCGGATTTCGGACAGCGCGCGTACAGGTAATGGTATAAACCTGTCGCCGGGTCACGCACAGACAGTTGACCCCGGCAAAGCATGTCCTTTATCCGCTGCAACTCAGTCTGTGTGCTCATTCACCACCTCCTGCAACTCCTTCATATCGCCATCAAAAAGTGAAGCTCCGGCACAGACTTCTCTCCGGTAAGACTATCATATCATATCACCTGCCGCCGTCAAGAAGGTGGTTATTATCGGGTATAGATTGTATAATTTTTAAAGCGGGCTGGAGAGGTGTCCGAGTGGTTTATGGAGCCGCTCTCGAAAAGCGGTAGGTGATGAGCCTCGTGGGTTCGAATCCCACCCT
>FMSI01037237.1_pt1 | contig 19563 bp, 18 predicted proteins | sample 1504471 | NCBI WGS metagenome assembly FMSI01 (sample SAMEA4475357, study PRJEB15587) | soil metagenome | biome: Soil; feature: Field | place: India | collected 2015-03-11 | depth 0 m
CTATTTGCACACATTGTTAAAAAAAGATCATACCCTTACCCGCTTTGATGTTCAGGTTGCGGATGCTTTATGGAATACTATCTGCCGTGAATCTGAATTGTGTTCTATGAACAAATGTAAGTTTAAGAATAAATGTTCGTATATGGAAGCACGCAAACGGTGGCAGCAGGCAAATCTTTTGGTCATGAATCATTATCTGTTTTTTTCAAATATTGCAGCGTCAAAGTCGCTGGTGCCGGATTGTAGGGTTGTGGTGTTTGATGAAGCACATTCGCTTGAACGAATAGCCGCAAGTCAGTTAGGATTTACTATAAATACGCAGGCACTCAAAGAAACACTGGAACATATGATACACCGCAAAAAGGGCTCTATGCTTATTGAACGGTGGCTTCCACACAGCCTTCATCAGGATGCCATTGAAGTGTTTGACAATGCGTTGCGTCAGGTGCAGGTATGCAGATCTGTTTGCAATAATATAATTCAAGAACTGCAAACACTCAGGTTGCGCAATCCCTTAAAGGAATGCCTGCCACTTTTGAAAGCCCTTGAAGAGATACTTGCCCTATTTGAAAAAGTTGAAGCAGAAAAACTTGATGAAGATATTCGGCTTGAGTTTGAGTACCATAAAAGCATTATCATGAATACATGTAATGACCTTGGTATGATTGTGTTTATGGATGATGATAGTTACGTGTACTGGCTGGAAAAGGAAAAAAATGGGAGCAGTACTGTTCTTTTATGTGGCCAACCACTTGATGTTGCTTCCATCATACATAAAGAAGTGGTGGAATATTATGACCACCTGGCGTTTGTGTCAGCCACGTTAAGTGTTAACAATACATTTGATTACTTTATTCAAAGCATTGGCCTTACTAATGTGACAACGTTAGCATTACCTTCCCCATTTGATTTTGCCAATCAATCAATATTATTCATTGATAGGGAAAATGTAGCTCCATCGGAAGATGCATTTGCAGATAAGGCAGCAGAGATAATAAAAACTATAATTAACATTGTACAGGGAAGATGCCTTGTGCTTTTTACTTCGTATTCAATGTTAACACAGTTGTATGAAAAGCTATGCAATGCTATCCCTTATACAATATTTTCGCAGCATCGGATGAATGCTTCAGTAGCATTGCAGGAATACATTACGTGCGATAATGCAGTTCTTTTTGGAACACATTCGTTCTGGCAGGGCGTGGACCTTCCAGGGGATTTAGCACGTGCAGTTATTATCATGAAGCTGCCATTTGAGGCTCCGGAAAATCCGGTTGTACAGGCAAAAATAGAAAAAATTCAAAAAGAGAACGGCAATCCATTCATGAGATATCAGTTGCCGTATGCGGTACTGTTATTAAAACAGGGCGTTGGGAGGCTTATCCGTAAATCAACCGATAAAGGCATAATAGCAATTCTTGACCCGCGTATTGTGGGTAAATCGTATGGCAGGATATTTTTAGCCTCACTTCCCAACTCAAAGAGAGTATACTCACTTGAGGAGCTGCACAAAGCATATAAAGAACTTAACATGTGAAGGTGTGCGTTTGTTATATTGAATACCAGAATCACATTCGTCAAGGGGTTTTTGCAGTAAGACCATTTATTAAATTGTCATTCTGAATCCTGAAGATATCTGGATAAAGCAATCACTTCGTTTGAGTGGAATGATATTGCCTTGTTTTCTAAAAAAACCGTGAATTCTTGCAATGATGGTAGTGTGTGTAAAAAAATACTTGCAATCTGCAAGTATTTTTTTCTTTTGTTCTTGTTAAGGACTGATACTATGAGCTATCGCCAAAACAAACAAAAAAAAGAGATTGTTGCACTAATGCGTAATGTGCTATGCGCAGTGTATCATTTTGAGCGCTATAAAGAAAAATATTATGGCATTACCTATGAGCTCTATTATGCACTGACTCTTATCAATAATGCAAAACGACTAACCATCTCCAGTATTGCTGAAGCGATGATGATCCCTTTGCATAAGGCTACACGAATTATACAGAGATTGCACTCAAGACGGTTAGTTCAAAGAAAAATATCTGAGCGCGATAAGCGTGTGGTGTATGTATCACTCACTAAAAAAGGCAGGGAATTCCTTACAGGAATTGAAAATTTTTGCTATGCTACAGTGATGAGCAATGCTGCCAGCTTGTCAGATGATGAGTTGTCAAAGCTTATACATGTTGCAACACACATTCCTGATATTTTGCGTATTCAACAATCTACAAAAATGAGGTGAAGTATGCCAGGTAAATTCAAAGGCTATATGGGGAAAATCTGTGATATTAATCTTTCAACAGGAACCATTGGGGAATATCCACTATCTGATGAAGACAGGGAAAAGTATTTGGGTGGGCGGTTTATTTCTACAAAAATTTTGTGGGACCAGCTTAGCCCCGGTATAGATGCGCTTTCACCTGAAAATATATTAATTGTTATGACCTCCCCTTTGACTGGCACTGGTGCACCTTCAAGTAGCAGATTTGATATATCTGCTAAAAGCCCGCTGACAGGGCTCATTGGCCATTCAAACAGTGGTGGTAATTTTGGCATGCATTTGAAGCGTGCAGGATTTGATGGTGTGGTGGTGCGGGGAAAGGCAGACAAACCGGTGTATATCGAATTTGATAATGGCAAAGTAAGTATTAAAGATGCCTCTTCATTGTGGGGAATGAATACGCAGGATGCCCAAAGGGCAATGGGGCAGGGTGGTACGCTTGCTATAGGACCTGCAGGGGAAAATCAGGTGTTATTTGCTTCAGTTGTATCACAGGAGCGCAGCCACGGCAGGTGCGGTATGGGTGCCGTCATGGGGTCAAAAAACCTTAAAGGGATGATTGCGCGCGGTTCAGAAAAAATTCCGATCCACAATACTGAGGAATTTAAAAAACATGTTAAACAGTGGATTACCATGTTGCAGAAGCATCCTGCAACGGGTGAGTTTGCTCCACGCTATGGTACGGCTGGTTTTTTAACAGCACTTTCAATGAACAATGCATTGCCTACAAAAAACTTTTCTAAAGGGAGTTTTGAACATGCGTGGAAGATTGGTGGGGAAAGATTGGCCGATGAATTTTTAGTAAAAAATTCAGGATGTATTTCTTGTCCCATACGCTGTGGCAGAGTAGTTGAAATAGATGGGAAAGAAGTGAAAGGACCAGAATATGAGATTTTATCGCTACTTGGTTCTAATATGCTTATCGATGATATGGATGCAATCATAAAGTGGAACTATCAGCTTGACCTTCTGGGACTTGATGCCATTACCACTGGCACGTTGATGGGATTTGTGGCAGAACTCAATGAGCGTGGCATATGGAACTGTGGTATTGAATTTGGGAAAAAGGACAATATATTGCAGGTTATTGAAGACATTGCCTATAAACGGGGTATTGGGCAGGAACTATCGCATGGTGTACGATACCTTGCACAAAAATATAATGCTCATGATTTTGCACCTCATGTCAAGGGTCTGGAACTTGCCGCGTATGAACCACGTGCCTCTTTTGGTCATGGATTGGGGTATGCTACAGCATCGCGGGGTGCGTGTCATTTAGATGGTGGATACATGATATACTTTGAGGTAACAGGGCCTGTGACGCTCAATCCGCATCATTATCGCTCAAAGCCATCATGGACGATACTTGATCAGAATCTGCTTGCAGCAGTCAGTGCAGGTGGTAATTGCCTTTTTACTTCATGGACATTTGTGCCTACTATTGCATATACAGTGCCGGGCAGGAAATGGATTTTTTCACTTTTGCAATTTATTCTGACGCATACATGGCTACTTATTGACCTTACCGTGAAAATGCCTAAGTGGATAATGTCCTTCCATGTGCCTTTGCTACCGCACACTAAGGCTATTGAACTTGCTACTGGTATGAAGATGGATTTTGGCAGGTTTTACCTGGTTGGGGAACGTGGATATACACTGGAGCGAATGTTCAATATAAGGGAAGGATTGAATGCAAAAGATGATACATTGCCCGCGCGTTTTACTAAAGAACCGCTTAAGTGTGGCAAAAAAGGTTATAGAATTCCTATAGATAAAATGCGCAAAAAATATTACAAGCTACGTGGATGGGATAAAGAAGGCAAACCTACTGAAAAGTTACTGAAAAAATTAAATATTGTATGATGGAGGATAATGGTACATCTATTGCCTGCAGTGACGGATATAGTACTGTTATGCTTTTGTTGTAATGTTTTTCAAGGCTTCTTCGTTGGTTTGATAAATGTTGACAAAATCTGTTATGCCAACAATATCCATCACTTTTTGAAAATGCTGCGAAAGGCTTGTAAACACCACCTTGCCGCCAAAATCGCCAAAATCCTGGATAATGTTAATTAATGTAGCAATACCTGCAGAATTTATATATTTAGTATTATTGAAATCAATTATCAGATAAAAAGGGGAATGTTTTTCTTTAAGTTCCCTGTAACTGTTCATGATATCAGTATCAGCTTCAGAAGTAATATCTCCTTCTAAAACAAGAAGTGGTATGCTATTCAAAACTTTTGATGAAACACGATGCGTTTTTTCCATAACGTAAGCCTTATAGTAATATTTCTCAATATACAAATTAAGCATTTTTAAGTATAAATTGTCAAGAAAAAAAATCATGATACAGGTTCAAGTGGTGTGTAGCGCTCTAAAAATGTTTTGGTAAATCCATTTAAAAATCTAATGGTTAGCTTCACATTATCCCCCTTGCCCTGTATTGTGGTTATGGTGCCAATGCCAAATGAGGGGTGCTTGACTCTTTGATGGACTTTAAATCGGGAATCGGTATATTCACTCTGTGAACTGGAATAAACATTAACATGTATAGAATTATATTTATTAGAGGATGACAATTGGGGGGCATCCCAGGAATTATATGATGAATTATATACCGTACATTCACACAATGTAGACGGCAATTCGCTCAAGAATCGCGACGCTTCTTTATATTGAGCACTGCCCCAGCTTCTTCTAAGTTCTGCACCTGTGATAAAGAGCCTGTCCTTTGCACGTGTCATGCCTACATAGCATAAGCGCCGTTCTTCCTCAATTCCTTCTTCGGTATCACTTGAATTGGCATGAGGGAACAACCCTTCTTCCATGCCGGTTAAAAATACAACAGGGAACTCAAGGCCCTTAGCATTGTGCACGGTCATAAGGGTAACGGCATCCTGAACGGTGCCATTTGTTTCATCAGAGGGAGTAAGGAGTGAAATGTCCTGTAAAAATTCATCAAGCGTGGCTTCCGGGTTTACGTGCTCATACTCAAATATGCTGTTTACAAATGCATCTATATTTTCAAGCCTTCCACGCGATTCAATGCTGTTTTCTTCTTCAAGGCTTTTTTTGTAGTGTGTGTCATTTATGATACTTAAACACAAATCAGAAAGTTTATAACGCTGAGGGGATTCTCTAGTTTTATCAATTAATTTCTGCATAGTATCTTTAAATGCAGTAAGTGCGGGCGATAATTTATATGAATAGGCTTCACTGCGGAGAATGATGTCCCATTCGCTGACACCGTGTACATACGCAGCGTCACGTATTTTTTCGATAGTTGCTGCACCTATGCCGCGCGCTGGTGTATTGATGATACGCAGCAGCGATACTGTATCCTGCTGATTTGCAATAAATCGCATGTATGCAATAATGTCTTTTATCTCTTTGCGCTCATAAAATTTTACACTGCCAATAACCACATACGGAATGTTTTCTTTGCGCAGATGTTCCTCAAATATGCGCGATTGAGCATTGGTGCGGTAGAATATGGCAAAGTCTTTATTTGTGTAGCCTTCTTTATGTTTCAGGCTAACAATAGAATTGATAACGTACTCCGCTTCACCGTATTCATTGTTTGCTGTGCACACAATTATTGGTTCACCATCACCACGGTGTGCTGTCAGCTTTTTATCTTTCCGTTTATAGTTATTCTTTATCACATGCCATGCGGCTTGCAATATTGGTTCAGTAGAGCGATAGTTCCTGTGTAAGGTGATCACTGTTGCATTAGGGTAATCTTTTTCAAAATTCAAAATATTGCGGATGTCAGCACCACGCCATGAATAGATCGACTGATCATCGTCACCTACCACACAGATATTCTTTGTTTCTGAAGATAAATATTTTGCAATTAAGTACTGCGCAATATTTGTATCCTGATATTCATCAATCATAAAATATTTCCACCGGGACTGTAGTTTTTGCAGTACTTCTTTGTTTCGCAAAAGCTGCACAGTATAGATTAAAAGATCACTGAAATCCAGGGCATTGGCACTTTTAAGCTTTTCATGGTACTTTGTAAAAATTTCAGGGAAATTAAATGAATGAAATTTTGGCAAAAGCGGTGTTACATCACCACCTTCAATATTGTGAGTGCTTTCTTTTATCTTTGAAATTTTTTCGGCTATCATTGAGGGTTTTACAGCTTTGGGATCAATGTGCAGGTCGTGCAGTATATCTTTGATTACTGATTCCTGGTCATGGGTATCGTAGATGGTAAAATTTGAAGGAATGCCGATTGCTTCACCGTGACGACGCAGAATATATACGCCAAGCGAATGAAATGTTTTTATCATGACACTTTCGCCAATAGGACCAATAAGATCTTTGATACGATTACGCATCTCTTCGGCAGCTTTGTTGGTGAATGTAACAGCAACAATGGCAAAAGGTGGAACACCAGCGTTCTTTATAAGATGAGCTATCCTGTAGGTAATTACCCGTGTTTTACCCGAACCTGCACCGGCCAGTATCAAAAGAGGCCCCTCAATATGGGTGACAGCCTTATATTGCTCTTCATTAAGATTTTGCAAAATGTCCATAGTAGTATTCTGGGATTATATATATTTAAAATGACATAATTAATAGTGCAATAAATTGTTCAAGAATAAAAATTTAAAAAATCAAGGTGCGTCATACAAGTTTTGCAACAAGGTAAGTAATACTATTGCAATCACATAACTTTTCTGACAATACCTATATGGTTTATATATAATTATTGAAAAAACTTTTATCTTAACTGTTATCTAAATTAATAATTTCATCCTTTTTAGGGTAGATATTTTCTACAATACTTTCACTCTGTTTACAGTTTTAGAAGTGGAATAAAGACGCATTTAGTAAAAAATAATATCACTTTGGTATTTTTACTTGCAAACAACGCTAATGTTATAACATATAGAGGCGTAACGCTAAAGGTCGATTCATATTTAGAAAAAAAGGAAATTGAAGAGTGCAAAAAATAATCGCAATTGCGCTATTGTGTATATGTGTTGGTTGTGCTGATACAAAGAAAAAGACAATTGTGGTGTTCCATGCCGGCAGCCTATCGCCACTATTTAAAGAATATAAGGCCAAATTTGAAAAGCATCATGATTTTACTATGCTTCTTGAAGCATCCGGGAGCGTGGATGCAGCCCGAAAGGTTGTTGATCTTAAAAAACGATGTGATGTGATAGCGCTGGCTGATGCTGAACTTTTTGATAGCCTGCTGCAAAAGTATTGTGACTTCTGGATTGGATTTGCTGGCAATGAGATGGTGCTTGCATATTCCCCAAAAAGTGCACATGCTGCGGTATTAGCTGAAAACTGGATTGATGCTATGAAAAACTATCCTGTTACCTGCACACGCTCTGACCCCCTGCGCGATCCATGCGGATATAGAACGCTTTTGGTATGGAAACTGGCATCAATGCTTTATAAAAATCCACTGATAGAATCACTATGTGCACAGAGATCTCCGGCAGACTATATGCGACCCAAAGAAATTGATGCCATAGCGCTGGTTGAAGCAGGAGCATGTGATGCAGCATGGATATATAGATCTTTGGCAGTGCAAAGAAATTTGCCCTTTATAGCATTTGATGATCGAATAAATTTAAGCACGCCCAAACATAACACATATTATAAAAAAGCCTGTGTTACGCTTAAAGATTATACACGCACATATACGTTCTGTGGTGATGCAATTGTATACGGAATAAGTATTCCTCAAAACGCAGAAAACACTGAAGGTGCAGTAGAATTTATACGCGCACTTCTTTCTACAGAAGGTAGAAAACTATTACAAAAACATGGCTTTACCTGTTTACTACAGGTTAGTAACTACACTGCTATACCCAAACCCATTCTGGCGGAGATTTACTGATGAAACATAATGTGATATTTCACACTATCATTGTAGTATTTTCGCTTTTACTCAGTATTATCATTATTTTTCCTGTGGCATCAATTGTGTTCGCGGTAAGCCCTAGTGAAATATTTAATGCAATAACTGACAAAGAAATTACAACATCACTATTTATTACATTTGAATGTGCACTATATGCTACTATAGTAGCGGTTGTATTGGGTATTCCGCTTGCATATATTTTTACGTACTTTGAGTTTCCTTTAAAACGATTGGTGATAACGCTTTTTGATATTCCAATGATTATCCCTCATACAGCAAGTGGAATAGCGCTATTGTTTGTATTTGGCAGCGGCCATATTGGCAGTTTAATGCAATCTGCTGGAATTCCATTTGTAGGGGCAAAAACAGGTATTGTTGTTGCAATGACGTTTGTAGCAATTCCTTATTTTATAAACGCAGTGCATAATGGGTTTGCATCAATTGATGTTAGAATTATTAATGTTGCACGTACGCTGGGTGCAAGCAGCAGCCAGTGTTTTGTGCATGTCATTCTGCCATTATCATTGAGGGCGATAGTTACCGGCACATTAATGATGTGGGCGCGGGGTATCAGCGAATTTGGCGCAGTGGTGGTTATTGCCTATCACCCCATGATAGCACCGGTGCTGCTGTACGACAAGTTTACTGCCTACGGATTGAAAGGATCTCAACCTGTTGCAGCATTACTGATTATATTTTGCATACTGTTTTTTGTTATTTTGCGAATTGCATTGACATATAAGGATACACATGCTTACACTACGTAATATATTCTGGGAAAGTAAACAATTTTCACTTTCAATTCCTTTGCTAGAGTTTGCTGATCATGCGCATTGCATGATTATGGGAAGATCGGGCTCAGGAAAAACACTTTTGCTGTCAATTATAGCTGGTATTGTGAAACCAGTTACTGGAAATGTATATTTGCACGGAAAAGATATAACAAAAATTGCACCTCAAAGCAGGAGCATTGCGGTTGTGTATCAAGATCCTTTGCTTTTTCCGCATTTGTCGGTGATTGAAAATATATGTTTTGGAATGACAATGCAAAAGGTGCCAAAAGCACGCATCTATACAAAAGCGTGCGAAATAATGAAGCTATGTAATATTGAATATTTAAAAGACCGTGATACCAGAAATTTAAGCGGTGGTGAAAAACAGCGAGTTGCCTTTGCCAGAGCACTTATACTTGAGCCTAAGATTTTACTACTGGATGAACCCTTTACTGCACTTGACCCTGTATCAAAAGAAGAGCTTGTAACATTGCTTCAGCGCATAAAGAAGCATTACAGCCCACTTATTTTGCATGTGACGCATGATTTTGATGAAACTGTTGCAATGGGCGATTACCTGTATGTGATGCGCGATGGGAGGGTTATCCAACATGGGAGTGTAATGGATGTGTACAAGTATCCTCAGGATGTGTTTGTTGCTACCATGGTAGGCGCACGCAATATCTTTACAGGACAGGTAGTGTCTTCAAAAGAAGGCACCTATTTTGTTACTCAAAGAGGCTGCAGGTTTTTCTTGGGCAATGGTGCGGCAAGCAACCACACGCATGCAATAGTGCGCTCAGAAGATATTATCATCGCAAAAAAAGTGCAACACAGCAGTGCAACCAATCAGTTTAGGGGAGTGGTTACAGATGTTGCTGAAATAAAAGGTTTGTATAAAATAACCATCGACATTGGCGAAATAATACAATCAACAATTACAAAGCGTTCGCTCGTTGCACTCAATATAAAAAAAGGAGCAAAAGTTGTTGTAATTTTTAAAGGTAGTGCAGTATATTTGCTGTAATGAGGGATTGGAATGCTTCGGATACTTTTCAACAGTTTACTTTTGCTCATGTGCATGCTTTCTTCTGGAGCTATCGCACAAAATGTGGAAGATGCTCAAAGGCTTAACATACTTGGTCTGCAGTTTTTAGAATATGGCAATTACTATAAAGCAGGAGAGTATTTTTATAAAGCAATTCAGGCTGATCCGTCAAATAAATTATTCTACAACAACTGTGCGGTTGCATACATGAATATTAAGGAATATCGAAAAGCAAAGAGTATGCTTGCGATAGCTCTGGCAATTGATCCTCGCTATGTTAAGGCACTTACCAATATGGCAATTGTCAGCTTTCACCTATTGCAGTTTGCTGATGCGTATACATATTATTCAAAAGCAGTTGTGGCAGATAGCTCATATACAAAAGAACGCTTCAGGATAGATAAGGTTATTGCTGGTGTAAAAAAAGTACAGAGCGAAAATCCAGATAACAATGATGTCAAAGAAATCCTGCGACAACTGGAGATAATTAAAAATAAACATAAGGATGTCAATGCCATACCGTAACATTTTTGTAGTAATTGATGTAAATCCAGAACTGTTTCTTAAACTCAACTGATGAATGTATTCTATATATATAAAGTGATAAATGAGCTAAAAAAATGGTATTTTAATATATTGCTCAAATGGTAAATATGCTGAGTTAAAATAATTTTGAGCTATCCAGAAGTATTGTAACAGGACCATCATTAATAAGGAAAACCTGCATGTGGGCTTGAAATATACCCTGCTGTACTTTGGGATAGTGCTGTTTGCATAATGCTATAAATGTGTCAAAAAATTGTGATGCTGCTTCAGGCTTCATGGCATCTGAGAATGAAGGCCTGCGGCCTTTGCGTGCATCACCATACAGTGTAAATTGTGGCACAATGAGAAGCTCACCGTCAACATCAGCTACGGACAGATTCATGAATGAATCAGCATCATCAAAAATACGTAGTCCTATAATCTTCTGGCAGATGTAGTGCAGATCTTTTTCTGTATCAGTAGAAGTAAAACCAACAAAAACGCATAATCCCTTGTTTATAGAAGCTATAACATTGCCATCAACTGTAACGCTGGCCTGGTGTACACGCTGTAGTATTGCACGCATTGATTTAAGAAAGTTTTTTCTTTAGCACATTTTCTGGCTGTACGCCAATCATGCGTTCAACTTCTTTGCCGTTTTCAAACAGTATGAGCGTAGGAATGGATGATATCCCATAACGCTGTGCTGTTTCAGGATTGTTGTCAGTGTTTACTTTTACTATCTTTGTTTTTATTGCCGGATCCTGCGCTAACTTTTCAAGAATTGGAGTTTGCATACGGCATGGGCCACACCAGGGTGCCCAGAAGTCCACAAGCACTTTGCCATTATATTCAAGTACTTCAGAATTAAAATTAATATCACTTATTTCTACCAAACCCATGATTACCTCCACACAATTTCAGATTACAATAATAGCATAGTATATGTGTAAATTCAATAATTATTCTGTACAGCATAGCGGCATTTAAAATGAATTTAAAATACAGTAAGGATTGCTGATGGTAGTATTAATAGTTATGTTTAGTGAATATAACATTATTGTCAATTCAAAACAATGATCAGTTATGATGCTTATTATTTTTTTCATGATTTTAACATTTAAGCATAAAAGAATAATTAATGAGGTTCATGGTATATTTTAAATATTCTTTTTATTTGACATTCAGGGAAAGTTTGATACATATAATACCATTTAATTTTAATTAAATATTCATTAGCAAGACGTAAGGCAATTAATACACTGTAATGTGGAGTGCTATTTGAATATGTGAATATAATTACAAACAATTAGTTTTGGGGTGTTACGCATGCAATCAATTAAAAATCTTTTCCAATCAATCTGGCTCATCTTCTGGGCATCATTCATGAGTGTGGTGCTGTTTATACCTATGACGGTTGCTGCTGTGTGTTCAGTAACGGGAAATTTAGCATTTAACATATCCAAGCTGTGGGCATGGACAATGCTTATTGTAACAGGTGTAAAGGTAAGGATAACGGGCAGAGAAAAGATTAAAGAGGGGCAACAGTATGTCATTATTAGCAATCATCAATCACAGTATGATATTCTTGCACTGGTAACATCGCTACAAATACAATTCCGATGGGTTATCAAAAAAGAATTGCTGTATGTTCCGCTTTTTGGGTGGGCACTATATGCTGCAAAGAATGTATTTATTGACAGGGGTAATAAGGAAAAAGCCATAGCAAGTATTAATAAAGCAGTCAACCGATTGCCCAAGGGTGTGAGCATACTGGTATTTGCCGAGGGAACGCGTTCAAAAGATGGTACATTGCAAAAATTTAAGAAAGGTGGATTTACGATAGCCATAGAACGAAAGATGCATATATTACCGGTTGCAGTAAAAGGTAGCAGAAGTATCCTGCCTAAAGGTAGCCTGGTATTTAATAGCGGTATTATTGATGTGGTGGTGTGCGACCCTATTTTAGTTGATGGATATACACACGAGTCAATTGATGATTTAATCAATAAAACCCACCAGGTTATTGAACATGAATTATCATTATCTTAACGTATAACCATAACACATATGATAATAGGCTCATAACCTACAGGGGATAATGATAATAATATCATTTCTCCTTGGTTTATTTGACAAAAAGACTACAATGGTATTTGATCTTAAGAGGAATTATTCGTTATGCAGTAACGCAACGACCATCTTTGGGACAGACTCAAATCAAATACCCCTCTGCTTTTTTTTTAAAAAGTGGCCAGGGGTGGGATGGAAGGAGAAATCCTCGTTTTGCATACGATCTTAAGAAAAATTAATCTCCCTTAGCTCCGTATATATTGGCCCCTGAGGGGTGAGCTTTGAGGAAAAAAGAACTACTCTATTAAACACTGCACTACCAAATTCTTCAGACTCATAGGTTTTCAGTTTCTCATAAATCTTTTCTGTTAACTTTCTACCTTTACGGATTCGTGCTAACGTGAGGTGGGGCACAAAAGGGCGGTTTTCTTCTTTAATGCCAAAGTTTTTTGCAAACAGTTCCATTTGTTTTGCTAATTGGTTCATTGCTTTTTCATTGGTGATAATTCCTGCCCATATTACAGAAGGGTTTTTGCTGTTGGGGAACATCCCGATGCCTTTTAATGTATAGTTAAGAGATGATATCGGAATAGTAATATTGCTGAATTCTTTTTCTATTGCATGTGCAATGCTGCCTTCACACTCACCAATAAATTTAAGTGTTAAATGGTATTGTGCGGGATCCACAACTTTCAAAACATCAGACAAAGCTGTAAGAGTGTTGTAAATCTGATGTAAGTTTGAGATAATTGACACATCAATAGGCAATGCAATAAAAAGCCTGTTCATTCTATCTCCTCAATAATGCGTGGTACAACAAAATGGCTTTTTTCAAACTGTGGGGCTATTTTTTCAACTTCTTCAGCCAGCAAGGATTCCTTTGCAATGTCTTCTCTAAATACATTGGACAACGGTACTATGTGATCAGCTGGCTTAACATTGGCAGTATCAAGTTCATTTATCTTCTCAACATAGCGGATAATATCTTCAAGCTGTTGTGTAAATTCCTGTTTCTCCACCTGTGTCAGTTCCAAACGTGCAAGTTCACATACTTTATTTATTACGGATTCGTCAAATTTCATTTAGTATCCTCCTTGGATGATTTGAGAAAATGATTTCCTTTTGTTCTATATTCTTTGCGCACAAATGTACAATCAACAATTTTTTCACTGCCTGGTAACTTTATTACAACCTGTACGGTGAAATGACGCTGGTTTACCGGTATCCATTTACCTGCTACCACCATACAGTGCGTATCTCCTGGTGGAATAAAGGGCAATATATATGGAATGACATCATTGCTAAAATCAATTTTCTGTATTTTTCCAGAATACGTGAGTAATCGTTGTAGGGTTATCAGTTCTTCTGAATTTATGAATCCATAGGCAGGAGAGGATAAATGGTTTTTCAATTCATCTTTAGTTAAAACTGGCAAACGGTTATTGCCATAAATTATTGCAATTTCTTTTATACTAACCGGATAGCTGCTTTTGTTTTCGACAACTACAAGAAAAAAAGGTATTTTTGGCAGCCTGCCACTTTTGGATCTGTCAATAAATGTAGCAGAGGTCGCAATGCGAGACCAGGTGTCTTCGGTAAATGGCTCTATTGTTACGGTAATCTCGTCAAGTGTTGCCGTGGCTATGGGTTCTCCACCTGGCGATTCCACGGTATGCACAAGACCAAATTGAGTTTTACAGCTAACTAAAAAAGCCAGCACAAATAATATATAGTGTACTTTTATTTTATTCATGACAGTATGTAGTGTTTGTAAATAAACAATATCAAGGCGATATCTTATTTGTAAAGTTTTAAATATTTGTAAATAAGAAAATTTTAATAGCATTGACAGAGTGTGGATAAATATCATTGCAAACGGTAGAAAATCAAAATATACATCAAATGAAAAAATTTTTTATTTGCATTAATCCTGTCATTCGCATTTTATGCATAAAATTGAAGGTTGAATAAAAAATATGCGAAAAAATGTTATCGTCACCATTTCAATAATTGTACTAGTGTACACTGCCTGTGGCGGAAAACCTGTTTTGACCAATCTGCTGCATACAGATTTCACAATCGAATACAATAAACAGCTTTTGCAGCATCTGTATTCTAACTCCATTTATGTTGATCCATGGTTACAAAAGCCCTATATTGTTAAGGTTGCCCATGATATTGATAAGGAAAAAAAATGGTCAAAGGCTACACGTTCACTGGTACTTGCAGCAAAAAAAGGCACACCTGCAACCGTTTCCTTCCCACTGCAACACAAAGGGATACTTTCGTTTGACTGTGCATCGTTAGGGCAGGGTACGCTTACTGTACAGTTACTATCGCCCAAAAAAAAGATTACACTGGGAAGTTGCAAGCCCTCATCATTGCCATTTACATATTTTAGCTACGCAATTGGTACTGTTCCTGCTGAAGCAAAGCTTGTAATGGAATTTGCCACTGATTCTGAAAGACCAGTATATTGTTTTATTGCCAATCCCTATCTGCAGCACAGACCAAATGATGCTAAACCCAATGTAGTGTTTATTTCCGTAGATGCGTTACGTGCGGATGCAGTACACTGCATTGTGCCAAAATACAATATTACACCTAACATAGATGTACTGGCAACTGATGGTGTTGCGTTTACCAATCACTATGTTGTTGCAAACTGGACGCGCCCTTCAACCATTGCCATGCTTTCGTCGGTGTATGGTTCGGCAACAGGAGTTAATATTTACTACTTTCAGGTATCACATCAGGAGAAAAAATATTTTTATACTCAAAGCGGAGTACTACCTCTGCCGGTGCTTTTCAGTCAGCATGGGTATGTAACACGCTCCATTGGCAATAATGCATTCATACTTGACCATTCAGGCATTGGCGTTGACTTAGGGTTTGATGATATGTCTGAATACCAGCGCCAGTGGGAAGATACAATAGATATTGCTCAAGAGGTGATTCAGTGGCTTTCTGCTAACAAAGATAAACCGTTTTTTCTGTTTGTTAACTTTAATGCTCCACACAACGCGTATATCCCGCCTGAACAATACCTGGAACCACTGCGAAAATCGATCAAAGGTGTGCATCCGTGGTTCAGGCGCTACCTTGGGGAAGTTGCTTACACCGATGATTACATTGCCAGAGTGGTTGCGGCGCTTAAGAAACTTAACCTGTATGATAATACAATTATTATAGTAACTACTGACCATGGTGAGGTTTTTAACAGTGCACATGAACACAGTCCCTATACCGACAAAAAGTCAATATTTACACATGGGCAGACCTTATTTGATGAAGAAATCCATGTGCCACTAGTAATAAAGTTTCCCCAAGGCTATACCACACGGGGCATAACAATACCGTATCAGGTGCGCAACATTGATATTGCACCCACGGTGTGCCAGCTTGCAAAACTGCCTGTGCCCGATAGTTATCAGGGTAAAGGGCTACTTACTTTCATAGAGGGGTCAGAGCATGCTGACAGGCCTGTGTACTGTGAAGGCAGGCTTATGTATGGTGTACGCATCGACAATTATAAATATGTAGAGAAATTCTATGGATTTGGAATTAAGCCACATCACTGGGGTGGGGCACAGGTTGATGAATATTGTGAGTTGTATAATTTAGCAAAAGATCCTGATGAACTCAACAATATTGTTAATGTTGAAACAAAGAAAGCTAAAGAAATGCAAGAGAAGCTTTATGCCCTGAGGTTTACACAGCCTGAGAATATACTGTATGCTAAAAATGATGCTGGAGGCACTATATCTCTACACGAAGGGTTTTTTTACACTGTACATTCTGATGGGGTGGTAAAAAAAATTAACAGGCAGCACTACACCTTTAGTCTTAAGAAAGGACAAAAACTGGTATTTTCAACAATTCCTGCCCGTACAGCCTATTACATTCAATCTGAGCATTTGCCGGTACTGTGGGGATATAGTGGGACAACTCTTCCCAAAGTGGAGAATACATATATCTTTGATACAACGAAGTCAGTATTGCATAAAGTGCCCGATGAGTCTGCATTAAGCTTGTTCCCTGATGATCTCATTATCTGGAGTAATCAACAGAAAGGTGGTATACAGAAGGTTGCTGAAAATGTTGCAATTTCAGATGAAATGAATACACTGCTCAAACAGTGGGGGTATATTCAGAATGGTGGTGCACGGTAAATTTAGCGGATAATATCCTGTATCCATTCTATGGTTTGTCCCAGTATGGTTATACAATCAAAACGTAAAGTGAAGTTTTTGGTATTGTATTCAGGGTATTTCAGTAAAAAATATGTTGCAACAGCACGAAGTGCTTTTATCTTTTTTTGTGTGATAGCGTATGATGGATAGCCGTATGCTGCTGTGTGACGGGTCTTGACCTCAAAGAACACTAAAAGATTATCTTTTAGGCCAATGATGTCAATCTCGCCATATCTGCCATACCTGAAATTTTGAGCAATAACAGTAAAACCCTGCTTTTCAATATACTCTTTTGCCAGAGACTCGCCCTGGTCGCCATACTGGTGATTGTTCATAGTTGTATCCCGCTGTATATATTTGTATGTTACAATACTTCAAACAGATTCACACCAATCTCTGATTCATCCAGTGCACGTGTTATGTACAGTGCTTTTTCTTCAAGCAGATTTACTATAATGGTATCGGTAAATCGCTTTTTGTTAGAATCAATGATAAGTTTGACAATAGGACGCAAAGGCTTTTGCGGAATGGAGCCTATCACAATGCCTATGGTGCCATTATTGAGTTCAACAATAGAACCAATAGGATATACCGACATGCGTGACAGGAATACCCGCAAAATTACCGGATCAAATTTATTAATGCCGCTTGAAAGCAGATTCTTCATAGCCTGATAAAAGAATATCCGTTTGCGGTATGCTCTGTTTGCAATCTGAGCTTCGTAAGAGTCAGCTATAGCAGCAATGCGGGCATATTCATCTATTTGTGTGCCTTTTAGGCCTCGCGGATAACCTTTGCCATCATACTGTTCATGGTGTTGCAGGCATACAAGCGCACTTTTTTCAGGTATTTTACCAAATTGGCGTAATGCTTTGTATCCATGCAAGGGATGAGTTTTTATCTGATTAAATTCATGTTCAGTGAGGTTTGATTGCTTATGCATTATATAAGCGGGCAACTTGATCATGCCAGCATCTATTAACATGGTGCCAATTCCAAGCTCTCGCAGCTTAAGAGGAGTATACTTTAATGCCATGCCTATGAGCAATGAGTAAAATGTGACATTTACTGAGTGGACAACCAGGTAATTTTTTCCTTCCTCTAATCCATATAGAAATAGGAATATGTTGGGATAATTCTTCATAATTTCGATAATCTTTGTTAAGGAAATATCAATTTCATCAATAGTGAATGGTTGATCTGCTTTTATGGCATTGTGAACATTTGCTACCGCTTTACAAGCATCTTTATGTATTTCTATGAGGGGAATACGCTGTGTTAGTAGTTTATTGTAATCATCAATTATCTTTTTTGCTTCATCGCTTTCGGTCATGGTTGCTCTGGCTGTTGCAGCTTTAATCTCCTGTTCGGTAGAGACTAAATTGCCAGCAGTTTCAACCTCACTGACTCCCCAGCGCATAAGTTTTTTTATATCATCAAGCTTAATAGATACGTTAGCAGCAACCAGCATGTTGTTGCTGTCTATGTAAACTGGTTTGTCAAACCTCATTCCGGGTTTCAACTCATCAACAGGTATTTTTCGCATTTCAGCCATGGTTGCCAGATTTTTTATATTTTCCTTTATTCACGTTTTTATCAGTGCATTGTATTAAACATAAAGTGCAGCACTTCAATTAATTTTTCGTCTAAAATCGCTATTTACTCTATAACAATATGCTAACACTATTGCAACAGCTCTGTAAAGGTTTTCAGGTATGAAAGAACCTGCTTCAAGCGAAGATAAAACGGCAGCTAAATCTTTATCCTGATAAATTGGTATATTATACTCTTTAGCTTTGTCAAGAATACTTTTTGCAAGTTTTCCCTTTCCTTTGGCAATAACCTTTGGAATGCTGTCTTGCACTGAATACTGTACTGCAACAGCTATATCTTCCACTTTGAACGTTCCTATACTGAGAAATCAATGCTATATTGTATATACATAGTGTTAATTAATGCAATAATTTTTTCTTCCCAATGGCTCTTTTGTATACACTGGCATACAGCCTTTTTGCCGGTTTGTTCCTGAATAAGGCTTGTAAGTTTTTGGCATTGGGGCTGTAGCTCACTATATGATGATTCATTAAAACAATATATGTTGACCGTTAGCATATCCTTTTCATACATTAATATATTCAGCTTCCCTAAATGTGAAAATGTAATATCAATACATATAAAAGTGTCATCGGCAAGAATATGAACATCACTGAACTCGGTGCCATCATAGTATGGCACGGTGAACATATTCTTTGAGCTATCGCCCAGATAATACACAAGACTTTCAACATCATCTTTTGACAGCATTGACAGAAGGCTTTGAATTTCGTCATCTCCAGGTTCAAAATTTTGCATTGAGCTATCACCAATATTTTGTAAAATATGCATAGTTAAACTTATACCAGTATCTTTAGATAAAGTGTAACAAAATTTCTGAAGAAGCTTTTTGGGTATGCCTCTTTGCTGTAAACGGTTGAGCAGTGGCGATAGTATGGCAAACGTACTCTGATGGTGCGCGATGCTGTCAAGCAATGCTTTGTGTAAGGTGAACACTGTGAGTGAATCTACATTATGCAGGGTGCGTAAAAATGATGGGTAATGGGTAGGTGTTTTTGCAAGAATATCATTGCTGACTACCACTTTTGGTTCAACCAGTGAAAAGATAAATCTACCACCGGCAATCCTGTCAAATTTAAGCAATATGTGGTTAGACTTGGGAAGCCCTTTTGCAAATCGCGTTTCAAAAACCTGATTCCCCACGCGTATCATGG
>FMSI01004650.1_pt1 | contig 19487 bp, 16 predicted proteins | sample 1504471 | NCBI WGS metagenome assembly FMSI01 (sample SAMEA4475357, study PRJEB15587) | soil metagenome | biome: Soil; feature: Field | place: India | collected 2015-03-11 | depth 0 m
AGGTTGTCAAGTTCAGACCGAAACTGAGGTTCATGAATAGCCTGTTCAAAGGCCTCCGTCAATTCCTCAAGCGGGTGCATCAGAGTTTCAGGCACGAAGCGACCGCCAAATTCACTGAACCAACCGCGCTCGTTCGGGTAAGCATCCCAAGCAATTGTGCTCACGAGTCATCACCTTTTCCCTTCTATAAAAGTTGTTCCTGCTTCATTGCATTCCAAAATTGTGACACTTGGCACAAATTCGTGCTTTGGGTTCACCGATGCTTGGAACCCACAAAGGCGAAAAATCGTTCCGATTTATATGAGGGCTGTGAAAAAACCGACCGTTAAGTCACTTCATCGGTTAGTAAGTTGACAATTTTTGACCAAAAAGAAACTTGCGGCTTGTTTTCAAGCGGCAGGGTTTGAGACCAAGCAGAGCAAGGAGGCGGTAACCGATGTCCTCTTCCTTCATTTCTTTGGCAACAGTGATGTGTAGTGGCGTTTTTAAACGGGGCGAATGACATCAGCCGAGGCATCGCCACTTTGGTTGGGGCTGGTATTAGAGATTACAGAAAGGTGTGCAAAATAGGGACACTTGGAACGGTTATAGGTTCAGCGATATCGTTTTGGTTTGCGACTAGCTGGTGGAAACCTTCACGAAAAGTTGGACTTTTCAACCGCTTCAGACTTCTCCTTTCCTTCTGCTTGGGGTTTCGGTTGCTATCGGTTTTGGCTGATTGCAATGACTTTGCTCGGCATTCCAGTTTCAACCACTCACGCAATTGCCGGAGCAATTATCGGTCTCAGTTTAGTCAATCAAGGTTGGGGACAAGTGCTTTGGAGCAAAATCTCAGTCAAAGTCGCTCTGCCCTTGCTTATCAGCCCCATTCTCGCCTCAGCGGTTTCTTGACTTCTTTACCGAGCCCTTGCGACCCTTGACAAAGTTAATCCATGCCTGTGCGTTGGTTAGGCTACGCCGCAATTAGGCATGGGCGCTCAAGGGGAAGTCATAGCGCTTGTCCTTTCCTGAAAGTTTCAGCATTGAGAGGTGACGGCGTGGACGAGTGGCTGAAAATGCTTATGACAGATGCCCCTGCCGGTTCACATATCCTGCGCAATATTGATTACGACACTTATGCGAAAAGGAAAGCAATGTTGGGTTGGTTAAACTCCACAGTCAGGCTCGTTAGTTCACCGCAATTTAACGCCCGCCAATTTGCTGAAGCGTTGATGAGAGAGTTGCAATCCGCTATCAACGTCCACAACGCTGAAGTTGCTCACTTGAAGTTTCTGTTGACCAACGGGACTCAGACGCTTAGGGGGCACTTGACCAAATCCGATGCCGAACCCAATTTTGTCGGCGAATTGAACAAAGTTGAAGAAGGGACTTTGGTTGTCAATGAGAGAGTGACTTTATCGCCCGAACTCCTCGGTGACATGACAAAGCAAGGGATTCTGAAAGCGGCGGAAGTAGTCAACGCTGAAGCGGAAATTTTGAACCTTCAATCCTTCGCCCCACCTTACTCTCGTCCGCCATATTGCGTGACCGAACCAGTGTTAGAATATGAGTTGACAAAAACGGGACAAAAGACGCAGGTCGTGGGGCAAGGTTCGGTGAGCCAGTAGGTCGGCAGTTCGGCAAATCGTTAGTTCGGCAGATGGGCAAATCGGCAAGTCGGCAGATGGTCAGATTGGTAATTGGTGAATTGACAGTTGTTGAGGCTTGTATTCCACGCCCTTGTCTTGAGCCCTACGACCCAATCAAACTCGGTAGCGTCGGGGCTTTGTTCCCGACGGTCGTTAAACCTCCTCGGCAGAGGCATATCTTTCACTTGAAGGGTCAAATGTGAAACCAGAAAATTTCACGGTGAAGCGATAAAATTTGCTTTGGTGAAGTTTGGATGGAGACGAAAGTTTGGAAGGTTGACCCGCAATTTCCTGATCCCAAAGTGATAGCGAAGGCAGCGGAAGTTATTCGTCGAGGAGGTTTAATCGCTTTCCCTACCGAAACGGTTTACGGTTTAGGGGCAAATGCCCTTGACGAAAATGCGGTGCTCAAAATTTTCGCCGCAAAAGAACGCCCGCCTTGGGACCCACTCATCGTCCACATCTTTGACTTGACAATGTTAGAACACCTCGTTGATGAACCGCCTGAAAACTTTCATAAACTTGCGGAACTGTTCATGCCTGGTCCATTGACAGTTGTGATGTGGAAAAAGGCAAAAGTGCCTGACGCCGTAACTGCGGGTTTGCCCACGGTCGCAGTTCGTATGCCCAATCATCCTGTTGCCCTTGTTTTGATAGAAGCTTCAGGAGTTCCCATTGCTGCTCCCAGCGCTAACAAGTTCGGTCGCCCGAGCCCGACCACTGCCGAGCACGTTCTGCACGATTTGGCTGGACGAATTGATGGGATTTTGGATGCAGGACCAACTCAAGTTGGTGTGGAATCAACCGTGCTTGACTTGACAAAAATTCCGCCTGTGATTTTACGCCCAGGTGGTGTGGGCAAAGAGGCATTGGAAAAAGTTTTGGGGGAAGTTTTAGTTGCGACGAAGATATTGGAAGTTGAAACCGGTTTGCCATCACCAGGAATGATGCCTCGCCATTATGCCCCATCAGTGCCAGTCATTTTGACCGACGGGAATCCATCGGAACTGGCAGCGGCGATTGAGGTTTTGAAAAGTCAAGGCTACGACCCAAATCAGATTGGAGTATTGATGCCGAGCGGATGGTTAGCGGGCATTGAGGGTGTTGTCACTTTTGATTGGGGTTCATGGGGCAATTGGGATGAGTTGGCTCAAAAGTTGTTTGTTGGGATAAGGTGGCTTGAGATGCAAAAAATTTCTGCTATCGTCGCACCTTTGCCGCCGCCGATTGGATTGGGCTTGGCAATTCGTGACCGACTCACAAAGGCTGCTACGCCTAAAGACGAATTTTCAAGCGAAAGTAAAAAGTCCAACTGCAAATGTCAGGGTAAAACCCTATAGAATTATTAGCAACAACACCTCATCTTTTCTTGAGGGGTGAACGAAGATGGAGCGCTCCGTTTGGCAAAGAGTGCCTGTAAGGGAAGTCCCTCCCGAAGAGAGGCGTTACGATTTTCAGGAAGTCAACCTCGGTTATACACCTGAAGATGCGATCGTGGAGGCTTCCAGATGCATTTTTTGCCGAAGACCATTTTGCGTGGAGGCTTGCCCGTTTCACCAAGATGTCCCTGGGTATTTGGAGCGCATAAAAGAAGGCGATTTCGTCGGCGCAATGCAGGTTATACTCCGCGATAATCCGTTGCCTGCAGTTTGCGGTCGCGTCTGTCCTCATCCCTGTGAAACTGTTTGCCCGCGAGGCAAGAAAGGTGACCCAATAGCGATTGCGTGGCTTAAGCGCGCCGCTGCTGACTACGCAACAGATGTTCAATTCCCCGAACCTGCTCCACCAACGGGCTTTCGCATTGCCATCATCGGTGCTGGTCCTGCAGGTCTGGCAGCAGCATGGTATTTGAGGCTGCAAGGTCATTCCGTCACTGTCTACGATGCGATGGATGAGCCTGGCGGGATGCTTTACTTTGGTATCCCTACTTTCCGACTCCCGAGAGAGGCATGGTATCAAGATTTAGAGCGCCTAAAGGCTTTGGACATAGAGTGGCGAATGAGTGTAAAGTTGGGCGAGCATGTTACTTTGGAAGAACTGCAACAGCAATATGACGCAGTCCTCATCGCAATTGGCGCTCTCAAGCAACGGTGGATGAACATACCCGGTGAAGACTTGGAGGGCGTTTGGCATGTAATAGATTTTGTCAAGGCTGTCAACTTAGGCAACGCACCTGACCTGAAAGGCAAAAAGGTTGCGGTCATTGGCGGCGGCTTCTCTGCTATTGACGCTGTCCGAATAGCAATCCGGTTGGGTGCGGATGCTTACATCCTCTACCGTCGCGACCGAGCTCAAATGCCAGCGGCGCAAGAGGAGGTAAAGCACGCTGAGGAGGAAGGAGTGACTATTCACTTCCTTGTCAACCCAACTCGCTTCATCGGTGAAAATGGTCGCTTGGTCGCCATTGAGGTCCAGCGGCAACAACTCGGAGAACCCGACGAATCAGGTCGTCCAAGACCAGTGCCAATTCCGGGCAGTGAATTCATCATGCCAGCGGATGTGGTCATTGAAGCGATAAGTCAGGAAGTAGATTTGTCGGTTTTGCCTGAACCGTTGAGGGGGCGAAGGGTTATCGCTGTCAATCCAGAAAATCTCCAGACCCCAATTCCCGGGGTTTTCGCTTCCGGTGATTCAGTGACAGGACCTTGGGATGTCCCCAACGCTATTGCATCAGGTCGCAAAGCCGCTCAAGCCATTCACGCTTGGCTGATGGAACGAAAAAAAGCAACAGTGCAGGTATAACAGAACAAGGTTACAAAGAACGCATTCAACCCTTTTTCAGAAGCGCCGAGGGTTTAGCCTCGGCGCTAAAATTTTTGCAATGCCCAACGAGTAAGGAGGAATGAGGGATGGCTGGGAGAGAAGTAGCAAGTTCATTGTCTTACGAGTCACCAGACGAATTGATTTTCGGTGCCGCGAAGAGACCAGTTAAATGCGGTCAAGGAGTGATGATTGGAGGCGGTGAAGTTTTACCCGAGGTCAACTTCACTTTGCCGCCCATGACACTTCGTAGCGAAACTTTACCTGAAGTGAGGCAAAGGTTTCGGGAGATAGTCATTCGCGTTCTTCAAAAAGCAGTGCACTTGGGGCAGGAAGCGTTGGTGCTTGAGTTTGAGCAACTTTACGAAATGACTCAAAACCCAGAATGGGGTGCACTTATCACCAGCGACATTAAAAAGGTCATGGGCGAGTTCAATCAACGATATGGTGTCAAGTCAGCACTCAGGGTGACTGTGGCAGACATTAGAGACGAAGAAAGACCACCGAAGATGAGGACGGGAGAAGCATTGACAAAAATGTTGCAAGCCTTTGAGTTGTGTGCCGATGCTGGAGCAGATATTTTGTCCATTGAAAGCACAGGGGGCAAGGAAGTTTCTGACCAAGCATTGATTGAAGGCGATATGGAAGGTTTGATGTTCGCGATGGGTGTATTGGCGCCTCAGGATATGGAATTTTTGTGGGGACATATCGTTGACATCGCCAACCGTTACGGTGTCGTCGCTGGCGGTGATACTGCTTGCGGTTTCGCAAATACCGCAATGCAGTTGGCTCATCAAGGGCTAATTCCGAAAGTCCTCGCTTCCCTCATACGATTGGTTTCCGCACCTCGTTCCCTCGTTGCTGTTGAAATGGGCGCTACAGGTCCTTTGAAAGATTGTGGATATGAGAACCCGATCATCAAAATCATCGCAGGTGTGCCTATCAGCATGGAAGGCAAATCAAGTGCATGCGCTCACTCGTCGCCGCTGGGCAACATCGCTGCGGCAGTTTGTGACCTGTGGAGCAATGAAAGCGTTCAAGATGTAAGATTGCTTGGAGGGTTCGCACCTGAAGTTTTCACTGAAATCCTGATTTACGACTGCCGGCTTATGAACACCGCAACGAGAAACGGACAAGGGAGATACCTGCGCGATTTGTTCGTTGAATCCGACCGATACCGTGACCCGCAAGCCTTGATGCTTGACTTGACAGTTATGCATGAGGCTGCAAGGCGAATTGTGACTGAAAATGACGATTACGCTCGCACCGTCGCTATGGCGAACTTGGCGGTGGAGACGATTCAAAACGCTGTGGACGAAGGGAAATTGTCGTTGCCTGAACGGGAACGAAGGTGGTTGTCTTTAATTTCCGAAGCCTTGCAAGATTTGCCACCCTCATGGGAGCAATTGTGTGAGAGGGTCAAAGCAAATTGGGGCTCTTTGTTTTTACCCGCCGAATATGGGTTGTGACCTTAAGCGAACATTTAACCAATGTGGGTGACAAACTTTTGATAGGTTTCAAAATCACAAGGCTTTGAAGATAGGAGGGTCGCAAAGATGGGTCGGAAGTCAGAGTGGCAGGCAGAAATGCTGCCTGTTCGGTTCGTCTCCCACGACATCACCCTCGCCGACGAATTTCAGGAACACGCTCAAAACTCCATCAGCAGTTTGCGCCGCATTTTTCCCAATATGCAAGAGGCAGAGGTTGAAGTGAAAAGGGAGCGGGGTCGGTTTGTTGTTGAAGTCACTCTCAAGATTGCTCGCTACTTGCTCCGCGCTCAAGAGAAAGGTCCGTCTTTGAGGGCGGCATTTGACAAGGCTCTTGACAAGATTGAACGGCAATTGCACCGACACAAAGAGAGATTGATTGACAGAAGAAGACGCCATTCAAAACCTTTAGTCGCTTTCGTTTCAGAAGTCGGAGAACCCAAAGAAGCAATCTCGGACTTCACAATTGTCCGAACGAAAAAGTTCTCGGTGAAACCGATGACGATAGAGGAAGCCGCTGTCCAAATGGACTTGCTTGGGCACGATTTCTTCGTTTTCTTCAATGCCGAAAACGGTCAAGTGAATGTCCTCTATCGGCGCAAAGCGGGAGGTTTGGGTCTGCTTGAGCCCGGTGACGAAGAAGAAGCAACTTGAGGAGTGAGTACCGATGACTTGGGAACAGTTTCGGGAGAGGGTGAGGACAGAATTGGGTGAAGCCTTGTTCACGCACCCTGAGGAGACACTCACTTTCGTCATGCGTTCGTGGCAGGAGTTGTTTCCAGAAAAGTTTGAGAAACTGTTAAGGTTAGATGATGCCGATGAGACACCTGCCGATTTCGCAATCGTGACGCAACAGTTCTTGTGGCAAGTTCTTGACAACTCTGCTGATACCGCAGCGGTCTTACTTTGGCTGACATTGGCGGAATGGTTATCGGGTTGGCAAGCCTCGCAAGTTCGTGAGTAACTTTTGGCTCAAAACGCAAAGTGGGAAGAAGGCAAATGCTACAGGGGTTTGAGGACCTGAGTCGTTGAAAGCCAATGCTGCCACGCTACCAACTAACAAAGTCACCAACCTCCAATCTCTGCCCTGTTTCCACCACAAAATTGTCAACAGAGCCAATTGAGCGAACAACGCTATATCCCAATGGATGGCTAGGAAAGTTCTTGAGGAAATACCCAACTTCGTCCAAACCATTGAGGCAAAAGCATCAAACCCACCTTGAACGATGGAGTGGACGAATCGTCCCCAGTGGGTCAATGGTTCTGGTCTCGCTAATTCAAAAACCGAGAACACACCGATCACCGCTGCAATTGCGAAAATGACGACCATCAGATGCCACCAACGAAACCTCCCTGCCCAAAATGCCGAAAGGGATGCAGCGATTCCTGTGAGTGCTCCACCAATGTTTGCACCAAAGAAAGGTGCTCCGACCAAAATCGCACCAAGGAAACAGGAAAGCCCTACTAACCATTGCTGCCAATTCAAAGCGATGGTGAGAGCAAAAATTGCCCCTAAAGTCAAACCCATTCCAACATTCCCTTGACCGTAATAGCGACCGCCGAAAAAAGATGAATAACCGAACGGCGAATCAATGCTTAGTCGGAGCAAACCGGTTGCGTCGGCAACGAAAACCGCAACGGCAAGGATTACCGCTGCGACCAAACTTTTGTCCCGACCTTTTTTCAACTTCTTCGCGACACCAAACAAAATTGCAACTGTCAATGCCACAAGAAGCGCGATGCTCGGTGTCAAACCAGTGACCAGATGTAACCCAGCAGTCACGAGGACCAGCAAAACGGGAACATCGCCTAACGAAACTGGAACTGGCTTTCGCATCAAAGCGAAAAATGCAACTGTGCCGAAAACGAAAACTTGCAAGACACACCATGAGACCAAAACAACGGTGCGCATGTAAGTGTCGCTCGCTTGAGCCTTTGAACCCATCAGCCACAAGAAAGTTTTGTCAAGTCCTCTGTTTGGCACTGAAGTTATGGGAGAGCCGTTGATCGGATGCAAAGGCTCAACGCCGAAAAAGTGCAAGATGGTGGCTGGTATGTCCAAGATGGAAACGAGCCCCACCCTGTGAGTCGTTGCGGAAATGAGCAACCCGCTACGCTCTACGCCTTTGCCAACAGCGCAAAGGAAGGAAAGTTCATAGGGGTTTTTCCTTGACGGCGCTAAGGAAAAGACAATAAGCAAATCGCGTCCTAAATCCATCCGAGCAACAACAGGGCGAAGTAAGTTCAATTCCCTGCGGATAGCGACGGGAATCAAACGCTGGCTGCCATATAGGTCGGCGCGAAAAGTTTCACCTGGGAAAAGAACGATAACGCTGGCAAATTGCCATGCTTTATCCAAAACCTCCCGCCAAAAATTTTCGTCAACCGCCAAACCATAAGGCATCGTTGGATGTTTCCGAAGCAACTTCGTCTCTGTCAACCCCACGCCCAAACCGCTTTCGTCAAGAGCCATGAGCAAACCGTGACGGAAAAAGCGAAGTGAAATTGGTGAACCGTAATCTATCGGAGGGTCGCCACAACCGATGCCAATAACTCGGATACCGTTTTGACCCAAGGATTGAGCGACGATGCCGAAGGGCAAGAATTTTCTCTGAAGCCGTTCGTTTCGCCACTTGAGTTCTGACAGCATTGGGAAAACAAGAGGTTTAAAAGGTTCGTGAGCGTGAGGTTGAGGGAAATTGCCAACGCGACGCCTGTAAGCGTTCAATGCAGTATCGGCGTCAAGGGGTTCATTGGCTTGGAAGACAAAGGCTGCACTTTCGTCAGCAAATGCTCTAACCCCACAAGCAATTGTCATCGCTGCTCGGAACCTGTCATTTCCACCATAGCCCATCGTGTTGAGTAATGCCATGCTGCCATTTTGCTCCAGCCACTCACCGATTTCTCCATAAGCGCTCAAACCGTAAGGCAAGACATGACGATAACTGAGCCCATCCATGACAAAGAGGATAACTTTGCCGTGAGTGCGTGGGACAGGCTTATTTGACGAACGAGAAAATTTTGCGGGATGTTGGGCAGCGCAAATTGAGGAAGGAATTACCAGAGAAAAAAGCAACAATAGCGAACAACGAAATTTCCGGTTCAAAGGCATCAAGCGCATCCCTCCGAAAATTGTCAAGGGTGGGGCAGCAGGGAGCCACCCCACCCTCTGAGGCGGTTTTGCCGCCCCGTCCGTTCTCTTACCGCCTTTAGGCTTCCAATCCGACGACATGGGAGAACTTCTTTTTGAACTCCTCAGGTGTCATCTTTGCAGCCTCAGCAAGTTTTGCCAGCGTTTCTGGGTTCTCTAAATCCTCGCGTTCAAGGCGAATCATGTATTCACGGGCAACACGGTAGTGTTCGGAGTTGATGTCAACCATTCGGACTTTCGTCCGACCGGTGACTGGATCACGCAATTCTTCAAAGGGCAGAATTTCAAGCCTACCTCCAACCAAGCAAACCATGCCGCCTTCCTTAACTTTGTCGTCTTTCGGTTCGCTCAAAAGGAACTTGACAGCGCCGTAGCCAAGGGTGCGGGTGTAGTCAATGTCAAAGGGAATTGGTGGAGCGCAGCGGAGTTCGTAACCGAGGGTGACATCAACAATGGTCACCCTTTCACCTCGTTCCTTGAAGCGCCTCTGAATTTCTCGTTTGAGAATCGTCGCAAGTGGTATCTCTCCCAACCTGATGTGACCGTGAGGGTCTCTTTCAACCTCAACGCCGGGGATTTGGGCTAACTCTTCTGGATCAATTTTCTCACCGATACCCTCTGCGATAACAGCAACGCCATCTTTTCGTCCCAACAACCGTCGCTTCAAGATTGCACCTTCAAGGACGTCGCAAACTTCAGCGAGGGTGATTTTCTCTTTCGGAAACTCTTCACCTATGACCGTAATCGTCGCACCTGCAGCCTTTCCGATGCCCGAAGCCAAGTGACCAGCCTTGCGCCCCATTGCCACTACGAAATACCAGCGGCTGGTCGTTCGCGAATCTTCCATCAAGTTGCGGACAAGTTCCGTCCCAACATGGCGAGCAGTCTCAAAACCAAAAGTAGGCATTCCGCCGGGCAAGGGCAAGTCGTTGTCAATAGTTTTGGGGACATGGGCAACTCTGATGGAACCACCTGCAGCCTTGACAACCTCGCTTGCGGAGAAGGCAGTGTCGTCGCCGCCGATGGTGACAAGGTAGCGGATTCCGAGTTCCTGCAGCGCCTTCACAGTGTTCTGCAAATCTTCTGCTTTTCTCGTTGGGTTGGCACGAGAAGTTCTCAGGATTGAACCGCCGTCAAAGTGGATGCGGGAGACATCTGGGATAGTCAGTTGGCGCACCATATCGGTGCGACCTTTCATCAGGTGTTCAAAACCGTCGTAAATGCCGATGACCTCAAGACCAGAAGTGATTGCTTCAATTGTCGCCGCACCGATTACGCTATTAATTCCCGGTGCTGGACCGCCTCCGACAAGAATACCCAGCCGTTCTGGCATAACCTCTTCCCTCCTTTTACACAATGCTAAGTTGTTGTATCTGAGGCTTTGATAACATCCCTTCGTTTGTGCCACACCAATAACAAGGCAGCCACTGTTTTAGCGTCCTGAATTTTTCCCTCTCCGATTTGGGAAATAACTTCTTCAAGCGGAACAGCAACTGGCGCAACGAACTCGTCCTCGTCTCTCACACCCGATGCAGGACTTAACTTCGTAGCCAAAAACACATGAAGCAGTTCAGTGCTGTAGCCCGGCGCAAGGTATATAGATGTCAAGTGCTCCAATTGACCGGCAGTGTAACCTGTCTCCTCTTGCAACTCCCTCAAGGCGCATTCTCCTGCCGTCTCATTAGGATGGAGCGTTCCTGCAGGAATTTCCATCAGGATTTTCCCGACAGCGTGTCGGTATTGTCTGACCAAAATCACTTTCCCGTCATCAAGCAAGGGAACAATTGCAACAGCGCCGGGATGGACTACAACTTCCCTGACGCTCGTTCGTCCATCGGGCAAACGCACTTTGTCCCTTCTCAGCCCAATTAGACGACCCTCATAAATCGTCTTGCTCTCCAAGGTCATCTCCTTCAGTTCCTTCATTTAGTTCCCCTCCATTGAGCAAAAGGATAACACACGAAGCACACGCTTACAATCCCAATGTGATGAAAGCATTAAACTTTTTTGTGGCAAATTTTTTCTCAGAGTGTTTCAAGGAGGTGCGACCATGCAAGAGTTGCTGATTGGTTCGGAAATTGCTGACATCGCCGAGAAAGTTTTCTCGGGTGTCAGATTGAGCATAGATGATTGCGTTAGGCTGTATCAAACTTATGATTTGTTAGCGCTCGGTTACCTCGCCGATTACGTCAGGCGGCAAAGGCATGGCGATAGGACTTACTATGTTGTCAATGTTCACCTGAACTACAGCAATATCTGCTACGCTGGTTGTCCTTTTTGCGCTTTCGGCAAGTTCTCTAAAGACCCAGATGCCTTTGAGTTCACGATTGATGAATACATTGAACGGCTCAGTCAAATTTTGTGGGATAGGGTCACTGAAGTCCACATTGTTGGCGGATTGCATCCCAAGTTACCTTTTGACTACTATGTGGAACTGGTAAGGCGCGTCAAAGAATCCTTCCCTCGCTTGCACATCAAGGCTTTCACCGCCACGGAAATTCATTTCTTCAGCAAAATTTCTGGCTTGTCAGTCCGTGAGGTTTTAGAGCGGCTGATTGAAGCGGGGTTGGGTTCGTTGCCCGGTGGTGGTGCTGAAGTTTTGTCGGAGCGGGTCCATCGTTTACTATACCCTCGCAAAGCATCGCCGCAGCAGTGGCTTGAAGTTCACCGAATCGCTCACCAGTTGGGATTGAAGAGCAACGCAACGATTCTCTACGGTCACATTGAAACTCCCGAAGAAAAAGCCATCCACTTTGACTTGCTGAGGCGGTTGCAAGATGAGACGGGAGGTTTCATGTGTTTCGTCTCCCTCGCTTATCATCCTGAGAACACCCAATTGGGAGGCAAACCAACAAACGGTATTCAGGATTTGAAGGAGATCGCCATTGCAAGGCTAATGCTTGACAACTTCCCTCATATCAAAGCCTATTGGATTTCCCTTGATCCCAAACTTGCCCAAGTCGCCTTGAGTTTCGGTGCCGATGACCTTGATGGGACCGTCGTCAACGAAAAGATTTTCCACATGGCTGGAGCAAAAAGCCCTTCTGCATTAACTGAGGTGGAACTTAGAAGGCTCATCCTTGAAGCGGGTTTTGTGCCGGTGCGAAGAAATTCCCTCTATGAGCCGATAAACTAAATGAAGGCGAAAAGAAGTGCTGGGGCATGCTATCACCGAAAACTTTGCTGTCATTCTTTCGGGCAATCAAAAAGCAAGTGAGGCGGATTTTGAACTGTCAAGAGCAGAACACAGTTTGCACTGTTTCGCTTTTCACATCTCGCTTTGCACATTAAACTCAATCTGGTCTTCGTTTCGCCTTGGGCACGGCAGCGATGGTAATTGGCGCGAAGTTCAAAACCGAGTTTGGGGGTGAACGATCTCATGTCACTTCTCCGCCGCTTAGAAAGATTAATGGAAGGCAGCGAGACAGACTCAGAGAAGAAACCTGGGATAGAGACTAAAAGCGTAGATCCTCAGATGAAGACCAGCGGCAAAGGATCTCCATCAGAAGATCAGTCCCTTGAAAACCGACTACTTTGGTTGCGGGATCAACTAATGGACCCGATTTTGGGGTCATTGCCTGCCAATGCGGAACAGATGGGAGATGTTCCTTTGCGCAACTTGATTGATGATGCAATCACGAACGCTATCCAAGAGATGGGTTTGACTCTCAGACCTGAAGAGAGGAGATTTCTCATCGAAGAGTTTCTCAACGATGTCAAGGGTTTCGGTCCCTTAGAGAAACTCCTCAACGACCCGTTAGTCACACGCATCACTGTCAACTCACCTACTGAGATTTGGATAGAGCGGATGGGAACAATACAGCGCTACGATTGGGCTTTTAAGGACGAAAACCACTTGATGCGAACCATAAACAAAATTGCTCAGATTTTGGGTGCAAGGATTGACCAGCAAGTCCCGCTTTTAGATAAACCCTTGCCCGATGGAGGAAGGGTTAGAGCAAAGTTCCCTCCCCTCTCACCGACCCCAAATTTGTCAATTGACAAGGGACCTAAAAACCCGTTCGCTCATTTGTTGCAACAACAAAGGGAGCGGCAAAAGTGGCAGCAAGACGCTATTGACCAATTGCGCCAATCGCTGCAGGAAAAGTTGATGCAGGAGATAGAGCGAGATCCATCGCTTTTGAAGGAGCGGGACCGACTGATAAGGCTTTTGGAAAGTGTTTCTGATTCCGAGGTTTCAACCCGCAGTATCGTGCTGTCTCGCATCGAAAGGATGCAACTTCAACTTTCCCTGATCAACGAAATTTTGGGCTACGGACCACTTCAACCCTTTTTGGACGACCCAGAAATCACCGAAATCATGGTCAACGGACCGTATCAAGTCTATGTTGAGAGACAGGGAAAAATTGAGTTGACAGGTGTAAGGTTTCGCGACGAGCAACACCTGATGCGCATAATTGAGAAGATTCTGCTCCCCTTAGGCAAGCGAGTTGATGAGAGGGTGCCGATGGTTGATGCTAGGTTGCCTGATGGAAGTCGCGTTAATGTGGTCATCCATCCCATTTCCCTCAACGGTCCTTGCATGACCATCCGAAAATTCTCCCGCGATCCACTCACAATGAGCGATATCATTTCGTTTGGGACACTCACTTCTGAGGCTGCCCAATTTCTACAGGCATCTGTCCAAGCCAGATTGAACATTCTCATCACTGGCGGAACTTCGTCGGGTAAGACCACCCTGCTGAACATCCTTTCTGCTTTTATCCCTAACGACGAGCGCATCATAACGATTGAGGACACTGCCGAGTTGCAACTTCGTCAAGACCATGTCGTCAGATTGGAAGCAAGACCTCCAAACATTGAAGGTGTCGGGGAAGTCACCATTCGGGATTTGGTTCGGAACGCACTCAGGATGCGACCTGACCGAATAATCGTCGGCGAGTGCAGGGGTGGTGAAGCCCTTGACATGTTGCAAGCAATGAACACGGGACACGAAGGTTCAATGACAACCATTCACGCCAACAATCCCCGAGAAGCGCTATCCCGTTTGGAGACTATGGTTTTGATGGCTGGGATGGATTTGCCAGTGAGGGCGATTCGCGAGCAAATTGCAGGCGCTATTGACATAATCGTTCACATGGCTCGGCTGAGAGACGGCACAAGAAAAGTCATGCAAATCAGCGAAATTACCGGCATGGAAGGCGATGTCATAACGATGCAGGACCTGTTTATCTTTGAACATGAAGGCTTTGACGAGATGGGGAGAGTCCGCGGTCGGTTGAAACCTACAGGGCTAAGACCGAAATGTTACGAACGGTTCATAGAGCGAGGCATTCGTTTATCTATCACGATTTTCCAACGTTAATGGACAGCACCTCTGCGAAATATCGCTCAACTTGACAAAATTAAAATAACTGGGAGGGTGAGGCTCTTGCCGAAGCTTGTTGTGGGCTCACCAAGAGGTTCGCCCTCCCAAAGTATAGGTTATGCAAAGCATGAGCCTTGAACAATGGCGCAACAAGTTTATTATGTGAGCGAGGGGGCGCAGACATGACGCTTTGGGATGTTTTGTTATTGGTGACATCGTTAATTTGGTTGGCTTCGCTTTGTTTCGGCTGCTATCGGTTGTGGACAGAAACAAGGTCCCTCCCGATAGAACGGCTACGACAACTTTGGATGGAAGAAGAGAGGTTGTATGGTGAACTTCCCGTTGGGTTGCGCCGTCCCGAGGAGTTAGATGAAGCGTGGGAACAAAGGTTCACCTCTCAAATGTCGGAAACTTTCCCCTTAATCTCACGCCTCCTGTCTCGTCGCCGCTTTGCTCAATGGCTGGAACGAGAAATAAAGCGAGCACATGTCAACTGGGATGTCGGAACAACTTTAGCAGTTCTGCTACTGTTGACCATTTCAGGTTTTTCTTTGACAGCAATAGTTGTAAGCTTACTCGCCCCCGAAATTTCGCCTTTGTGGCGATTCATCATTGCCCTCTCGGTCGCAGCAATCTCCCCTTATGCGGTTATAAGTTGGCTCCGTTACAAACAGCGCCAATTCGTCCGCCGCGTGGAAACTGTGCTTCCAGATACGCTCACTTTAATGTCAAACGCCTTAAGGGCAGGAATGGGCTTTGGACAAGCAATTGAATTGGTCGCTATGGAAGGTTTGCCACCTTTAAGGGAAGAGTTCGCCGTTGTCAACCGAGCAATCGCATTGGGGGCATCTTTGGACGAAGCATTGCAAGGTTTGATTGAACGAGTCCCAAGCACAGAGTTGGAGTTGGTCACAACAGCGGTTCTCATTCAAAGGGAAGTTGGAGGAAGTTTGGCAAGGCTTCTGGACATCGCCGCTTCAACAGTTCGCAATAGAATTAGGTTGCGGCAGGAAATTCGTTCTGAAACATCCCTAACTCGCGGCAGTGCCTTCGCCCTTGCTTTTGGATTGCCAGTCCTTATTTTAGTGTTTGCGAATTTCTCTACTATCGTAACGGGCAGCGAACTTTGGTCTGCACCGATGTTCACCACTCCGACAGGGTTAAAGTCTTGGATTGTAATTATCGTCCTTGAAGCAGTTGGTTGGTTCTGGTTAAGACGAGTTTTGGAAACTTTGGAGGGATGAGGGAAATGTTTCGCCGAAATCCTCTAGAGCGGCTCATAGAGATGGAGAACTTAAGACCAGCACGGCAAGTTTCCACGAGACGCCGTGCCGTCTCTTTAATGGCTCGGTTTATCGGAACCTTAGGAAGAATCGTCCCCGCTTACATCCGCTCAAGATTGAGGACTCTCATCCACAAGGCTGGTTTGGCAGGAAGGATAAGACCCGAAGAAGTGTTTGGGCTGAAGTTGATGGGACTGTTGATGTTGCCCTCCGTCGGTTTCTATCTCGGCACACTTTTCAAAATGACGCTGCTGCAAAACTTGATTTTCGCTTTGATCTTGGGAGTAAATGGCTTCATCGCTCCTGATTTATGGTTGAAACGACAAGCAGAAAGAAGGAAAAGGCTCATCGCACGGCACTTGCCAGACTTCGTTGACTTGCTGGCGACATGTGTTGAAGCGGGACTGGGATTAGATGCTGCTATTGACAGAATCACAAGGCGCTTCCCTGGACCGCTCGCCGAGGAGTTCCAGCGTTACTTGTGGGAAGTGCAAATTGGACGACCAAGAAACCTTGCCTTAATGGGAGTTGCTGAAAGGACGAATTGCGATGACATACGAATTCTCGCAGCATCTCTAACTCAAGCGGAACTCTTTGGAATTCCAGTCGCAAATGTCTTGAGAGCGCAGGCGGAAGCGCTCCGTGAACGACGATTCCAGCAAGCCAGGGAAAGGGCACGAAGAGCACCTTTGCTTATGCTACCAGCACTTGCTTTCTGCTTCTGTCCTGTCATCTTCCTGCTCCTTTTCGTTCCAATCTACCTGAGAGCCCGTCAAAGTGGTCTACTGCAATTTCTGGGCTTTTAAGTGGGGGGTGCAGTTATGGCAGATTATGTTCGGGTTTGGAATGAAACGAAGAAGGTTCTTCTTTGCAACCGCTGCTTTGTGGCAAAGACTTGGTGGCAAAGGCTTGTCGGGTTGATGGGACGAAAGGTTTTGGAGCGAGATGAAGGTTTGCTTTTGACTTCTGCCGTTGGCGGTGTCCACACTTGCTTCATGCGTTTCTCAATTGATGTCGCTTATCTGAACAATGACGGTTTCGTCGTTGCCCTTCGGCACAACATGCAACCTTGGCAAGTTTGGATTGTAAACAGGCGAGACGCTGTAATGGCTTTAGAATTGCCATCAGGTCGCCTCACCGAAACTGGAACAGAAATTGGCGACTTGTTAACCTTTCAACCTCAATTTGGATCGCCGAAATGAGCGCCCCACTTTCGGGAAAGTTCCTTCCCAACCTCAGCAATCTTCCTCAACTCAAACTTTGTCAATGACCTACGGCTTTTCGCTATGGCAGCGTCTTGCTTGAGTTCATCAACTGTGAACACACCGACAACAGCACAAGCGACATCTGGCAATTCAAGGGCGTAACGAATTGCAAAGTCAGCGTAATCTGCCAACCTGCCCGGGTTCAGGCTACCGTAACCCTTCTGGGGTGCAGCCATCACCTTCATGGCAACGATTCCGACTTTATGTTTGCGAGCAACTGGCAAAACTTTGTTCTCAAAATCGTAGGTGAACCTGTCAACGAAATTCAAGACACACATGACGACATCAAATTCGCCGCTATCAAGCACCTTTGCCATGACCGATGGACGGTAATGACCGCTTACTCCGATGAACCTCACCCAGCCCCGCTTTTGCGCTTCCCTTAAACCTTCAAGGACACCACCTTTGCCAAGCACCCGATCTGGGTTGAAATCACCAATGTTGTGGACATGAACCAAGTCAATTCGTTCAGTGCGCATCGTTCTCAGCGACTGCTCAAGGATTTCAAGGGCGCGCTTTGCGTCATCCGTTGCTGTTTTGCTCACTAAGAAAACCTTATCGCGAACTTTAGGCAAAAATTTGCCGATGTATTCTTGAGCCCGACCGTAGTTGGGTGCTGCGTCCCAATAAGTGACGCCAAGTTCTATTGAAGCCTCCATCACCGCAATTGCTTCTTTTTCGCTCAAGCCTGTTCCAATTGGTCCAAACCCGAGCCCAAGTACTGGCACTTCAACACCTGTGCGACCGAGGACCCGCTTCGGCATTGGGTCTTTAGGAGCAGCAAAAGTCCCCTCAACAAGATATGCCAGTGCTGTGCCGCTCATCCACTTCAAGAACCCACGACGCTTCATTTCTGACATTGCTCATCCCTCCAAGTTTTTGAGTTTCGTTACCAACCGTAACGCTCAGGTCCCCATTGTCGTCGCTCTAAATTCTGCTGCACTAAAACAAGGGTTCGGTGTGGAAGGTCTTCATAAAGCACAACTCCCGGACCAACACAGCAATATGAGCCGACTTTAACGCCAGGCATCAAGATTGCGTTGACCCCTGTTCGCGAAAAGTCACCAATGTAACTGGCGTTCGCACCAATGTGGGGGATTTCTCGTCTTCCGAAAACTTTGTGGACTGTTTCACTGTCATCAAAGCGAAGTGTCCCGCAAACTGTCGCTGCGCCGATGTCAACGGCTTCACCCAAGACACCGAAAATTTCGCAGTAGTGGTAGAGGTAAACAGTGTTGAAGGCGACTCCTTCGAATTCAGCGCCGTGCCCAACTATGCACCGATGTCCCAGAACGCTATCGCCCAAGAGGCAGTAATCTCGGATTTTACAGTTTTGTCCCAAAATGACTCGCCCCCTCAAAATTGAGCCATTGACAATTTTTGTTCCTTTGTCGGCGAACAAGAAACCGCTGATAACGACTCTCTTGCCAATTACGCAATTTTCGCCCAAGACAATCCTGCCTTCAATTTCGGCGCTATCGTCAACTTTTGCTGTTGGAGCGATGATGTCCTCGTCAAACTGCTGCCTCAATTCGTTCACGACAAAATGCGTTGCTTCAAGAATGTGCCAAGGTTTGTCAATATCAACGACGAAACCCTGAGCCTCAACAGCGGCTACTTCCCTACCCGACTCAACAATCATTTGCACTGATTGAGCCAGTTCCGCTTCAAGGGGCGGCATTCCTCCTACAGGCACGCTTCTCATCACGCCAGGATTTCGCTCAATGAAGGGAATGACTTCCTTGTGGAAGGTAAACAAACCCACAAGCCTATGAGAGGCGTGGCGTGGATGACCTTCAACTTGAGCGATTTTTGAGCCATCAAGGTCAGCGCATATCCAATCACGACTGTCAAGCGGTGGGTTTAACCGTTGAACCAAAGCGGTTGCAACTGCGCTGTTGTCCCGATGAGCCTGAATTAAGGCGGAAACATCTTTTTGCTCCAACACAACATCGCCGTAAGCGACAATGAACTCTTCAGCGCTTGAAATTTCTTTCAGAGCCAGCAAAGTCGCTTTAGCCGTTCCGTCCCGTTGGCTTTGGCGGACGAAGGTTACATTCTTCAACTCACCCAATGCTTCGCGAACTTGACCTTCATTGTGCCCAGTCACGACGACAAAATTGTCAATACCTTCCTGTTGAAGTTGGCGGATAAGTCTGCAGACGATGGGTTCGTTGGCTATGGGGGTAGCGCATTTTTGCCTTGTCAGGTCAAAGGGAAACATCTTCCGACCCTCTCCTGCTGCCAAAACGATCGCAACCATTTTCCCCAATCCCCCATTAAGCAGCATGCTTGTAAACTGTCCGTTCTCGCAGTTAAGTCTGAAGCGAAAAGCAACATTTGTGAAATTTCGGCAGGTCGGGGAATCATTGGGTTGACAGTTGCTGCAAGCAAAATAGTAGCGTCGGGGCTTGTCCCAGCCGGTCATTACCCCCTGGAACTGCCACTCGGAGGGCTACTCTCCTGAGCAGCCGAGTAAATCGGCGCTTCAGAGAAGCGCCCTCGGAAAGAAACCGAAGATAAAAATCAGCGTGAAAAACAAATTGGCTCGTCAAGGACGAACCCTCCAAGAGACGCCGAAAAA
>FMSI01021407.1_pt1 | contig 19462 bp, 17 predicted proteins | sample 1504471 | NCBI WGS metagenome assembly FMSI01 (sample SAMEA4475357, study PRJEB15587) | soil metagenome | biome: Soil; feature: Field | place: India | collected 2015-03-11 | depth 0 m
GCAACCGCTCTTGCGGTTGCGCGCCGGCAAATTGCACCTGCGCCGTAATGCCAAGCTCGCGTCGCAGCCTATCCAGCCGGCGCTGTTCGCTATTCCACCGCTCTGGCTGCGTTTCATCATCACCGCCGACCAGCACCACCTGCAACCGCTCGCACCAAGCGGGGTGTTGCCCGATCAGCCGCGCCGCGGCCCGGATCAGCGCATCCATCCCTTTCAGCGGCTCCATCCGGCCTACGCACACCAGCATCAACGCATCGGACGGCACGCCTAACGCCGCCCGCGCCGTAGCTCGATCACCCGGTTGAAACCGGCGCAGATCCACACCGCACGGGATAACCCTGATCCGGCTGGCATCAGCGCCATAATGCCACACCATCTGCGCCCGATCGAGCGGCGTGGCCGCAACCACCGCATCCGCCTCGCGCATCAGCCGACGCTCGATCGCGATCCGCCGGTTAGTTTCGACCTCTTCCTCCGAACGGGCCACGCTATTCTTCATCGCGCCTAAGGTGTGGAACATGTGAACCACCGGCGCGCGCCAGACCCGCCGCAAGCGCAGTGCCGCTTCGCCCGATAACCAATAGTGGCTGTGGATCAGATCGTAACTCACATCTTCACCGTCGGCAAAACAGCGCACCCGGCTGACAAATTCGGGCAAATAGTTCAAGAGCAGATTTTTATCGTACGGCGCCGCCGGCCCCGCATGCAGGCTGATCAAGCGCACCCCGCGCCCCAGCGGTATGACGGTTGGCGTCGCGCGCTCTTGGCTGCGGGTAAAGATATCGACTAAAACTCCGCGCTGGCCGATCTCACGGGCCAATTCGCGCACATAGACATTCATCCCGCCGGCCTCTTTGCCTCCCAGCCGGGCCAGCGGACTACTATGGACACTCAGCATCGCAATTCGCATGCGTTCCTCATTACGAACGAAAAGCGAGCGTGCTGGGAATTTCCCGCGCCGCCCGCCCCTCCGCGGAATGGCGGCAGGCCCGCCGCCTGCCTTCCCTGAGTGTTGTATCACAAATTATCTGATTGCACAAGTTTTGCCGGTGAGATGTTCAAGATAGGTGCCAAACCGGCTCGTGTTCCATTTATTCGTGTCCTATTGTCCTGAAGCGGACACCAGTTCCCGCTGCTTGCCGCCCAAACCGTGCCAATCCGTCGCAACCTGTGTTAACCCGTGTCTGCTTAATTACACCCACAACCGGTACTTCAACAGGGCAAAGATGGCGTAAAACCCTTGAATCGGCTTCATCTTCTTGCCCTCTTCGTAGGTGCGGCCCAGATAGCTCACCGGAACTTCATAGATCCGGTAGCCGCGGCGCAGTAGCTTGGCGGCAATTTCCGGCTCGATGCGAAAATCGTTGCTCTCAAGCCGTAAACCACGCAAAATGTCGGTGCGCACCACTTTATAGCAGGTCTCCATGTCAGAGATCCAGCAGTTAAAGAGAAAATTCGTCAAAAAGGTAAGGAACTTGTTGCCGATCGCATTCCAAAAGTACATTCCGGTATGGCGGCCAAGAAATCGGCTACCGAAGACGACATCAACGCGCCGGTTCGCGATCGGTTTCACTAGCTCATAATAGTCTTGCGGGTCATATTCCAGATCGGCATCTTGGATAATCGTGATCTCGCCGCGAGCATGGGCTAAGCCGCTGCGCACCGCCGCCCCTTTGCCTCGGTTTTGCGGATGGCGAATGATGGTGAGATTAGGGCGGGTGCGTGCCAGCTCGGCGAGAATCGCCGGCGTTTCATCGGTGGAATGGTCATCCACAATGATGATCTCTTTGTCGAGATCGACGGCTTCAACCTGAGCCAGAATCGCCGGTAGGGTCGCAGCTTCGTTATAACAGGGAATAATCACCGAGAGGAGCGGTCGGTTCATGGGTGTAGATGCCACTATATGCTGTGCGGGCGCAATGGGATGCACCTTTTAGTTAGCGATGCTTTCCAGAGCAAGATCAATCTCCAGCCGGCTTTGGCTGCGGCGGTGTGCTGCGACGAGCACTAGCCATTGCCTCCATCGCTACAATCACCGCAGCGGCCAGCACCATCCCGGCTAATGCGGCGATAGCAGCTTGCGTGAGGGCTCGCTGGTCAATCATTGGAGTTGGGTTGGTTACGGTGCCTAAATAGCGAACCGATACTTGCGGCGCGGCATCAGCGATCCGCAACTCTTCAATTCGCCGTAACAAGACTTCAACCAGATTGAACGCAATATCGCGTCTATGGATCAATTCGCGTTGGCGAGCTAACAATTGCTCGTGGCGAGTTTGCGCCGCGATGAGTCGTTCGAGCAGCAGCCGGGTGGAGGCGGGATTGAGTTCCTCCAGCTCCACTGCGCTTAACCGTTCCGCTTCGCTGTGTACGGCGCGGGATTCAGTTTCGAGGACGGAAATTAACTGATCGAGATCGGCCACTGTCACAGTCGCGTTAGTAGCGAGCGAACTGTCAATTTGGAGAATTGGACGATCACTGCCCTGATCGCTCAAATTGCGAATGCGGAGCAACAAGGCGGCAATTGCGTCAGCCGTGGCAGGGCCATCGCTGGTTTGGCTGGCCAACCGTTCCCGCAGCAAGCGTGTATCGCGCAGAGTCTGTTCAAGGATATTGCTGCGTTGTAAATAAGCGTTAAAACGGGCCGCGCCCGCCGTGCGGGTACTGTTAACCATATCGGTTAACCGGCGCACCTCTTGATCGGCGACGGTGATCTTTCCCTGCGCAATAAACGCCTCTAACGCGGCTTGCGCCTCTTGGTAGCGTTGCTGCGCTTCAGCCAGTTGTTGCTCAACGAGGGGAAGTGATGCCGTATCGCGAGTGTATGTCTCAGCTACGAAGCGGGCATATTCTTGCGCCCATGCCGTTGCCAATCGCTGCGCTTCCTCTCTCGTTTCGGCTTGGGCTTTGATCCATATCAGATCGCCGTCAGATTCGATTGCGATCTGACTTATTAATTTGCCGGGTTGGTATGTGATCGCTAGTGCCTGCGCCACCGTTGCTTCCAGCGTCGCATCGCGCGCCAGCCCTAGCAACGCTTCGCGCTGGTTGAACGTCGTGGTAAACAGCAGTGAGTCGCGGCTGGTAAAACGAGAATCCAGCGTCACTTGCGCGCTGGCCGGCACAATCAACAGCGAGGAGGTGGACGTATAGGGCGGTGTGCGGATCAAAGCCAAGACACCTACAATCACCGCCAACCCCGCCGCCACGCCGATAATGACCCACCAGCGCCGCAGCAACGCCCGTAGGTACGGTTTCAGGTCAATCTCGTCTTCCATGCGCCTATCCATCAGGTGTTCCTGCCGTACCCGTCCGATTATAGCAGACAGGTGCTTGCTTTGTCAATTGAGATAGTAAAAGGATGCTAACGCTATCAGCGCTGCTACATCAAAGATAGCAAAGATGACCAGTAAGACGTAGGGCGTATATGGTCGCCACCGTTCCGGCCAGAGGTGTTGCCATCCCAAGACCACCAACCAGATCGTGGGAACCATCGCCCAATAGAGATAGCGGCCACGCGGGATGTGGGGCCTGCCTTCGTTTGGTAGCGGGTGCAGCCGGCCAAACAGGACGAACCAAGCTACTGCTACCGCCAGCAGGCAGAGCCAGAGCCACCGCTGTTGCCACAATGGCAGGGCGGCGAACGATGTGAACGCGCCGCGGAACAAGCCGATCATAGCGGCCAGACTCAACCCGGCAAAGAGCCAATCACCCACTGGCGGCCAGACCGGGATATGCCCCCACGCCAGCCGTACCCAAAAGTGGCTATGCGCTACTTCGAGCGTGCGCTGGTACCACGGCCATGCCCGTCCCCAGTCAGTCCATGATATCAGCCACGGCGCCAGCGGTATCCGCAGATAATCACGCTCGATCGCTGCTAGCCATGGCCGCGTTTGCAAACCTTCGGCAGTCATGGTAAAACTGCTCACTGCCACGATGCCGGCGCCGGCGCTTGCCGCCAGCACATACACCCACCAGCGCAGCGGGCGCCGGTAGGCGACCCAGAGCAATGCCAACCCTAATGGTGCAACGATCGGCAACCCCGTGCGTTTGGTCAGAATGGCGACGGTTGCTCCTGACAGCGCCAGCGCCAAACCAGCCGGACGCCAGCCGTCACGGAGCAGGATCGCCATGCCCAAAAACGCCGCCGCTGCCGCGAAATTCATCAGGACGTCACTATTGAACGCACTCATCAGATCGACAAACGCCGGCGTTAACGCCGCCATCACCGCCAGCACGAGCGCCATCCGCGGTTTATCGGGTACGATCGTCTGTACAGTGCGCCAGATGGCCAATACCGTTAGTGTCATAAGCAAGGCGCTCACGATTCGACCGGCGTAGAGCTGTGTCTCAACCGGCAAATAGCGAAGTGGGCCGATGACGCTAGCCATCACTATGTAGTAGAGCGGCGGATGGTGGCGTTGGTCGGTGGAGATGGCCGGCGGGTGCGGGCTGAGTAAATCGGGTTGCACACCGGGCGGCCAGAACTGGTGGCGGTACATTGAATCGGCCACTTCGCGGGCAATCGCTACGTTATCCGGCGCGCTGATCCCGCCGCGAACAATACAGGCTGCGTACAAGAAATGCCCCGGCTCGTCGTAGTGTTGCCATGGCGGAGCTAGAAAGACATAGATCAGGGAATGCAGCAATACCAACGGCGCCAGCCAGCGGATGATCCGCCATTCAGCAACATAGTGGGCGACCAGATGCCGCCACTGCAGGGCGATGGCTGAAAATACCGGTTTCATTGCCTCAGTACGCGCCACGTCCTTGCCAGACCACGATCAGCGTTTTGGCCAGAATGCGCAAATCCAGCCAGAACGAGTAATTCTGAATATAGTAGAGATCATATTCGGTGTGCAGATGCAAGGGCTTATCGCTCCGCCCGTTCACCTGCCACCAGCCGGTCATACCGGGAGGCACCCGGAAACGCTGCCACTGCCACGGCTCGTATTCAGCCACGATATACGGCATCTCTGGGCGCGGCCCGACCAGACTCATCTCGCCGCGCAGGACGTTAAACAATTGCGGTAACTCATCGAGTGACGTGCGGCGCAGCTTCCGGCCCACGCGCGTTACACGCGGATCGTCTTTCTGCTTATGAATCAATTTGTTGGTCGTTTCATCACGCTTGGCGACCTCGTGCCAGCGCCGGTCGGCATCGATGTACATACTGCGAAATTTAAACATCTGAAAGCGACGGCCATGCTCGCCGATCCGCTCTTGCTTGAAAATCACCGGGCCGGGTGATTCGAGCTTGATCAAGAGCGCGATCAAGAGCATTATCGGCGAGAGCAGCACAATCAGCGTTAGACTGACCGTGATATCAAACAGTCGTTTGACCACACGCTGCGTTGGGGTCAACGCCGACTCGCGCAACGAGACGAGCGGTATTCCACCTACGCTATCAACCGGTGTACGGGCGAAGGCCAAATCGAGCGCTGTGGGTACCATATGCAGCATCACCGGTTCGCCGAGCGGTTGCAGTGACGATTCAACGACGTGGTCGTGCTGGGCCGGCGGTAATGCAAAAATTACCTCATCGATGTGATACTGTCGCACCGGCGCCAGCAGTTCGGATAGATGACCGAGCCGCAGCACGGATACCGGCGCGTCGCGTTCACTTGATGCATACTCAACAATTGCCACTCCCGTCCGTGGCCAGCGGCCAAACTCATCGGCCAGCCGGGCAGCCACATTTGCATCGCCGGCTACCAACACTCGCCGCATACCGCCGCGGGTTTGCCGCCAGCGGGTAAAGGTGCGGAAGCTAAGATGAATGATGCCCAAAACGACCAGATTAATCGCGACAAAGCGGAGGAAATGATCGCGATCGATCACATTGCCATTGATCAAATAGAGCATGCCGGCAAACGAGGTTGCCGCTAGCAACACGGCGAGGAACAGGCGGGTAAAGGCTTCGAGCAGCGTGCGGGTGAAGATAGCGCGTTGCGGGGCAAGAATAATGAAGACCAACGTCCATATTACAGCTACGCCAGCATAGAGCAGCCACTGGCGCATGGTGGTCTTACTATCAGCTCCAACAACGAGGGCGAGGCAGAGCAGCGTCGCGATCAGATCCCATACAAGTATGCTTCCGATCAATCGCGTGCGTAGGCGTTCCAGCATGCCGGCTCCTTGCGAGAAGGCGCTTGCCGGCATCGTGGCCGCGCCTTCACTCCATCCTAACCGGTGTAACACCCTACCGCGGGGTATGCCGAGGGATAGTATAGCACGGAGAAGGGGCATAGGGCAAGTAGAATACTAGAACAAGTGTTATCTAAGCGCAAACAAAGAGTACTATTATCTGCTAGTGCCTCTGCCACGTTGGGCCATCTGCCACAGATCGCGCGCCATTAGGGGGACTAGCGCCCACGGTTCCAGCAGATAGCGCCGCGCTAACCGGCGCGGCTCGCTGTAGAGCCGATAGAGCCATTCGAGACCGGTGCATCCCATCCAGCGCGGCGGGGTTGGGATTGCGCCGGCGACGTAATCGAAGCATGCACCGACTGCTATGATGGCATTCACGGTCAAGTGATCGAGGTTCTCGAGAATCCAGTGTTCTTGGCGTGGCATACCCATGCCTACCATCAAAATGTGGGGTTGAAAGTTGGTAATTTCGGCCAATACCGCAGAGTTGTCAGCCGGTTGGAAGTATCCGTCACGGGTGGCGATCTGCAAGGCGGGGTATTGTTGGCACAATCGTTCGGCGGCCCGTGCCGCCACCCCCGGTTTGCCGCCCAAATAAAAGACCCGCCAGCCTCCTGCCGTCGCTGCGGCCATCAACGGATGCACCCAATCAACGCAGGTGATGCGCTGGTCGCGGCGCAATGGATAGCCAAGCACCCGGCCCCAGTAGACCAGTGGCATGCCGTCAATGTAAATGATCTGAGCTCGTTCGTAAAACGCGCGCATTTTGGGGTCGCGCTGGTATAAGTAAACGCTGTGGAGATTGTGGTTAGCAATGATCCAACGCGCTTGCTGGGCGATGGCGGTGGCGATGCATTGGTTGAAATCTGGGATGGTCAGCGGATTGACAGTGACATTAAGTAAGCTTATTCGCCATTGATGCATCAGGATCATAAGACAGCATTAGGTTACACGATGTTCTTTTATTAATTGTAGCACGCCGCACTGCGTTGCATAAATACTATGATGGTTGATTACAAAGGTGCGGCCATTGGCGGCGAGGCGCTGCCGTTCGTGCCGATCACTGAGTAAATGGCAAACATGGTGGGCGAAGCCGTTTGCATCATCAGCTACGAGGAGGTGTTCCCCTTCGTTAATTTCAAGTCCTGCATAGCCGATTCGGGTTGAAACAACCGGTAGCCCCCGGTTCAGCGCCTCTAGGATCTTGAGCCGTACTCCGGAACCTGAGAAGAGAGGGACAATGAGTACCGCCGCCTGTTGATATAATGGTTCAATTGTTTCGACATATCCATGAATGCTGATACCGTCGGTGATATTCTTCAGTTTCTCGCCGCCACGGCCAACGATGTCGAGATGGGCTTGCGGAATGGTCTGTTTGATAACTGGCCAGCATGTGTTGATGAACCATTGGAGGCCGGCAAGATTGGGTGGATAATGCACAGAACCAACGTAGAGAATGTTAGGACCATTCGCTTCGGGTGTTAGCCGTTCATGTGCTGGCTCAATCAAGAGCGGAAAGTTAAGTATTTTGGCGGTTAGCTGTTGGTCTTGCTCGCTAAGCAGCCGGCCAATACGTGTTGTGATTGGGAGAAGATAGTCAACCGCACGCCAGATGCGAAGTTCGTACGCGGTACAATTGATTAAATCAAGCATAACTGCAATATTGGTAGGTCGCCATGGATGGTTTTTGGTGTAGAGATAGAGCATTTCAGCGGTGATATCATGGATGCGGTAGACAACTTTTACCCGACTCTTGATCTGTGCTGGTATGAAGTCCATCACATATGTTATTCCAAGCTGATCAAGATAGAGGATGTCAAAGGGTTGGCTTGCTAAAAGGTGTGTCACCGCATGGATCAATTCTTGGTTGTAGAGTTTGCTGACAATAAACGGTCGCCGCGTAACTAAGCTGCGCAAGAAGACGGCTACTTTGCTGGTGATCTGGCGGTTGCTGTATATCGGCTGTGGAATTGGTGGATGAATAGTCAGATTTGGTATAGCCGCTTGCAACGCTTGCATGTATTGGGGTGCGTTCTCGACTTCAGTGCGGTCTATCAGGGCAACTAGATCAATCTGCACATATTGCGCTAGATAACGCAGATCTTGAAACGTCGCGATTTGTTGGCCGCTCCCCAAAGGCCACGGAAACCGAGCTGTAACGCAAAGCACTCGTTTCATATGATCCTCTCACGAGTTCAGCGCGCAGTGATACGCTTGTGCAGTGAGGGCGACACAGCGTTCCCACGTGAATTGTTGGGCGTGGCGGATCCCGCTGTGTCGCAAGGTGTCTGCAAAGTCTGGTGCTGCTAGTACCTGTTCGATCGCGGTAGCGATGCTGGCGACATCATACGGGTTGATATAGACTGCGGCCGCACCTCCTACCTCTGGCAGCGAGGCGACATCAGAGGTAATGACTGGGCAACCGCATGCCATCGCCTCAATCACCGGCAAGCCGAAACCTTCATACAGCGATGGGTAGACGAATACATCAGCGCCTGCGTAGAGCGCCGCGAAAGCGGAATCATGATCATCATAATGACTGGTAAAGTGAACGAAATCGGTCAGTCCTAACGCGGCTGATGCGTGATAGATTGGCCCCGATAAAGGCCCTCCTTTCCCGACCACGATCAGGTGATGGGGCCAACCATGCTGGCGTATGATGGAAAACGCTTCGATCAGGCGCACAATATTTTTGCGAGGTTCGATGTTGCCGACAAACAAGATATACGGCCACTTGATGCCTAAACGCTCGCGTACACTGGTAATTGTGGTTTGGCTTTGAGGCTGAAAGACAGGATTGACGCCCAGCGGTGCGACGGCAATGCGTTCTGCTGGAATGCGGAGGTGTTGTTGTACGTCACGCTTGGTCGCTTCCGAAGTAACGATGACCATCCGCGCAAATCGGCGCATCAGGCGAAAGTATGTACTTAAGACAATCGCACCATGCCGGGGGAAGAGTTCGGGATACAGGATGGGGATAATGTCATAGATGGTGACTACTACCGGTACGCGCGCGGTGAGCGGGAAGCGAATACCCGGCGCATGGATCGCATGCATCTTTTGTAATTGAGCGCGTAGGGGAACGAGTCCTTGCATATAGGCGCTTTCCCACGCTAGCACGCTCAATTTGCGCCGTAAGTTGCGTTGTGGTGGCGGGTGCAACGGCTGTGGCAGATTGATGAGATGGAGATCGATGCCGTATGCGGCAAAGATGGCGCGGGCCGCAGCTAGGTGTTCAGTGTACACACTAATGCCGCCGGCGTAAAAGAGGGTGCTGGAAATATCTAACAATACGCGCATGATCGAACCTCTTACCACAACGATTGATAGACTTTGACGATTTCTTTCACATGATTCTCATGGCTGAATTGCTGTACAGCGTCCCACGCCTGCATCACGATTGTGTTGTACAGCGTGGCATCGCTCACCAAGCGCTCAATCTGCTTGGCTAACGCAACAGCGTCTCCCGGCGGCACTAAGAGTCCGGTGTGACCATCACGAATAATTTCACTGATTCCACCGATGCGGCTAGCAACGACCGGCCGTTTGGCGGCCATCGCTTCAATCACGACGCGGCCAAACGATTCTGGCTCTTTGGATGGCATGGTCACAATGTCAAGCGCCGACAAGACTGCGGGGATATTGTCTTGCCAACCAGTAAAATGTACTCGTTTGGTGATCATGAGGCGATTGGCTAGTGTAATTAACTCTTGCTGAAAGCCCGCGCTATGGATCCATTCCTCCCCTATGATTAACCAGTAAAGCTGCGGGTGTTCTCGTAACCGCGCCGCTGCGTTCAAGAAAATCTCATGGCCTTTCCGTGGCAATATACGGCCTATAATCCCGATGGCAAGCCCATCTGGCGGAATCCCGTATCTAGCTCGGAACTGCGCGCGCGCTTCAGGGGCGATGGGTTGAAACTGCCCGATATTGACTCCATTGTAGACAACCACGCACGATTGCTCTACCTTGAGGTGCTGCAATGTGGCTTTGACCGCATGTGAAATGGCAATTTGCCGATCGGCAAGTTTGATCAGCGTTTTCGTTATTGGTGATGGCGGCAATTCAATGTCACGAATATGCACAATGGTGGGAATGCGTAGTATCTTGCCAGTAGGAACGCCGTACAAGACGCTACGCACACCGTTGCAATGTATCAGATGCGGGCGCCAAGCCCTCGCAAGTTGCACGAATTGCCATAAGACGCAGAGATAGCGCAATGGCGCTCGCTGGGCCGAGTCAACCAGTGGCAATGGTATGGTGGTAATGCCAAGGCGCTGGGCGCGTTGCCCAATCGCGCTTGCGGGCGGGCAGACGAGCCGTATCTGCCACTGTTGCTGATCAAGCCCGCCCAGTAAGGTAAGTAAACTCTGTTCAGCGCCGCCAATCTGACCAACATTGTTGACAAACAAGATACGTCGCTGCATATTGCCTCTCGTGCAGTTATCCCCGATTGTCTTAGGTTGCGAGTTGCGCCGGCATCTGTCCTGATGGGGTATGAGCCTGTCCTATGGGCGATGCACCGCGCAAGGCAGTGAGGGTTGTCGCCGTCGTTCCCAGCAAGCTCCAGAGCAAGATTTGCATCATCGGCGGCTGCAAAATCGAATCAAAGAAGCCGTGAATCATGATCGCGAGCGCGAGGATCATGGTTCCCATTCCTAATCCGCGCGCAAAGGGTTGCGTGCTGTTGACAAGCTGATACCCGGTGTAAAGTATCACAATTAACCAGATGATTGTAACCAGTGCAAACACGATGCCATATTGGTACGCAGCGGTGAGGTAGATATTATGGGGTGAAATGTCAGGAGGGAAAATTCCCCAGCTTTGCAGCAATGTTCCCGGAATCCGGTCAGTGCCGTATCCGAGGAGCGGTCGTTCGAGAATGCGTTGCCAAGCGATGTTCCACACTTCTTGCCGGCTTTGCACTTCCGGGGTCGCTTGCGGTGATAAGATGCTGGTAAAGCGCTGTTGGACAGCTTCAGGCGCGAATTGCGCAGCGACCGCAATCGCAACCACGGTCGCGATCAGGGTCAGGATACTGGTTCTGATGTGCGACCAGCGTAAGCGCGCTTTTACGATCCCCACCATAATCACCGCGGTCACAATTGCCGCCCAACCGGCCCGTGATAAGCTAAGAAACAGACCAGCACTCGTCAATATCACTACGCCGATCCACCATGAACGCTGGCGGGTTCCTGCCATGAGCATACCGACCGCTAAAGCTAAGCCGACGTTCATCAGCGCGGCAAACAAGTTTGGTGAACTGGCTGTGCCATGAGCGCGAAAGAACGGCGCGTTCTTGTTCCATTCACTCACCGCAAACCGAGCGCGGAAGTCAAGCTCCTCTTTCATAAAGAGGCCCAGATACCGGCCATTCCCATTCTCGCTCAGGCCACTGAACCAGCGGCCATTGCTCAGGCTTTGGCCGATTCCGAAGAACGCCGAGACGCAAATCCCCAGTGAGATTGCGATCACAATCCACCGCCGCGTAGAGGCGCATGTGGCAATCTGGGCCACAATCGGGTACAACAACAAGATTTCAATGCTGCGAAACAACGACCATACCGCTTGCAATGGGCCGCTGAGATTGCCTTCTCCGCAGGCAAACCCGATCAAAGTTAAGCATACATAAAGTACCCACAAGCGCAAGAAGGGAATGCGGGCCAAGCGGAATACGCCCTTCTGATAGATGATTTGTCCCATGCCCCACACCAAGAGCACCCATATCAAGATGCTTGACGGTGTGATGGTGAAGGATACGATCTCGACCTGAAATTGAAAAAGGCTCAGAAACAGCAATAGCCCAATGATGGGCGTTATTGCTGGATGCGCAAAGAGCCGCCCTACCGGCTGCGTTGATATCGTGCCGCTCATAATTTGCCTACCTGCTGGTATAGCTCAAGGTAACGTGCGCCAATCTGATCCCACGAAAATTGGGCGGCGCGCTCTTGTAACGTCGCGGGAGGTGCTCCAGTTGTCTGCTGGTCTAACATCCGCCCCAGCGCCTCCGCCATTGCTGCCGGATCTTCCGGCATTACCAGCAAGCCGTCTATGCCATCGCGCACGATCTCAGGTATGCCGCCAACGCGGCTCGCCACCACAGGGCAACCAGCGGCTAGCGCCTCGAGGCAGACAATACCGAACGGTTCTTCGCGCGATGGAACAAGCACTACCCGACTTTTCGCAAACAGGCGCGCGATCTGATCGCGATCAGTTACAGCACCTAACCATCTTGTCTTATCTTGGATATTGAGCGAACCGGCTAATGCCTGTAGTTTGGCTCGTTCAGGCCCGTCGCCGGCGATGACGAGGTGCGGTATGGGAGTTGGCCGTTGCTGTTTGAGCATCGCAAACGCGCGTAAGGCAATATCAAACCCTTTTTTGTGAACCATGCGTCCGATAAGAAGAAGATGCTCGCGCTCACTGGCGGGTTGGCGTACGAATGGCGCCAGATCAACCCCATTATGAATAACCGTGAGTTTAGCAGCGGCGGATGGCGCAAGGCGCACCAATTGTTGGCCAAGATCATGCGAGCAGGTCGTAACGCGGCTCGCTGCTGCTACGATGCGTTCATTCCAGTAGCGTTGCCAACGGTAGAGACGTGGCGGAATGTTGGCATGGAAGATGCTTTGTACTTCTATACCCTGAAAAGTCGCTACGAGCGGCGTTTGGGTCAGGCGGCTCAGTTGCATTGCATAGGCGGCATTGCGGCTTACCCCTTGGGCATGCACGAGGTCGATAGCGTATTGTTCCACCAGTTGTTGCATTTGGCGGACAACCCACGCAGAAACGACGGGGTACAGCAGCGATCCGTGGATGGACAAACCGGCCGCAGTAAAGGGAAAACGGTAGACTGGCAGTTCGTCGATCGTTTCGTTCGCTGGCAGACGGAAGGGTTTTCGCTCGCTGATAATCACAGAGCGGTGGCCGGCTTGGCGCAACCAACGGCCTAAGGAATGCACAGCTTGCTCAATGCCGCCGATGTAGGGATAGTAGGTTGTGGCCAAAAGAAGAATATTCATCAACAGCTCGTTATCGGCATACTGTGTTGAGAGGTATCTGGAGTTGCGTTGCTTGTGAACAGTACCATGCTACCTTTTGATCGTCATGCGCTGTCTGCAAAACGGCCAGCAAATAGTTCCAGAGGTCGCGATTGGTTGGCTCAAGAGCTAACGCGCGGTCTATCTCGTCCCACCCCTCGCCGTGGGTGGTATAGCGGAGAACGCCTAAACTCATCCATCCCCACCCAAAATCGGGGGCTAAGGTAACGGCCTGCAAAAAATCGGCCTCGGCTTGGGTCGTATCGCCAGTGCCTTGAAAGGCAAGCCCGCGTAACCGGTAGACAATACCCAGATCGCGTAACGAAAAAATGCCCTGCGTTGTAGCAAGCGCCGTCTCAAGCGCAGCTAATGCCTCATTGAAACGTTTCTGCCTAATGCAGGCCTCAGCATAACGCACAAACGCCCACGATCGCATTGATGTCGTGATCCAACCGCGATCAGCCGTCACGGCTTCGCTCAATAATGCCCACTCAGCGACTTGATCGCCTTGCTGCCGGGCTAATTGCGCAGCAATAAATTGGCGCGAACTAAACGTGTCTTCCCCATTAATTTCGATCAATTGCAAGTATTGGGTCAATCCAGTGTAGTCCTTGTCCTGCCAGAGGCGATTGGCGTGTTCGATCAAAAAAGATGTAAGTACACCGGCATCTTGCAACGCCTTGGCAGCCATAGCGATGTTATTCGCGCGTAGATAGGCGGTAGCTAGTTCAATGCTAATCAGGAGACTGTCCGGTTGTAACGCTTTCGCTTGTTCTAGCGCCGTCAGCGCATCTTCCAACCGTCCGTCGAATTGGTAGGCTTGGGCTAGGCGGCGATACAGCAAGGCATCTTGGGCATGCCATTGGCGCGCGGATTCAAGTTGTCTAATCGTATCTGCTAGGTATGCATGATCATTCTGCGCAATAGCTTTCTCGAGGCGAGCAGACGCAGTGCTTATGATGATGTACGGATAAATATAGATGTAGCTCAACAATATGAGACCCAACACGATTCCAATGAAAAGTAAGCTAGTGCGAGTTCGTATGATCATCTGCGTAAGACCGTCACAAGCTAAGGTGTTGATACAATCGGCAGTTTTCACCATCTCCTGTCATCTTGCAAGGTTCTGAGACAGCAAAACGAGAACTTTAGGTTGATTGTGTCGCAAAATACTGGGTCAATGAGTGGGTTTGCGTGCGACAACGAGATAACCTAGCGCCATCCATTGATGAAGATCATCCTTAGTCACTGGCTGGAGTAGGAAATGCTGTAATCGGCCACTACGTCTGTATTGTTGGTAATGGTTGATAAGCGTTGTTGTAGCCAGCGTGACGCTTTAAGATACCACCATTGTGGTTGGCAGATCAACCAACGCACTTTTGAATATGAAAAGAGTGGTGGGTCGATTTGTAAGATATGGTTAACAAAACCGAGCGTGCGCATAGCGATTTGGTGTCCTAATACCAATATAGTGGCAACTAAATCGCCTTTTGTATAGGTGTGTAATATTTCTAAGCCTGCATTGCGGCAAAGCATGCTGATGCCATATATGGTAAAGCGCCAATAATCGTGGGGTAGTTCGTGAATAGGATAGATAAATGGTACTGATATAATAAGGTGACCGCCGGGTTTAAGTAAACGTTCAATTTCACGCATTACTTGAAACGGATTAGTAGTATGTTCTAGCACTTCAGTGCAAAGAATGGTGTCAAATTGTTGATGGCGAAAAGGCAAATACTCGGCAAAGCAGATAACATCAGCAGCGTGGGTGCCGTGTGGTGAAAAGGTGACTTCGGTGCCGATACTCATATCAACTAAACTATCATAAATGAGAGCATACGGACGATGACCACATCCGAGATCAAGTAAGCGGCCTTTTAAGTATTTTCTAGATTTGAGCAATAATTGCAATAATAATTCATTTGCAATAATTCCAAGGGTTTGCTGGTAATCTATCTCATACCGGTCGAGGGTAGGGTTGTAGGTGAGAAATCCTTGTTGTATTCGCATAGTATGTAGATTCCTTGTAACTCTGAATTTAATATTTTAAGAAACGGTTGGAATTACTTGCTGGCACTAAATGATTTTATTGGCGCTGATCGTTGATGATGGCGCCATAACCACACCCCACACCCGCCCATAATAATTATACCCCAGCCGAAACGCACAGTGGCGGCGACGAGATCTGGTAGCGACAACCACTGTGCTGTTAACCACAACCCGCCGTAGCCCATCATTCCAACACTGATGATGCTGATGATAGCGTGCCAAGAATAGCGCAATGGGTAGAGTTGCAGCGATCTGATGGCAATCAAGCTAGTCCAAATAGCATAGGCAACGACCGTTGCCCAAGCAGCGCCAGAAATCCCATTCATTGGGATCCACCAAAAGCACAAGCCAAGACAGGCGATCGCTGCAATCCAGCCTATCACCGGCAGATCTTGGGTGCGATCCTTCAGCATGATGCCAATGTTCAAGGGATAACTCAGGCCATAAATGATGTACGCTAGTAAAATAACCGGTACCAAATGCATTGCCGGCCAATATGCTGGTGGTGCCAACAGGGTGTATATCAACGGGGTTAAGGCAATAATGCCAAGGCTGACTGATATGGCTGTCCACAAATAGATCAGCAGCGCTTGCTCATATTTCGGTTCGGGGTTGGGTTCGGCGGCGATCTTGAAGCGCCGTGGCGCCCAATCAAGGGCGAAGGGCCGGGTAACTAACACATCGAGGATCGTGGCAATTTTGTAGGCCAAGGAATACAGAGCCACATCTTCTAACGACAGAAAACCTTGGATGACATAGCGATCGGCAGCCAATAGGATATAAGCCGCTACGTTCGTTGGTAACATCGGCAGGCCATAGCTAGCGATCCGCTTGATCATAGTTCGATCAAAGCGCCAGATAACCCATCGTCTACTGAGCATCAAGGCTACTACTAGCACCGCTAACGCGGCCAGTAAGCGTGCCCCAAGTGCGCCGGTCAAGCCCCAACCGCTCTCGACAAAACCAAATAACAGTACCGCAAATAATGCTAAACGACCTATCGACAATATGATAAAGATGACCGGATATTCGAGCATGCGAAACAGGGTCAGAAAGACGGTAAAAAATGCATCGCTCCAACCTATCGCCAACACCATGAAAAGGGTATGTGGCGCACCGGGAAAGCCAAAATGAACCCCGCTCGCCACAATACCGGTACCGCCGGTGACAATCACCAACCCAATCGCACCGACCATCAATAGGGTGCTACCAACCAACTGCGCGCGCTGGTGCTCATCGGGTTGAAACCAGTACTCGCGCATCAGGCCGACTTCTAGCCCGGCAAGAATGAATATATTCAACAAGAAGATTGACAACTCGAAAAGTGACCATGCGCCATATTCAGCGGGGGTCAGGGTACTGATTAAGTATGGGATGACAAACAGCAGTACTGCGCTGTTGGCGGCGTTGCCGAGAGCGTAGATAAGGCTGTAGCTGAAAATTCGTTTCATGTTTTACGCGCAAAAAGCCATTTGCTATTTGGAACTTTCATCCCATAAAGAGGGCAAAGGAAATGCCGATCTAACCATTTTGATCCAGAAAGCTGTTCTTTATTACGCGTTGTTCGAGTTTCCAAATAAAAGCATAAGCATTCTACCAAGCCAGATGGCTTTTGATTGGTGGTGGCTGTAAGATGGCAAAAATTGGCTCTATCTGAACGATACTAAGTTTGTGTTTCAGGAATATCTGATAATAATCGCTGTATGATCGCAAGCGTACATGAGTGGCGCTTTGTACAGTTTGTTGTGGAAAAATGTCAGAAACAATCAGCCAACCATCTACCTTTAAACGGGAAGCCATAGAGGAAATAGCGCGTTCGAATCGTTTGTCTTCGATAATGTGGAATAATACATCAGCGGCAAATACGATATCAAAATGATTGCTAATAGCTATAGGAGAAGATTCAGTAATGTCAGCACACACAAAATGAAATGACGGATGCCGTCGTTATTAATGTCTTAACACTCGTTGGACTAATATCTAAGCCAAAATACTCGGCAACATCATTCTGAGCAAAATAATTTGTATAGAATCCTGTACCACATCCAACCTCAAAGATTCGACTGCCAGCTAGTGGTTGTTTGATGCGGGCCAATCCAGTCGATAATGTCTCTAACCGCCGCTGATAAAGGCGAGCATTGTAGTTGGGTCCCAACCCGCTATGACCAACGCCGGTCAGATCAAAGTTCTTCTGCAGACGATTTTCCCAGTAATGACTGGGTGTATACTGTTTCATTTTTGACATTCCTTAATCAACCACGATCCCTTGAGGCTGATATTGCTGATTCTGAAGCGCATTACTACCAATAGCCCAGATCAAGCCAGCAACGACCATGAGCGTTGTGATCGAGACGAATATTCGTCCAACCCTATCAGTATCCGTGAAGGCTTGCTTGATCTGTATCATGCTAGTAATGCGCTCACATTCCAGACCAACGCTACTTTGTCTTCCTCACCTCCACCCACACCTGCGGCCCCGGTCGCAGCGTCGCTTTCGGCATTGGGCGCACGGGGTAGCCGGGCACCGCGCTGACGTGGAAGCGTTGCAGGATCATGGGTAACACGATCTGCATTTCCATCAGCGCGAAGTTGTTGCCGATGCACTGGCGCGGGCCGGCGAGGAAGGGAACGTAGGCGAATTTGTGGCGCCTTTCCGCCTCTTCGGGCCGGAACCGTTCGGGATCAAAGCTCTCAGGGTTGAGCCAGAAGGCCGGATGCCGGTGGGTGACGTACGGGCTGAGCGCGACGGTTGCGCCAGCGGGCAGTTCGTAATCGCCGAGCTTGTCAGGCCCGACGAGCACTCGCGATAAGATCCACGTTGGCGGGTAGAGGCGCAGGGTTTCGTCGATCACCATGCGGCTGTAGGGCAGATTGGGCAGGTCGGCGGGGGTGGGATTGCGCCCGCCCAGCACGCTGGCGTATTCGGCCCGCAGCTTGCGCTCGGCGTCGCCGTGGTGAGATAGCAGGTGCAAGACCCACGATAAGGTGCCGGCAGTGGTTTCGTGCCCGGCGAGGAAGATGGTCATCACCTCGTCGCGGATCTGCTGCGGTGACATCTGCTCGCCGGTTTCGGCGTCGCGCGCTGTCACTAGTATCTCCAGCAGGTCGTCGCGCTCGCCTTGCCGTTGCCGCCGTTCGTCGATTAAGCGGTAAACGGTGCGTTCGAGTAGGTCAAGGTTGCGCCGGTAGGCGAGGTTGCCCGGCGTTGGCCAACTGCGCGGCGGTTGCAAGAGGCGGAATTGCTGGCCGGCTACCCAGTTGAGGGTGTCGTTGAAGGCCTTGCCGACGGCATGCGCTTCGGCATCGCTCAGCGATAAGCTAAACATGGTGCGCACGATGATCTGCTGGGTCAGCAGCATCATCTCTTCTTGCACCTCGAAGGGGCGACCGCTGCGCGCATACCCTTCCCAGCGCGCCAGCATGCGCTCGGCTTCTTCCACCATCACCTCGGCCGTGTGGGCAATGCGCTGGTGGTGAAAGGCGGGTTGCATCAACCGGCGCTGGCGCAGCCAATGCTCGCCGTTGCTCGTCACCAACCCACGCCCAAGGATTTCATCTATCGTCGGGTAGCGTTTGATGTAGTTTTTCCAGTTCTCTTGGGTGATCCGCTTGAGCATATCGGGGTGAGTGGCCAAGTACATGGTGTGCTTGCCCAACGAGAGCTTGACCAGATCGCCATAGTGGCGCTGCAAGCGCACCATGAATTCGAGCGGATCGCTCAGCAAACGGTTGCCGATGCCGACGACCGGCAGACCGCGCGGGCCGGGGATGGTGCTAACAGGAGCTGTCATAGGCTTTCGGGATTTGGAAGTTCGGCCACGACCACCGATAGCTTACCATGGGCTGGGTTGTGTGTCAAGCGTCAGTAGAACCACAGCGACATACGCCGGTTTGGATCGGGTGCGGCAATGTCACAAAAATTGTCCAAATACGTGCTTGAGGCGGGCGATGTCGTCGAGGTGATCGTGTAAGACGCGGTACACAATATCACGGTCGATGCCGAGGTATTCATGCACAAGGATGTTGAGAAAGCCGATCATTTTGATCCATAATTGCTCAGCCGCTTCATTGATATAGCCGGCTTCGCATAACCGGCGCGGCACGTCGCTGTGCCAATCGACCGTGCCCAACTGGAGACCCGCGATCACGTGATTTCCCATATCAGTCAGCGCTTCAATCGCAAGGTGCAGGAAACGTTCAGCACTGCTGTAACGCTCAGGATTAGC
>FMSI01041336.1_pt1 | contig 19416 bp, 17 predicted proteins | sample 1504471 | NCBI WGS metagenome assembly FMSI01 (sample SAMEA4475357, study PRJEB15587) | soil metagenome | biome: Soil; feature: Field | place: India | collected 2015-03-11 | depth 0 m
TATTGGTGCGGACTTTTGCCCATGCTGAATATATCCCAAGAGTTAATATAGTAAGCAGCCCATTCACAATCCATATCTTGAAATATTCTGTTGCTTTCCCAGTAAATTGAAAGGGCACAATTCTGCTGTTTGCGATATGTTGTTCAGTTGATTCCAAAAGACTACCTCCAGAAGTAAAATGTAAAATTTAACCTCACTCACGGAAGTTCATAGTAAAGGGACATTATAATATTTCTCAAGTTCAAGGAAGTCAAGACATAAATACTGATTGATGCTTCAGGTACAAATGAAAACTGGTTGACAATATACAACCGTTTTACTCAATAATCAAATTCATGCGTAAGTATTCTTATTATTATTCTATGAGTTCTCCATTGTCACGGTTAGCGGCCAACCAAAGGTAATGAAAATATTTATAATTATTACTATAAGAGGTAGCTCATTTGAAAATATCGCTTAAAATAATTATATTTAAAATTCTTCCTACACGCCTTTTATCGCGTTTTTTTGGCTATTGTGTACGTATACCACTACCAGCTTTTTTAATGAATAAGCTTATAGTCTGGTACAGCAAAAAGTTTAATGTGGCACTTGATGAGGCGTTTTTACCGCCTGGTGGTTTTAAAAACTTTGATGAATTTTTTACACGAAATCTCAAAAGAGGGATGCGTACGGTTGACCCTCATCCTCTATCTATAGTTTCACCGGTTGATGCTGTGGTGAGTGCGTATGGCAACATAAATGCCGGACAACTGATACAGGCAAAAGGCATTACGTATGATGTAGGCTCGCTTTTGCCAGGCCAGTTCCAGAGCCGGTTTGTGGGTGGATCATTCATCACGCTGTATCTTTCTCCAGGTGACTATCACCGAATCCACTCACCGGTAAGTGGCAAAATTATTGGCTATCAGTATGATCCCGGAAAACTTTATACCGTGCAGGACTGGCTGGTAAAATTATTACCGGGGCTTTTTGCTGTCAATGAGCGTATCACATCGTTTATCAAGACGGCTTTTGGACTGGTTGCCGTGTGCAAAGTGGGGGCAATGAATGTAGGAAAGATTACTTTAAGTTATAAACAGGAACATACCAACAAGTGCTGCGCAAAGCCATATGTATGCAGGTTTGATGAAGGTAATCTTCTGGAAGTTTCAAAAGGTGATGAACTTGGCATTTTTCATTTAGGCTCCACCGTCATTGTGGTAACTGAAAAACCTGTGCTGTTTGTACCCAACCTAGAAGGTGTAAAGGTAAAAATGGGGCAGGGTATTGGTTATTTTTGATTTGCGGCTATTTTGCAATAGATAGATAAAATAGAAAATTCTACTTTTACCTTAAAATTCGTTGCTCCAACCCACTACAAAATTTCCTTGCTATTTTATCATTTGTTCAGTATTTTTATGTAAGGGATCATGCATAATACAAAAGCCTTGAATTGTATTTTTGGCGATAGCTCTTGGATAAAAGGAGGCCATTATGAAAGATGTAGCCGTGAAAGAAAGTGCAATATTCAAACAGATTGAACATTGGCGGCGACAGAAACAGGTGGCCGAAGACAGGGAAAAGGCGAATACACTGCCCTTTATTACCATCTCACGTGAATACGGCTGTGGTGGATTTGATATTGCTGTTAAGGTGGCAGATATATTGAATAAGGAGTATCATGCCACACCAATATGGGGAGCATACGATAAACAGATACTGGATAAAATTACTTCTGATTTAGGATTAACACAGGAGCTTACTGATACTCTAACCAATACTGCGCGAAGTAAGATGACAGATCTTTTCCAGACCACATTTAGCAAGTTTCCACCTCAGGTTGCAGTGTACCGTAAGTTAGCGGAGGTGGTGAGGACATTAGCAATTAATGGGCACGTGGTAATAGTGGGGAGGGCAGGCAATGTTATTACCCGTGGCATGCCGTATGGATTACATGTGCGTATTGTTGCACCAATGAGTTACAAGGTAAAGAGGATAGCAGCAAAACTAAAAGTTTCACAAACCGAAGCGCGGGAGATAATTGAACAGAAGGAAATTGAAAGAGAAAGCTTTATTAAAAATTTCCTTAAATTTGATCCTGAAGACCCGCATAATTATGACATTGTAATAAATAATGAAAATTTTGCGCTAGATGAAGCAGCGCGCTTAATAATTGATGCTATGAAGCGAAAAGGGATATTTTCATAATTATTGCTGGTATGCTCACATTTAATTGTAACGATACGGCAATCATTTATAATCCGGAAAAGGTTGCATTACTTTGCGTCACCAATCCTGAGGGCAAAAAACTGTGGGTTAAAAAACTCTCAGAACCAGTGGCTATTCAGAATGTGCTGTGTGATGATCATTTTTACTATATTGCCTGCAGAACAAGTGATGCTGAAGGTATGTTTTTGACAGTAGCAAGGGGTAATGGCTCAACAGCGTGGTTTATCCCGGGGCGAACGTTTTTAGAGGTTTTATACAATGGATTCCTGTATCTTATTTTTGTGGATAAGGACGATAGATATTTTTTGATTAAAGTAGAACGTGAAGAAGGCACCAAACTGTGGCATCACCAGATAGATAGTGACCTCTATTACTATCATTTCAAAGAAGACGGGATTTTGCTCCATTACGCTTCGGGAAGAAAAGAAATGATTACGTATGATGGTCATTGTATTTCATAAAATAGGTTGCTCTAAAGATGCAATAAGAGTGTGGCGATAGTTACTTAAACAATGAAAGACGGTTGCAGTAATATAACCGGGATTGTCGAATCATTTCTTTTGCTATTTACTTAGCAGTGCGTGTTTAATATAGTACTACAAAATGCAATAGGAAGAGTATCAAAAAGAGAACATCGCATAATCATATGTTTTAAAAAATTTACTTAGATACTGCTTTTGTAGGATAGTGAGGAGTAAGAAAAATAAATTCTATCACGGTAACTATCGCCCCAAAACTAATTAGTGAAACTCTAAAAGAAAATGTATATTTTACCGATAGGTATAGATAGATGCTAATTGCACACTAATACGCACGAGGTTTTGCTATGAAAACGATGAGTGTACCAACTGAAGCAGCCAGTATATATAACCAGGCGCTAGCACTGTCCAACCAGGGAAATTATGTACAGGCAATTGAAACATATATGCGGGCGGTTGAGGTGTTCCCGCAGTTTATTGAAGCATACAATAATATTGGTGAAATATATTCGCGCATGGGAAACAGTGAAAAAGCCATACAGGTATATGTAAAGGCGCTCTCAATAAAAAAGAACCACAGGGTGTTGCTTAATTTAGGTGTTGAATATTACAACGCGGGCGATTATAAAAAGGCTCTTGAGTATTTTCATGAATCGCTGCAGCTTAAAAGCGATTTTATAGAAGGCAACTTTTATACGGGGATGGCCTATTTTAATCTGAAAGATTTTACAAATGCACTGCGTTACTTTGAAGCAACAGTAGCTCTTGACAATGTTCACCTTAAGGCAAATTATCTTTTAGCATATATTCATTATGAAAACAAAGACTATAAGAAGGTTATTGAGTGTTTAAACCGCATCGCGCATGTTGCCGATGACAAGATGTTTTTAAACAGATACTATGGTTTCTGCTATTACCATCTTGGTGATTTCAAAAAGGCAATAAAGTATCTGACTACGGCGCTCACCAGCAGCCCAAAATATGCACAGTTCAAAGCGTATTTACAAAGCTTAACGTATGAAAATAAACTTAAAGAAGTGGGCGATATTGATGCAAAAATTAAAGAATTAGAACAAAAGATAATGAAAGAGAAACCTAATCTTACAGAATATACCCGACTCAGTATGCTCTATATATTTAAAGGCCAGTATAAAAAAGCTGAGGACCTGCTGGTGGGCGTTAAGGCTAAAATGGCACGATAATAACAAAAACCCACAGAGCTTTCTGTGGGTTTTTATTGTTTTATCGCATGATAAAAGGATTGTCTCAAGATTTGCGCAAATACACATTACCTTTTGCTCAGATAAAGCTTTTACTATGAAATATGGCAAAGAGTAATATACGCACTATATCTTTTAACAGCTGCAGCCGTCGTGGTATCCACCACACGAATCGCAACCACCGCTGTACTCAGGGCTATCGCTTATATTTACCACTTTGACATGGAAATGAAGCGTTTTGCCTGCAAGCGGATGATTCATATCAACAACAACCTCATCATCTGTTATCTCCTTAATAACTGCAGGAATTTGCGCACCATTGTCCATCTGCAAGCCTATTGTCATCCCTATTTCGGGCTTAAACTGCTGCTTAACTTCTTCCAGTGGAAATGCGTATAACAGATTTTCGTCATAATCCCCGTAACCGTCTTCAGGAGAAATGACTATATCTTTTTCTTCGTCAAGCTTCATGCCTAACACTGCTCTGTCCAAACCGGGAATGACCATGCCTGCCCCGGCCTGAAACTCAAAAGGTGCACCATCAAGACTTGAATCAAATATCTGACCGTCATCAAACTTTCCGGTGTAATGAATGGCGACATATTTACCTTCTGTTACCATAAAAACTCCTTACATATTTTAATTGATAATTGCTGTAATTTTTGTATGTTAATGCGATAATCCTGTAGGTTGGTTACTTTAGGCAGGTGATTACAGCATTACATGCTAACAAAAATATTTGTAAAACAGCAATTATGTACTACCAGAATAAGATACTCTATGAATGTGTCAATATCAATATTTTTTTATGAAAAATTCATTATTATGGTGGGCCAAAGTTACTTAAAAATATATTGACATATATACAATAACATTTTATAATGTGCAATAACTGGAGGATGCCATGAAACAAATACATGTTGGTTTTATTGGATTGGGGCGCATTGCCGACCTTCATTTATTAGGATATAAAAACAACAAATATGCAAAACTCTACGCAGTATGCGATATAAATAAAAAGCTCACGGAACAAAGGGCAAAACAATGGCGGGTACCTGTTACATACACCGATTATAATGATTTATTACATGACCCACGTATTGATGCTGTGGAAATTTTAACACCACATTCCCTTCACGAGCCGGTGGTTATTGCGGCGGCAAAGGCGGGAAAGCATATCGCCCTGCAAAAGCCCATGACCACCGATCTGGCCAGCGCGGACAGAATATTAAAAGCTGCCTCATCATCCGGAAAAATATTCCGCGTCACCGACAACTATGCCTTCTATCCACCAATACGCTTTGCGAAAAAAATCATCGAAAGCGGCGAGATTGGCAATCCCATCACCATTCGAATTAAATTCATCGGCGGGGGAAGCGGCGGCTGGTATGTGCCGCCAGAAGCCTGGCAGTGGCGCTTAAAAGAAAACACCGAAAGCGGCGGCATTCGCGGCTTTGATACCTTTGATCATGGACATCACCTCTGGACGACAGCGTGGTATCTCTGTGGTGAAGTAGCACGTGTTTCCGGATGGATTGACTCAATCGACGGCATCATTGACGCGCCGTCGGTGATGATATGGAAACATACCAATGGCGTGTACGGCTCTATTGAATTTGTGCATATGCCCGCGCTTACAATTCCTTCCAAATACTATGCCAACGATGAATGGATTGAGATAAGCGGCACACAGGGTATATGCGTTATACGCAGATGCACCGGAAAAATACAAAAAGGACCTGCCGTCAGCGTGTTTACCAGTAAGGGGTGGAAACACTATAATGAAAAGTGTGACTGGGCACTTGGCTTTGTGGGTGCCACACAAAATTTTATTGCTGCAATCCGTGGCCAGGAAAAGCCAATGCTTTCAGGTGATGATGCGCGGGAAATCTTGCGTTTTTCGCTGGCAATACAGAAATCTGCAAAAGTGCGAAGAGAAGTGTATACAGAAGAGCTGGATAGCAACTTCCCATCAGTGTATTACTATTTCAAACATCGCAAAGATATTAAGCAAGCGCGACCGTCAAAGAAAAGCCTGCTTGAGCGCATCGGTATTACACGCAACCTGTCAAAATATGCACCACGGGCAAAGGAATTGACAGAGGAGTTTTTAAAGCGGTATAATCCTGATGCGGTGAAACAATGGACAGTAACTATCGCTCTGAATATTGAAAGTGACGACAACACAAGGGGTTTTTGCTACAGTGTGATGATTAATAACGGCGTGTTAACTGCAAAAGAAGAAGAACCGCACAAGTGGGATATGAAGATAACGGTCTCTGCCGGTGTGTGGGCAGCGATTTTATTAAAGAAAAAGCGCATTGAGATGGCGTATCTGCAGGGGATGATTAAAATAGAAGGGAAAGCCGAAGAGGCGCTGAAGCTGCGCGCTGCGTTCGGAATATGAAGTTAGAGTCAGTGCAGGTTCCGATGAAGTCGGAACGAAGCAATCTTAATTGAGGGAATATTGCTTCATCCCTTCGGGGTTCGCAATGACTGGAGGGAAGGATCGCTTTGCATCCCGATTGTATCGGGGTTCCTCGCAGTGACGGGTGAAATGCCATTCTTGCTCCGATAAAATCGGAGTATGAATCTTATGTTGGTACCATCATAATGAAGACAAGATCCTTCGGGCCTGCGCCCCTCAGGATGACATGGAGGAAAGTATGGCAACGCACACAGGTTTATCAATTAAAACAAAATTGGGCTATGGTGTTGGAGATTTTGGCGCCAATATGGTATTTCAGTCGGTGGTGCATGTTTGCAACTGCTGCCATAGCTATCCCCTTGTGGGTTTTTATTTCAAATAAGATCGGCAAAAAACACGCGTTCAATATTGGCATGGGACTGCTTGCGGTTATTTTGATTGTACTTTTTTTTGTGAAGGAATTTAACTCTATTTATTTTACAGGGCTTTTTGTTGTTGCAGGAGTGGGTGTATCAACCGTATTCTTTAGTCCTTGGGCAATGATTCCCGATACCGTGGAATACTCACAGTGGAAAACAGGTATCAGAAGAGAAGGCATCATCTACGGATTTTTTTACTTCAGCCAGAAATTAGCTGCAGCATGTGCGGGCTTTATTGCCGGCGTGGGGCTAACACTGTGTGGATATATTCAACCGAAATTCATAGATAACATATTAACTGCACAACTTCAGAGTGTTGATACCCTTGCCGGAATAAAGATTCTTACCACGCTTATTCCACTGGCATTGATTATATGCGGCATTATTTTTATAAGCCTTTTTCCGATTGATGAGAAAATGCATAAGGAGCTGTTGCAGAAAATAGAATAATAGCGCTTACTACCACCCCAGTCTGTGGTACTCTTCCTGTACCCGCCGGCACCAGTTGCCCACATTCCAGCTGCCAAATACGCCCATGCCGCCTAGTTCATCGCTTCCGCTATACACCGGCACATGGATAACGGTAAGGCCCGTACATGAGTGCGCTTCACACAGTGCTTTTTGAAGTTCTTCAACCGTATATCCACCAAAGAAGGCTCTGACCCCTTTTACAGCCTGTGCCATTGCCACATAATCTACTTCCACTGAATCCGATGTTTTGTATTCGTTGCCGTATTGCGCATACTGCAGCCCCGTGATAGCCGACATACGCCGGTTGTCAAAAATTACAATGATGCCCTGGGCACTGTGCTCTACTCCATCAATCAATATTTGCGGATTCATCATAAAGCTGCCGTCACCGCAGAATGCGATCATCTTTGCATTGAGTATTCCCGAGACAAGAACTGCCGATGAAGCAAATCCCATATACGATGCACCGGTGTCTGTAATGGTTTGCTTTTCATGTTCATCTTCCACTATCTGAAAGCCGTTGGCCTGCACATCGCCTGCATCGAACACTTTGATGTAGTTGTGTGTATCGGCAAAATCACACACAGCTTTAATTGCGGCAGGCTGTGTGAGCACTTCGCGCTTAAAGGCCTCATCGTACAGCGCGGGGTTATCGTAGCGAAGCTTCTTGAATGACTGCCACTGTGCTTTTTTTTCTTGCAAGGCAGTGTACCACTCTGATGAGCTATCGCCCCAGTTAATTTTTGAATTTTTAAGGTGCGCAATAAACTGCATAAGATTTGGCCTGGCATCGCCTACGATTGAAATGCAGTTATTATAGTGAAACGCATGGTGAGGATTTGTGTTGAAATTGATGATGGCACGCGCCTTTTTCCATGCCGTTCCCGAACAGTCCCACTGACACACTCCACGGGCACCGATAACTATCACGACATCAGCCTCATTCATTGCAAAGTTGCCGCACAGGGAGCCCTTTGAGCCGCCGACGCTCATATAGCGTGGATGCGAATACGGCACAATCCCGGTGCTTGATGGGCCGCTCACGATAGCCGCATTTAACATTTCGGCAAGCTCAATTATTTCTCTACCACAACCGCGTGCACCATTGCCAATCTTAATCGTGATGCAACCGGCGTTTTTGACTGCATCAACTGCTTGTGCAAATACCGTATCGTCACTGCACACAAATGGTGAATGACAATAAGAAGAAGGTAATTGCAGCAGATTAAAATTGTGCAATACGGCCGGCTGCACGTTCATTGGCGCAAGCAAAAAAAACGGGCCAGCAAACGGCATGCCGGTTGCAACCGCACCGCGTTTTAAGGCTGCAGTCACTGACCACGGTTCGTACAGCGCATAGGCATTCCCCATCACACTGCACAATTTTAAAAACAACCCCTGTTCATCTTTTGGTATTTGCTGCATATTGAAGCCTTCATCGTGCGTGGTCTCATCGCCATAGATGTGGTACACGCCAACACCGTTTGATGCGGATGCAAGCGATCCGGCAAAAGCCTGCAAAGCGCCGGGGCCAATTGAGGTGATGACCGCCGCTACCTTTCCTGTTAGCATACCAAATGCAGTTGCAGCGTGTGCAGCCGCGGTTTCATGGCGCACGTTGTAGGTTTTAATTAATCCATGCGTTTCATATATTCGCAGCACTTCTGCAATATCGGTTGAGCCATGCCCAAAAATTCCAAAGTAGTGTGTCACATTTTGATTAAAAAGCCCAAGTACAATCGCTTCGGACACAGTAATGTCTTCATATTGGGCGATAGCACCTGCGGCAATTGCCTTTGCAATAGATCCATGACGAGCAATTGACCGTGCGCGACTATCTATTGTGTTCATTGATGTTCTCCGTAAATACTTTACATTACATTCGTTTAATTATCGCATTTTGTAATTGTTCATCTTCAACAGCATCTATGTGCAGAATATCAGCAAAACCAGGATAGCGTAGTGCAGGCATAACTACTTCATCAGGCAACGCATTCACGATATGCGCCATTGATGTGTGCGTCAGGCGTGAAATTGATGATAGCAATTGCCGCGATTGCTTCTGCGATTCTTTCCTGTGCCCTGGATATCCGCAGCCCGATTCCACACTAAAAAGTGCATCAAAGATAAATTTTAAATTTTGTTCCGATGCCCAGCCATACCCTTGATTGAGCATAAGCGAAATGCAATTGCCGCCATTAATCTGAGTGAACAGCCACGCATCAAGCGGCGTTATGATGTGGCCACAAACAACGCCGGGAAACTGCATCACCGCGTTTAAAAAACCCTGTCCGGTACCGCAGCCTCCAACAACCATATCAGCGCGCCTGGTGTTGAGTAAAAGTGCAGCCATAAAACCGGTATGAATATAGGTAAGCTCAGGCTGCGCTCCACACTGTGTCATGCCTGCATTGATGATTTCATGACCTCTTCCTTCAAGTGCTGCAATGATGTCCTTATTTTTGTCCGCTGCACTTGTTTCATTTATCACTGCAATTTTCATTGTGGTGCTCCTATACCTAATATTTCACGCGCTTCTTGGGGCGAAGCAATCTCTCTTCCAAACTCACGGGAAAGGCGCGCAAGGCGTTCTACAAGCTGTGCATTAGAATGTGCCAGCACTCCTTTTGTGTAGAAGACATTATCCTCAAGTCCCGTGCGGACATGCCCGCCTGAAAGTATGCTCATGGTATTCATCGCAAGCTGATATTTGCCAATGCCCGAGACATTGAAAATGCTTCCATGGGGAAGATGCCGCACCATGGTTAAAAGATTTTCCGGTGTTCCAGCATACCCTCCCATGCCGTTAACACCCATAACAAGGTTTATATAGTATGGCGGTTTTAAAAGTTTTTTGGCAATGAGATTTTCAACTTCAATAAACATAGATGGATTATACACTTCTAGTTCCGGTTTTATGTTACGATCTAACATTGCCCTGGCAAAGGCTTCAATTTCGTGGCGATAGTTCATAAAAGGAAGCTCCCTGTCCCTATAGAAAAACACCACACTACCGCAGTTGAGCGATGCTGAGTCCGGCTTTGCATCAAGCGAGGTGATTCGCTGTTCGATTGGAAGGCCAGGACCGCCGGTGGTGTTTTGCACAATGAGCGGGCACCGAGCGCGGATACCCTCGTTGATTTCTGCAAAAATTTCTTTTGATGCAGTCTGTTTCCCGTCTTTATCTCGTGCGTGAATATGCACAATTGCCGCTCCGGCGTTGTAACAGTCGTAGGCAGCCTTAATTATTTCATCGGGTTGCTTTGGCAAAGCTGGATTTGCTTCTTTGCCGTGAATGCCCCCGGTGAGTGCCGCGGTTATGATGAGTTTTTGCATATATTACTCCCGTAAAGAATTTTCCCCCACTGCAGTACCGCATACGCCGCGGCAACCCATTCGTTAATATGCGTAAACACAGGAATTCCTTTGCGGATAAGCTTTTCTTTCATCTTAGCTGAATACGCTCCTTCCGTGCAGCAGCAGATAATTGGTTTTTTTCGCAAGGCATTGTGTGTTGCCATTTTTTCAACAACATCTTCATCAAGCGGTGTGTTCTGAAATACAAAGAATGGCATGATGATATCCACTGCATCATCTTCCATTAAATGTTTCACCACATAATCGTAGTCGTCAGAGGTGGCCGAACCGGTAATATCGACCGGATTGTTTACAATATAAAAGAAACTGAAGTGATCGCGCATTGATTTAATCGACGCTTCGCCAAGTGTTGCAAGCGCAAGACCTTTCTTGCCAAAAAGATCAAGCGCATTCACCATAGGGCCTGCACCGTTAGACACAAGTGCAACTCTGTTGCCTTTTGCCGCAGGCTGCAATGAAAGTGATAAAGTTGCGGCATGGCATTCGTGCAGGCTGTCAGTTAGGATGACTCCGCTGTCTTTTAGAATATCTCGATACACCGCATAACTTCCACCGTAGGCACCTGTGTGCGACACGGAAGCATGTGCAGCCTGAGGCGTGCGGCCTGTTTTAAATGCCACAACAGGTTTTTTATTGGCATGAGCTGTCGCCACCGCTTTTAAAAATTTTCTTCCTTTGCCAAGGCCTTCAATGTATGAGGCAATGACGTGGGTGCTGTTATCTTCTGCTAAATATGCTATCATATCGGCTTCATCAACATCAACGCGGTTGCCATAGCTTATCATTTTACTTACACCTGTTATGTGCGATAGCTCCATAAAGGTAACACCCCAGGTGCCACTTTGTGTAATAAAGCTTACTGTGCCCTGCGGCGGCCGCGTGAAGCGATCCATATGGTAAAAAAATGAATCAAACTGCGAAGCGCTGTCAAATACGCCAATACAGTTGGGACCAATGATTCTGATGTTGTACGCTTTTGCTTTTTCTGCGATGGTGCGTTCAAGCTCTTCGCGACTGCCTCCTAACTCCCTTCCACCGCCGGATATAATGATGGCGTTATGTGATCCAATTGCAAACATTTCATCAAGTATGCCGGGAACCGTGGCAAGATCCACAGCGATGATAGCAATGTCGGCAACCTCTGGTGTGTCTTTGAGTGAAGGGTATGCAGTGAAACCTAAAATTTCACGGTGTTTTGGATGAATAGGATAGATCGCTCCCTTGAAATTGCTTTTTTTAAGGCAATCAACAATAACATGCCCAATTTTGTTTTCTACAGACGATGCGCCAACAACCGCAACGCGTTCTGGATTGAAGAATGTGTTTATAAAAGCGGTGTTTGGCTCTTCGCTTGAAAACGGGTTGTCAATATTTTGATTAAATAACGTGATTGCAGCATCAGCAACCGCACAGTGTGCATCACTTGCTATTATGGGATTGCAGTCAATTGACTGGATGTATGCAGCATTATCGCAGTCAAAGGTACACAGTTTCATAAAAATATCGATAAGCTCGTCAAGGTTTATTCTATTGCCTCGATAGCCGTGTAGCAGGGGATATCCTTGTAATTTTTTAAGCATAGTATGTATATCGTCTTCTTTTGCAGGCAGAATCCGGAATGAAACATCATCGAGAAGATGAGTGTAAATGCCGCCCATACCTGCCATCACCACAGGACCAAAGACAGGGTCATTGGCAATCCCTGCGATAATCTCAATGTCACCTTTTATCTGCTCTTCTATTAATATTCCGTCAATAGCATTGCTCATATTGCGTGTTGCATTAGCTATGAGCGTATTATACGCATCTGTAAGCTGGTTGAAATTGTTAATGCCAGTTATTACACCGCAAATCTCAGTTTTATGCAGAAGACCTCTTTGCGCAATCTTTGCAACAACAGGAAACGACAACTGTACGCAGGCTTTTTCAACTTCTTCATGTGTTGTTGCAAGTACTCGCCTGGGCGTGGGTATTCCATACTGTGAAAGTATTGATTTTGATTCAATCTCAGATATTACAAACGTACTGTCGTTGATGTATTTGTTGTATACCTGTTTAAAATTAAATGAAGGTTTCATGATCTGCCTCGCGCCTTCTTTGATTCTTCCTGGCTTTTACGAATGTAATCTGTTGAGATTGCCGGAATAAAGATACATGCAATCTGTAATGGATCACTGCCAGTATTTTGCGTTTTATGCACAGAACCTGGTGGAGCATACAGAGCAGTTCCCGGTTTAATATCATATTCAGAGCCTTCACACCACGCTTTGCCAGTACCTGATAAAAAAATCATGAGTTCGCCAGCTTCAAGATGACTATGGTAATCGGTGCACCCGCCGTTGGGGGATAAAGTTGAAAGGATGAATGTAAAGCCTTTTATTTCATGATGTGTATCTGGCGACAGCAATACTTTCAGCTCTCGTTCAAATGGTTTATCAACCATAAAACCTTTGATTGATGAAAAATTAATAAACATTAAACATTCCTCTTAAAACAGGATTTTTTTCAGCAATTTATGTCATAGGAAATATTTTTTGATAAGTCTGATATTCTTAACATTAAACGAGGACATTATGCAATATCTGGCAAACTCCTGATTTAGTAAAAAATATACTATTGTATAATAAGCAATTATATTGTATAAATGTCAATAACTATTTCTGTTAAACGTGAAAAATTTGACGACTATTATCTGTACAATTTAGTACTTGACACTATAATTAATAATGTCATTGCATAATATGAAACAATAAGGAGTAGCACAGTGGCTAAAGTTATACAATCATTGGAGCGTGGATTGCGTATCCTTGAGATTTTGGCAAAATCAGACAGACCATTATCACTCAATGATATCACTCAACATTTTTCACTAGATAAATCATCAATTTTCAGGTTACTGGGAACGCTTGTCTCATATAATTTTGTTTATCAAGACCCCGACACAAAGAAATATATGCTGGGATTTAAAATCATGGAATTGTCGGGAGCTTTTGGTGAACAGACTAAAATAGAAACTTTCTTGCGCCCTGTGTTAAAATATGTGTGCGAAAAAACACATCAGAATACACACTTAGCTGTATTAAATGGGCAGGAGGTGGTCTTCATTGCTGTTGAACAGCCACGCAATAATTTAAGTATGCATATATCAGTTGGCACACGCGAACCTGCTTTCCCAACAGCACTGGGGAAGGTATTGCTGGCATTTATGGAAACAAAGGAAAAAGAATCTTTTTTTAAAGAAATCCGATTAAAAAAATATACTGACAACACTATTACCTCAGTAAGCAATTACAAAAAACATTTAGACCAGATAGTTTATAATAAATATGCACTGGATAACGAAGAGTACCGCCAGGGGGTGGTGTGCATAGCTGCTCCCGTTTTCAATAACAGGGGTATTGCAGAATATTCAATCGGGATATCAGGCTCTAAAGAGCAGGTTTTACCGCATTTAAAAGAATATATAGCAATAATCAAAGATGCTGGTACCGAAGCATCGCGGCTTTTAGGAATGCCACAATAATTTATTCATATTCAAAAAACCAGTAGGGGCCTTCCTTAACAAAAAGTAAACTCATGCCATTATATAGTTGCACAGTAGCTTTTGATTTGGCGATAGTTACCTGGGCAATGGGCTGGTTGAGTGCTGATGCCAGTACATCGTCACCATGTACTGCTGCAATTTTCTTTTGCAGCGCCAAATAATCAGGAATAGTCATAGTTTTAATGCTATTGGCACTGACATTGTAATATTGTACAAATGCGGCAATTTGTGCTTGATTCATTGATTGCAGATTCGTAATTACTGTTGTGATTTTCTTTTTGCTATCAGATGATAAAATCTCTTCAACTTTCTGCATATTGTCATTCAAATAAGCATCTTTAAGCACGTTAAATGCTTCCTGCGGTGTAAGCGGTCTGGATGGCTGGCAGGAAACTAAACTTATCACTGCAATAAGTATAAACATTAATATACACATCGGTAACTATCTCCCTGTTTTTCTACTATCATGTTATCTATGAGACGTGTGGGGCCAAAAAACGCTGCAACAGCAATCACCGATTTTTCTTTTAATGTTTCAATAGGCTGAAGCGTTTCATAATCAACAATTGAAACATAATCAATCTTCTTTGGTTTTCCTGATGTGATGATGTCGGTGATAGCTGGTATTAGTTTATGTGATTGCACTACTCCCTGATGTAGTAGCTCTTCGGCTTTCTGTAACGATTTATAAATTGAAGCAGCGTTAGTGCGGTCATCACCTTTTAGATGTACATTACGCGAACTCATTGCTAACCCATCGGGTTCGCGTATAATTGGCGCAACAATTATATGTACAGGGAAATCCAGATCTTTCACCATTTTCTGTATAATAACAGCCTGCTGTATGTCCTTCTGTCCAAATACTGCAACATCAGGCTGCACTATGTTAAAAAGCTTTGCCACGACTGTCAGTACACCTCTGAAATGCCCAGGGCGTGTTGCCCCGCATAAGTGATCAGTCATTATTTCAATATCAACATAGGTCAGGCGGTTTTTATACATCTCGGTGTCATCGGGAAGGAAAATAAGATCAACACCGGCCTCTTTTGCCAGGGCAAAGTCCCTTTCATAATCCCGCGGGTAGGTTGCATAGTCTTTTGGGTCGTTGAATTGCATTTTGTTTACAAATATACTCATAACCTGGTAATCCGAATGCTGTTTTGATATGTGTACCAGGCTCAAGTGCCCGTCATGGAGATATCCCATGGTTGGAACAAATCCTATTTTTTTACCACTACGCCGCTGTTGTGCAATTTCGTTTCGTAATTCGTAAATGGTATTGACGATCTTCATAAAAACTATTCCTCCTACACCTTCTTTGCAGCTATAAGCATCATATCACCAAGATATAGTTTTTTTGCAGCTATATCAGCTAATTTTCGTAATACTGTCTCCGGCTTTCCAACACCACTACCATAGGTAACAAACCGTGTAACGGTAAACCCTTTTAATTGCAATAATTTTGCAAGTGTTTTGTATGAAAAAAAGTAAAGATGATGGGGAAAATTATAGTACCGCCAGTGTTTGCCAAACAATGCGCCAAACGAAACAATGCTGCTTCTGCAGGTTGATATGTATAGCATGCCATTTTTATGCAATAGAGAAAAAATCTTTTCAATAAATTTCTCGGGATAATGCAAATGTTCTATAGTTGCCCACAGAGTAATACAATCAAACTGCTTGTTAAATTGAAATGATAAAAAGTCGCCACAGTGTGCATTCACCTGCAAAACGTTGCAAGCATACTCTATACAATCCTGTGCAATATCTATTCCTTCTGCATGCCAGCCGCGCCGTGCCAGATAATCAACAAAATACCCTGCAGCGCAACCTATATCCAGTGCGTATTTGTCTTTACCAAGTGTTGACTCAAATTCAAAAAATTCTAAATCGGCAAGGTTGAGCCACAACAACCGCAGTACTTCACTGCGCATCGATTCAGAAAAGTAATTATTATATCCACGGTCAGTGCGCGCAGTAAAATATTCTTTGTAGTAGTGATGCATTTTACTGTATATGGGACGTGGATTAACAAATTCCAGGCCACAGCGGTTGCACTGTACAAGCGTAAAGTTTTCGCCATTTTCAAATGGTTTGGAAAATAAAGGTTTAAAATTATAACTATTGCACAGAATGCAAGGAACAGTTTCGTAGCTCATGCAATAATTGACATACACTCAATGCACATTTGGCAAGTACTTTTTATATTTAATCATATGTATCAATTTTTTTCTTTCAGGGATAACTACTTGTTGCATAAGAATAAAGATTCTTAAGCACGGTCTTCTTTGGGATAATATGCAAAAATTGTATTTTGGGAGCACAGTACTTATTTACAAAGAAAAATTTGAAGCATGGTGCTATACAATAGTCTTGACTTTATATGTTTCATAGAATATACGTAATAATGTAAGTATTTAAAGAAGATAAATAATAGCACTATGCCAAATTCAAATGTAAAGAATTAATGTAGTATTATTTACAGTAAAATAAATAATATCATGAAGGTTTCTAATAAAATTATTGTTATCACACAAAGTAAAGAATATGAGGCGATAGTTGAAGTAATCGCAGCTAAGCATCAGTTGCTGGTTGAGAAGGATGAACAGCTTCATTCGCTTGCTTCAATTGTGCAAAAGATAGAAAGCTCAAGATCAACAGCTTTTTTGCGGTCTGCACTTCATGCATTTATTCGCGAACATGGAATTCCTTTTTTAATTGTGGTTGATTATCCTGTTGGTGCTGCCACGCGAACTGATGCTATTGTACAGAAAATATTCACTACGTTGCTTATTTCGTTTATGATCATTGCACGGGGCAGTGGCCTTGCCAATATTAAAGGGAATTTTTTTGTAAATATCACAAATGGGGACGTGCAGCTTTTCAAGAATAGTATCATACATCCTGAAAAGTTTTTAGCCAGTATAAAAACAAATGATGAAAAGGTTAACGTAATTATCAACCATTATAATGATCAGAAGGCATTCCACACGTTGTTTTTTATAAAACCATCTGCTGGTTCTAACAAAGAGACTCTGGCACAGGAGCTATCGGCTTATATTGATGCTGTTACAAAGCGTCATGCATTAATTAAAAAGCTTTTAGAAAAACAAAAGCACACCCCCGCACGAAGCAAAGATGCCGCAACCGTACTGGTGAAAATAAGTGATGACAAAATTGTAATGGACCATGAGATAGTAATAACACGCGACAACTCATATAGTAAATACACTGTTGGTCATATTTACGTCCTTGGGGACTGGACCAACATTCACAGCAGAAAAGTTGCCGGTAAAGTCATCACTGCAATAAAGGATGGTTTTGCAGACTGGAAACTTGGCACTGATGACCCGGTTACTATACATCTGGAAGTAGCAACCGTTGATCACACAACTGCAGCTACACTAGCACAGATGATATACAATGATCTACGAAATTTTAACAACATTAAAATTTATTGTAACGAAAACAATTACAAAATTCTTGAGTCTGCTGATGGTTTTTCACTAATAAAAAAACTTGTGTTGATACAAAAAGCCTAACATCCAATAGTATAAAAAAATCCATCTTTACCAACAATAGTTACCAGGCTATCAAGAAGCTTCTGGTGGGGTTTTACATGATATAGGGGATTTGCTTTTACAATATTTTCCTTACCGTTGGGATGACGCACATGAAAATAGACTGGTTTATTGCCCTGATATCGTTGCAATATTTTTTTAATTTTTTCCAGCATCTCCGTGTCCGTGCCTATTGGATTAATGATAATATGCAGCTCACTTATCTGCGTAAGCTTAAACTGTGTAAGCGGTACCACTTTATGTGCCAGCATACGGGAAGGTTTATCATTTTCAATCTCTACTGATCCGGTGATTACAACCGGATCCTGCGATACAATTAAAGATTCATATTCAGAAAGCGTTTGAGGCATAAACAACACCTGAATGCTGCCAGTCAGGTCTTCCATAACAGCCTGTGCAAATTTATTGCCCTTCTGGCTTTGTTTAATCTGAACATTATTCAAAACACCGACAAGTGTAATTGGTGATCCGTTGACGTTTTCCTCAAGGTCTTTGATGGGAGTGCATGCTAATTTTTCAATATCTTTTGCATAGCGGCTCAAAGGGTGGGAACTTGCATAAATTCCTAATACTTCTTTTTCATATTGCAGCTTCTGGTTTTCAGGCCAATCGGTAATGGAAGCAGGCTCAATATGGATGCGTGAATATGATTTATAAGAAGCACCAAATAAATCCCCCTGGCCTGTTGCAATATCCTGCTGCAGTTGCCGCGCAGTTTCAAGCATTATATCTACTGATGCAAAGAGTGCTGCTCTGTTAGGGTAGAGTGAATCAAATGCCCCAGCTTTAATAAGTGATTCAAGCACCCCTTTGTTAACTGTCATCAGGTCAATAGAGGTAAAAAACTCAGTGAGATCTTTAAATCCACCTTTGTTTTCCCGTGCCTGCAGTATCGATTCTATTGCTTTGTCGCCCACACCCTTTATTGCGATAAGCCCATACCGTATGGATTTGTCTTCAATAGAAAAGTCACGCTGGCTTTTATTAATGTCTGGTGGAAGTACCTGAATGCCTTTTGTCTTGCAGTCAGCGTAGTATTTTGCAATGTCCTCAATTTTATCAACCTGAGCGGTTAAAAGGGCAGTCATAAATTCTAGAGGATAATGAGCTTTAAGATACGCAGTCTGGTATGAAACAAGCGCATACGCAGCTGAATGTGATTTATTAAAACCATATCTTCCAAACGTAGCCATCAATTCCCAGGTTTTTGTTGCAATTGCTTCATTGATGCCTTTGGCTATTGCCCCTTTGATAAATTTTTCACCCATTGCATCAATAATCTCAGGCTTCTTTTTGCTCATCGCTTTTCTGAGTTTATCAGCTTCTGGCAGTGTAAATCCACCCATAACCTGTGATATAAGCATAACCTGTTCCTGATATACTATGACTCCTAATGTATCTTTGAGCACAGGTTCAAGCAAAGGGTGCAGGTACTCAATTTTATTGGGGTCACGTTTGCGTTCAATGTATTGCTCAACCATTCCCGAATCCAGTGGACCGGGACGGTAAAGGGCAACTATGGCAATAATATCATCTAAATTCGTTGGCCCTAATTTGAGAAGAATGTTCTGCATGCCGCCCGATTCAAGCTGGAATACTCCCATAGTGTCGGCTTTTTGCAGCAATTTAAATGTCTTAACATCATCAAGCGGTATTGAATCTATATCAATATCAGTATTCCTGTG